>Ga0255764_10000147_pt1 | contig 61363 bp, 63 predicted proteins | sample 071ome_30_FD_179964 | JGI IMG/M metagenome (GOLD analysis project Ga0255764, IMG submission 179964) | Coastal salt marsh microbial communities from the Groves Creek Marsh, Skidaway Island, Georgia - 071406AT metaG (version 2) | ecosystem: Environmental > Aquatic > Marine > Intertidal zone >... | reverse complement strand
CGACCTGGCAACCTGCGGTTAATAAATCTATGAGCAACAAAACCATTCTGATCGGCGGCGCTTTTGGCGGCCTTGTCCTATTTTTCCTCCTGATACTGTTCCTGGGTGGCGAAGAAGCACAGGTCACCCCGCCGGATACCCTGGTTGTCACCGAACTGCCACCACCACCGGTAGCGGTCACCCAGCCTGAGCCTGTAACCCTGACAATGCCTGTCACTGAAATACCGGAACCCGAAATCGTCACAGCTGAACCCGAGGTGCCTGGTGTCACAGAAACCGCACCGACCCTGCCGGAACCTGACCCTCTGCCCGGTCTGAACGAATCCGATCCCTATGTACTGGAGCAAGTTGGCACACTGCAAAATAGTAATGCCGTTCAACGCCAGCTGACCTCAATGCAGATCCTTCGCAAATTTGTGGTGCTGGTGGATGGCATGAGTCGCGGTGAAGTGCCGGATCGTGACCTGCCGGTGATTCGTGGCCAGGGGAATGTTGTGGTCAACGAGGTTAATGAGGAATTCTATCGCCTGGATCCGGCTACCTATACGCGTTTCAACCTGCTGGCCAATACGTTTGCCGCCATGGATGCCCGCCAGCTGGCAGCGTTGTACCGAGACATGTCGCCCCTGTTTGACACCGCCTATGCGGAGCTGGGTTACCGTGACCGGCAGTTCAGCAATGTCCTGGCCCAGGCCATCGACAGCGTGCTGGCTGTGCAACTGCCCGTGGGCGAAGTCCTGCTGACTCGGCCGTCCGTGCACTATCGCTTTGCCGATCCCGGGCTGGAAGCTCGTAGCGACCTGGAAAAGCTGTTTATTCGCATGGGTCCTGAAAACACAGCCAGGATTCAGGCCAAGGTGCGGGAACTGAAACCGCTGCTGGTGCGCTGAACGCCCTGATCAGGGCAGATTGTCCAGGTAGTCGACTACAAGGTCGGGAAAGTCGGTAAAGACCCCATCAACGCCGGCATCCAGAAAAAAGATATCCAGCAGCCGGTCAAAATCCTCGGCATAGGCAGGCAGCCGGCCGAGATCACGCCGGAACGTATACGGATGTACCACCAGGCCGGCGGCGTGGGCCTGACCCACCAGCGGTGTGAACTGCAGGTTCCCTGCCGTCGACCCGGGCTCCACCACCATGTCCATGCTAGGACCTATGCCATCCGCATAGCGCGCAATTTCCTGGATACCTGCGCGCTCGAACATCCACCTGTAGTCATAGGGAACCCAGTTGTCACCATCCCGCTGGTATGTTTCCAGCCAGTCGTTCCAGGCAATCAGCTGGACCAGTTGTATATCCATTTCCAGCGTGGGGAGCAATTCGTCATGAATCCTGAGCAGCTCCGGATAATCAAATGTTTGCAGGTAGACCCTGTCCTCACGAGCGGTATAGCCGTAATCCGCCAGTGTTTCCAGGATAGCCCGGGACAGGTCCTTCCCGTGCTGGTGATGAAACCAGGGCGACTTGGCTTCCACGTACAACCCGGCATCCCGACCGGTAGTCTGGTTGAGTCCCTGGACAAGTTCTATTTCCTCGGCCAGGGTATGTAAACGGAATACTGACTGCCCGGTGGGAAACCGGCCGCTATTCGGCATCTCACTGACCTGAAGCTGGCGCAGTTCCGCCAGGGTGAAATCGATGACATAAAAGCTGCCATCGGCACGTGCCCGCTCCGGAAATCTGTCGGCCACATCCGTTGTCCGTTCCAGCGTAAGGTCATGAATGACGATCAGCTGGTCATCCCGGCTCATCACCACATCCTGCTCAATGAAATCTGCACCCTGGGCATGGGCCAGCACCTTGGCCGCCAGGGTGTGTTCAGGCAGGTAGCCGCTGGCACCGCGATGGGCAACCACAACTTTCTCAGGTGACTGGGCAAACGTTTGGCCGGGCATCGCCATGGCCACCAGTAGCGCCAACAGGAAAATCGGCGATAACGGCAGGGGCATATCTGTCATGAGGCGGCTTGTCATGGAGACAGCTTACAACGATTCTGTTAACCGGCCATAAAGAGTTTCAGACAAACCCGAACAGCGGCGGGAACAGGATCACCACGGCTGCGGCCCAGACCGCATAAACCGGCAGGTAGACCATTTGCCAGTGCACCAAGGCCGCAAACGGCTGCTGGCCCTGGATAAAACGTCTGTAAAGCACGGCAGACCAGCCGAGGTTGACCAGGAGAATCAGGTTCTCACCCAGCACGGCAAGGCGATTTGGCGTAAATCCGAATTCCGTGATGCGCCCGGCAATGGCTGCCAGCGCAATAAGATCGGCGAGCAAGGCACACACCACCAGGGTCAGTTGCAGACGGTCAAACCACCCCGGTGGGGCCATCAGATCCCTGGCCGACAAGGCATACAGCAACAGGCCCAGCACCATGGCCAGCACGATGTCGTAGATGATCAGCACATCACGTTCCATGGCCATGTCCTGCCCGGCGAACAGCTTGGTCACCAGAAAGCCGGCCAGCAGCAGCGTGAACAATGGTGTGAAGACCCGGGTCAGTACCGGCGCGATGTTTTCGATCACACCCTGTTTTGACTCGACCAGCCAGGCCGCCACGAGTACGGCGCCGGTTGCCCCGCAGGGCAGTATCCAGGTGAATACCAGTTGTGCAGGATTCAGGCCGATGGAGGAAAACAGCATCACGGTAAGCGCCATGAAGACACCGCCACCCAGCGCAATCAGGCTGTAATAGATCATCAGTTCTCCAGTGAAGCGGACGAAATCCATCCTGCCGCTGTCACCCTGCCAGCGGTCACCGGCATGGGCAAAACCCACCACCAGCCAGAGCGCTATGGGCAAGTGCAGGATGCCAAGGAGGTGGGTATCGCCCAGTGGTATGAAAGGATAAACATTCATCACCACCAGGCCCGCCACCAGTGGTGGCACGATTTTCACCCGGTCGGCACGTTGCAGACTGCGCTTCCAAAAAAAATAGCCGCACAACCATGGCACAACAAAATACGGCGCGTGGACCAGGTAAAACAGGGGCAGGTCCTGGTCCGGGTGCAGGGCAAACAAGCCACTGAGGTCCCAGATCTTGAAGGAAAAGGCCGCTGCTGCCGCAAGCAGCAGTACGACCAACAGTTCGCGATCGGTTGTTCCCCGCGTCGCACTGCCAGAGCCCATGACCAGCTGCTTCCAAAGCCGTTCCGTATGTTCCAGGGCATACTCATGGGAAATGGCATCCAGTTTGCCCAGGCGCCTGATCGCCACGAAGAGCGCCTCTTCCTCACTCAGCCCTGTTCCCTGCAACTCGACACTCTGGCCACGCAGGTGGTCTTCCAGCTCATCAATGTCCTCACCCGCCAGTGCCCGGCGTTGTTCCAGGTAACGGCGCCAGTCGGCAATCATGGCTTCAGCATCAAACAGGGTTTCATGCATGATCAGTACACCCCTGATATCACAGGCACAGTAGCCCCTTGCACAAGCCGGCTCCACACCAGGCGCAGGGCCTGATCCACCGTTTGCCATTGCTGCCGGTGTTCTGCCAGCTGCGCTTTGCCGTTGTCGGTCAGCTGGTAGTACTTGCGCTTGCGTCCGGTTTCGGCGGTGCCCCAGCGGGCCATAATGTAGTCCTGGCGTTCCAACCGGTGCAGTACCGGATAAAGCATGCCGTCAGTCCATTCCAGCTGGCCGTCAGACAACTCCTTCACGCGCTTGATAATGGCGTAACCGTAACTGTCCCCTTCAGCAAGGATGGCCAGCACCAGTGGGGTGGCCGAGGCGGCCATGAGGTCTTTATTCAGTTTCATAACAGGCAGGTCCCCTGATGCCCGGATTCACCGTCCCGGCACTGTTTGCGAAAATTGATAGGACAAGGTATCAAATACATGGCAGCACAATACATTGCAATTCTATGCATTTCAATCTGACCTGAGCTGGTACCGTCATGGCCAAGCGTGTTTCAGGGAGATGCCGCAGACCAGTCTCGCCTCTTCAATCCGAGGTGAAATAAGCCGCCCCGCTGCTGCCGACAAGAGGGTAAGGTCCTCGTTGTTGTGTCCGTCACTGACCTTGTGCAACTGTGGTCCGCTCTGGCGGCACATGGACAGCGAAGATGCACGCAAACAGCAGCCACAATGTCAACAAGCCTGGTGCGCCTGAAACTTGCTTTCCTGAACCCTGAATTGAACACCTGAACCAGCATAACGCTCGAATTAGACTGGCAGGAAAGATAGAATATCCCCAGCCCCTTTCCACCCAACAGACTGCACGCGATTTTGAAAACCGAATTCCTGGGTAAAACCCTTTCCGGCCCTTTTACCGTCCCTTCCGGCATCGTCACCTGTGCCGCCCCGATCATCCAGCGCTTCTTTGACCAGATTCCTGAAGTCGGCGTGCTCACCACCAAGAGTATCTGCCTGGAGCCCCGTGCCGGTTATCGCGAACCGATTCTGAGCCAGTATGCCCCGGGCTGCTTCGTCAATGCCGTTGGCCTGACCAATCCAGGTGCTGTCAAATCCGCCGAACTGATGCGCGACTTGAAGATACCGGAAGACCGTTTTCTGCTGGTGTCGATCTTTGGCGGTTCAGTCGAGGAATACATCGAAGTCGCCAGGATTCTGGCTCCTGTGGCTGACGGACTGGAGCTGAACCTGTCCTGCCCGCATGCCAAGGGCTACGGCATGGCCATGGGCCAGGATCCCGCCCTGGTCAGGGAAATCACTGCCGCGGTGAAAGCTGCAGTGGATGTGCCGGTAATTCCCAAGCTGACCCCCAACGTCCCGAATTTTGCCGAAATCGCCGAAGCCGCCGTCGCTGGAGGCGCAGATGCTCTGTGTGCCATCAACACCGTTGGCCCGGGCCAGCATACCCGGCACGGACACCCTGTGCTCAGTAACGGCGAAGGCGGCATGTCTGGCAAAGGTGTATTGCCCATTGCGCTGAAATGCGTCAACCAGATCAAACATCTGGATGTCCCGCTCATTGCCTGCGGCGGGCTGTCCAGCGCAGACAATATCCGCTCATTCCAGAGTGCCGGTGCGGATGTCTTCGGTGTTGGCTCTGCCCTCATCGGTATGACCACCGACCAGATCGCCCACTACTTCAAGGTTCTGACTGCCGACCTTACAGAAGGCACCAACCATGCTGAAGCCCTGGTGCGGTATGACGTCGACATGGAGTTTGCCCCGGTCACGCTGGTGGAAAACAAGCGTGTGTGTGATGACATCTGCATTCTCACCTTTGACCGCAAGGTTCCGGTCAAGGCTGGCGAATTCATTTTCCTGTGGGTGCCGGGCCTGGGAGAAAAACCGTTTTCGGCCCTCACTGACGATCCGTTTTCCCTGGTCGTGATCAATCTGGGCCAGTTTACCGAAGCCATGATGAGCCTGGCGCCGGGCACAGAATGTTACGTCCGCGGTCCGCATGGCATCGCCGCCAACCCGCCTGCCGGATCCAAAATTATGGCGGTTTCCGGCGGAACCGGACTGGCAGCGGTTTACCAGATTGCCCGCGATTTCAGCCAGGCAGGCCACGAAGCGGAAATATTCTTTGGCGCCCGAAGCGAAGAGCGGCTGTATTTCATTGATGAATGTGAAGCCGTATGCCCAACCCACGTTGCGACCAATGATGGCAGCGTGGGTTACCAGGGGCTGATCCCTGACCTGTTACGTGAACGCCTGTCTGCCATGTCGCAAGACGAACTCGACAATCTCGTGTTCTATAACTGCGGCCCGGGCCCCATGGTGCATGCCGCCGTGGCCGTGGAGAATGAGTTCTGTCAACCACACCAGATCTTCAGTGCCATCGACTACATGACCAAGTGTGGTGTCGGTATCTGCGGCGCCTGTAATTCACCGGACGGTCGCCGGCTGTGTGTGGACGGCCCGTTCCTCGTCGACAATTAATGTGGCCACCATAGCCCGGGGATAAACGCCCTGATAAAAAGCAGGTATAAAAAAAGGGATGCACCAGGCATCCCTTTTTTATGCGCTTCAGTTCTGTCAGCTGTTATAGACAGCCATTGCTGCAGAAACCGCTTTGCCACTGTTGATCGGCGCTCCCATGTCGTTGAGCACCGCATCTAGGGCACCCAGGCAGAGTAGTACATTAGTCTTGCAGCAGCTTTCACCCATGAGACCGATACGCCAGACCTTGCCGGCCAGCGCGCCAAGACCGGCACCGATTTCCAGGTTGTAATCGTTCAGCAAGGCAGCGCGCACCTTGGCTTCTTCCACACCTTCCGGCACGGTAACTGAATTCAGCTGCGGCAGACGGTAATCTGCATCCACGACAAAACTCATGCCCATGGCCTCAATACCTGCTGCAAGGGCCTTGTGATGGAAGGCATGACGGGCCCAGGCATTTTCCAGCCCTTCTTCTTTCAGGATCACCAGCGACTCGTGCAGGCCATACATGCTGTTGACCGGAGCGGTATGGTGATATGTACGACCACCAGCACCATCCCAGTAGCCCATCACCAGGCTCATATCCAGGAACCAGCTTTGCACCTTCGTCTTGCGGTTCTTGATGACTTCCACGGCCCTATCGCCAAAACTGACCGGCGAAATACCCGGCGGGCACGACAGGCATTTCTGGGTACCGGAATAGATGGCATCGATACCCCAGCCATCCACATCCAGTTCCACACCGCCCAGACCGGTCACGCTGTCCACCAGGGACAGGGCGTCATACTTGTGGGCCAGTTCAGTCAGAGTTTTGGCATCGCTGCGGGCTCCAGTCGACGTTTCGGCATGGACAAAAGCCAGCAACTTGGCATCCGGATTGGCCTTGAGGGCATCTTCAACTTTCTGTGGATCAACCGGTTTGCCCCAGTCGTCCTGGACCATGATGGCCTGTGCACCGCAACGCTCGACGTTCTCTTTCATGCGGCCACCGAAGACACCGTTCTGGCAAACAACAGCCTTGTCACCTGGCTCTAGCAGGTTGACGAAGCATGATTCCATGCCGGCAGATCCAGGCGCTGACACAGGAATGGTCAATTGGTTGCTGGTCTGGAAGGCATACTGCAGCAAGCCCTTGATTTCATCCATCAAGCCGACAAATGCCGGGTCGAGATGTCCGATAGTCGGTGCCCCCATAGCGGCGGTGACGCGTGGGCTCACATCCGAAGGACCAGGGCCCATCAGGGTACGTTTCGGGGGATGAAAGGATTTGCTCATAGGTCTTCCTCAATCAAAGTGCTGTTACCGGCTGCAAAGCCAAATGCTGGAAATAAAAAAAGCCGAAAGAACGGCTTTTTTTATTGATGGATCCTGTTGCTGATTAATCTTCGTCAGCGTAGTCGTCTTCAGGACGATCAACCAGTTCCACGTAGGCCATTGGCGCCTTGTCACCAGGGCGCGGACCGCACTTGATGATGCGCATATAGCCGCCCGGGCGCTCGGTGTAACGCGGACCCAATTCGCTGAACAGTTTGCCAACAGTAGCCTTGTTGCGGACACGGTCGAATGCCAGGCGGCGGTTGGCCACGCTGTCGTTCTTGGCTAGCGTAATCAGGGGCTCCGCATAACCACGCAGTTCCTTGGCCTTGGCCAGGGTGGTCTTGATGATTTCGTGCTCCACCAGGGATGTAGTCATGTTGCGAAACATCGCTTTACGATGACTGCTGTTCCTGTTGAGCTGACGTCCGGAATGACGGTGACGCATGACGAATTACCTTAAAATGCTTCTATGTCTAACTTGAATCGATAGGATAACTGAACTATTTGTAGGAGGGGCTTTAGCCCCGAATGATTCGCGGCTAAAGCCGCTCCTTCAAGGGTTTCGTTATTCTCCCTAATTTTCCTTATGCCGCGCGATCGTCGCCTTTCAAGGACGAGGGCGGCCAGTTTTCCAGACGCAGGCCCAGGGACAAGCCCTTGGATGCCAGTACGTCCTTGATTTCAGTCAGTGACTTTTTACCCAGGTTCGGGGTTTTCAGCAGTTCCACTTCGGTACGCTGAATCAGGTCACCAATGTAGTAAATGTTTTCTGCTTTCAGGCAGTTGGCGGAACGGACAGTCAGTTCCAGGTCATCAACCGGACGCAGCAGGATTGGGTCGATCTTGTCTTCCTGCTCTTCCGGCTCCTTAATGGCGTCGTTCTGCAGGTCAACGAATACACCCAGCTGGTGCTGCAGGATGGTGGCAGCCTGGCGAATGGCTTCTTCCGGATCGATGGTACCGTTGGTTTCCAGCTCCAGAATCAGCTTGTCCAGGTCGGTGCGCTGCTCCACACGGGCATTTTCGACCGAGTAAGTCACACGATTGACCGGTGTGTAGGAGGCATCCAGCATCAGTTTGCCTACGGCACGGGTATCATCATCAGCATTGATGCGCGCATCGGCAGGCACGTAACCACGGCCAACACCGATTTTGATGTGCATGTTGATGGCGCCATTCTCGTTCAGGTTACAGATCAGGTGATCCGGATTAACGATTTCAACGTCCTGGTCCAGCGTGATGTCGCCAGCCGTGACAGGACCCTTGCCGCTCTTGTTCAGGTTCAGAACCACTTCTTCCTTACCATTGAGAATAACGGCCAGGCCTTTCAGGTTCAGAATGATTTCGATAACGTCTTCCTGGACACCTTCAATAGTGCTGTATTCATGAACAACACCGTCAATTTCCACTTCCTCTACCGCGCAACCGGGCATGGAAGACAACAGGATCCTGCGCAGGGCATTGCCCAGAGTGTGACCAAAGCCCCTTTCCAGCGGCTCCAGTACTACTTTTGAGTGACACTTATCAAATTCATCAACTTGGATAACTTGCGGTGTCAGAAAATTCGTTAACGAAATTTGCATGGATTCCCTCTTGGTCCTGGTAATGACTTTATCGATTACTTGGAGTAAAGCTCTACAATCAAGCTTTCGTTAATTTCAGATGACAGCTCGGTACGCTCTGGCTTGCTCTTGAACACGCCTTCCATTTTGTCGGTATTTACATCAATCCACTCAACAACAGCACGTGCAGCGGCCTGATCCAGTGCGGACTTGATGCGCAGCTGGTTCTTGGCTTTTTCACGGATCGTAATGACATCACCTTCGGCAACCTGGAAAGAAGGAATATTGACGGTCCGGCCGTTAACCTGCACAGCCTTGTGGGAAACCAGCTGACGGGCTTCAGCACGGGTAGCGCCAAAACCGATACGGTAAACCACGTTGTCCAGACGGGACTCGAGCAGCTGCAGCAGGTTTTCACCCGTGGCGCCTTTCAGGCGGGCAGCTTCCTTGTAGTAGTTGCGGAACTGTTTTTCCAGCACACCGTACATACGACGTACCTTCTGCTTTTCACGCAGCTGTACTCCGTAGTCAGACAGGCGGGCACGGCGGTTGCCATGCTGGCCGGGGACGGTTTCGGCTTTACATTTATCATCCAGGGCGCGAACACCGCTCTTCAGGAACAGGTCGGTACCTTCCCTTCTGGACAATTTACACTTGGGGCCAATATAACGTGCCATATGCTTTTCCGGTTTCTCTGTATTCTGTAACGAAACTGTTGATTATCTGTTTAGACGCTTAGACCCTGCGGCGCTTCGGCGGACGACAGCCGTTGTGCGGGATCGGGGTCACGTCAGTAATGTTGCTGATTTTCAGGCCACAGGCATTCAGTGCTCTGACAGCGGACTCACGGCCCGGACCAGGTCCATTCACCCTGACATCGATGTTTTTCAGGCTGTAGATTTCGATGGCCGCTTTGCCAGCGCGCTCGGCAGCAACCTGTGCGGCGAACGGCGTGCTTTTCCTAGAACCACGGAAGCCGGAACCACCTGATGTTGCCCAGGACAGAGCATTACCCTGGCGGTCGGTAATCGTAATAATGGTGTTGTTGAAGGACGCGTGGATGTGCGCAACGCCATCGTTGACGGCAACGCGTGCTTTCTTGCGACCTTGTGTACCGGGTTTAGCCATTAATCGTCTTCCTGTATATAAACTTTATTAGCCGTTTTTAGCTGTGTAATTGCGCTTACTTGCGAATCGGTTTGCGCGGCCCTTTACGGGTACGGGCATTGGTCTTGGTTCGCTGGCCGTTAACCGGCAGGCTGCGACGATGACGAATACCACGATAGGTACCCAGATCCATCAGGCGCTTGATGTTCATGGACACTTCGCGACGCAGGTCACCTTCAACCACCAGCTTGCTGATTTCATTACGGATAGAATCCAGCTGCTCCTCACTCAGGTCACTGACCTTGGTTGTCGGGGCAATACCGGTCGTCTCACACAGTGAGGCGGCAGTAGCGGGTCCAATCCCGTAGACATATCGCAGGGAAATCCCGATATGCTTGTTATCTGGTATGTTGACACCGGCGATACGCGCCATAGTTTGTCTCCGATATTCCTGTGCTTTTCAGCCGTTCAGTTAAATTTCTAATAAACCGTTACTTTTCAGTAAGTTACCAAGCTCAAGCCTGAGCTGATTGATATGGCAGAAACCGTTTCTGGCTCCCTGAAAAAAGGCCGCGTAGCTTATCGCCTGACCCTTTAAAAATCAACCGTTTAGGCGACTGCCATTAACCCTGCCGCTGCTTGTGGCGAGGCTCTTTGCAGATCACACGTACTGTGCCGTTACGCTTGATGATCTTGCAGTTGCGGCAGATTTTCTTGACTGATGCCCTGACTTTCATAACTTACTCCAAAACCTTCCCATACCTATGCAGGCCTATGCCCGGTTTGTGCGACCTGGCGCTTAGCGTTTGAAGGAGCCGATATTCGACTTCTTCATCAGTGATTCATACTGGTGTGACATCAGATGTGACTGCACCTGGGACATGAAGTCCATGCAGACCACCACCACAATCAGCAGTGACGTACCACCCAGCTGGAAAGGCACATTGGCCGCTACCTGCAGGAACTGCGGCAACAGACAGATCATCGTAATGTAGATGGCGCCAAACATGGTCAGGCGGGTCATCACGCTATCTACGTAGTTAGCTGTCTGCTCACCAGGACGGATACCGGGTATGAAAGCACCGGAACGTCTCAGGTTGTCTGCAATTTCCTTCGGGTTAAACACCAGCGAGGTATAAAAGAAACAAAACGCCACGATGAGTGTGGCAAACACCAGGATGTACAGCGGCTGACCCGGTCCAAGGATCAATGCCAGGTCTGCCATCCACTCCATGCCTTCGTTCTGGCCAAACCACTGACCCAGGGATGCCGGGAACAGCAGGAACGAACTGGCAAAGATAGCCGGAATCACGCCGGCCATATTCACTTTCAGAGGCAGATGGCTGGATTGCCCCTGGTACATCTTGCGGCCCTGCTGACGCGGGGCATAGTTTACGGTGATGCGACGCTGTGCCCTTTCCACAAAGACCACGCAACCGATCACGGCAGCGGCAATCACGGCTACCACAAACAGGGCCAGTGGCTGAATCTGGCCTTCAGCGGCCTGCTCCAGGGACTGACCAATCGCTGCCGGCAGGCCGGCCACGATACCGGCGAAAATCAGCAGTGAAATACCGTTGCCAACGCCACGCTCGGTAATCTGCTCACCCAGCCACATCAGGAACATCGCTCCAGTGATCAGTGAGACGAAAGCGGTGAAGTAGAAGCTGAAGTTGGCTTCAAACGCCAGCTGCGCCAGCAGGCCCGTGGTGATGGCCACAGCCTGGATAGAGGCAAACAGCAACGCGCCATAGCGGGTGTACTGACTGATCTTGCGACGGCCCGACTCACCCTCCTTTTTCAGCTGCTCCAGCTGCGGTGTGGTGGCAGTCAGCAACTGCATGATAATGCTGGCAGTGATGTACGGCATGATGCCTAGCGCAAAGATACTCATGCGCTCAATGGCACCACCGGAGAACATGTTGAACAGGCCGAGGAAAGTACCCTGGTTCTGATTGAACAGCGCCTGTAATTGATCCGGATTGATACCCGGTACCGGAATATGGGTACCGATGCGGTATACGATGATGGCGAACACGACAAAGAACAGTCTGGCTTTCAATTCAGCCAATCCGTCACCTTTACCTGGTCGCATACCTGCAGTTGCCATAATAATTCCGGTTAGATTCTCTTACTGTTGCCGAGTTTGCCGAGGCTTACTCTGCTGCTTTAGCTTCTTTCTTGGTTTTCTTGCCTTTGGGGGCTTCTTCAGCGGGTTCTACCACTTTGCCGCCTGCCGCTTCGATCGCAGCCTTGGCACCCTTGGTCACACGAATACCTTCAACAGTGACCGCCTTGGTGACATCACCGGACAGCATGATCTTCACACGCTTGGTCTTGCGATCAATGACGTTGGCTTTTTCCAGCGTCTCCAGGTTGACGACTTCGCCTTCAACCCTGGCCAGCTCGGATGTGCGCACTTCTGCAGTGGTGCTGCCGATACGGGAGAAGAAACCGTATTTCGGCACACGCTTCTGCAAAGGCATCTGACCGCCTTCGAAACCCGGACGGACCTTGCCACCGGAACGGGATTTCTGACCTTTGTGGCCACGGCCGGCAGTTTTGCCCAGACCGCTACCAATACCACGGCCAACGCGTTTCTTTGCATGGACGGAGCCAGGAACAGGTGCCAATGTATTCAATCGCATGTCAGTCACTTTTCGTCAAAAATTGGTTTAGTTAAATACTGTCTTACAGTTATGCCGTCTCGAAACCTACTCAGGCGTCAGAGACTTCAACCAGGTGAATCACCTTGTTGATCATGCCGCGTACCGCAGGCGTATCGATCACTTCCACGGTATGACGGATGCGTCTGAGGCCCAGGCCACGCATGCACTGACGGTGTTTTTCCAGCGCACCAATAGTGCTCTTGATCTGGGTCACTTTTACTTTTTTGTCTGCCATGGGACTTCCCGTGTTCTGTTCGCTATCAGGTCAGTTATAACGCTGAAAACCTGTTAATAATTACTCGATGATCTCTTCGACAGTCTTGCCGCGCTTGGCTGCCACATCTTCCGGGGCACGCATGTTCTGCAGACCTTTGAAGGTAGCGCGAACCACGTTGACCGGGTTGGTGGAACCGTAACATTTGGCCAGAACGTTATGGACACCGGCCAGTTCCAGGATGGCACGCATGGCGCCACCGGCAATGACACCAGTACCTTCAGAAGCAGGCTGCATGAAGATCTTGGACGCACCATGACGAGCCTTGATCGGATACTGCAATGTATCGCCGTCCAGCTGCACGCTGATCATGTTGCGACGGGCAGCTTCCATAGCTTTCTGGATGGCCAGAGGCACTTCACGTGCTTTACCACGACCGAAACCTACACGGCCATTGCCATCACCAACCGCTGTCAGCGCGGTAAAACCGAAAATACGGCCACCCTTGACCACTTTGGCCACACGGTTAACCTGGATCAGCTTTTCCTGCAGGCCTTCTTCGTTCTTGCTCTGTTCGTTTTTCAATGCCATTTTTTGAACCGTCTGTCTTAGAATTCCAAACCGTTTTCACGGGCAGCTTCAGCCAGCGCCTTCACGCGGCCGTGATACATGTAACCACTACGGTCGAAAGCAACGCTGGTGATACCGGCGGCTTTGGCCTTTTCAGCGATGGCCTTGCCGACTTCCTGGGCGGAAGCCACATTGCCTGATTTCTTTTCGCCCAGTGAAGAAGCGGTCGCCAGCACTTTATGGTCAGGAGAAATCACCTGCGCATAGATGTGGCGCGGGCTCCGGTAAACACACAGACGGTTTACACGCAGTTCGCTGATCTTGGCACGTGTCCGTTTGGCACGTCTCAGACGAGATTTTTTCTTCTCGTTCATAGTCTTGTCTCTTGCCTCTTCTCTGTTAGCGCCGGAAACAGTCCTGCCACTTCCGGTCTTTTCAATAAATCCTGTTTGGGGCTTAGCGCCTATTTACTTTTTCTTCGCTTCTTTGCGGAACACACGCTCGTTCGCATAACGGATACCTTTGCCTTTGTAGGGCTCTGGTGGCCTGAACTTGCGAATCTCGGCAGCAACCTGACCTACCATCTGCTTGTCAGCACCCTTGATCACGATTTCTGTCTGCGTCGGCGTTTCAGCAGTAATGCCTTCCGGCAGGGTGTAATCAATCGGATGCGAATAACCTACAACCAGGTTCAGGGTCTTGCCCTGGGCCTTGGCCCTGTAACCAACACCGACCAGTTCCAGTTTCCTTTCGAAACCGTCACTCACGCCTGTCACCATGTTGCTGACCAGAGAACGGAAAGTTCCGGTCATGGCAACAGCTTCCTTGCTTTCTTTCCTGGCGGAAAGCTTGAGCTGGTTGTCTTCGTTGACGACGCTCACCAGTTCATGCAGCGCTAGCTCAAGAGAGCCATTGCCGCCTTTCACGGAAATATTGCTGTCAGTGATGTTCACCTGAACACCGCTGGGCAGATCAACTGGGGCATTTGCTATTCTGGACATAAGCCTGTTCTTCCAAAAAATTCGACTATCGTGGTTTCAAAAACCTGAAAATGTTCTCGTTCGACTTGCCTGGTTGCTTAAAAGACCGTGCACAGGACTTCGCCACCTACACCGGCTTTCCTAGCAGCCTTGTCAGTCATCACACCCTTGTTGGTAGAGACGACAGAAATGCCAAGACCAGCACGTACCTGCGGAATTTCTTCCTTGCCCTTGTACTGGCGCAGACCCGGACGGCTGCCACGACGCAGCTCTTCGATAACCGGCTTACCGTTGAAGTATTTCAGCTCAACAGTCAGTTCCGGCTTGACCAGATCGTCGTTCACGCTGAAACCAGTGATATAACCTTCCTGTTTCAGTACTTCCAGAATGGCCTGCTTGATCTTGGAAGACGGGCAGGACACGCTGGTCAGGCCGGCCATCTGGGCGTTCCTGATACGTGTCAACAGATCTGCGATAGGGTCTGACATGCTCATAGTGTTGTCTCTTGCCTCTTTAAATACTGATTAACTGACCAACAGCGGCTTAGGCTTACCAACTGGCTTTGGTCAGGCCGGGAACATCACCTTTCATGGCGTGTTCACGCAATTTATTACGGCACAGTCCGAACTTGCGGAAAACACCGTGCGGACGGCCGGTTACCTGGCAACGATTGCGTTGACGAGTCGGGCTGGCGTCACGCGGCAGTTTCTGCAGCTTGACCTGGGCATCCCACTTTTCCTCGTCAGAGGCGGTAGCGCTACCGATGACAGCTTTCAGCTCGGCACGCTTTACGGCGTACTTGGCTATCAGCTTGGCGCGCTTGTTTTCCCTTGCGATCATTGAGGTCTTGGCCATGTTACTTTGCTCTCTATCTAAAATTTATCAGTGACTTATGCGGCTTTTTGCGCAGTTTCACGGAACGGGAACTTCATCGCCTTGAGCAGCGCACGTCCTTCCTCGTTGGTTTTGGCAGTGGTGGTAATGGTGATATCCATGCCACGCAGTGCATCAATCTTGTCGTAATCGATTTCTGGAAAAATGATCTGTTCACTGACACCCATAGCGTAGTTACCACGGCCATCGAAAGATTTCGGGCTCAGGCCCCGGAAGTCACGGATACGCGGAATCGAAATGGAGACCAGACGATCCAGGAATTCATACATGCGATCACCGCGCAGGGTGACCTTGCAGCCCACCGGCCAGCCATCACGGATCTTGAAACCAGCAATGGACTTGCGGGACAGGCACACAACCGGCTTCTGGCCAGTAATCTGGGCCAGGTCGTTCATGGCATTTTCAAGGACCTTCTTGTCGCTGAAAGCACCGCTGCCGATATTCAGCACCACTTTGGTGATCTTCGGCACTTCCATGGGATTCGCATAGGAAAACTGCTTGGTCAGTTCCGGAATCACTTCACTTTTGTAAACGTCTCTTAAACGTGCCATGTTCTTTCCTGTATCAGCCTGTTGGTTAATGGCTTTTTCAATAGTTCTGTAAATATCTGCTCTTACTGCTTTTAATCAATGGCCGAGTTGTCGGACTTGAAAACCCGGACCTTCTTGCCATCGGCATCCAGCTGGATACCAACCCGATCAGCCTTTTCGGTTTTCGGGTTGAAAATGGCCACATTGGAAGCCTGGATACCGGCTTCCTTCTCAACAATACCGCCCTGGCGTCCGATATTCGGATTCGGCTTGGTATGGCGTTTCACCATGTTGATACCGGACACAATCAGGCGACCGTCGTGCATTACACGGGTAATCTTGCCGCGCTTGCCCTTGTCCTTGCCGGCAATAACAATCACTTCATCGTCACGTTTCAGTTTCTGCATTGTTGCAATCTCTATCTGTTTTCCTGGCTCTTACCTGACCGACCCGATTACAGTACTTCGGGTGCCAGGGAAATAATGCGCATGAATTTTTCAGTACGCAGCTCACGAGTGACCGGTCCGAAAACACGGGTACCGATCGGGGCATCCTGGGCATTCAGCAGGATGGCCGCATTGTCATCAAACTTGATCAGGGAACCGTCCGGGCGACGTACACCGCTCTTGGTACGAACAACCAGGGCATTCATCACCTGGCCCTTTTTGACCTTGCCACGCGGAATGGCATCTTTGACAGTGACCTTGATCACGTCACCAATCCTGGCGTAACGACGATGCGAACCACCAAGCACTTTGATGCACATCACTTCCCTAGCACCACTGTTGTCTGCCACCGCCAAATAGGACTGAACCTGTATCATCTTGCTTCTCCGGGCATTACGCCCTAATCACTATCCCGTATAAATCCGAATTTCTTGTTCGTCTGCTGCCGAGTTAACCTGCCTGAATGGCGTTAAATCTGGGTAGCCTTCTCGTTGATGGAAACCAGTGCCCAGGTCTTGGTCTTGGAAATGGGCCGAACCTCTTTAATGGTCACGGTATCCCCTTCCTGGCACTCATTGTTTTCATCATGCGCGTGCAGCTTGGAAGACTTGGTTACGTATTTGCCGTAAACAGGGTGCTTGACGCGCCTTTCGACCAACACAGTGATGGACTTTTCCATCTTGTTGCTGACGACTTTACCGGTTGCAGTACGTGCAACCTTGGCTTCGTTATTTTCTATCGCTTCTGTCATCTTTTTTAACCTGTAAACCTAATAGTGGCGCTGTCGCTTACTGGGCCTTCTCGTTAATCACGGTTTTAACCCGGGCAATATCCTTCCGTACGGCAGAGGGCAGATGAGTCTGGCCCAGCTGTCCGGTGGCTTTCTGCATGCGATGGTTAAACTGGTCTTTCAGCAGGCCGTTGAGGATTTCTTTCAACTCATCGACACTCTTGCTGCGCAGATCTGTGGTATCCAATTTCGCCATTACATTACTACCCTTTTCTCAAACTTGGTCTGGAACGGCAGCTTGGCGGCGGCCAGGCTGAATGCTTCCTGGGCCAGTTGCTCGCTCACACCTTCAATTTCAAACAGGACCTTGCCCGGCTGGATCTGGGCTACCCAGTATTCCACGCTACCCTTACCTTTACCCTGGCGCACTTCCAGCGGCTTCTGGGTAATTGGCTTGTCCGGGAAGACACGGATCCAGATCTTGCCACCACGTTTTACGTGACGGGTCAGTGCACGACGTGCAGACTCGATCTGGCGTGCAGTCAGGCGGCCACGACCCAGGGCCTTCAGGCCATATTCGCCGAAACTGATGCTGCTACCACGATGCGCCAGGCCACGGTTGCGACCCTTCATCTGCTTGCGGAATTTGGTGCGTTTCGGTTGTAACATCCTTCAGCTACCTCTTAAGAATTCTTTTTCGGCTCAGCAGCCATGACTTCGTCGGTGTTAAAGACTTCACCTTTGAAGATCCAGACCTTGACACCGATGATGCCGTAAGTGGTCAACGCTTCGCTGGTGGCGTAATCGATATCAGCGCGCAGGGTGTGCAGGGGCACACGACCTTCGTGGTAACGCTCGGAACGGGCAATCTCGGCACCACCCAGACGACCACTGACCTGCACTTTTACACCTTCGGCACCCTGGCGCATGGCGTTCTGCATGGCGCGCTTCATGGCGCGGCGGAACATCACACGACGCTCCAGCTGCTGGGCGACACTGTCGGCTACCAGCTGTGCATCCAGGTCCGGCTTGCGGATCTCTTCAATGTTGATGTGGACAGGCACACCCATTTTTGCGGACAGCTCGCTACGCAGCTTTTCGACATCCTCGCCTTTCTTGCCGATTACGATACCGGGACGGGCAGTGTAGACAGTCACGCGGGCTGTCTGGGCGGGGCGCTCGATTTCAACCCGGGAAACAGACGCGGACGCCAGCTTCTTCTTCACCAGGTCGCGCACTTCCATGTCCTCGAGCAAATATTTGGCGTAGTCTTTGCCACCGGCATACCAGACTGAAGTATGCTTTTTAACGATACCCAGTCGAATGCCGTTCGGGTGTACTTTCTGACCCATGTTTCCTCTCTCTACTTACCTAAGCTTTACGCTGCAGTATTCTGAGTTTATTTACCTGCCGTTAGCCTGCAGGCGTTGCGGGAGCGTAAGCCTGCTGCCCCCGGGTTAATGTTGCAATCTAGTTTTAGTTGCCGTCTGCCACTTTTACTGTGATGTGACAAGAGCGCTTCAAAATACGATCTGCCCTGCCCTTAGCGCGCGGTTGAATGCGCTTCATGGTCATCGCTTCATCTACATAAATGGTGGACACTTTCAGCTCGTCAATATCAACACCTTCGTTGTGCTCGGCATTGGCAATGGCTGAGTTGAGCAGCTTCTTGATAATGGCAGCGCCTTTTTTCGGGCTGTAGGTCAGAAGCTCAAGCGCTTCTTCCACGCCTTTACCGCGAATCTGGTCAGCAACGAGCCTGGCTTTCTGAGCCGACAGCCTGGCTGTACTTAATTTTGCTGAAACTTCCATCATTCTTACCTCAATAAACCTGTCTTAATGCCCTGCCGATTACTTGGCTTTCTTGTCGGCCACGTGACCACGGTAGGTACGGGTAACAACGAATTCACCAAGCTTGTGCCCGACCATGTCCTCTGAAATCAGGACCGGCACGTGCTGACGACCGTTATGCACGGCAATTGTCAGACCCAGCATGTCCGGAGAAACCATGGAACGACGGGACCATGTCTTGATCGGCCTTCTGTCATTGCTCTCCTGAGCAGCCTGCACTTTCTTCAGCAGGTGAAGGTCAATAAACGGTCCTTTCTTTAATGATCTTGGCACTGTATATACCTCAATATTCTCTTTTAGCCGCTAGCGCTTAACGTGATGCCTTGCGACGACGTACGATCAACTTGTTGGTGCGCTTGTTGGTGCGCGTCTTGTAACCCTTAGTCGGAGTACCCCAGGGTGAAACCGGGTGACGACCACCGGAAGTACGTCCTTCACCACCACCATGCGGGTGATCAACCGGGTTCATGGCAACACCACGAACGGTCGGGCGCACACCACGCCAGCGCACGGCACCGGCTTTACCCAGTGAGCGCAGACTGTGTTCGCTGTTGGACACTTCGCCCAGGACAGCGCGACATTCTGACAACACCTTGCGCATCTCGCCTGAACGCAGACGAATGGTGGCGTACTGGCCTTCACGGGCCACCAGCTGCACGGAAGTACCGGCGCTGCGGGCCAACTGGGCACCCTTGCCTGGCTTCATCTCGACACAGTGCACAGTGCTACCCATCGGGATGTTGCGCAGTGGCAGACAGTTACCCGGCTTCATCGGTACGCTTTCACCGGAAACCAGCTGGTCACCAGCACTGACCTTGGCCGGGGCAATGATGTAACGACGCTCGCCGTCGGCATACTTCAGCAGAGCAATATAGGCGCTGCGGTTCGGATCGTATTCCAGGCGTTCAACAGTCGCCGGAATATCGTCCTTGTTGCGTCTGAAGTCGATAACGCGGTATTTCTGTTTGTGACCGCCACCGGAGTGCCTGCGCGTAATTCGGCCAGAGTTGTTACGGCCACCAGTTTTGGACTGGGACTCAGTCAGGGGTGCGTAAGGCGCACCTTTGTGCAACTCGTGGTTGACAACTTTGACGACAAAGCGGCGTCCGGGTGATGTTGGTTTAGCTTTTACGACGGCCATTTCTATTACTCTTTAGTTCGCTTTTTCTCTGAAACTTTTCTGTCAGATCTGCCTGATCAACCCAGCTCGGCAAAGTCGATTTCGTGACCCTGCTCCAGGCGGATGTAGGCTTTTTTCCAGTTCGAACGGGTACGGTACTTGCCGCGAGCAGTGCGCTTGCGCTTGCCCTTCACGTTCAGCACCTGGACGTCCTTGACTGACACATTAAACAGGCCTTCGATGGCGGCCTTGATTTCCGGCTTGGTCGCATCCAGGGCTACTTTGAAAGTAACCTGGTTGTTCTGCTCGGAGATCAGGGAGCTCTTCTCAGAAATATGCGGGCCCAGCACGATGGTCAACATTCTTTCCTGGTTCATGCGAGCATCCCCTCTACTTTCTTTAGTGCAGGCACGGTCATCAGGACCTTGTCGAAACCGATCAGGCTTACCGGATCAACACCGGTGGCTTCCAGCACGTCTACCTTGTGCAGGTTGCGGGCAGCCAGGACCAGGTTCTGGTCGATTTCATCACTGATAATCAGCACGTTCTGCAGATCCAGGGCGGTAAGCTTCTCAACCAGACCCTTGGTCTTGTGGTTTTCAACGGTAAATTCGTCGACAACAAGCAGACGGTCCTGGCGCACCAGTTCCGACAAAATGCAGCGCAGTGCTCCGCGGTACATTTTCTTGTTGATTTTTTTGGAGTGGTCCTGCGGGCGTGCAGCAAAAGTCACACCACCAGTGCGCCAAAGTGGACCACGGGTAGTACCGGCACGGGCACGTCCAGTACCTTTCTGACGCCAGGGCTTCTTGCCGCCACCGGACACTTCAGAACGGGTTTTCTGTTTCACGGAACCCTGACGCGCGCCGGCCAGGTAGGTCACAACCACCTGATGAACCAGGCTTTCGTTGTAATCCTTGCCGAAGATATCGTCGGTCACGGAGACTGTTTTTGCTGCCTTCTTGCCAGGCACTGCAATATTCAAATCCATTGCTTACCCCTCAGAAGACGAAGTTGATTTTTTGGCTTTGACGGTTGGCGAAATGATGACATCGCTACCGGTGGCTCCAGGAACGGAACCCTTGATGAGGATCAGGTTGTTCTCAAGATCAACCCTGACCACTTCCAGACCCTGGGTGGTAACGCGCTCGCTACCCATGTGGCCGGACATTTTTTTGCCTTTCCACACACGGCCCGGTGTCTGACACTGACCAATGGAACCTGGGGCACGGTGAGACAGTGAGTTACCGTGGGTGGCATCCTGGGTACGGAAATTGTAACGCTTGATCACGCCCTGGTAACCCTTACCCTTGGAGGTGCCGGTGACATCTACGATCTGGCCTTCAGCAAAGGTAGTGACGGTGTATTCGAAACCCGGTGCCACTTCAGCGCCTTCCTCGCCAGCCAGCTCGGTGGCGTCGGCACGGAATTCCCACAGGCCACGACCGGCATCAATGCCCGCCTTGGCAAAATGGCCAGCTTCAGACTTGGTCAGTTTGGAGTTTTTGACAGAGCCAGTAGTAACCTGCACAGCACTGTAACCGTCAGATTCGACAGTTTTCACGCGCGTGACCCTGTTTGGCAGAACTTCCACCACTGTGACGGGTATAGAGGACCCGGATTCGGTGAAAATGCGGGTCATACCGCTTTTTCGACCGACTAAGCCAATCGACATTTTAAAACCTCATCGTGTAAGGGGCTTTAACCCACTATGGCCGCTTACGCGTTACACCATGTATGTATACCGCCCGGCACCTTTCGCCCCGGGGGCTGTTTATGTATTTAGCGTGCCAGCAGATAAAGGCTGCAGACACGTATTTCTTTACTGCTAAACTCTTGCTATAAGCCCTTGTTTAAAAAGCTTATTTCTGACTCTTGCCCAGACTGATTTGCACTTCCACACCAGCCGCCAGGTTCAACTGCATCAGGGCCTCAACGAATTTCTCGGTAGGCTCGACGATGTCCAGCAGGCGCTTGTGAGTACGAATTTCGTACTGGTCACGGGCATCCTTATTGACGTGCGGGGAAATCAGAACGGTGTACCGCTCTTTCCGGGTTGGCAGAGGAATCGGACCCCGGACAAATGCACCGGTACGCTTGGCGGTATTCACCAATTCCTGAGTTGACTGGTCTATCAGCCGATGATCAAAGGCTTTCAGCCGAATTCTAATGCGCTGGTTCTGCATGTGACCAACTACTCCCACACTTCAATAAGTTGTTAAAGAACGAATGTTTAAAACAATGCGAAATTGTCTTCGACATTGTAAAAGCGGTGAAATCTGCTTTTGCAAATTTCACCGCGAAAAAAGAGCGCAAATATTACGTGCGGAGCCCTCTATCGTCAAGGGCTACATCACTTTTTTTCTACAAATACCGCCAGGCATCTTACCCCTGGTCAGTAACCCTCACTACTGCAGTCTGTGACTGTGTATGAACGTATGTAACAAACTCTTCCAGCGGTCAGGGCTTTTGTTGTCAGGCTAGGCAAAAACCCGCGCAGGGAGGAAGCATACGATTCAGTATGTGTCCGACTCAGCAGGTTTTTAACAACGCCTGGCGACCTAAGCACGAGCGCCAGGAAAGTTTAACTCAAAACCTAACCGCCTTTTTCGATGATGCTGTCAGCGATGGCCTGCGGCACTTCCGCATACTTCAGGAATTCCATGGTATACGTGGCACGACCCTGGGTGGCAGAGCGCAGATCCGTGGAATAACCGAACATTTCGCTCAGCGGCACCTCGGCATTGATGACCTTGCCGGATGCACTGTCTTCCATGCCCTGGACCAGGCCGCGACGACGATTCAGGTCACCCATGACATCGCCCATATAGTCTTCCGGCGTGACCACTTCCACTTTCATGACCGGTTCCAGCAAGGCAGCATCGGCCTGCAGGGCACCCTTTTTAAGGGCCATGGAGCCGGCAATCTTGAAGGCCATTTCGCTGGAGTCCACGTCATGGAAGGAGCCATCGAAAATGCTGACCTTCATGGCCAGCAGCGGATAACCCGCCAGACAGCCATTCTTCATCTGCTCCTGAACACCCTTGTCCACGGCAGGAATGTATTCCTTGGGCACCACGCCACCGACAATCTCGTTGACGAATTGGTACTCAGAATCAGCCGGCAACGGTTCAAGACGCAGCCAGACATGTCCGTACTGACCACGGCCGCCGGACTGCTTGACATGCTTGCCTTCGATTTCAACAGTTTTGCGGATGGTTTCGCGGTAAGCCACCTGGGGCTTGCCGATATTGGCTTCGACATTGAACTCACGGCGCATGCGGTCAACCAGTACGTCCAGGTGCAGCTCACCCATGCCGGAAATGATGGTCTGGCCGGATTCTTCATCGGTCTCGACGCGGAAAGACGGGTCTTCCTGGGCCAGTTTGCCCAGGGCAATGCCCATTTTTTCCTGGTCAGCCTTGGTTTTCGGCTCGACCGCGACGGAAATCACGGGATCCGGAAAATCCATTTTCTCGAGAGTGATCTGGTGATCGATTGAGCACAGGGTTTCCCCGGTCGTGACGTCTTTCAGGCCGATAGCGGCGGCGATGTCACCCGCCAGTACTTCCTTGATCTCCTCACGGGAGTTGGCGTGCATCTGCACCATACGGCCAACACGTTCTTTATTGTGCTTGACCGGGTTGTAGACGGAGTCACCGGAATTCAATTTGCCTGAATAAACCCGGAAGAAGGTCAGCGTGCCCACAAACGGGTCGGTGGCGATCTTGAAGGCCAGGGCCGCAAACGGGGCGTTGTCGTCGGCTTCACGGGTTTCCACGGTTTCGCCGTCTTCCAGCACGCCCTCAATGGCCTTTACTTCGGTGGGTGACGGCAGGTATTCAACGACGGCATCAAGCACAGCCTGAACACCCTTGTTCTTGAAAGCAGAGCCACACAAGGTTGGCACAATTTCGTTGGCCAGCGTGAGGATGCGCAGGCCTTGCTTGACCTCTTCTTCGGTCAGCTCCCCACCCTCAAGGTACTTGTTCATCAGTTCCTCGTTGGCTTCAGCAGCAGCCTCGACCAGTTCATCGCGCCATTTACGGCACTCGGCCAGCATCTCTTCGGGAATCGGCTCATAGGTAAAGGTGGTACCCTGGTCGTCTTCGCTCCAGAGAATTTCCTTCATCTTGACCAGGTCGATAACACCCTTGAATTCATCTTCAGCACCAATGGCCAGCTGGATCGGCACGGGCTTGGCGCCCAGGCGCTCCTTCATCTGCTGAACCACTTTCAGGAAATCGGCACCGGCACGATCCATTTTGTTGACGAACACCAGGCGTGGCACTTCGTAGCGGTTGGCCTGGCGCCAGACAGTTTCAGTCTGCGGCTGCACACCGGAACTGGCGCAGAGCACGACGACGGCACCATCAAGCACACGCAGAGAGCGCTCTACTTCGATGGTAAAGTCAACGTGGCCAGGCGTGTCGATGATGTTGATGCGGTGCTGCTCGAACTGCTTATCCATGCCGTCCCAGAAACAGGTGGTCGCAGCAGAGGTGATCGTGATGCCACGCTCCTGCTCCTGCTCCATCCAGTCCATGACTGCAGCGCCATCATGGACTTCACCGATCTTGTGCGAGATACCGGTATAGAACAGAACACGCTCCGTGGTCGTGGTTTTACCCGCGTCCACATGCGCGCAAATGCCTATATTGCGGTAGCGTTTGATCGGGGTCTTTCTGGCCACAGATGTGCCTCAGCGAGTTCGGAAAATGATCAGCGATGATTAGAAACGGTAGTGCGAGAAGGCACGGTTGGCTTCAGCCATACGATGCACGTCTTCACGCTTGCGCACGGCACTGCCACGACCTTCGGCTGCATCAACGATTTCACCCGCAAGACGCAGGGCCATGGATTTCTCACCACGGGCACGGGAGTGCTCCACCAGCCAGCGCATGGACAGCGCGTTGCGGCGATCAGGGCGCACTTCAACCGGCACCTGGTAGGTGGCACCACCCACACGGCGGGATTTCACCTCGACCAGCGGGGCAATGTTTTCCAGGGCAGCTTCAAAGGTTTCCAGGGGGTCTTTGCCGGATTTTTCGGCAACGACATCCAGGGCACCGTAAACGATTTTTTCGGCGACAGACTTCTTGCCATCAACCATCACATGGTTCATGAACTTGGCCAGGGTTTTGTTTCCGTACTTGGGATCGGGCAGAACTTCCCGTTTTGCTACAACGCGTCTTCTTGGCATGGTTTCCTCGCTTCAGGTTGGTCCGGCACAGTGACGTGATGTCAGCGGTCGGCCTTACTGGAATTGATGAAAAATTAAATTAAATCAGTGAGTTAAATCTCTGTTACTTGGGACGTTTGGTACCATACTTGGACCGGCCCTGCTTCCTGTCGGCTACACCTGAGGTATCCAGGCTGCCACGTACAGTGTGGTAACGCACACCCGGCAGGTCCTTGACCCTGCCGCCCCTGATCAGGATCACGGAGTGCTCCTGCAGGTTGTGCCCTTCACCACCGATATAGGAAGTCACTTCATAGCCGTTGGTCAGGCGCACACGGCAGACCTTACGCAGGGCAGAGTTCGGCTTTTTCGGTGTCGTGGTGTAAACACGGGTACAAACGCCACGACGCTGCGGACAACCCTGAAGGGCCGGCACGTCGCTCTTTTCTACCTTGCTTTTCCGTGGCTTGCGAACCAGCTGGTTAACAGTCGCCATTCAATGCTCCAATATTTTTGTTTAAATACAGCTAAATAGCCGTTTGCTTATGTAAAAGAGGCGCGATTGTAATGATCACACCCCACTGAGTCAATATGGATGCAAGATTCAGGATGCAAGATGCTGGGTTTACCTGCCCAGCTTGCATCCTGCCTTTTGTATCCTGTCTCCGTTCTTACTCTTCCACACCCTTCTCGGCTTCCGCGGCGGATTCCGCCAGGGCCTCGATCAGTGCGGATTCCACTTCGCTGGCTGAAGGACCTTCGTCATCGGAATGACGGGCTTCGGCCACACGCTTGCGATTTTCGTGGTAGGACAAACCGGTACCAGCCGGAATCAGTCGACCTACAACCACGTTTTCTTTCAGGCCCTGCAGGAAGTCGCGCTTGCCGGTGACGGCTGCTTCGGTGAGCACGCGGGTGGTTTCCTGGAAGGACGCTGCGGAAATGAAGGATTCCGTGGCCAGGGACGCCTTGGTGATACCGAGCAGGATGCGCTCGAATTTCGCCGGCTCCTTGCCTTCTTCCTCTAGACGCCTGTTCTCTGAACGCACGCGGATGTACTCCACCTGCTCGCCCTTGATGAAGCTGGAATCCCCCATATCCATGATTTCTGCCTTGCGCAGCATCTGACGCACAATAACTTCAATGTGCTTGTCATTGATGCGTACACCCTGCAGACGATAGACGTCCTGAACCTCGTTAACAATGTAATGGGCCAGGGCTTCAACGCCTTTCAGGCGCAGAATGTCATGCGGGTTGGGCGGACCGTCGGAAACAACTTCACCCTTCTCGATGTATTCACCTTCGAACACGGTCATCTGGCGCCATTTCGGAATCAGCACTTCGTAGTGGCTGCTGCCGTCGATCGGGTTCACACCGTCAGCCGGGGTGATGACCAGGCGACGCTTGCCCTTAGTTTCCTTACCGAAGCTGACAGTACCGGAGATTTCCGCCAGGATGGCCGGCTCTTTCGGTTTGCGGGCTTCGAACAGGTCGGCAACACGCGGCAGACCACCGGTGATGTCACGGGTCTTGGAACCTTCCTGCGGGATACGGGCGATAACGTCACCGATATTCACCTGCTTGCCGTCTTCCACACCCACGATAGCCTTGGCCGGGAGGAAGTAATGCGCCGGTACATTGGTACCCGGCAGATACTCTTCCTTGCCTTTGCTGTCGAGCAGGGTAATGGCAGGACGCAGTTCCTTGCCGCCGGACGGACGCTCGGACACATCCATCACGGTGATGTTGGTCAGACCGGTGATTTCGTCGGTCTGGCGCTTCACGCTCAGGCCTTCTTCCATGGAAGCGAACTTCACCTTACCGGCAACCTCGACCACGATCGGGTGCGTATGCGGGTCCCAGGTGGCAATGATATCGCCAGCCTTGACTTCGGAACGGTCGGAACCACGTACCACGGCACCATACGGCAGTTTATAACGTTCTTTTTCACGACCATTGACGTCGTTGACAATCAGCTCACCGGAGCGGCTGACCACAACCAGGTCGCCATTGGTACGCTCTACTGTCTTCATGTTGAACAGATGGATGGTACCGTCCGTTTTCACCTGCACGTTGTCACTGGCCGTGGCACGGGATGCGGCACCACCAATATGGAAGGTACGCATGGTCAGCTGGGTACCCGGCTCACCGATGGACTGGGCAGCTACAACACCCACGGCCTCACCGATGTTGGCCAGATGGCCACGGGCCAGGTCACGACCATAACATTTGCGACAGATACCGAAGTCGGCTTCACAGGTAATCGGTGAGCGCACGATCACTTCGTCGACGCCGGCTGTTTCCAGGCGATCAACCAGTTTTTCGTCGATCATGATGCCGGCTTCAATGACGGTAGCCCCCTCATTGTCGATGGCATCACGGGCCAGTACACGACCCAGGACCAGTTCACCCAGCGGCGCAATGATGTCGCCGCCTTCAATGACCGGGCTGGCATTGAGGCCGTTGTCGGTACCGCAATCCTCTTCCTTGATCACCAGGTCCTGGGAAATATCCACCAGGCGGCGAGTCAGGTAACCGGAGTTCGCGGTTTTCAGGGCGGTGTCAGCCAGACCTTTTCGGGCACCGTGGGTGGAGATGAAGTACTGTAGTACGTTCAGACCTTCACGGAAGTTGGCCGTAATCGGCGTTTCAATAATGGAGCCGTCTGGCTTCGCCATCAGACCACGCATACCGGCCAGCTGACGAATCTGCGCGGGGCTACCACGGGCACCGGAGTCGGAGTAGACATACACGGAGTTGAATGACTCCTGCTCTTCTTCCTCGCCCTGCTTGTTGATCACGCTCTCGGTGGACAGGCCATCCATCATGGACTTGGCGACCTGATCGTTGGCGCGTGACCAGATATCGATGACCTTGTTGTACTTCTCGCCCTGGGTTACCAGACCGGAAGCAAACTGGGATTCGATTTCAGCCACTTCCGCTTCGGCTTCACCAATCAGCACGGCTTTTTCGTCAGGAATGACGAAGTCGTTCACACCGATGGAAGAACCGGACCAGGTGGAATAGCGATAACCCATGTACATCAGCTGGTCGGCAAAGATAACAGTCTCTTTCAGACCAACGTTGCGGTAACACATGTTGATAATGTGGGAGATCTGCTTCTTGGCCATTTTCTGGTTGACCATGGAGAACGGCAGACCGGCCGGCACGATGCTGAACAGGATGACACGGCCAACAGTGGTGTCGACGATGCTGGTGTATTCCTGATTGTCACCGTTTTCATCAAACAGCACTTCCGTCAGGCGCACCTTGATGCGGGCCTGCAGGTGAGCTGTGCCGGTATTGAAAGCTTTCAGAACTTCATCCTTGTTGGCAAAGACCATGCCCTCACCCTTGGCATTCACACGGGCGCGGGTCATGTAATACAGACCCAGTACCACGTCTTGTGACGGCACGATGATCGGCTCACCGGAGGCCGGTGACAGGATGTTGTTGGTGGACATCATCAGGGTACGCGCTTCGAGCTGGGCTTCCAGGGTCAGCGGTACATGCACAGCCATCTGGTCACCGTCGAAGTCGGCGTTGTAGGCAGCACACACCAGCGGATGCAGCTGAATCGCTTTACCTTCAATCAGCACGGGTTCGAAGGCCTGGATACCCAGACGGTGCAGGGTCGGCGCACGGTTCAGCAGGATTGGATGTTCGCGGATGACTTCAGCCAGGATATCCCAGACTTCCGCGGTTTCCTTTTCCACCATCTTCTTGGCAGCCTTGATCGTGGTCGCCACGCCACGCAGGATCAGTTTGCCAAGGATGAACGGCTTAAACAGTTCCAGCGCCATCTTCTTCGGCAGACCACACTGGTGCAGCTTCAGGGTCGGACCTACCACGATTACGGAACGACCGGAGTAGTCGACGCGCTTGCCGAGCAGGTTCTGGCGGAAACGGCCCTGCTTGCCCTTGATCATGTCGGCCAGGGATTTCAGCGGGCGCTTGTTGGAACCGGTAATGGCACGACCACGACGACCGTTGTCGAGCAGTGCATCCACGGATTCCTGCAGCATGCGCTTTTCGTTGCGCACGATGATGTCCGGCGCGTTCAGGTCAAGCAGGCGCTTCAGACGGTTGTTACGGTTGATGACGCGACGATACAGATCGTTCAGGTCAGACGTGGCAAAGCGGCCACCATCCAGCGGTACCAGCGGACGCAGGTCCGGGGGCAGCACGGGCAGTACGTTCAGTACCATCCACTCGGGCTTGTTGCCGGAATTGACAAAACCGTCCAGCAGCTTCAGGCGCTTGGAGAGCTTCTTCAGCTTGGTTTCGGAATTGGTCTGCGGAATTTCCTCGCGTAGGCGGTTCGCTTCAGCGTTAACATCGAGATCAGCCATCAGGTCCTGGATGGCTTCGGCACCCATCTTCGCTTCGAAGTCGTCACCGAATTCTTCCAGGGCTTCATAGTACTGCTCGTCAGTCAGCAACTGACCCTTCTCCAGGGTAGTCATGCCGGGATCGGTAACCACGAAGGACTCGAAGTACAGCACGCGCTCGATATCGCGCAGTGTCATGTCCAGCAGCAGGCCGATACGGGACGGCAGGGATTTCAGGAACCAGATGTGGGCAACCGGGCTGGCCAGCTCGATATGGCCCATGCGCTCACGACGCACCTTGCTCAGGGCAACCTCCACGCCACATTTTTCACAGATCACACCGCGGTGTTTCAGGCGCTTGTACTTGCCACACAGGCATTCATAGTCCTTGACCGGGCCAAAAATCTTGGCGCAGAACAGGCCGTCACGCTCCGGCTTGAATGTACGGTAGTTGATGGTCTCGGGCTTTTTCACTTCCCCGAATGACCAGGACCGGATCAGTTGTGGTGATGCCAAACCGATACGGATTGAATCGAAGTCTTCAATCTGAGTCTGAGATTTCAATAAACCTAAAAGGTCTTTCATGTTTTGCCTCCACCTCTTTCGAGGTTGATCATTTATCCGGGGAAAATTTCTTATCGAGTCAGAAAGTTTTCCGGATTAATTGTCGACTTCCAGTTCCATATCGATGCCCAGACTGCGAATTTCCTTCACCAGTACGTTGAAGGATTCGGGCATACCGGCTTCCATGCGGTCATCACCATCTACAATATTCTTGTACATCTTGGTACGGCCGTTGACGTCGTCCGACTTCACGGTCAGCATTTCCTGCAGGGTATAGGCAGCACCGTAGGCTTCCAGCGCCCACACTTCCATTTCCCCGAAACGCTGGCCACCGAATTGCGCCTTGCCGCCCAGCGGCTGCTGGGTAACGAGGCTGTACGAACCGGTGGAACGGGCATGCATCTTGTCATCCACCAGGTGGTTGAGCTTGAGCATGTACATGATGCCAACGGTGACCTTGCGATCGAACTTGTCACCGGTACGGCCATCAAAGAGTGTGAACTGGCCATCTTCACCGATGTCTGCCAGCTTCAGCATTTCCTTGATTTCCACTTCTGACGCACCATCGAATACCGGTGTTGCCATCGGCACACCCGCTGTCAGGTTCTTCGCCAGTTCCATGATTTCGTCATCATTGAGGGACTTAAGGTCCTCACTGCGACGTGACTCACCGATACCGTTGTAGATCTGGTCCAGGAACTTGCGGATTTCCGCGACCTTCTGCTCCTGCTGGATCATGACGTTGATCTTCTCGCCCAGACCTTTGGCTGCCGCACCGAGGTGGGTTTCCAGAATCTGGCCCACGTTCATGCGTGACGGTACACCCAGCGGGTTGAGGACGATATCAACCGGGTTGCCATGCTCGTCATACGGCATGTCTTCAACCGGCATGATCACCGAGATCACACCCTTGTTACCGTGACGGCCGGCCATCTTGTCGCCCGGTTGGATGCGACGCTTGATCGCCAGGTAAACCTTGACGATTTTCAGCACACCTGGTGCCAGGTTGTCACCCTGGGTCAGCTTGCGCTTCTTGTCTTCATAACGTTCGTCAAGTTCGATGCGACGCTCTTTCAGCTGGGCACCGGCCCTTTCCAGGGCTTCGCTCATGCCTTCGTCAACCAAGCGGATCTTGAACCAGTCATCCTGCTTCAGGCCGTCCAGGTATTCCGCGGTCAGACGGTCACCTTTCTTGAGTTTCGGGCCACCGGCAACAGTCTTGCCCATCATGGCCTTGCGCAGACGCTGGAAGGTCGCTTCTTCCACGATGCGGTATTCGTCTTCGATGTCCTTGCGCACTTTTGACAACTGCGCCTCTTCGATTTCCAGAGCGCGCTGATCTTTTTCCAGACCGTCGCGGGTGAAAACCTGGACATCGATTACGGTGCCCTTAACGCTGCTTGGTACACGCAGGGAGGTGTCTTTGACGTCAGACGCTTTCTCACCAAAGATGGCACGCAGCAGTTTTTCTTCCGGGGTCAGCTGGGTTTCACCTTTCGGGGTCACCTTGCCGACCAGGATGTCGCCTGCGTCGACTTCGGCACCAATATGCACGATGCCGGATTCGTCCAGGCGGCTCAGCGCGGTCTCACCGACGTTCGGGATGTCTGCCGTGATTTCCTCGGCACCCAGCTTGGTGTCACGGGCAATACAGGTCAGCTCCTGAATATGGATGGAGGTAAAACGATCTTCCTTCACCACGCGCTCTGAAATGAGGATGGAGTCCTCGAAGTTGTAACCGTTCCACGGCATGAACGCGATGCGCATGTTCTGGCCGAGAGCTAGTTCACCGGTATCAATGGACGGACCGTCGGCCAGGATATCGCCGGCACTGACCTGCTCGCCTTCCTTCACCAGCGGACGCTGGCTGATACAGGTGTTCTGGTTGGAACGGGTGTATTTGATCAGGTTGTAGATATCCACACCCGCTTCACCGGCTTGCGTTTCCTCGTCATTCACACGCACGATAATACGGGCCGCGTCCACGCTGTCGATAACACCACCACGGGTGGCAACAACACACACACCGGAGTCACGCGCAACATTGCGCTCCATACCGGTACCAACCAGCGGCTTTTCACTGATCAGTGTCGGTACGGCCTGGCGCTGCATGTTTGAACCCATCAGGGCGCGGTTGGCATCGTCATGCTCCAGGAACGGAATCAGGGAAGCCGCAACAGAAACCACCTGCTGTGGGCTGACATCCATATAGTCGACCTGGTCGGACGGCATCAGGGTGAATTCATTCTTGTGACGTACGTTGACGAGTTCGTCCACGAACTTACCCTTCTTGTCCAGTTCGGCAGAGGCCTGGGCGATCACGAAACCGCTTTCCTCGATGGCCGACAGGTACTGGATTTCATCCGTTACTGCGCCATTGACTACCTTGCGCACCGGGCTTTCCAGGAAGCCGTACTCGTTGGTGCGGGAATAGGTTGCCAGCGAGTTGATCAGACCAATGTTCGGTCCTTCAGGCGTTTCAATCGGGCACACACGACCGTAATGGGTTGGGTGTACGTCACGGACTTCAAAGCCGGCACGTTCACGGGTCAGACCGCCTGGTCCCAACGCCGAAATGCGACGCTTGTGAGTGACTTCGGACAGCGGGTTGTTCTGATCCATGAACTGGGACAGCTGCGAGGAGCCAAAGAACTCCTTGATTGCCGCGGCCACTGGTTTGGCATTGATCATGTCCTGCGGCATCAGACCTTCGGAGTCGGCCATGGACAGACGCTCTTTCACGGCGCGCTCGACACGGACCAGGCCCACGCGGAACTGGTTCTCGGCCATTTCGCCCACTGAACGGATACGGCGGTTACCCAGGTGATCGATATCGTCAACGGTACCGAAACCGTTACGGATATCCACCAGGGTCTTGATGACATCCACGATGTCTTCCTTGCTCAGTACGCCATCGCCAGTGGAATCGGGACGGCCCAGGCGGCGGTTGAACTTCATGCGGCCTACCGCAGACAGGTCATAACGCTCGGCGGAGAAGAACAGGTTGGCGAACAGGTTTTCCGCGGACTCTTTTGTCGGCGGCTCGCCCGGACGCATCATGCGGTAGATTTCCACCAGTGCTTCCAGACGGTTGGAAGTCGGGTCGATGCGCAGGGTATCTGAAATGAACGGACCACAGTCGAGATCGTTGGTGTAAATGGTCTCAAACTCGGTAACACCGGCCTTCACCAGGCCTTCCAGGATCTCGTCCGTGATTTCGGCGTTGCACTGGAACAGGACTTCGCCGGACTCCTTGTCGATGATGTCCTTGGCCAATGCGTCACCCAGGACATACTCACCAGGCACTTCCAGCTTGGTCAGTTTGGCTTTTTCGATTTCACGGATATGACGGGCAGTAATACGGGCGCCGGCTTTGACGATCACGGTACGCTTGCTCATGATGTCGAAATTCAGTACCGCACCACGCAGACGGGAAGGAACCAGCTCAACAGAGAAATTGCCGTCCTTGTCGATGTAATAGGTGTTATTGTCGTAGAACATCTCCAGGATGTCCTGGGTGCTGTAATCCAGGGCGCGCAGGAGAATGGAGGCCGGCAGTTTCCTGCGGCGGTCGATACGCACATAGACCATGTCTTTCGGGTCAAATTCGACATCCAGCCACGAACCACGGTAAGGAATGATACGGGCGGAATACAGCAACTTGCCGGAACTGTGGGTCTTGCCGCGGTCATGGTCGAAGAATACGCCAGGCGAGCGGTGCAACTGAGAAACCACCACACGCTCTGTGCCGTTGATGACAAAGGTACCGCTGTCAGTCATCAGGGGAATTTCACCCATGTAGACTTCCTGCTCCTTGATGTCCTTGATGACCTTGGCCGTGGATTCCTTTTCGTAAATGATCAGGCGAACCTTGACGCGCAGTGATACGGCATAAGTAGAACCACGCAGGACACATTCGCTGACATCGAATTCGGGTTTGCCGAGCCTGTAGCTGACATACTCCAACAGGGCCTTGCCGGAATAGCTGACGATCGGGAAGACGGATTTGAAGGCAGCGTGCAGCCCCTGATCGAGGCGCTCCTCGGGGGTGACGTCAGCCTGGGTAAACTGTTTATACGAATCAATCTGAATAGCCAGAAGATAAGGAATATCCATCGGGCTTTGCAGCTTGCCAAAGTCCTTGCGGATACGTTTTTTCTCAGTATATGAATATGCCATCAGCAGTTCCTAAAGTGATTTTGTTCCAGTTCTTCCTCGTCCGTTAACGGCCAAGGAGCAACCCCTGTACCACTTAACTCACCCGGTTAGTGCAGCGGGTGAAGATCTTCCGTTTCCAGCTAAAGCACTGAAAGGCGGCTCTCCCAAACAGGAGAGCCACCTTCCGGAAGCAGTGCTTCTAAGCAGCAAACAACGTCGTGCTTACTTGAGCTCGACAGTTGCGCCGGCTTCTTCCAGTTCTTTCTTGAACTTTTCGGCGTCTTCCTTGCTGGCACCTTCTTTGATGGGAGACGGCGCACCGTCAACCAGGTCCTTGGCTTCTTTCAGGCCCAGACCGGTGATGCCACGTACAGCCTTGATGACGTTGACTTTCTTGTCACCGGCAGAAGCCAGGATGACGTCAAATTCATCTTTCTCTTCAGCAGCGGCAGCATCGCCACCAGCAGCCGGAGCAGCCGCTACAGCAACAGCGGCAGCAGCAGATACACCGAATTTTTCTTCCATTGCTGAAACCAGTTCAACTACATCCATGACGGACAGTTCAGCAATACCTTCAAGGATTTCTTCTTTAGACAGAGCCATGTCTCTTATCTCCAGTTAAATGTTGTAAACGTTTATGCGGCAGGTCAGAGACCCGCCAACAATGACTTAAGCTGCGTCCTGTTTCTGGTCGCGTACCGCTGCAACACAACGAGTGACCTTGGAGGGCACTTCGTTCATGGTACGGGCCAGTTTGGTTACCGGTGCCAGCATTACACTCATCAGAGTGGCAATTGCCTGATCGTAAGTTGGCAGTTTCGCCAAAATATCGATCTGGGATGCAGGCAGCATGTTTCCACCAACAGCAAGCGCCTTGACTTCAAACTTGTCATTTTCCTTCGCAAAATCCTTGAGCACGCGAGCCGCGGCACCGGGATCTTCCTGGGAAAAGGCCAGAATGGTCGGACCGACCAGCGCTTCGTTGAGACATTCATAATCTGTCCCTTCAACAGCACGCTTCAGCAGAGTGTTCCTGACGACTCGCAGGTACACCTTGTTGTCACGGGCAGTTTTCCGAAGTGCGGTCATCTTCTCTACTGAGGTACCGTGGTAATCGGCAAGTACAGCAGACAAGGCACTTTTAGCAGCTTCGTTGACTTCAGCAACAATCTGCTGCTTGTCTTCCAAACGAATAGCCACTAGTCATTACTCCTAAATTTTGAACCTGAACAACATACCTTTCGGTAATCAGGGCCACGTTTATTGGGTTTGCCAATCTCGAACGGCTGGATCGGCGCCAATTCCCGCCAAAGCGGGAACCTGCAATCTGGTGAATTATCCGGTTAAAAAACTGCCGGACGGGTTACACCATCTGCGCGGGACATTAAGTAAGTGGCTGCTTGCCTACAACAGACTGCGTTGCCGGCGGCAGGGTCACTTACACCCGCGGTCTTTGACGGTCCTGCTGACACTGTCAGCAACACCCCAAAGTCTTTTTTCTCCTCCCTGCCCTGCATGTGTCATGCAAAAACAGCAGAGGGAATGCCGCCTTGCAGTGACCTTCAGGTCACTACAGGGCGGTCAGAATCAATTAAAAGTCCAGTGAAGAATGGTCTACCAGGACACCAGGGCCCATGGTGGAAGACAGCACGACCTTCTGTACATAGGTACCCTTGGCAGACGCCGGCTTGGCTTTTTTCAGATCAGCCAGCAGAGCTTCAAGGTTGCCTTTGACAGCAGAGGCATCAAAACCCACTTTGCCGATACCTCCGTGGATAATGCCGTTCTTGTCGGTACGGTAGCGAACCTGACCTGCCTTGGTGTTTTTCACGGCAGTTTCCACGTCCGGGGTCACAGTACCCACTTTCGGGTTTGGCATCAGGCCTTTCGGGCCCAGGATGGTACCCAGCTGGCCAACAACACGCATGGCATCCGGGGTCGCGATGACAACGTCAAAGTCCAGGTTGCCGGCCTTGATGCTTTCAGCCAGGTCTTCAAAACCAACGACATCGGCACCGGCAGCCTTGGCCTTGTCAGCATTCTCGCCTTGGGCGAAAACAGCTACCCGGACGTCCTTGCCGGTACCATGCGGCAACGTAGTGGCACCACGGACAGCCTGGTCGGATTTACGTGCATCAATACCCAGATTGATGCTGACATCAATGGATTCCTTGAACTTGACGGTAGACAGCTCAGTCAGCAGGGACACAGCCTCGTCAATGGCATAGGCTTTACCTGCCTCGATTTTTTCGGCCATCATTTTTGCGCGCTTGGTCATTTTGGCCATCAGATCACCCCCTCGGTTTCAATACCGGCACTGCGACAGCTGCCTGCCAGAGTACGAACTGCAGCATCCATATCGGCAGCAGTCAGATCAGGCATTTTCACCTTGGCAACTTCTTCCAGCTGGGCGCGGGTCAGTTTGCCGACTTTTTCGGTGTTCGGGCGACCACTGCCACTCTTCACACCGGCAGCTTTTTTCAGCAGCACGGCAGCAGGCGGGGTCTTGGTGATGAATGTGAAACTGCGATCAGCATAAACGGTGATCACAACAGGAATTGGCAAACCCGGCTCAAGGCTCTGGGTTTCGGCGTTGAAGGCCTTGCAAAACTCCATGATGTTGACACCGTGCTGGCCCAGGGCAGGACCAACGGGGGGACTTGGGTTGGCTTTGCCGGCACCAACCTGCAGCTTGATATAAGCCAGTACTTTCTTTGCCATGATGGCCTCCTGTTTGGGTGCAAACGCAGGACGATTGACCTGCTCCCCGGCGCCACCCTAACTTTTGATCAATGCGTTGAACCAAAAATTAAAAGTGGCGACTTTTTTGTTTCGAGTCTCCGGTTTAACCGAACACTCACCTAATTCTTTTGCAGCCCGGTTGATGTTGCTGCCGGGGCTTACCGCCTGGGACTTAGCCCTTTTCTACCTGCGAGAATTCCAGCTCCACTGGGGTCGAGCGTCCAAAGATGGAAACCGCCACTCGGACCCGACTCTTTTCATAGTTCACTTCCTCCACTGTGCCAGTGAAATCGTTGAACGGACCATCGGTCACCCGAACCAGTTCGCCTGGCTCGTATACGGTTTTGTGAGACGGCTTGTCGACAGTCTCTTCCAGACGATTCATGATTTCATTCACTTCACGCTGGGTGATCGGGGCCGGCTTCTCGGCAGTACCACCGATGAAACCCATCACGCGAGGGGTTTCCTTGACCAGGTGCCAGGTATCGTCGTTGAGCACCATCTGCAGAAGTACATAGCCCGGGAAAAACTTGCGTTCGCTTTTCCGCTTCTGGCCGCCACGCATTTCCAGCACTTCCTCGGTGGGGACCAGAACATCGCCAAACAGATCTTTCAGCGGTGACAGACCAATCCTTTCCTCGAGCGCCTGCTTGACCTTGCGCTCATAGCCCGAATAGGCATGTACTACATACCAGCGTTTGCCAGCTTCAGATGCTGACGGTCCTGTACCTTCCTTTTGTTCTTCAGACAACTCGTTTAATCCTTCTTCCAAATGAATTTCAAATGGATATTTTGCGTATTAACCGATAATCATCGCGATCAGCCAGCTGAGGAAGGAATCCAGTCCCCAGAGCAGGATGGCCACGATGATGACCACAACAACCACGATCATCGTGGTATGCGTGGTTTCGGTACGTGTCGGCCACACTACCTTGCGAATTTCAGTCCTTGCTTCTAGGCAAAGTGTGACAAAACTACTGCCTTTACTGGTCTGTGCTGCTATCCAGCCCGCGACCCCGGCCAGCACCAGCAGGCCAATAACGCGGTAAAGCATGGACTCAGCAGCGAAATAGCTGTTGCCGTAGACGCCGGCTGCGACCAGGGCCGCAACTACGATCCACTTCAGCGAATCCAGCTTGTATTCTGTGTTCTTGACTCTGTCGTTCATAACACCGTTCAAAATTCTGTTTGCGTAGAGACACACATGGGTCAACGCGATGTCCTGCTGCCGGTATGGCAGGCCAGGAGGGAATCGAACCCCCAACCTGCGGTTTTGGAGACCGCCGCTCTGCCAATTGAGCTACTGGCCTTTATCGTCATCCCGAAGCTGAAAGCCTTCTTTCAGCCACTTCAACAAACAATTTCTCTTAAGACGACTAAGCCGAGGGGACTGAAAGACCCCTCGGCTTAAGGATAAAGACTGAAATTGCTTACTCGATGATCTTGGCTACCACGCCAGCACCAACAGTTCGTCCACCTTCACGAACCGCGAAACGCTGACCTTCTTCCATCGCAATCGGCGCAATCAGCTCAACATTCATCTTGATGTTGTCGCCTGGCATAACCATTTCCACGCCCTCAGGCAGGGTAACGGCACCTGTTACGTCGGTAGTTTCGAAGTAGAACTGCGGACGGTAACCCTTGAAGAACGGGGTGTGACGACCACCTTCATCTTTGGACAGTACGTAAACTTCGCCTTCGAATTTGGTGTGCGGAGTGATAGTACCCGGAGCAGCCAGAACCTGGCCACGCTCTACGTCTTCACGCTTGGTACCACGCAGCAGTACACCCACGTTCTCACCGGCACGACCTTCGTCGAGCAGCTTGCGGAACATTTCCACACCAGTACAGGTAGTTTTCTGAGTGTCCTTGATACCCACGATTTCGATTTCGTCACCAACCTTGACGATACCGCGACCGATACGGCCAGTTACCACAGTACCACGACCAGAGATGGAGAATACGTCTTCGATAGCCATCAGGAACGGCTTGTCGATGTCGCGCTCAGGCTCGGGAATATAGGAATCCAGGGCTGCAACCAGCTTCTTGACCGCGCTGGTACCCATCTCGTTGTCATCTTTGCCTTCCAGCGCCATCAGGGCGGAACCGACGATGATCGGAGTGTCATCACCCGGGAACTCATACTGGTCCAGCAGTTCGCGGATTTCCATTTCTACCAGTTCCAGCAGCTCGGCGTCATCAACCATGTCAGCCTTGTTCATGAACACGACAATGTAAGGTACGCCTACCTGACGGGACAGGAGGATGTGCTCACGAGTCTGCGGCATGGGGCCGTCAGCAGCGGAACAAACCAGGATGGCGCCATCCATCTGGGCAGCACCGGTAATCATGTTCTTGACGTAGTCGGCGTGGCCCGGACAGTCTACGTGTGCGTAGTGACGTGTCGGGGAGTCATACTCAACGTGAGAAGTCGCGATCGTAATACCACGCTCCCTTTCTTCCGGGGCATTGTCGATTGCATCGAAGGCTTTAAATTCGCCACCAAATTCTTCTGCACAGACCCTGGTCAGTGCCGCAGTCAAAGTGGTCTTGCCATGGTCAACGTGACCAATGGTGCCGACATTTACGTGCGGTTTTGTTCTTTCAAATTTTTCCTTTGACATCGAATTTAGCCTCCGATTTGATTTCTACAGTGCTAACTGAAAATGTTTAAGTTGATTATTAAATTAGTTTGTTACAAAAATCTGAAATTGCGACACCCGGAGGATATCTTCTTTCTTCTTTTTATTACTTAACTTACCTGCTGTCCCTTTTACCTGGTCAATTCACCTGGCTAGTTCCAGATCTGGTGCTCACACCCGGAGTCGAACCGGGGACCTCATCATTACCAATGATGCGCTCTACCACCTGAGCTATGCGAGCAATGTCCACACCTGCATCAGGTAGAATTTACTCACCGGATTCGCTGGCCGAGAAACAATGGAGCCGATTACCCGGTTCATCGCCATCTCTCCCAAGCTCCACACCACATCGCTTCAGCTGGCTGCCCCCAAAGGGGGACAGTAATACTGGAGCGGGTAGCGGGAATCGAACCCGCATCATCAGCTTGGAAGGCTGGGGTTCTACCATTGAACTATACCCGCAAATTCCTTCTGTCTGGGTTACTGCCGACATGCTTAGCATGTCTTTCGCTAACCAGACACTCGCCTACCAGGCTTTTAAAACCAAAAAACAGAGGACCAAAAACTCCCAACAGAGAGCTCTTCGTCCACTGTTTTCTGTCGCTTGCTGCTGCCAGTATTGGAATTATCTGACTGGTGGAGGGGGGTGGATTTGAACCACCGAAGCTTTCGCGTCAGATTTACAGTCTGATCCCTTTGACCACTCGGGAACCCCTCCAACAAAGCATCAGACGATTTACAACGACCTGGCTCTTAACACAGAGGGGCGCATTTTATGGGAATCAAGGACGTGATGCAATCGTTTCGCAAGGTTTTTCTATCACCTCCAATTCCAGTCCCTGAGACAACAAATCCAGCAATTCCGTGCCTTCCAGAAGGGCCTGCGAAATGCCCTCGATGGTCACCCAGATCTCGTTGGAGGTATTGACGACCTCCTGAATGGAGGTGGCATAACCCCGGGCCGCCAGATCTTCCTGCAGATTCAGCGCCAGTTCCTCCTGACTGAACAACCCCAGCGAAATACCGCCCCGAAGTTCTCCGGTCGTGATCAGGAAGCTATCCAGGCCTTCATTCCTCAAGGCCTGCAGTGTCTGCCTGGCCGCGGTGTCGGCATTGAACGGCGGCATGTAAACCCGAAAATTCCGGGTTTGCCCTGCTGGCAGCAGCTCTACCCGGGCCTGCATACCCCGCTGCTGCAAGGCGCTCACCAGGAAATCCCCCTCTTCGGTATTGTTAAACACACCCAGGGCGATACAGGTCTCGGGTTCGGTAGCAGGGGCCGTAGCAGCTGGCAACGGGCTTGTACTGGCGACTTCACCGAGCAGCTGAAGACGCTCGGCGGTCGCCGAAGACGCAGGTACCGGGGCAACAGGTGGCGCCAGGTTGTCGGATAGCAGGTTCCAGCCCAGATACACCAGGTTAGCCAGCATCAACAGGATAATGAAAGTTCGCATGGTCTTGGAATGACACTATATATATGGGAGCAAGAGCCGCAATCCTGGGTTAAGGCAGCGCCAGCGCCAGTCCGTCCAGCACCAGGTCCGCAGCCAGAATATGTGGCCAGGGCAGTTGTGCGGACAGGACGTGCGCATCCCCGCCTGTGAGGAACCACTGGCAATCCGGCGTCACGGCCACGACCTGCTCACGGCATCGGGCGGCAAAGCCGGCTGCCATCACCAGGATGCCGTTGCCAATGGCTGTCGCCGTGGATGAACCGGGTGCCGTTTCACCCCATGGCGCAAGAGGGACTGCCAGTGCCGGGGTTTTTCCAACCAGACTCTCGCGCATCAGTGACAGCCCAGGTACGATGTAGCCTCCCTGGTGTCGACCGTCGGCATCTGCCCAGTCAAACGTCATGGCACTGCCGCAATCCAGCACACAGCAGCTGCCGCCAGCCTGGTGAAAGGCCGCCAGCAGGGCCAGCCAGCGATCCACCCCCATGGCAGACGGATTTTCATAGGCGTTACGTACACCCGCTGCTTCATGGGTGACGGCGGCAAACTCCGGTTCAATCTGCCATTGCCGGTTTGCTGCCTGTGCAAACCGGGCCGCAAAATCTGCGCCCCTGACGCTGGACACCCTGATTCGTTGCGGCACCTCGGCGGTTTGGCCTTGAAGCACATCGATCAGCGCCGCAGGTGCCGTTTCCGGGTGCTCTACCACATACACGCCCAGCCGGGCATTACCGGTTCGCCCGCTAAAACGCCATTTGATGCGACTGTTACCCGCATCCAGATCCAGAATCATGACGCCGTCTCCCGCAGGCTGATTTCTCCGCCACTGACCAACTCCAGACCATGGTCGGTCTCCAGCACCAGCGCCCCGTTTTCGGCAATGCCTGAAGCACGGCCCATACGTTGGTGATTGCCCGTCGTCAGCACTACCTGCTTTCCATACATGGCATCGACCTGCTGCCATTCCGCCAGGAAAGCCCCCATGCCGTCGTTTTCATAGGTTGCCATGACGGTCATGATATGACGGATCAACGTTGCGGCCAGCACATTGCGGTCCGATAGCTCACCCGTTAACCGGTACAGATCGGTCCAGGGCTGTGCAACCGCTGTCATCGCCTTGTCATCACACCGGGTATTGATGCCGATGCCGATCAGCAACTGGCATAAACCGGTCACATCGCCCGTGATTTCCATGAGAATACCCGCCAGTTTTTTGCCGTCGCAGACAATGTCATTGGGCCATTTGACGCCGGCCTGGGTAATGCCCAGCGCATGCAGGGCACGAATCACGCCCAGCCCGACCACCAGACTCATGCCATCGGTCCCTGATGCTCCTGCATCCACCTGTTTCACCAGGGTCATGGCAATGTGACGACCATACTGACTCACCCACTGTCGTCCCCGGCGCCCTTTACCACTGGTTTGTCGTTCAGCCAGGTAGACGGCAAAGCCGCCGGTTTGCGGCTTCAGAGCGCCGTCTTGCAGGGCGCGCATCGCATGCGTATTGGTCGAGTCCGTGATTTCCAGTACTTCCAGGTGATGCAAACGATCGCTGGTGAGCGCGTCCAGCTCGCGCCGGATCAGGGCAGGATCGAGCAGCGATACCCGCTCTGCCAGCCGATACCCTTTGCCACGTACGGAGTGGACCTCCAGGCCCAGATCGGCCACTTTGGCAATATATTTCCAGACGCCGGCGCGGCTGATCCCCAGTGCGGCGCCGAGCTCGGAACCCGAGTGGAAGTGGCCATCGGCAAGAATAGCAACTAGGGGGCGTAATAAATCAGACATGCTTTTGCGCTAATGACGGGCATAAAAAAATCCGGAAAGCCTGGCTTTCCGGATTTTCAAAAAGGTGTTCCAGGTGCAAATGAAGCCAGTTACATATCATAACCCCTTTCATCATGCATAACGATATCGAGACCGGTGGCCTCCTCTTCTTCTGTGACGCGCATGCCTGTGACGGCAGTAACAATCTTCAGAATAACCAACGTCAGGACCCCGGTGTAAAGTGCTGTCGCCAGGATTCCCATCAACTGGACTCCGATCTGGCTGCCCATGGTCATGCCGTCGGCATACCCCTGGCCGCTGAAAATACCGAGGCTGGCCGAGGCAAAAATGCCGGCCAGGAATGTGCCCAGAATGCCGCCAACACCATGCACGGGAAAAACGTCCAGCGAATCGTCAATGCCCAGGCCATTCTTGATGTACTGGGTGGCAAAGAAACAGACAATTCCGGCAACCAGGCCAATGATCATGGCGCCGCCGGGTCCGACGAATCCCGACGCCGGCGTAATGGTGCCCAGCCCGGCCACCATCCCGGTGACAATACCCAGAACAGATGGCTTGCCGTATTTGATTTTTTCCATGAAGACCCATGACAGCGAACCTGCCGCAGCCGAAATATGGGTAACCAGCATGGCCATGGCCGCATTGCCATCAGCCGCCAGAGCGCTGCCGCCGTTGAAACCGAACCAGCCCACCCACAACATGCCGGCTCCGGTCACGGTCATGGTCATGTTATGCGGCGGCATGGGTGTCTTGCCAAAGCCGGAACGTGTGCCAATAACCACGGCACAGACAAGCGAGGCTATACCTGCCGTAATGTGAACGACCGTGCCACCGGCAAAATCCAGCAGACCGCGTTCGTACAGCCAGCCCCCCTCGGCCCAGACCCAATGGGTGATCGGGGCGTAAACCAGCAACAGCCAAAGTATGCTGAAGAGCATGACACCGCTGTATTTCACACGCTCTGCGAAACCACCAAAAATGAGCGCGGGGGTGATGACCGCAAAGGTCAGCTGGAACAGGGCGAACAGCGACTCCGGTATCGTGCCGGAAACTGTCCCTTCCATGATATTGGCAAACATGATGTTGCCGAATCCGCCCACAAAAGCATTCCCCTCGCTGAAGGCCAGACTATAGCCACAGATCAGCCAGACCAGGGTAGCTACACAAGTGATGGAAAAACACTGCATGAGCACAGACAGGACATTGCGCACGCGCACGAGTCCGCCGTAAAAAAGCGAAAGACCGGGAATGGTCATAAAAAGTACAAGGGCTGTTGAGGTCATGATCCATGCGGTATCTGCACCGTCTATCTCCTGAGCCAGGGAAACCACCGGCAAAAACATCAGCCCCGACCCGGTGACGGCCATACGCAAAAATCGTGATCCCATAAATCCCCCTTCTGTTATTTACTATTTGGTGGTGAATAATTCTGGTGCTTTTATGGCATGGATTGCGCAATTTTTGTCCATTTGCACCAAGAATGAGCATAAAAGAATTGCCAGAATGAGACAAGATAAAGCACCGCCGATGCCAGCGATTTTCGCTGTTTCGGCCAAATGCATAGGTCAGCGAACAGGCGTAATATTTGAAAGTGCTGCTATCAGCGCCCTAAATCCGGGCGTTACGAACTTACCCTCGCCAGTAACACGCTAACTCCCATGAAGCGCACCTAATCCCGGACGGGAAACGGCTATGACACTCTGCCCGGCTGCATCATTCCGGACAGCCCCGATTTTCAGCCAAACAGGATGCTGCACCAGCCAGGAAGCGCCCCCAAAGTGCGTTCTGATGAGGATATGCACAGTTTTGGTGCGGGCGCTTCCATATACTTTTCAGAGATGAACGCCAGCACAACTATCGTATTGTTTTATATAGGTATTATTTTTTGGCATGGCGATTGCTAAAAACACTTATCGCGGCATTTGCGGGCGTTGCAGTACCACATCCGCAGGCTTCGAATTGAGCAGGAGGACTGAACACGAAGACAGCAATATCCCTGCACAACAGCAACGTGCACTTTGCTCTGACTATTCAGTTGTATTTGGACTGTGAGACTTTTCCCGGCGGGAACTGCAGCAACCTATATAAAGCCGCAGCATTCGCCAGAACGACGTACTAGGAGAACCAAATGAAAATGATAAATGCGATTATCAAGCCATTTAAGCTTGATGACGTCAGGGAGGCCCTGTCAGAAATTGGAGTCCAGGGGATTACCGTTACGGAAGTGAAGGGTTTTGGCCGACAGAAAGGACATACTGAACTGTATCGCGGTGCTGAGTATGTCGTCGACTTCCTCCCAAAATTGAAAGTGGAAGTAGTAGTGAAAGACAGCGCTCTTGAACAGACTATAGAAACCATTTCGAAGGCTGCCAACACTGGCAAGATCGGTGACGGTAAGATTTTTGTTTCCTCTATCGAAGAAGCCATCCGTATTCGTACCGGTGAAACCGGCGACGACGCCATCTAACCAAAAATAAAATTATACGAGTCTTTCAGGAGGGCTTAGTATGGAAAATTCTATTATTGAACTTCAGTACGCCTTAGATACCTTTTATTTTCTGGTAATGGGCGCATTTGTCATGTGGATGGCAGCCGGATTCGCAATGCTCGAAGCTGGTCTGGTCCGTGCCAAAAACACCACAGAAATTTTGACCAAGAACGTCGCACTGTTTGCCATCGCCTGTACCATGTACCTGGTGATGGGCTACACCATCATGTACGGCGGTTCAGCCGGCGGCTACATTCCCGACTCATGGTTTGGCAACAGCATTGCCAATGCCTCTGCCGAGGAAGTCATTGCCAGTGGTGGTGATACCTACTACTCAGGTGCCTCTGACTTCTTCTTCCAGGTGGTATTCGTTGCGACGGCCATGTCAATCGTATCTGGTGCCGTTGCAGAGCGCATGAAACTCTGGGCCTTTCTGGCGTTTGCCGTTGTCATGACTGGCCTGATCTACCCGCTGCAGGGTATGTGGAAATGGGGCGGCGGTTTCCTTGACGCTGCCGGCTTCCAGGATTTCGCCGGTTCCGGTGTGGTTCACCTGTGCGGCGCCTCTGCTGCGCTGGCCGGTGTCCTTCTGCTTGGACCACGTAAAGGTAAATACGGTGCCGACGGTTCCGTAAACGCCATTCCGGGTGCCAACCTGCCGCTGGCCGCGCTGGGCATGTTCATCCTGTGGATGGGCTGGTTCGGTTTCAACGGTGGTTCAGAGCTCATGGTTTCCAACGTGGGTGAAGCCAACGCGGTTTCTGATGTATTCGTCAACACCAACGCTGCTGCATGTGGTGGCCTGATCGCTGCCCTGATCGTTTCCCAGTTCATGTTCGGCAAAGCCGACCTGACCATGGCTGTTAACGGTGCACTGGCTGGCCTAGTCGCCATTACTGCCGAACCTCTCAACTGGGGCGGCCTGGGGGCTACCCTGATTGGTGCTGTAGGCGGCATTCTGGTTGTCTTCGCTGTCCTCTTCATGGACAAAATCAAAATCGACGATCCGGTTGGTGCGATTTCTGTTCACGGTATCGTGGGCATCTGGGGTCTGATCGCCGTTATTTTCTCCGGCAACGATTCCGCTACCATTGGTGGACAGCTGATGGGTATCGCCGTGATCTTCATCTGGGTATTCGTCTCCAGCCTGATCTTCTGGTTCATCATCAAAGCCGTGATCGGTCTGCGTGTATCCGAAGAAGAAGAGTACGAAGGTGTCGACCTGGCGGAGTGTGGTATGGAGGCCTACCCCGAGTTCGTCAGCCAGAACTGATCTCTCAAGTCCTGAAAGAAGCGCCACCTGTGTGGCGCTTTTTTTTGCCTGTCATTCCGGCAATGCAAGCCAGCCTGGTCGGTTTTGCCATACCTATAAGGCCGGCATAAAAAAGCCGGGACCACTCACATGATTCCGGCTTTGCTGTTTCCAGTGGTTGTTCTAGCGGTCGCTGCCCTGGCCTTTGCCATCGGTACGACCGAGTGTGGAACCATCCTTCAGGACCACACCGACGTACAAGCCGCCCTGGCTACCATCATTGAGCGTAATGGAGTTACGAAGCGGATTGGCAAACACGGTAACCTTGTCGCCGACCTGCAAGGAGTTACGCTTCCAGCCCTGGTTTATCAGGATGTTTGGCGCTGTCATTTCGATGGTCCACAGTCCGTCCGGACCGGTATCTGCAGTGCCTTCAACCTTGAAAGAAGCGTGCGGATTAATCCATCTGACCTGGGTCACCTCTCCCTCGATTTTAACGACTGCATCACTGTCAAACGCGGCAGTGGAATGGTGGCCAACAGCGGGTATGGCCAACAGAGCTGAAGCAAGCGCGCAAATGCCTGCGGCTTTATGAACTGTATTTAAAGGTTTCATGAATCTAGTCCTGTGATTTGACGGGAGCTTACCGTTGCAGGCCGGCCTGGCCAGCCTGTGTGCTCGGGAGGTTGTCATTGAGGTCTGGCAGGCACTCCACTTCGCCGATGTCAGTATTATCGACGCGCAGCCAGCGCTTGGTGTTGTGCCACTCACCCACCCAGCCGTTCGGGTCGGTCATAATGTATTCAATTTCGAGAACTTCCCCGTCTTCCTGTAGGCGCATTCTTTCCTGCACCTGAAACTCTTCGGAGATTGGAATACCGGTATCTATATAGTGGTTGTAGGTTTCAATATATTTTGTGTTGACAACCAGTTCCTCGCCTTCCCAATGCCCCAGAGATTCACCATTGTAGGTATAGATCACCAGGTTCGGATCTGAATACTCACGCCCATCGAGGAAAATCTGGCGGAAACTGTTATTGAAGTTGGACACCATGTAAATGGCTGTCGGCAACTGGATCATGGCGATAGGCCACACCCGGGTCATGATCATTGGAATCCCGGCTGGAAAACACTGGCCAATGGCATCCCGGTAAGGCCTGCCTTCAGCCCTGGCACGCTGACCTTCCTCAAAATCGAGTTTGGTCTGACCAATGAACTCGGGATACGGTGGTCCGAACATGAAGTTCGAAAATCCTTCGCTCAGGTCAACAAACCAGGTGCCGGTCAGGTCAAAGGGTGGCGCCGGTCTGTCCTTTTCCAGGTTTTCCGGCGCTAGGGCGCCTAACTGACCTGGATGTGACGGAATCATCCGGCTGAGCTGCTCACGACGCTCAGCTGCGGTCTGGGCACTTGCCATGGAACAACCAAGAACGCCAGCCAGCAGGAGAACCCCGCCTGTCTGCAAAATGTACTTCATTTTTTCTTCCCCTAAGGAACCGACAACCCCCTTGATCATCACCGGCCCCTGAATTAATAGAAATGGCCCGCAGAGGATAAAAGTCTTTGGGTTTTTTGTCCACAATGGCCCGGTAAACAGGCATGCGGACCGGTTGCAGTGCTGTATAATGCTCGCCATTTCATTGGCCAGGTCACCGCCCGGCGAAGGCTGGTCCACCCCGATTCTGGATAGTTATGGCAAAAAAGAGCAAAGTCAAAAAGGTTAAACAGCAACCGGCAGCGGCTGCTCAGAACGCCGAGCCTGCGGTCATCGTGAAAAACAAGGAGGCTGAATTTCCGGCGTTCTGGCTTGCCCTGATCATTCCCGTGATCTGCCTTGTCGGGGCATGGACATATCCCCCGATCGCCACACCGATGGAGCTGAAGTCCTATGCTTCCCAAATTTACCTGTCCTTCATTTTCCTGCTCTGGTTCTGGCTGCATCGCAACAAGAAAACGGCGGTTCTGACTTTCTCCCCCGTCCGTGTAGCCTTTGGCCTGCTCTTCATCGCAGGTACATTGTCCCTTGTCTGGGCCGCCAATCCCGATTTCTGGGTCTATAAATGGAACAAGTGGTATGCCGGTATGATCATGTTCGTGCTCGGTCTGCACATCACCCAGAGCGAGAAAAACCTCGATACCGTCATCAACCTGGTAATTCTTGGCGGACTCGGTGTCGCACTCATCGGGATAGGCCAGTACCTGTTCGGACTGGATATCGTGCCGCAAACGGCATTTCCGTCCTCAACCTTCGGCAATGGCAACATGGCAGGTCAGATCATGGTGCTCACAGCGATGCTGCCCCTGTATTTCCTGTTCAAGGAAAATCTCGAAACCGGGCGCACCTGGTATTACGCAATTACCATGTCCTTATTGCTGACCTACCTGTTTTTCACGCGCACCCGTGCGGTATGGTTGGCCATGGGCCTGGAAATCTTCCTGGTCAGCCTGTTTATTCTTCTGGACTTCAGAAAACGCCATGAATGGCTGCATTGGAATACCGAAAAAACCAAGGCCGGCGCCGCAGCGATATTGCTGTTTGCTGTCCTCGTGAATTTCAACCAGGACGGTTTTGAGCCTTTCTGGGAAATCGCGATTTATGAACTGTCATCCATTTCAACTGCAGTAGCTTCAACGGCTGAACAAAGCGGCGGTGAGCGCTATCTCATCTGGGGTATCACCATCGACATGATCAAGGACAGTCCCTTTATTGGCACCGGACTGGGCAGCTTCTTCGATAACGTCAATAACAGCGATAACCAGGCTTTCCGGGTGATTGGTGTACAACGCGCCCACAATGACCTACTCGAAATCATGGTCGAGTTAGGCTTGCTCGGCCTGCTGCTTATTCTCGGCATTATCGTGACCATGTGCATCACGCTGTACAAGCTGATCCTGAGAAGCGAAGGCAAGAATCGCATTCTCTTTGCCCTGCTGACCATCGCTGTCACCGGCAGCATGTTGAATGCCCAGCTCAGTTTTCCCTACCAGTTGCCAGTACCGCTGGTCATCATGCCTTTCTACATGGCCTTGATTATCAAAGGCTCGGAAAACATCGAAGGTAATACCGTCTCCTTTTCCCTGAAGCCCTGGTTCAACAAGGGAGCTCTTGCCGTCACGGCTATGCTGTTTACCCTGATTTCAATCAATGACCTGCTCTGGCTGTGGGACATCCACTCGCTCAACCGTGTCATTTCTGGCAAGCAGGCAGGTGCCTGGAAACCGGTCAATCCGATCTTCAACCAGGCTTACATCACGGGTACCCGCAGTGTCGCGGAAGCCTTGCAGGGCCGGGGCCAGGAACAGCTTATTCTGAATGCCGTTACACCCATTCTGGAATACTGGCCTAATGTGACGGCCAACAGCGCCCTGGCAGCACAGACTTACATGGCCATGGGCAATCTGCCCCAGGCAGAAATATGGATAGAGCGCACCATAAAGAATCAACGGCCGGACTACTACCTTGGTGAGTTCATGAAAATGCAGTTGCTCCAGCAAAAAAATGATCTTGCCGGATTGCAGGAACTATATGACCGCTTAAAAACCGAACCGGAAGAAACCCTGAGCAAGATCCAGAACACGTACAACATGCTTCATACCATGTCCATCAATCTTCAGGATTACGGCATGACTGAATATTATTATGAAAAATTTGTGCAGTATCATGGCGAATTTCCCCCAACAGTCGGTAATCAAGCAATCTACTACATCAACACAGGCAACATGCAGGCAGCTATACCGTTCATGCGTCGTGCCATAGAACTGGATCCGAGAATGCAATATGCCGGTGAATTCCAGCAGTTGATTGACCAGTATTCCGCAGAATAAAAAAAATCCGGCCATGGCCGGATTTTTTTCGCGCCTGAGGCGCTCATTCGATCTCCACCAACCCGATGCGGTTTGAACTGCTCTGGTGGATCAGCAAGTTGCCGTCTCGGGTGACCCACATATTGCGGACAATGCCAACGCCGGAGGGAATCGCCCAACTCTGGAAGGATTCCGTTTCCGGGTTAAACCGGACCAGGGCATCGGGTCGCATGCCGGATTCGTTATACCAGACCTTGTCGTCTATCACGGCCAGCGCATAAGGGTGTGAGGTTGGCCCGCTGGGGGAATCCCATTGTGTTATATCGCCAGTGGAAGGGTTGAGGCGTCCGATCTTGCCCTGCGAGGAATTCACAAACCAGACTAGGCCGTTGCTATCCAGCCCCAGACGCCTGACACGTGACGCCTCGTTGGGAATCTCGTAATAACGGATTGCCAGGGTTTCCGGATCCATGGCACCAATCTTGTTGGTGCCGTTGAAAGCGACCCAAACCGTGCCATTGGCAGCCACCTGTATGCCATAGGGCCTTGGCTCCGAGGGCACCTCGGTGATCTCACCAGTGTCAGGGTCCAGCCGGCCCAGCATGCCGGCGCCCTGGGCGGTGAAATAGAGATTGCCATTGGGGTGGAAAGTGGCGGAATGCGGATCCCTCGCCTGGGTCTCGTACTGGGTAATCAGGCCGGTATTTGGATCCAGTCGGCCGATGGTGGCATTGCTGTTGCCGGTATACCAGATATAGCCTTCTGCATCCGGCACGATACTGTGGGGGCGTGCTGCCAGCGGGAGCCGGTACTCATCCATCTTGCCAGTCTCGGGATCCAGTCGGCCCACCAGGCTTGCCCACATACCCGTCCACCAGATACTGCCGTCAGGGGCTTCCACCGGGTCCCGGGCCCGCTGGCCCAGTGTCGGAACAACCCACTCACGGAAGGTAATCTCAGTGTCACCCGGTATCAGCCTGGGACGGCGCTCGGGATCGGCAGGAAAATGCTCCGCCAGGTAGCTGGCAATGGTATCCGCCTGGGCATCCCCGAGATTCACCATGCCCGAAAACACGTGCTTCCATTCCTCGGCGCTGCCATACCCGGCTGAGGTGACGATATTGAAGGAACTGTGGCAGCTGTAACACGCCACCTCCACCAACTGCTTGCCCTCACCTTCAGGTAACTGGGGCACCTGGAACTGCGGCTGCGCCCAGACACCTTGCGTAGCCAGCAAAAGACCTGCAGTGATTAGAATTCTCGACATCTCGGTTCTCCGGGAACGTTGCCTATGTAAACTTGATGAAATCACAAATGTAGCCTCCCGGTAAATACACCGCTATCCCATAGCCCAACACGCCGTCAGGCAGGCGTTTGACAAGCAAGCGCCCATCATGTCCAGATGCAGGTGGCGTCGCGAGCGAAAGAAAGACAAGGCAAAAGATTTTTCGGAGGCCGGGCACAGTGCGCCAGTACGGGCCCGAGCCCCGAAAAATCTTTTAACGCCGTATTTACGAGCGCAGCAGCTACAGCGATAGAATATTTTGCCATCTTAAATAAAAAAGGCCCTGAGGATGGTGATCCCCAGGGCCTTTCGGCTTACAGAAGTCTTGCGACGTCAGTTACACACCAGCTTCCTTGGTGGTTTTGACGATGGCCGCAGCAACAGCGTACGGACAAGCGTTGGAAGCTGGACGACGGTCTTCCAGACGGCCTTTCCAGCCATCTTCCACAGTACCTACCGGGATACGGATGGAGGCACCACGGTCAGATACACCGTAGCTGAACTGGTTGATGGACTGTGTTTCGTGCTTACCGGTCAGACGCTGGTCATTGTAGGCACCGTAAACGCTGATGTGACGCTCTATGTTCTTGCCGAACTCTTCACAGATCTTGGTGAAGACTTCCTGCTTGCCGGACTCGCGCATAACACCGTTGGAGAAGTTGGCGTGCATGCCGGAACCGTTCCAGTCAGTGTCACCCAGGGGTTTCGGATGCCATTCGATGGCCATGCCGTATTTCTCGGCAGTGCGCTCCAGCAGGTAACGGGCCAACCAGGTTTCATCACCGGCGCGCTGGGCACCCTTGGCAAAGACCTGGAATTCCCACTGACCTGCAGCCACTTCCGCATTGATACCTTCAACGTTGATACCGGCGGCCAGACACAGATCCAGGTGCTCATCAATGATGGCACGGCCGTAAGCGTTCTTGGCACCTACTGAACAGTAGTAAGGGCCCTGTGGACGCGGGTAACCGGAGTGCGGGAAGCCGGGAGGCAGGTTTGTGTCGGGATCCCACAGGAAGTATTCCTGCTCAAAACCAAACCAGAAGTCGTCGTCATCATCATCAATCCTGGCACGGCTGTTGGTGGAATGCGGGGTACCATCGGCGTTCAGTACCTCGGTCATGACCAGGTAACCATTGGCACGATCGGGATCCGGGATGATGGCAACCGGCTTCAGCAGACAGTCAGAAGAACTGCCGTCGGCCTGGTTGGTTGAACTGCCGTCGAATGACCACATCGGGCATTCTTCCAGCGTACCGCCAAAGTCATTGCGGACCATGGTTTTGCTGCGCATGCCCTGAGTCGGCGTGTTGCCGTCGAGCCAGATATATTCCAACTTGGATTTCATGATGATCTTTACTCCTAGCTTTGTCGTTTGTCGTTATAAGCTCTTTATGACGTGATGTGATAAAGATTTTTATAGGTTGAGACCACCGTTATGCAATTTGTATACCTGACTTGCCAATGGTACATAACGGTGCAAAAAGGCCCTCAAGTGTACCTCACGCCTTGGGGGTAAAAAAGGGGAATATCAGCCTAAAGGCCGATAAATACAGAGTTTTTTCCGTGTCACTGATCCCGATACAGCGTGGCTGGCCCTGGCCGGGGAAAACAGGAAATTGCACTGTTTTGACGGAAAAGTCGCACCAAAATAGCGCTTATGTGTTTCATGTTGGTGCATAGCGACAAGCAAGACACTGCTCCAAGCATCTGTCAGAATAATACCACTGCCGAAATCCTGTCGTTACAAGCCCATGCCCCAGTTTCCCGAATTGCCCGTCAAGGAATATGCCCAGGTCTACAAGGAAGACACCGACCAACCCTTGCCCGCCAAACTTGACCCGAATCTGCGCTATGCCTTTTTCAGCACCATTGCCAAGGGCGGCAAGTCCATCATTCAGTCCTGCAAGGACATGAATCTCGGGCGCTTTGTCTGCTACAAAACCCTGAAGCCCGAGTTCGCCGATGACCCCATAGAGCAGCAGCGCCTGCTGCGCGAAGCAAGGGTCTCCGCCATGCTCCAGCATCCCAACACGATTCCGACATACGAGTTGGGGCGGAACAACAAGGGCCACTATTACTTCACCATGAAGCTGGTGCATGGTTATACCCTGCGCGAGATCCTGGATTACCGGGAACGCTACGACCTGACCCAGTTGATAGATGTGGTGATCGATGTCGGCCATGCACTGGAATATGCGCACTCCCATGGCGTACTGCATCGGGACATCAAGCCGGAAAACATCCTTGTCGGACCTTTCGGCGAGGTCATTCTGATGGACTGGGGACTGGCGAAGGTCTGGGATACCGAGGGCACACAGGAATCTCTGGGGGACGGTGTTGACCCGGAAACCGACGATATTTCCATCACCGGCAAGGACAAATTGCAGGGCACCATTTCGTACATGTCGCCCGAGCAGATCGGCAAGGATCCTGCCATTAATGCCCGCACGGACATCTACAGCCTGGCAGCCGTGATTTATGAAATCCTTGCCGGAGATCCACCGGTCAAAGGCGAGACCATGGACCAGCTGGTCAAAAGCGTACTCAATGACGTTCCCGAACGGCCATCAACGATCGCCAGGTATCCGATTCCGGAACTGCTCGAATCGGCCACCATGCAATGCCTGGAGAAAGATCCGGCACGCCGGCTGCAAACCATGAGTGAGTTGTTGCGCCTGCTGCAGGAAACCTGGCGCCTCGAATAGGTGAGATCAGGATGCTGGCTCAGGATAAGCTGACCAGCGCCACCGTGATATTGTCGCGTCCACCCTGCCCCTTGGCCAGTTCAACAAATACCTGCGCCATGTCATCCAGGCTGTCCCCGTATGCCGCAACCGTCTCCTGAATACGAAACTCCGGGACAAGATCACTGAAACCATCACTGCAGACAAGCAGCGTGTCGCCAGACATGACGGACTGACTGTCACCATCAGGCTGGGCATAGGGATTGCTGCCTAGCATCCGGCTGAGCACATGCTTGTTGAAGCTGCTGCCCACCTCGCCCCGGGCCAGCATTTCCTGGTACAACGTATGATCCACACTGAGCTGGGCGACAGCCGCTTCCGCGGCATTCAGGCGGTAAATCCGGGAGTCCCCCATCCAGGCAAAACTGGCCTGCCTGTCTTTGATGCAGACGCAGGACAGGGTGGTGCCCATGTCACTGCCGGGCATTTTTTTCTGTTTGAATTCAATAAGCTGCTTGTTAGCGAAGACAATACTGTCCATGAGTGTCTTGCGCGTGTCGGTGGTGTCGAGCAGGTAGTCTTCGCGGGTGAGGTACTGGTAGCAGCTTTCCACCGCCACGCGACTGGCAATTTCTCCGTCGGCATGCCCGCCCGCCCCATCGGCAACGATGATCAAGCCGTATTCCGGGTCAACCAGGTGGTAATCTTCGTTGTTATCCCGGACGAGACCGACATCGGATATGGCGTGGAATTTCAGCATTGTGCGTGTCTATCTTCCGGTTTAGCCCCCCGGAAACCTGAAGCTGAAATTGATGATAGGTAAGTTCACCTAAAAACGGAATGTTTTGGTGTACTTCAGGGCGATTTCGGATCTTTCCCGGCTCAGCTCGGTAAAAGTGCCTTCCGAATCAAAGTTGTAGTTCACCACGATGAACAGGTCTTCACCGGCCTGGGGATTCCAGCGCAGGCGGCTGTTCAGCCCCAGGCTGCTGGAAAAGTTGTCGTACTGGATGAGATTGACCCAGGACCACTTTGAGTTGAAGGCGTAGTTCACGTTGGCACTCACCAGCCTGACCACAAAGTCGCCATAGGGCAGCTCGATATCCTGGTAGTTGTAGCGGAAGTTCAGGAAGAAGTGCTCATCCGGGCGCCATTCCAGGCCGATATCGTACTGGGTCCGGTCACCGTCATAATACTCGCCGTGATTGAAGCCAATACTCGGGGCAAAGTTGCGCTGGTTGGAAAATTCGATCTGGCCGTTGAGATTCAAGAAGCTGTACTTGCCTGCCGGAATCACGACACCGGGACGGATTTCGAAATCCCGGAACAGACCCTCACGACTGCGACTGATACCCAGGCCGATCTGGTCACCTCGATGGGTATTTAGGTTGATGAAGCGGGTAAAGAGCGACTCACTGATCATCTCGCCTGTGGCCAGGTCGCGGTCATGGTCAAAGCGGCCAAACATATTGAACGTTCTCAGTACCGGATGACCCTGAAAGAAGCGGCGAAAGCGGCCCATCAGGCTGTAGGTTTCGGCGCCCCGCAGGTTGGCAAAACCCAGGGCCGGATTGAAGTCCTCGCCGATATAGGTGTAACCGGTAGAGCCCCCGAAGCCATTGCCCTGGGTATCGAGGTTTATACGCACCCCATAGGCCTTGTCATCACCGGTCAGGCCGGTGGTATCGGTTTGCTGGTAAAAGGCATTACCCCGCATCGTGTAGCGATCGGAAAAGCGGGTGTTCTGATAACGAAAATCGACACCACCCAGGGCGTTGTCCGTTTCACTATTGGGATCACCGTAAGTGACGATGCCGCCGATGCTCGATTCCGACAGCACGTTAGCCGCAGCCCGGCCCACAAAGACAGACTGACCGTCCAGACCCGGCGTATCGCCCTGCTGCACACCCAGCGCCCCCACGTTCCAGTTGCCGACACGGCCCGTCATCTTGACCCCGGCATCGATATCAACAGGTTGTCCCGTCCGACTGTTCAGGCCGATACGACGGGAATAGAACGGAATGCCGTTGCTGTTGTTGTTGAAGTTACCGCCACCGCCAAGTCCGCCAAAGGAAAAAATATCGACATCCTGCAGGAAGAAGTCACGTTTTTCCGGAAAGAACAAGGAAAAACGGGTCAGGTTCACCTGGCGGTTATCGACTTCTGTCGCCGAAAAGTCCGTATTAAACGTCAGGGCCCCGGTCAGGTTCGGCGTGATCTTGTAGAACACATTCAATGAGGGATCAAAGCGGTCATTGCTGGTACCGGCGACATGATCCTCGGAGGTAGCCATGGCGATGGATGGAATCACGTCCAGGCCAATACCCTGGCGAATATCACGAATGCCTGTAATCAGGCCCGTGGTGGTCGGATTGATATTGCGATTGAACGAAGACCAGGCTATTTCTTCCCGCTTGCGGGCAATGGTCCTGGCAATAGTGAAACCCCACTCTTCGGTTTCGGGATCAAAATTCAGTGTGTTGAAAGGGATAGCGACTTCAGCCGTCCAGCCCTGGTCGTCAATCCGGCTTTCCACCAGCCAGATGCCGGTCCAGTCCCGGTTCAGGTTGTTGGGCTGGTCGTAAACCCCTTCCCGCCGGATGCCGTTGGGATTGACCTGGAACTGGTAGCCGGTGCGTCCGTTGTTGAAGGTGTCCAGGATAAACTCGAAGGCATCGTCAAACTGCATGTTCTGACCCTGAACCAGCTGGCGCGCACTGATGGATGAAGGGTCACTGTCGTAGAGCCTGGCGCCAACGTAAAAGTAACGCTCACTGTACGCCAGGTAGAATTCGCTGCGCTCGGATGGCTCGACATGATCTGCGGGTTCGAACTGGTGCATGTCGGAGATGACAGTCGCATTTTTCCAGATCTCGTCATCCAGCAACCCATCTATTTCCGGCGCCAGGTCGGTGCGGGCAATTTCAACCCGTTTGCGCGAAGTGGATGCAGCAGTCTGAGTGTCCTGTGCCTGCAGGTTTGCAGCAAACAGCACAAGGAACACCAGTATTGACAGAAGGCGACCGAAAATGGGGGATGGGGAAAGGCTTTTCTTGTAACTTTTGTGGCCAGAAATCATGTCAACGGCATGGTGTGTTAAATTATTAGGCGCGCAAGTTTAACTAACTGATTTTAATAGTAAACAGCAAAAAAAAGAATTCACAAATTCTCCTCATTCAACCCCGTAAATCACCGCCAGGGCACATGCTGCCACCAGGTTGATTTGGCAATCCCCGAAAGCTGTCCTTAACTGCAGGAAAAAGGAGGTGCCATGGATGGGCAAATGCGCGGGCTGACCCTGGTTGAACTGCTGGTGTGTGTCGCACTGCTCGCCATCCTGCTTGTCAGTGTCAATGTGGGTGGTTTTGCAGAGACCAGGGACAAACGGCACGCGGAATCTGCCATGACCGATATCGTGTCCGCTATTGCCATGGCACGCCAGACAGCGGTCAATGAAGCCACCATGGTCACTTTCTGCCGCAGTGACGATGGCGCACACTGCCAGGGGCAATGGCACGATGGCAGCATTGTCTTTACAGACCGCAATGGCGACAGGCAGATGAACGGCGACGACCGGTTGTTGTACCGCCTGCAGCCTTTGATGATCCCGGGGTCGCTGAAATTCCGCTCCTTCGGCAACAAACAATATCTGCAAATGACCCCGTTCGGAATGACCAACTACCAGAACGGCAACTTCACCTACTGCCCCGAAAACGGCGATGCTAATCTCGCCAGGCAAGTCATCATCAGTTTTACCGGCAGGACCCGTTACGCCAGGGATAAGGACGGGGACGGCATAGTGGAGAACAGCCAGGGTGAGGCGTTAGCGTGTTGAGGGAGAAGTAGATGGAGAAGAGGAGAAAGCAAAAACGGAGAAATAGCGGAATCTAAAATGCCGCATAGGGTAAGAATCTTGGCTTTGATATGTTGTACAAAAAAATGAGACTTTGATAACTGAGCTTTTCTGATCGCCCTTTTTTCCCTTTTTCCCTTCCTCGTAATTTTTTACCAGCAATCCGTCGGCGACTTCACGCCATTAGGATTGACATTATTGAAGGTCAGGCGCATCGGATTACAGGCCGTGTCTGCCGCCTGGGAACCGGTCGGATCAATCAGGATGACATAGGAATTGCCTGAGGGCGTACCTTCTATACTCAAAGTGTAGAAGCCGTCATTGCTGGAAGAAATGGTCGCCACAGTACTTGCTGCCGCACTGGCACCGCACGTATCTGTTGACCCGATAGTCTTGGCATAGAAGCGACAGTTACCCCGAAAGCGTTCCTGGGCCACCTGCACCTGCAAAGCAGCGGCAATACCGTCAGCGCGGCGGGAACTGCGCATGCTGTCCTGGTAGGAAGGATAAGCGACCATGGCCAGAATACCGATGATAGCAATGGCGATCATCATCTCGATCAGGGTAAACCCCGACATTTCAGGCTTGCGCTTTAACATGCTTGTCTCTCCGAAGCCGGCAATCAAGCTCACTTGAAACTGACCGCCCGTCATAACGAGCGGCCAGTATAGCGAGTTTTATCAGGCGCAGACGATACCTGCACCTGAACTGCTGGACTAGGGACAACTGTTTGTATTGTTGGACAGCGTGATATCCAGATTCACAAAACCCGAGGGCTGGTTCGTGTAGCTGAACATTCCGGGGTTAGCGCCCGTACGGGTTGCAGTACAGACATAGTTGGCGTCAGTGGTCATGGTTAAAGTCCCGGTCCAGGTCGGTGGAATAAGACCGATTTCACCGGTCAGGCAGGTAAAGCTGAGACCATCAGCTGCCAGCTCACAACGGCCACCTGCATCACTGATAGTGACACTCTGCAATTCCCTGTTGTTGGGAGCACTGATAACAGTACCGGTAAAGTAAATGAACGAACCCGGTGAACAGTTGGTGAAATCATTGTCAGCGCTATCCACCGTGAGGTCGGAAAAGCTGATCCGTTTGGGATCGCAGCTCATGCTGGACTGGTCGTAATCAACCTCGATATAACCGGTCCAACCTTCCAACTGGGTGGTGTTGTCATCCGCCGTGGTGGTCCAGTCAAAGACGATACAGTCATAGCTTTTCGTGTAACTGGCTAACAGCAGGGAATACGTTGCTGTGGCATCAATGGTGCATGAACCCGGACCATCCGATGTAAAGGCCAGAATACCGTTAGCCAGCGTAGTGTTTTCATCCGTCTGCGGTGCCGTCATGGAAATATCACCCGTGACATGGTGTAGGGTAGCTGGCGGATCTGCCGGATTGTAAGGACAGGTGTTGCCGTACCCCGGGTGGTTTTCCACACCGTAGCCTCTAGGAATCAAATCGAGCGTGGACACGTCATTGCTGTAGCCATCGTTCAGGCAATAGAAATCGTCCGGAATACCGGCAAAACGATCGCCTACAGCGCCATTCAGGTTGGAATCCGTCCGTGTCATCGGGCCAAGATTGAGGCAGGGATTGGGATTACCCAACTGGGAGGCATTGAATGCCCCGGTGAGAATAAAATCATGGGTAGAATCGCCCGAGTTCGGCACTGGCAGCTCAACGCTGTCACCGACACCCTGGGTAAAATACTGCACAAGTTCAGAATCAGGGACTCTTTGCTTACCATCGGCTTCCGCATCATCCACTTTGTAAAGCATGCCACGATAAACGCGACGAGAGGCGCGAATGGCCTGAGCGTAAGGCTGCGCCGATGTCGGGTCGCCAACACAACTGTCCCAGTTTGTATTACCTGAAACAATAAATCCGACATTGCCATGCCAACCACCACCCAGGTAACAGGTATAGTCAAAATATTCATACTCGCCGCTGCTACTGGCGCTGGTCTTGACCGTGTTAACCGTGACATTGGTGACTGGAACTCGGTCTGCCTCAACGCCACCGGAAGGTATATAACTGCGGGAACAGAACGCTGCATCAGTGGCAATAACATTGATGGCACCCATCGAAAGACCACCCAACTCGTCGCGGTCGACATAGACCCTGCCCTTGATCCTGACAAAGTCGGCACAAGTTCCCTCTTCGGTCTGGCAAGCCTCTACCAGGGTCAGGACCACATCATTGCCGACGGCCAGGAGCCGGTCCGAACCATCGATCAGCTCCTTCGTGCCATCGTTGTTGTTCACGGTACCGGTATCGGCAAGCTGCTCATCGGTGACCGTTCCGTCACCCAGACGGGCACGTCCGGTTGGTAAGTCGACTTTTTCCTCGGAAGCTTCCAGGGCACTGTCACCAACCTTGCGAGGAGACACGAAAGAAAATTCGGTATCCAGGCTTACAGACTGGGCGACTCCGGATGGATCCGTCCAGGCCACTCTGACCGTCACGTCTTTCATGGTGCCTGTCGTGGCAATTCTTTCTGTTCGCACAAAATCCGTGCTGATGCCAGTGATATTGGCAGTGTTAGCAAAACCGGCGGTATCGCTGTACAGCGTGTTGAATCCCGTAATCGACTCGGCCGCATTCGTGTAATTACGCATATCCTCGATGCGCGACTGCGCAATATTAAGGGCTTCTGAACGCGCCTTGTTGTGCGCACTCTGCCTGGCAATCACACCTTGCAGGGATGTCACCCCCAGAATGCCCACGGAGAGCACGCCCAGGGTAACCAGGATCTCAATCAGTCCAAATCCAGTATTTTTTGGTCTGAAAATTTTCATACTTCGCTCCCGGATTTAAAAATCCTTCCACGTACCGGCACTGCCGGTGGTCGCTCCCGCCAGGGAGGTGCGGCCAAGGATGTCCGAGCTGTACCAGACATCAAATCTGCCCCCGGTAGAGCTTTCGGTGTCACCACCTGTCACCAGCGCTCCCCTGACGGTGGTATTACCGCTGATCTGTACATTGCCCATGACGAAGAGAATGCCGTAAAACTGGCTGCCGCCGCTGAAGGAGGCATCGCCGTTCACGATGATAATACTGGGCTTGGTGTTGGCCGTACTGCAGACATTGCTGCCGGTCACGGCGATGGTGCAGCCTACGGTGACACCAGAAAACGTGGTGTTACCTTCCACCCAGATGACCTCATGGGTGGCCAGGTCCACATCGGTATTGGCATTGGCCGCGGTGGTATCGATGGTGACCAGGGACGAGCGGTAGGTTGTCGGATTAACACCAAAAAAGTTCTCAAAGAATTCTGCCGTTGTC
>Ga0255764_10000141_pt1 | contig 62317 bp, 56 predicted proteins | sample 071ome_30_FD_179964 | JGI IMG/M metagenome (GOLD analysis project Ga0255764, IMG submission 179964) | Coastal salt marsh microbial communities from the Groves Creek Marsh, Skidaway Island, Georgia - 071406AT metaG (version 2) | ecosystem: Environmental > Aquatic > Marine > Intertidal zone >... | reverse complement strand
GGTACTGGCCAGGCGTTCGAGGTTAACCAGGGTGCCGCCGAGCTGGATTAGCCGGGGAAAGTCGAGATCTGTGATCGCATGGGTCTGTTCAAGGTCCAGGAAAAACTCGCGGCAATAGCCTTCCGGGAAGGCTCGAAAACGTTTTCTGTTTTCCTCGGACATGAGGGATTCACAGAAGCGATTGAGATTGGCTTTCTGTTTCAGGGAATTGCCAAAACATTCCTCCATACAGGTCTGTTGTATGGAATAACGTTTTGCTTTGGTGATGGAGATAACTTTAGCCATGGGGCTATTGTTATGAAATGAGAAAAAACGGGCAATCCCATTTATGCTGATCTTTGATTCAGGTCAACGGGTAATTGCATTGAGGCAGGAAAAAAGCCTCTGGCAGGCGAGTTTACTGAAGAAGCAGCCGTGATTTACTTGGTGCCGTGACAGATGCTACCGAGTTTTTCGTGGTCCAGGATGGTGATCTCCCGGCCTTCCACGCTGATGACGCCTTCTTTTTGCATTCGGCTGAATGTCCTGCTCACGGTCTCAATGGTCAGCCCTAGGAAATTACCAATGTCCATACGGGACATGGGAAGACGTAGGGAATTCGGAGACAGGTTTCGACGCCCATAACGCTTGGAAAGGCTCTGCAGCAGGGTGGCTACACGGCCTTCGGCATTTTTCTTGCTCAGGGTCATCATCATCTGGTGATCGTTTTCAATCTGCTGGCTCATGAGCTGGAAAAAGTGCCGCTGCAGCTTGGGTAACTGAAGGGAAAGCTCCTCCAGTCGCTCGAAGGGAATTTCACAGACCGTGGAGGTTTCCATGGAGACCATGTTGCAGCCATGCCTGCTTGAGCCAATGCCATCGAAACCAAGGATTTCACCGGGGAGGTAAAATCCGGTCACCTGTTCCACGCCATCATCATCCAGCAAGTAGGTTTTAATGGAGCCGGAACGTACAGCAAAAATGGAGGTGAATGGGTCACCTGTTCTGTAAAGATGTTCACCAGCCTGGATGGGGCGGCTGCGACGGATGATGTCATTGACCCGGTCGATGTCATTGATATCCATCGCAATGGGCAGGCAAAGACTTTTCAGGTTACAGTCCGAACAGGATGACTGGATAAATCCATGAGTACAGGCAATGTTGTAAGGATCTGCTGACATTTAACTTCCCCCAATTCAGTGTGCGCTATTGTACTTGATCTGCATGGTCTGGAGGGAGTGCTCTAACCTATTGTTAATAAAGATATTTCCTTGGGTGATGTGGTAATGAGGGAGAAATATATCCCCTTTCATGCTGATCAGGGCGAGAGGAATTCATCGAGAAGGCTATTGAGGTGGCGATAGCCCAGTTCCGTGGCGGCGAGCCTGTCCTGCTGCAACAGACCTTTACGCCGGAGCCGGGCCAGTGGCTCGGCCAGGTTGTTGAGCGGGATGCCGGTACGCTGTGCGAAAAGGGCTTCATCGCTGCCAGCTTTCAGGCGCAAGGCGTTCATCATGAATTCAAGAGGAAGGTCTTCCGAAGAGACCCTTGAAATGTCCGCAGAGAAGTCTGCTCCGCAGGCATCAAGGTAATGGGTTGGCTGGCGTCGTTTACGTGTCCGGATGATTTGGTTTTCTGCTGGCAGGGTGATTTTGCCATGGGCACCGGCGCCGATGCCCAGGTAATCACCGAATTGCCAGTAGTTCAGATTATGTTTTGATGCTTGACCGGCAAGACTGAATGCAGAGATTTCATAACGTTCAATGCCATTTTCCGCCAGTAGAGCAATGCCTTCTGCCTGGATGTCGGCCAATGTGTCATCTTCCGGCAGGACAGGAGGTTTGCTGTAGAACACGGTATTAGGCTCGATGGTGAGCTGATACCAGGACAGATGCGTGGGGGAACAGGACAGTGCGATGTCCAGATCTGACATGGCCTCACTGGCAGATTGTCCGGGCAGGCCGAACATCAGGTCGAAGTTGAAATTATCAAAGCCGGCATTCATCGCCTGTCCGGCGGCTTGCCTGGCCTCATCGGCATCATGAACACGTCCCAGCATTTGCAGGTATCCACCGTCAAAACTCTGGATACCGATGGAGAGCCGATTGATCCCTGCCAGGCGAAATCCACGAAACTTTTCTATCTCGAACGTGCCGGGGTTGGCTTCCAGGGTGATCTCTATATCGTCTTCGAAAGGAATTCTGGACTGTATTCCCTCGATCAATGCTGTAAACGCATCCGGAGAAAAAAGGCTGGGGGTTCCACCGCCAATGAATATGGACTCAAGACTTCTTCCCTGAACATAGCCGAGATCATGCGACAGATCAGCAAGCAGGTTGTTGATATATTCAGATTCAGGTAATTCCCCTGATACCGCATGGGAATTGAAATCACAGTAGGGACATTTTTTCAGGCACCAGGGAACGTGAACATATAGCGACAGAGGGGGCAGGCCAGGCTGGCTCATGCAGGAAAGTTATCTGCCAGGTTTTTCAGTGCCTGGCCGCGATGACTAAGAGCATTCTTGACTGCAGGGTCGAGTTCTGCGGAAGCACAGTTGTGAGTTGGAACATAAAACAGGGGATCATAACCAAATCCGTTTTCGCCATGTTCCTCGAACAGTATGCGGCCCTCCCAGCTGCCCTGACAAATCACAGGCATCGGATCGGTTGCATAACGCACCAGGGCAAGACAGCATTGGAAACGGGCTGTACGTCCGTATTCCGGGATCTGCTTCAGGTTATCCAGTAGCAGGGCATTATTGGCTGCATCGTTACCTTCCCTGTCAAGGTTGGTACCTGCATAGCGTGCTGAATAGATGCCGGGGTCGCCGTTCAGGGCATCCACAACCAGTCCTGAATCGTCAGCCAGTGCTGGCAGGCCAGACAGTTTACTGGCATGGCGAGCCTTGATGATGGCGTTTTCCACGAAGCTGAGTCCGTCCTCTATGGCATCAGGAATATTGAACTCTGACTGGGGAACCAACGTCACATTTTTTTCAGACAGAATAGCCTGCAGTTCATCCAGTTTCTTGATATTACTGCTGGCCAGAACGATTTTGCTGAAATTGAAATGGGCGGGCATGGACAAAGCCTTGGGTTAAAGGGTACAGATTACGGGAGTGATTATTAAAAGCATAAAGGGATAACGGGAAGAAGGGCAAGCAGTCAGGAAGAATAAATTGATGCAGGAAACGGGAGGCAGGATTCAGGAAACAAGATGCAGGATGCAGGATACAAGGTGTAAGAGGAGCCAGCCTGATTGATCGAAGCGTCAGATTTATCGAACTTTAAAAGTTGATGGTAAGCCTGAAAAAATACCCTTGTGGTAAATACCAGGCGAACCATCCTGCTTTGTATCCCTTTATCCTTCAGTTATTATACATCTGCGTTTCCCAGCGTATTTCCCTCACGGGCCCTGAAAACTCCGGCTGCACCTCAACACTAAACCTGACATTTTCAGCATTCGAGTATTCAAACTCACCAATGTAATAGAGTGCATTTTCCTCTCGGATTTCCCTGAACTCGATGTCGCTCGTCTGTCCCAGCAGATTACGCTTACCACCATCGACCCTGGCCCTCACGGCGGTCATTTTTTCGTCATCGGATTTTTTCATGACGCTGATGTTGAGAAAGGCACGACGGTCACTTCGAACGATGCCATATTGTTCGGCAATATCCGCATTGAGAAAAGTGGAATTCACGGCCTGGTAGTAAACGGTGTAATCCCCAAAAGTTTCCATTGCTGCCTGTGAACAAAACGTCCATGCAGTCAGAAACAGGCAAAATAAAAAACTGGTTAACGTTTTCATGGGATGTAATCAGCGAGTGAAATGATAGATAGCATTCATGCCAAACAGGTTCGGGTGTAGTTTCATCAGGAAACTGCTGCGATTTTTGAAATCCACTACTGTTCTGTGCAGTATCCTGATATCACGATCCCTGCACAGGGTATCAAAATCCCGGATAGTACAATGATGGATGTTGGGTGTGTCATACCACTCGTAGGGCAGGGCACTGGACTGTGGCATGTATCCACCTGTTAGTAGTTTCAGGCGATGGCGCCAGTAGGCAAAGTTCGGGAAAGTAATGATGCAGTTTCCCCCTATACGCAACATCTCCTCCACCAGGATGTCCGGACGTTCCACGGTTTGCAGTGTCTGGGCAAGCAATACGGTGTCAAAACTGCCGGACTCAAAATTCGACAGCCCCTTGTTAAGGTCCTGCTCAATGACATTCACGCCAGCCTGCAGGCACAGATCTATATTGTCTTCATCGATTTCCAGGCCGCAGTCACTGATATTTTTTTTCTGCTTCAGGTAGGCAAGAAATTCTCCAGTACCACAACCCAGGTCGAGTACGCGTGAACCCGGCTGGATCCACTTCTGGATCATCTTAAGATCAGCTCTCATCAGCGTTTCCCCCCGGCATGGCTTCTTGTTCTGCAATGTCATTGGCGACTTTGCCCAGGTAGGATTTCAGTGCCTTGATATAACGGGGGATGGGCAGTAAAAATGCATCATGCCCCTGGTCGGCTTCCACTTCCAGGTAACTGACTGGTTTGCGGGCCTTGAGCAGGACGTCAACAATTTCCCGGGAACGTTCCGGTGGAAAACGCCAGTCACTGGAAAAGGAGATCACCAGGAACTTGCATTGGCTGTCAGCAAAGGCTTTGCTCAGATCAAAGTCGTAATCTATGGCAGGATCGAAGTAATCCAGGGTCTTGGTGATAAGCAGGTATGTGTTGGCATCGAACTGGCTGGAGAATGTTTCACCCTTGTATTTCAGGTAGCTTTCCACCTGGAAATCGACGTCATAGCTGAAATTGAGTTTGCCTGAACGCAGGTCCCTGCCAAAATTTCCTTCAATGGCATCCTTGCCGAACTTGTCACGCATGGCGTTATCGGACAGGTAGGTAACATGCCCCACCATCCTGGCCAGCATCAATCCTTTCTTTGGATAGGTGTTGTAATCGTAATAGCGCCCGGCATGAAAATCCGGATCGCTGGTAATCGACTGCCGTGCAATTTCGTTGAAAGCAATGTTCTGGGCAGACAGTTTTGGAGCAGCCGCAATGACGATGGCATGGTCAAGCCGATCCGGATAGGAAATGGCCCAGCGCATGACCTGCATACCGCCGAGACTTCCGCCGATGACTGCAGCCCATTTGTCGATGCCCAGGTGATCAGCAAGACGTGCCTGACTTTTTACCCAGTCTCTGACAGTTATGATTGGGAAATCAGGTCCAAAGGGTTTGCCGGTTTTCGGGTCGATGGAAGAGGGACCGGTACTGCCGGCACAGCCACCCAGGTTGTTCAGGCAGACAATATAAAAAGTGTTGGTATCAAATGCCTTGCCGGGGCCGATGCAGCATTCCCACCAGCCGGGTTTTTCCTTTTCATCTTCCGGGTTGTGGTAACCGGCCGCGTGGTGATCACCACTCAGGGCATGGCAGATGAGGATGGCATTGGACTTGGCGGCATTGAGCCTGCCATAGGTTTCCACCATCAGGTCATACTGTTCAATCACCTGCCCGCTGCGTAGCTCCAGCGGCTCATTAAAGTGGATAAGCTCTGGTGCAACGAGTCCGACAGAATCAGATGGAATGGTTTTCGCCATAAATCAGCCCGTGAGCTGCTGCCCTTAAATTCCGATTACGAACATAGCGGCCTGACCTCCCAGTCCGAGGCCCTGTCGTAATGTGCCTACCAGCATGATTTCGAGCACCTGGATGCCCAGAAAAATAAAAATCGGGGAGAGGTCGAGTCCACCAATCGGGGGAATCACTTTGCGGAATAAGGATTGAACCGGTTCGAGTAGCTGGTGGATCAGAATCAGGGCCGGGTTGCCGCTGTAAGGTGCAATCCAGCTGGCGATGACGGTAACCAGCAGGCCCCAGAAATAGATGTTCAGGATGTAGGAAACCATGCCAAGGAATGCCCAGCTGATCAGCGTGCCTATACCTGGCAGAATATAACCAGAAGCATAGATCATCAGGGCCGAAGCCAGTGTGCCCATGACGAGAGCCACTAAAATCGTGGCAATATCAAAGTTCCGCCATGAGGGAATGACTTTGCGAAGGGGATTTAGTACCGGGGCGGTAATCTTGATTAGGGACTGTGAAACCGGGTTATAAAAGTCGGCACGGGTCGCCTGCAGCAAAAATCGCAGCAACAGGGCAAGCATCAATACGTGCCCCAGTGTGTTAACAATCAACACGATTACCTGTCCAAATGAGTCAGTCATTCACCTTTCCTGAATTCTGCGGATGAATCTTAGTCGTTTTTATTGTTTGCCGGCGCTGCCAGTTCTCTTGAGCGATCGGCGGCCTTTTCCAATGCGCGGGCAACCATAGCATTGAAATCCTCGAATGCAAACTGGTTCAATGCGGCTTCCGTGGTGCCTCCGGGAGAGGTAACTCGACGGCGCAGTTCAGCAACATCCACATCACTGTGTATAGCTAGCTGGGCAGCCCCAAGGGCAGTTTGCTTGCACAGTATTTCGGCGGCTTCCTTTTCCAGCCCAAGTTGAACTGCCGCTTCCTGCATGGCTTCCATAAGCAGAAAGAAATACGCAGGACCAGATCCTGACAGGGCTGTAACGGCATCCATGTCGGTCTCGTCATCTACCCAGCAAACGATACCTACTGCACACAGTACAGACTCGGCGACGTTTTGCTGTTGTGTGCTCACATGGTTATTGCTGAACAGGGCGCTGGCGCCTTCACCGACAAGGGCCGGGGTGTTGGGCATGCAGCGGACGATGGCCTGGGCCGGGTGTGTCCAGTCCTGCAGGTTTGTCATGGAGATGCCAGCGGCAATGGAAACAAGCAGACAATCGTACTCAAGCAGGGAATCCCTGAGCGGCGCAAGTACATCAGCCATTACCTGTGGCTTAACAGCCAGGATAACTATGGAGCATGCGGCAATGACTTCATGGTTCTCAGTAGTGGTTTTGATACCATCACCGGCAAGACTCTCAAGACGTGATGCATCTGTATCTGACGCCCAGAGATTTTCTCCCTGCCAGCCTTTTGCGCGCAGTCCATTGATGAGTGCAGCGGCCATGTTGCCGGCACCGATGAAACCGATTGTTGGTTGAATGTCAGACATTCCGCCATTGTACAGTATAGGACGCATCAGCACATTCAATCCGGTGGCCCGAAAGCTGGATGTTCAGACAGGACCGGTTGCAGGATACAGGGGAGAACCAGTTTGTCTGTTCCTGATAAGCGCAGACCGCCGCTCAGCGATTGACTATTTCCCGAGGGCCAAAAATATCAGTGCCAATACGTACAATCGTGGCACCTTCGGCTATGGCGGCTTCAAAATCATTACTCATGCCCATGGAGAGATGTTTGCAGGTGTCATGACCCCGGCTGATCAGCTCATCCCGTGCTTCACGCAATAGCCTGAAATTCTGGCGCTGCCTGTCGACATCCCGGGTCGGCTCGGGGATCGACATCAACCCGGCAAGTTCCAGCCGTGGCAGTCCCGCGACAGATTCTGCCAGTGAAGGTAATGCCTCCAGGGTAACACCGGCCTTGCTGGCTTCATGACTGATATTAACCTGCAGCAGCACCTTGAGCGATGGTAACCCGGCAGGGCGCTGTTCACTCAATCGACGGGCGATTTTCTCCCGTTCGACAGAATGCACCCACTGGAAATACTCGGCGATGGCCCGGGTTTTATTGGACTGGATGGGGCCAATAAAATGCCAGGTCAATCCCAGGGCATCGAGTTGCTGGATCTTTTCAAGAGCTTCCTGCAGGTAGTTTTCACCGAAATGGACCTGGCCCGTTTCTGCAGCAATCCTGACTTTTTCAGCAGCATGTGTTTTGCTGACAGCAAGCAATTGTACCGCCCCGTCACTTCGCGCATACTTCTTTTCACTGTCAGCTATCTGATGCCGAACTTTGTTCAGGTTCTCTGGTATGCTGTTTTTCATCATCAGGATTGGTAATTGTTCAGACGCTTATCTGATTATAAAGGGCAGAATCGATTATGAATATTCAGGAACTTCTTAATTTCAGCGTACAACAGGGGGCCTCTGACCTCCATGTCACTGCTGGCATGCCGCCGCTTATTCGTGTTGACGGAGATATTCGCCGTATCAATGTGGATCCAATGGACCATAAGGAAGTCCATGGGCTCATCTATGAAATCATGAATGACAAGCAGCGTAAGGATTACGAAGAGTTTCTTGAGTCAGATTTCTCTTTCGAAATTCCCGGTCTGGCCCGTTTCAGGGTAAATGCATTTGTGCAGAACCGTGGCGCGGCGGCGGTATTTCGTACCATTCCATCCAAGGTGCTGACCATGGAGCAACTGGGCATGGGTGATGTGTTCAGGAAAGTCTCTGAAAATGCTCGCGGCCTCGTGGCAGTGACAGGGCCCACCGGTTCCGGTAAATCTACAACCCTGGCAGCGATGATTGATTACATCAACAGTAATTTTTACCACCATATCCTGACCATTGAAGATCCCATCGAATTTGTTCACGACAGCAAGAAGTCCCTGATTAACCAGCGTGAGGTCCACAGGGATACCCATGGATTCAACGAGGCACTGCGTTCAGCATTGCGTGAAGACCCCGACATCATCCTTGTGGGTGAGTTGCGTGACCTGGAAACCATTCGTCTGGCACTGACAGCTGCAGAAACGGGTCACCTTGTTTTCGGCACCCTGCATACCACCTCTGCCGCCAAAACCATTGACCGTATTGTTGACGTCTTTCCGGCGGCGGAAAAAGCCATGGTACGTTCCATGCTCTCGGAATCCCTGCAGGCGGTTATCAGTCAGACGCTGCTGAAAAAAGTTGGCGGCGGTCGAGTAGCTGCCCATGAGATCATGATTGGTACGTCTGCTATCCGTAACCTGATCAGGGAAGACAAGATCGCCCAGATGTATTCGGCTATCCAGACTGGTCAGTCTGTTGGCATGCAGACTCTTGACCAGTGTCTTAAAACCCTGGTTCAAAAAGGGTTGGTGGATCGCAAGGAAGCCCAGCACAAAGCGAAAGACGGCGACCAGATCTGATATCACCCTTCAGGACCTGGTCTATCATGTAACAGCTGACAAACGGTATCGGCTTGCACTGGAAGAATTTACCTGCCGGGAATTCATTTCATTGACGCAAGGCAATGAAGGAAGTCGCGATCTGCCGGTAGGAATCGGAACAGGCATCAGCTATTGTCGGCCAGCCAGGATTCCAGAATCAATTGTGCTGCCAGAGAGTCCACTTCAGCCCTTTCATTGAATTTTCGGCCGCCGGCTTCCGCATTACTGCGGCTGATGTTACGCGCCTCCCTCGTGCTGAGTCTTTCATCCATACCGAAACAGGGAATGTTGAAACGCTCGCCCAATATTTCGGAAAACTCCCTCGTCTTAACCGTCATATCACTCTCGCTGCCGTCCATGTTGTAAGGCATGCCGATTACAAGCGCATCGGGTTTCCATTGTTTAACCACTTTATCGAGTGAGTCCCAGTCAGGTGTCCCGTTTTTTACCGGGATTACCGGAAGGGTTGTGGCTGTGCCGGTAATGGTCTGACCAACGGCCAGACCCATTTTTCGGGTGCCGTAATCGATACACAAGAGGGTCTGGATGGTAGCGTTCAGGATAGTCTGCCTTTAACTGTGACCGACATCGGTGGTGAGCTGGTCCATCGTAAACCCCAGTGCTGCCACTGCCATGTCCGGCTTGTGTTCAAAGTCACGGGAGAAAATAATGTCTTTGCTGGCAGGGCAGGTGATCCACGCATTGTCTGCAATTTCCTGCTCCAGCTGTCCCGGACTCCAGCCAGAACAGCCCAGGGCAACCAGGTAGTTCTCGGGGCCTTCACCGCGACTGATATCAGCAAGAATGTCCCTTGATGTGGTGATACGGATTTCATCGGTAACCTTCAGGGTTGACTGCCAGTCCCGGTCGGCATCATGCAGAATAAAACCCTTGTCTGTTTCTACAGGACCCCCTGACAGAACAATCTGTTCGGCACTTTCAGGACGCTGCACTTCGATATCCAGTTGGCTGAAAATTTCATCCAGTTTAATTTCCAGGGGTAGATTGACGACGATACCCAGGGCCCCTTCATCATTATGCTGCCACATGTACACGACAGTGTGGCCAAAATAGGACCCACTGAGTTGCGGCATGGCAATCAGGAACTGGTTTGTCAGGTTTAACTTGTCGTCACTCATGGTCAGGGAATAATTTTCGTTGGCGTGATTGTAATATTGGGGTGAAAGAGATCGTTTCAATGTCAGGAATTCGAACGAGTTAGAAAGTACTGAAAGAATCTCCCTGCTTGAACTGCCAGGTTCTAATAATATCCAGAATATCGGCCTCCTGTCGAAGATCCGGGGGGAAGGGATCAAACGGGGCAGCCAGGTGAACAATCCGGATGGCGGACTCATCCAGAATGCGATGACCGGAAGAACTGAGAACGCGCACATCGGCGACTGAGCCGTTAGCACGTACCGATACCAGCAGGCGAAGATTTCCGTAAATTCTGTCAGCACTGGCCTGGGCAGGATAGTTAAGGTTGCCTACAGCCTCGACCTTCTTGCGCCAGTTGTCCAGGTAGAGAGCATCCCTTGCTTTTTGTGTAGAAGCCGATGAGATGGTGTAACGGCGGGGACGTTTGGCGTAAGCCTGTCGACGGATATCCAGCTGTGCCTGGAGGCTGGCCAGGCGATCATTGATTTCACTTTCGGTCAGGTTCTCCTGGGGACGGTCATTACTGTCAATGAAAGCCTCGTCGGGAATTTCCTCGTTCACCTGTTCAGGTGATTGTGCGGTGCTGCTCAGTACCTGCTGTCCCTGTTCTTGTTCTGCTGGAGAGTTTCCCCTGTATGGCTGGACATCCTGTATGACACTTTCATTGAACCGCGACTGGACAGGTGTGCCAGGAGCCGCTTTTTCTTCCAGTGTGCCGCTGCCTTGCTGGTTCTCCTGGGCCAGAAAGTCCGGGTCATCGGGAGCTTCCTGGCTTGTGTACTGGGCGAGAGTAATCTCAAGGGACGTACTGTTGTTGACCTGCTCCAGAATCTCGAACCCAACGCCCAGAATGAGGACGACATGAATGCATACGGATACGAACATGGTGAAGCCGAAGCGTTCATTGGCCAGTTGGGTGGCTTCAGTGGAAACGGCTGTACTCATTGGTTCAGGGAATCGCTTGCCTGGTGTTGTTGCGGATTCAGTTTCTCAGCTTAAGTGTAGATTCTATGCAGTTCATCAGGTCGCCGGCAATATCAAGACCAAAGGCTTCATCCAGCTCGCGCACACAGGTTGGACTGGTGACATTCACTTCGGTCAGGTAATCACCGATGACATCGATACCAACGAAATATAAACCATGGGCCTTGAGAGTAGGGCCGATCTGTTCACAAATCCAGCGATCCCTGTCTGTCAGCTCCACACCCTTGGCGGTACCGCCCGCAGCCAGGTTGCCACGGGTCTCATTTTTAGCTGGTAGTCGGGCAAGGGCATAGCCCACTGATTCTCCATTGATCATGAGAATACGTTTGTCACCACTGGTGATTTCAGGAATGAATGTCTGGGCCATAATCTGGCGGCCACCATATTCTGTCAGTGTTTCAATAATCACGCTGACATTCGGGTCGCCCGGCTTGATACGGAATACACCTGTCCCCCCCATACCATCCAGGGGTTTGAAGATGACGTCACCATGGGTTTGGTAAAAGTCCACCAAAAGGTGCTTGTCACGGGTTACCAGTACAGGAGTACAGCACTCCTGGAATAATGTCGCGCTGACCTTTTCGTTGAAATCCCGAAGTGCCTGGGGCCTGTTGATCACAAGAACACCTTCACGTTCAGCCTGTTCGAGTATATAGGTGCTATAGATATATTCGCGGTTGAAGGGCGGATCCTTGCGCATGAGAATCACATCCATTTCCGCCAGGGATGTGCGTTTCTGCGGCCCCATTGTGAACCAGTCGTCGGGATCCATCTTCACGCTCAGGTCATGCATGAGTCCCATGGCCTTTCCATTATCAAGGTATAGGCTGCGTTGTTCCAGGTAATGAAGTGACCAGCCCCTTTTCCGGGCGGCTTCAAGCATCGCCAGGGTTGTGTCTTTTTTGAAATTAATGGCCTGGATGGGATCCATCACAACGGCAAGTTTGATACTCATCTTCCCCCCGAAGGACCTTGGCCCCCTGAATGAACCCGAAAGATTATAGCAAAACGGGTTCGGGTTAAATATTTAACTGATACAGGAATCAACCTGTTTAAACTGGTAGGGCAAACCTTTTGTCGGTGATATGGCATGTCCCGATAGCCGTAATCTCTGCTACAATGCCGCCGACTTTTTATCCACTACTATCCCGGAAGGAAATTCCGTTGCGTTTAATAGGGTTTTATTGGGGAATTGCCGGTGTCATAGCGTTCCTTATGTTTGCAATCCTGCGTTTAAGTCCACGTATTCTGGAACTGCAAGCGTATACCCTCAGTGCTGTTCACTGGGCTATCTTGCTGGTTTTTGTTCCCTGGATGGCATGGTCTGAAGGTGTAAAAGGCTTTCACCGGGCCTTCTCCCCACGGGTTGTGGCCCGTGCCCGTTACCTGCGGCAGGAGAGCCATCCGCTGCTTGCGCTAATGGCCCCGGTTTTTTGTATGGGATATATCCACGCTACCCGGAAACGCAAAATCGTTTCTTTCGTGGTGACCAGTGTGATTGTCTGCCTGGTAATGCTCCTGCGTATCACGCCACAGCCCTGGCGTGGAATTATAGATGCCGGTGTAGTTACCGGACTGACACTGGGAGTTGGTTCGCTGATCTACTTCTGGCTGCAGGTGGAAACGGGTCGCTGGAGTCACACTATTCCTCTGGATCTTCCAGAGCCAGCCAATGACGTGGCATCTTTACAGGAAGAAGTCAGCTCTCCAGAACAGCCCTGAGTTGTTTCTCTGCAGCAGCAAACGAGAAATGGGCTTCGATATTACGCTTTCCAGCCTCTGAGAGTTTCTGCCAGAGATCTTCATCCCCATAGAGCCTGAGAACTTCATTCGCGAAATCTTCAGGCGAGTCTGCAATCAGGATGTCCTCGTTATGCACCAGGTTCATCCCTTCGGCAGCCATTTCTGTCACAACCATGGGAACGCCATAAGACATGCTTGAATTGACTTTTCCCTTTACTCCAGCCCCGTAACGCAGGGGAGCCACAGACAAGCGGATATTGTTGAAGCAATCATCAATGTTGGAAACGAAACCGGTAAACCTGACTCGGTCACTTGCCCGATTGGTCAGAATGGAAGGGACATGGCCTCCAACAATGTGCATTGTAATGTCAGGATTCCTTTCCATCACGATGGGGAAGATATCATCAAGAAAGAAAGTCATGGCATCCGTGTTGGGCGGATGTTCGAAATTCCCGATAAATAGAATGTCTTTCCTGTTTTGAAAATTATTGGCAGTTTCATGATTTTCATGAATATTGCTTAGCAATTGTACGGGAATGTCGGGCGCTTCCTCCTGGAAAAGGTCAATTTCAACAGGACTGACCACGAGGGTAACGTCTGCTTTGCGTGCGATAGTCAGTTCCTGGTTTTTTCGCCAGACCGCGGACTCTGCCAGAGACTGATCGCCAGTAATGTCAGCTTCACGCTGTTCTCTCAGGAAATGCAGGTCCACGGTGTCAAAGATGATGCGGGCTTGGGGACAAAACTGTTTTACTTCATCTATGTATTTTTCGGCATAATCTGCGCGGCTCAGTATTACAGCATCAAATTGCTGACCATAATCTTCCAGGTATTTAATCACAGATTTCACATAGGGGACGTACTGGCACTCAATGCCAATAGCCTGTAATTGAGGCGTATACTTTTCATGGTACTGAAGATTGGCCGGAACAAAAGTCACCTTGTAACCGATTCTTTGAAGAATCTTCAGAATATTGAGCATACGAAGGGAACCGGAATCATGATCTGACATCAATACCCGGGCATCTACAACTAGTATACGTTTATCGACATGACGTTCTTTTTCCAGGTGGGGAAAGCGGGCATTGGGACGATGGCTCTTCAGTGTCTCTTCCCAGCGAGAGAAAAATTTATTCACATTTATGTCCTGGTATTTCTTGGTGCCACTACTGGTGTCCGTCCCTGACGTGATTCCCTCAAAATGAATAACGGTAGCATTGGGCTGATAGTAAACCCGTTTGCCGTTTTCCCGCACCTTGAAGGCCAGGTCAGTGTCTTCGTAGTAGGCCGGAGTGTAATGTGTATCAAACCCTCCAAAAGACCTGAAATCTTCCAGGGGAATCATCAGGCAGGCACCGGAGCAATAATCCACTTGCCGACAGTAGGTATATTCCGGTTTGTTAGGATCATCGCCGCGGCCATAATTCCACGCGGAGCCGTCACGCCAGACAATACCGCCGGCTTCCTGTAGTGAGCCATCACCAAAAACCAGTCGTGCGCCGACCATGCCCGCGTCTGGAAAATCTGTAAATGTTTGCTGCAATGCATCCAGCCAGCCGTCCCTGACTTCCGTATCGTTATTGAGCAGTACCAGGAATTTGCCCCGGGCAGACTCAGCTCCTATGTTGCAGGAACCGATAAACCCAAGATTTTCACTGTTTCGGATTATTGTTATGCCGGAAATCTGCCTGAGCATTTTTTCAGTCTTGTCCTGTGACAGGTCATCAACAACGATTACCTCAAAGGGAGTGGAACCAGCATGTTTGAGGATGCTCTGCAGACAATGAAATGTGAACTCATACTTATTATGAACAGGAATAACAATGCTGACTTCGGGATGATCAAACTCGGGAAAATTAAGTGGTCCAATATTCTTTGAAACCGGAAATTCCTGATGTATGTTCGCCAGAGAGCTTTTTCGTGCTTTCAGCCTTTCCTTTAGCCTGCTCAGAATGGCAGCAAGTCCCTCATTTTTCATAAACCAACGCAGGCGTGTTGCAAAACGCAGGGGCTTGGTTATTCTCCAACTCTTACTGTTATAGATTATCTGAATCTCTTCTTGAAGCGATGCGTTGTGTTTCGTCAGCTGGCGTAATCGTCCTTCACTTTCCTCCAGTTCCTTTCTATTAATTTTCAGATTGGTCTGCTGTTCAATTATATTGGCCTGCTGTTCAATTATTCTGCTGTCACGCTCTTTCAAGGTTTTCTTCAGTATTTCCTGAAGGTTATCCAGATGCTTGAGCTGACTATTGAGTTCTTCGATGCCCTTCTCGAGTACGCCGATACGGGGAAACTCACGGCTACGATCCATCAGAGCCAGCAATTTTTCATCAGGCCATATCGGGAACCACTTTCTATAAAGTGCAGATCGATAGGCATTCATGTTTTGATCAGGATTTTCCTTGGCGCCGAACCCACTGATGGAATCGACCCGGTAGACCGCACTGCATTCGTTGACGAATAAAAATTCATGGCGCTGGCTTATCTGCAACCAGAAATCCCAGTCTTCAAATCGGTCAAAGGCAGGATCAAAGCGAAACCCCTCCTCCAGCAAAGAGCGCTTAAAAAGAACGGCATGAATCGGGATATAGTTCTCTATCATCAATCTGACAGCATCAAAGGGATGGTTAAATGATGGAGTCTCCTCCTCCTGACCATCACTAAGAACACGAACAGCCGAGTAGGCAAGTTGATAGTTGTCATTTTCCTTCAGGGCCGAGATCAGCAACTGGATATGCATGGGATCAAGCAGGTCATCATCATCCAGAAAAAGACAGTATTCCCCGGTGGCATTATCCATAGCTATGTTTGCTGCATGGGAACGTCCATGGGGACCACTGTTGTTCAGCCAGTGGACATTGTCATGCTCAGAAGTAAAGTCCGGGGAAAAGTCGTCACCGCCGTCATTAACGATAACGATTTCAATGGCTGGCCATTGCTGGGCATGAACAGAATCCAGTGCCTGTTGCAGAAGTGCTTGTCTGTTTCTGGTACGAACCAGGACAGAGACGAGAGGAATTGAATTCATGATGGCGTATCAGGCAGGCGAAAAATTATGCCAGCAGGCGAGTGATATGGGCTGCCAGAATTTCACCGATGAAATCAAGAAACAGGGTGTCCAGGCTGGTATTAAAGTGATTGTGCTTTTCACTGCCGATGACAAGCAGGGGAACCCCTGTGCCTTTTGCATCACGCACAGTTTCATCCAGGTGAACAGGAATGATCGCCGCAGAAAGAATTTCTTTCATGCTCTCGGGGAACAGCATCCTGGCCTGTTCAGGCGTTAGCTCGCAACAGAAAGTGCGTTTCTTGGCGTAGAGCTTGCCCAGGGTTTCCTGTGCGGGTGCCTCTGACAATGTACCGATTTTTTCCATGTTGCCTAATTCGCTGCTCAACGAATCGGAGATGAAAATAAGGCGACCGGCATGAGCCGCAAATTCGCTGCAAAGACTGTGTTCAATAGTGGTTGCGAGTTCGGAAAGTGAGCTGGTTTTCAGTAGGTCCAGAATGACAATACGGGTTTTTTCAAACAGGGCGTCGTTTTCTTCTGCATTGAATATAAATTCATTGATATTGTTTTGTAATTCCAGGTTACGTTCCCTGAACAGGGTAACCTGGCGCTCGAGCAGTGAAATGGCTGAGCCACTTTCGTGGGGAATAGTCAGTTCAAGCAACAGTTCTGCCTGTCGATTGAAAAACTCCGGATTGTCAGTCAGGTAACGAGCAACAGACTCATCATTGAGAGTATTGGCTGCTGCAAGCTCTGTGTTGGAGTCTGATTTCATATCTCGAGAGTTCCTTTGAATACAGAAGTTGCCGGTCCGGTTTTCAATACCGGGGAGTTATCTCCTTGCCAGCTTATTTCCAGTTCGCCACAGGGCAGCTGAACTACTACAGAATGATCCAGCAGACCTCGCTGAATTCCAGCGACAACGGCTGCGCAGGCACCTGTTCCACAGGCCAGTGTTTCACCTGCACCGCGTTCATACACCCTGAGCCTGATTGTACCTGCATTCAGTATCTGCATGAAGCCGGCATTGACCCGGTTGGGAAAGTCCTGGTGATGCTCAATAAGAGGTCCCCATTCTGCTACGGGCGCCATGTCAATATCATCAACCAGAAGCACCGCGTGAGGATTACCCATAGACAGTACTGAAATATCCAGTACCTGCCCGTCAGGCAGTGTCAGGGGGTATGAGTCCGCTGCGGCTTCTGCAATAAACGGAATATCGTCGGGATTGAAGACCGGAGGTCCCATGTCCACGGTAACGCTGCCGTCTTCATTGGCCTGACATTGCAAGGTCCCATTCACCAGTTCGAGGGTGATTCTGTTCTTGTTGCTCAGACCAAGCTGCCTAATAAAACTGACCATGCAGCGGGCACCATTGCCACAATTCTCCGCCTGGCTGCCATCAGGATTGAAAACCAGGTAGGCAAAATCATGACCGGGCCTGGTCGCGGGGGCAACAACCAGAAGCTGGTCGAAACCAACCCCGGTGTGGCGATTACCGATAGCACGAATTTGTGCCTGGGAAAGGGTGAATGGTGAAGTCACCCCATTGATGACAACAAAGTCATTACCCAGGCCATGCATTTTGGTGAACTGAATCTGCATAGGCTCAGGTTTCAGGGACAGACTCAAGTGCAATCTGGTCCTGGAATGTCTCTCTTCGTCGTGCAATGTGTATGTCGCTGCCATCTACAAGAATTTCGGCGGCGCGATTTCGGGTGTTGTAATTAGAGCTCATGGCAAAACAGTAGGCTCCTGCAGATTTTACGGCCAGCAGGTCACCTGGCTCGATAGCCAATTCCCGGCCTCGGGCGATGAAATCGCCGGATTCGCAAATGGGTCCTACCAGGTCATAGGTCAGCAGTGGAGCATTATTACCCTGAACAACGGGCACCACATCCATCCAGGCCTGGTACAAGGCGGGCCGAATCAGATCATTCATGGCGGCATCCACAATGGCAAAACGGTGCTCACCATTGGTCTTCAGATTGTTAACGCGGGTCAGGAGCACACCGGCATTACCTGAAATTGAGCGTCCGGGCTCCAGAATCAGGGTGAGTTCCCGATTGCCCAGTTTTTCGCGTACCGCTGAAATCAATTCAACGGGTTGTGGTGGTGTTTCATCCCTGTAGGTAATACCGAGTCCGCCACCTATATCCAGGTGCCTGATACTGATGCCGGACTCAGCCAGTTCATCCACGAGCAGCAGGGTCCGGTCCAACGCATCCAGAAAAGGGGCAATTCCAGTAAGCTGGGAACCGATGTGGCAGTCCACCCCAAGAATCTCCACATAATCCATGGCTGATGCCTGGCGATACAGACTTCGGGCATCATCCATGGATACACCAAACTTGTTTTCCCTCAATCCGGTTGAGATATAGGGGTGTGTTCCCGCATCCACGTCAGGATTGACTCGCAGGGAAACGGGAGCCCGAAGGCGACGTTCACCAGCAACGGCATTGAGTAGTTCCAGCTCCATGGGGGATTCGACATTGAAACAGTGGATACCGGCATCAAGGGCTTCACGTATTTCCCCGGCTGTTTTCCCCACCCCGGAAAAAATAACTTTAGCCGGATCTCCACCTGCAGCTATGACCCTGGCCAGTTCACCGCCGGAGACGATGTCGAAGCCACTACCCAGTTTTGCCAGCACATTGAGCACAGCCAGGTTCGAATTGGCCTTCACGGCATAACACACCAGATGCGGGCAACCTTCCAGGGCAGACTCATAGGCCATGAACTGCTGCTCCAGGTGGGCGCGGGAGTACACATAGCAGGGTGTGCCAAATTCCTCGGCAATTCGGGTCAATGGTACAGCTTCAGCATGCAGCTGATTATTGTCGTAATGAAATTGTTCCATGATATTGATCGGGCTTTATTGGCTGACTGCTGCAGCGGGTGGTGGTACCAGGGGGCCTTTTTGGCCACATCCAGCGAGAGCGAAGAGGCTGATCACCAGTAATGGCAGTAGTACTTTTTTAGTCACCACGAATTCCCGTTAACTGTTGCCGTGTAATTTGAGCCGGCGATTATACTTGGTTTATAGGTCTCCAACCAATTTCGGGGGCAGGCTACCATTGCCTGTGCGGGGAAGGCAGCTATACTTGCACCATCCTTAATGTAACAGTAACAGACAATGACTACACCGGATTTCAATTCACGATACGAACAGACACTGCTGGACATAGAAGATGCCATCGAAGACAGTGGTGAAGACCTCGATTATGAAACAGTTAACGATATCCTGACGATAACCTGTCCGGATGGGTCAGCCATCATAATAACCCGGCAGTCAGCCACGTCCCAGTTATGGCTGGCCGCAAAATCCGGCGGCTTTCATTTTGATATGGTAGAGGATGGCTGGATTTGTGACAGTGATGGGGAGTCACTTTCAGACAAGTTGTCGTGTATTTGCAGCGAGCAGGGTGGAGCCGGGATTACGTTTCCATGAGGCATGTACTTGTCCACGCCCATATTTTCAAGAATGCGGGCACCACCTTTGATTTCAGCCTGTCCCGGTTTTTCGGGCATGATTTTGTCGATCACCCGAAGACAGGGAATTTCTCTCTGGCAGGAATAATTACCTGCTGGACTACCTGGCAGCCAATACCGGCGTAAAGGCGCTCTCATCTCACTCATTGCATTTCAGGATTTCAGGTAATGATGACATTGCCGTTCATCCTGTCTACTTTCTACGCCATCCGATTGCCAGGGTCTGGTCTGTCTATGATTTTGAGCGTCGGCAAACCGGGGTCGACACCGAAGGGGCGCGCCGGGCCAAGGAGCTGGACCTGAATGCTTATGTTTCCTGGTACCTTGAGGAAGGATCACCGGCTACTATCCGGAATATCCATGCGATATTTCTTTCCGGGCAGGGACCGTCACCGGACAACATGGAGGAAAAAGTCTCTCAGGCCAAACAATACATGAAAAGTCCGGATGTCAGCTTTGCAGTGGTTGAGCGGTTTGACGATTCCATGGTGCTACTGGAAAAACAGCTTAATGGTATGTTTCCCGGGATCAATCTTGCCTACCAGAAAAAAAATGTCACCCCGGGCCGAAGTCACATGACGCTGGATGAAAGTGTGTCAGCACTTATGGATAAACTGGACAGTGATGTTGCTGACAGGCTGCGCATCGCTAATGCAGGGGATATGGCGCTATATGCCATGGCCAATGACAGGCTCAATGCCGGGTTGGGTGAGATGGTTGACCTGGAAAGCAAACAGGCAGCTTTCGCTGCCCGTTGCCAGTCGTTGCAGTACTGAAAAACAGTCCACTGCAACCTTATCCGGATCAATCGATCAGTAGTTACTGTGTGACGTTCTGATCGGCAGTCTGTCCGACATTGTGCATGTAGACATCCTGCTGGGGATAGGGAATGCTGATGCCGCCAGCTTCCAGGCTTGTCTTGATTTTTTCAGTCAATGCCCAGCGTGTTGGCCAGTAATCACCGGAATTCACCCACGGACGTACCACGAAATTAACGCTGCTGTCTGCAAGCTCTGACACGGCAACCACAGGTTCCGGGTCTTTCAGTACCCGTTCTTCATTGTTGATCACATCCAGGATGATATCCCTGGCTGTCCCGATATTGTCGTCATAACTGATACCAATGACCAGGTCGATGCGGCGGGTAGGCAGAGCACTCGTATTCACGATAGTGCTACCAAAGACAGCGGAATTGGGGATGATGATGCGCTGGTTGTCACCTGTATGCAGCAGGATGCAGAACATGCCAATTTCATCCACGACGCCGCTTTGGCCGCCGGCAGTGATGAAATCGCCAATCTTGAAAGGACGGAAAATGATAATCATCACGCCAGAGGCGAAATTGGATAGTGAGTCTTTAAGGGCAAGACCAACAGCAAGGCCGGCAGCACTGAGAATAGCAAGCAGGGAAATGACGTTTACGCCCAGCTGGTCTATGGCAGCCAGAACTACGGCTGACAGCAGCACGGCATAGATTATGCCACCTAGAAAATTTACCAGCATCTGGTCAAGTTTGGATTTCTCCATGATGCGCCTGGCAAAGTTGGTGACTGCCCTGGCAATCCACTTACCAATGACAAAAATGGCCAGAGCAATGATGATTTTCATCGCCCAGGGAATTACATAGGTATTAATCATTTCTGGATCCAGTTCCATCCCGGTGTCTTCTTTTTAGTTTGTTGGTGTGGTTATGACAGTGATTTTCTTGCTTCTTCTATGGCCCTGCTAACCTGTTCAGGAGCAGTGCCACCAATATGGTTCCTGGCATTCATGGAGCCTTCCAGTGTGAGCACTTTATAGACGTCCTCATCAATATCCAGGGAAAAACTCCTCATTTCATCCAGTGTCATTTCGCTAAGGTCGCGGCTTTCGGAAATGCCAAAAGCCACGGCCTTCCCAACGACTTCATGGGCATCCCTGAAAGGCATGCCCTTGTTGACCAGGTAGTCGGCCAGATCTGTAGCTGTCGAGAAGCCCTGAAGCGCTGCATTTCGCATACTTTCTTTTTTCGGGACGATAGCCGGAATCATGTCAGCAAAGGCTTTAAGGCAGTCAAGCAGCGTGTCCAGCGTGTCAAACAAGGGCTCCTTGTCTTCCTGGTTGTCCTTGTTGTAAGCCAGTGGCTGGGATTTCATTAGTGTTAACAGGGATACCAGGTGTCCGTTGACGCGGCCGGTTTTCCCCCGCACAAGTTCCGGGACATCTGGATTCTTCTTCTGCGGCATAATGGAAGAACCGGTACAGAACCGGTCTGGCAGGTCAATAAAATCAAACTGTGCCGACGTCCAGATAACCAGCTCTTCGGAGATCCTGGATAAATGGGTCATGACGAGACTGGCAGCAGCGCAGAACTCTATAGCGAAGTCCCTGTCGCTGACACCATCCAGTGAATTTGCTGTAGGTTTATCAAAACCCAGCAGTTGGGCCGTCATGACCCTGTCAATTGGAAACGATGTTCCTGCCAGTGCGGCAGAACCCAGGGGGGAAACATTTATTCTCTTCCTGCAATCTTGCATGCGCGCGTGATCACGTTCAAGCATTTCAAACCAGGCCATCAGATGATGTGCAAAACTCACAGGTTGTGCAGTTTGTAAATGGGTAAAACCGGGCATTATAGTATCAGTGTGCCGCTCTGCCAGACTGATGATGCCTCTCTGGACTTCACGGATAGACGCGCATATGGCATCCACCCCGTCCCTCATGAAAAGCCGGATATCTGTTGCAACCTGGTCATTCCTTGAGCGGCCTGTGTGGAGTTTTTTTCCTACAGAGCCAATTCGCTCGGTCAAAGCCGCTTCAATATTCATGTGAACGTCTTCAAGACTGACAGACCAGTTGAAGTTTCCGGCTTCGATATCAGCACGAATGGCTTCAAGACCACTGACGATCTCGTCGCATTCTGTATGCGTTAGGATGCCGCATTTTGCCAACATGGTTGCGTGGGCTACAGACCCGGCAATATCAGCACGGTACAGCCGCTGGTCAAAAGCCACAGAAGCGGTAAAGCGCTCCACGAATGCATCAGTGGGTTCGGAAAAACGACCGCCCCAGGGTTTGTCTGTTTTTGTATCCTGGCTCATGTTAGCTCTTGGGTAGGAATCTGGTGTGATAAAAACGCAATTATAGCAACCGAGCCTGCCTATGGGGTAGCGTCACCGGGCATTAAGCGTAAAATAGAAACAACATTGTCAGTGAGTTGATAATGACAGCATTCATCGGGAGATTATCGGTATGCCCGGTGTCTTGAGCAGCTTCAGTAATTATTAAATCCAGAGCAGGCACTATGAGCAAGAATCACCTTCGAATAGCAACCCGGGAGAGCCCGCTGGCCATGTGGCAGGCTGAGTATGTCAGGGATGCCTTGCTTGCGCATCATCCTGAACTGCAGGTGGAGCTTCTTCCCATGACCACGCGCGGAGACCAGATTCTGGATGCGCCATTGGCAAAAATCGGTGGTAAAGGCCTGTTCATGAAAGAACTGGAAGTCGCGATACTGGAAGGCAGGGCAGATATTGCTGTTCATTCCATGAAGGATGTGCCCATGGAGTTTCCTGAAGGACTGGGTCTTGCAGTGATATGTGAACGGGAAGATTACCGGGATGCTTTTGTATCCAATGTCTACAAAAATCTTGATGACCTTCCGGAAGGGGCAGTTGTCGGAAGTTCCAGCCTGCGTCGGCAATGCCAGATCAGGGCATGGCGTCCTGATCTTCGCATCGCCAATCTACGTGGCAACGTCAATACCCGGCTGCGAAAACTGGATGAAGGGGAATATGATGCGATCATCCTTGCAGCGGCAGGATTGATCCGCCTGGAAATGGAGGACAGGATTTCTTCATATATCACAACTGAAACCAGTTTGCCCGCTGGTGGTCAGGGAGCTGTCGGGATCGAATGCAGGATTGCAGACGACGCGACCCTGGCATTGCTCGAACCTCTTGGGCATCGCCAGAGCACCGTATGTGTCACAGCCGAAAGGGCGATGAATACCAGGCTCAATGGCGGTTGCCAGGTCCCTATCGCCTGTCTTGCCCAGCTGGCAGGAAATGGTGATAACGAAATACTCACCATCAGGGGGCTGGTCGGAGAAACAGATGGCACCCGTATTCTGCTCTGTGAAAAAAGTGGGCCAGCGTCTGAGGCGGCCAAACTGGGTGTATCTGTTGCAGAGGATCTGCTCAAACAGGGAGCTGGTGAGATACTGGCGAATATCGACTGAATAACTTAATCTATTCTGGAATAGGCATTTTACATGCTTGACGACAAGGTTATCTGGATTACCCGCCCGCTGGGACAGGCGGAAGCCCTGATTATCTCGCTGGAAAATCGTGGAGCATTAGTTGAGCATCTGCCCATGCTGGCGATAGAACCTTTGCCAGTCGATGCGACAATAAGGAACACCGTCCTTAACCTGGATAACTACCAGCTACTTTTTTTTATCAGTACGAATGCCGCGACCATCGGTATGGATGTCATTCATGACTACTGGCCCCAATTTCCTGTTCAGTTGAAAATTTATGCGGTGGGACCGACAACAGCTGCAGTGCTTGAGTCGTTTGATCTGCCTGTAGAGTTTCCGCGCAGCCGTATGAGCAGTGAGGTGTTGTTGGAGCTGGAATCCCTGCAGGATATACAGGACATGAAAGCCCTTGTCGTCAGGGGGGTAGGAGGACGTGAACTGCTTGCCACAGCCCTCAATGAACGCGGAGCATCCGTGGACTATCTGGAATTGTATCGTCGAACCTGTCCTCCTTACCCGGCAGGTACTTTGGCGGCGAGATACAAAGCCGCCCCGCCAGATGGAGTTGTGATTACGAGTGCCGAAGCGCTGGAGAATTTCCGTGTCCTGCTTGTTTGTAATGATATGCAACCGGAACAGCTGCCCCTGTTTGTTTCTTCTGAACGTATTGCACAGATTGCTCAAGCCTCCGGCTTTAAAAAAACGGTCACCATGCGGGGTGCCGACGATAAAGCTATAATTGACAGCCTCGGTGAAAATTTGCAATCGCCGAAAGAAACAGTGAGCTGATGACTGATAACAAAGAAGACAATAAAGACAGCAAGAAAGACAGCAAGCAGGGCAAGGAAAGTACTCCTTCCCATGGGCAGCATAATCCGGTACAGGAAAAGCCTGCACCGGTCCAGAAGGAAAAGGCTGTCAACGCACCTGCTACTGTCCGATCAGGGCTTCCAGTTCTGGTGAAACTCGCTTACCAGCTGTTGTTGATTGTCGGAATCGCGATTTCCGGCTTCTACGTGTATGAACAGGACAAGGCGATTAATGTCCTTTTTCAGCAGCAGAATGATTTTAATAGTGAGAGGAGCAGGGTTATTGAAAATACAACTTTGCTTCAGGAAAGTATTAATGCCCTGCAAAATGCCATGGCTGCTCTGGAGCAGGAGTCTGCTGCCCAGGCAGAGCAACAATCCGCTGAAATTGTCCGATTGCAGAATGAACTGGTCAGTACCCGTCTGAGAATCTCCAGCAACAATCCCGGAGCCAGCAAGGAATGGTTGCTGGCTGAAGCAGCATCGCTTCTCAGGCTGGCACAGCAACAGATGATAGTAGGGCGAAATATGAGAACCGCGCAGGCACTGTTTATTGCTGCAGATGATGTGCTGGAACAGATTGATGATCCGGCAATCTTTGCAGTAAGGGAAGTCCTTGTCGGAGAATTGGCATCCATTCGGGCCGTAGAAGAAGTGGACATACGCAGTATTTATCTGGAACTTGGTGGTATAGCTGGACAGCTGTCCGGATTGCAGGTGAGTAATGACCTGGCAAGACAGGTGAATGAAGGGGAAAGACTGGTGCTGTCCGACACCAGTGATTCAGCCGAAGACGGGATAATGGGAACATTGATCTCCCGGTTTACCCAGACACTGGATAATTACCTCGTGGTCAGGCGCAGGGATGAACCCCTTGATGCACTGATGACACCAGGACAGGAAGCTGCCCTGATGCAATCCATTCGTCTTCAACTTGAACAGGGACGCACTGCACTTCTCAGGCAGGAGCAGGAAATATATACGTCCAGCCTTTCCCGTGCACGTGCAGCGATTGATGATTACCTGGCAGGCAATGCCAGCCTGAAAACTCGGATAATCGATGATCTTGACCGTCTTTCTGCAAGACGAATCGTAACTGAGCCACCACCGCTTTCCAGAACTCGTACTGCCCTTGAGCAGATACTTGATGTGCGTGAGGCAGGGACTGATACACAATGACCAGAGCATTTATATACAGTCTTCTTGCGCTTGCGGCAGGGGCAGGTTTATACATTCTGCTGGGTGATGATCCCGGCTATGTCCTGATCTCGATCGGTAACTGGTCCATTGAAAGTACCCTGGTGGCATTGGTCCTTTTTCTGCTGGTTGTGCTGGTGCTGATTTATGGTCTGTACCGGCTGGTTGGCTTTCTGAATCCTGCAGGATTATTTCGTGGTAATGCCTGGTTTGGGGCATCAAGAAAACGAAAAAATGCTGCAGCAGCAAGTGAAGAAGGGCTCAGGTTATTGCTGCTGGGGCATTGGCAGGATGCCTACAAACTGCTTGTGGAAAATGCGAGACATTCTGAAAACCCGGTCTTTAATTATCTGGCTGCCGGGTTTGCAGCCTGGCAGAGAGCAGATAATTCATCCTGGAATTACTGTATGGAGCAGGCGAGCAAGCATGCCCGTCAGCCTATAGCGGGTATTGGCTCCGTCAAGGCCTTGCTGGAGCTCAGAGCTGGCAAGGTTGAGCAGAGCCTGGCCATATTACTGACCCTTGATAAACAGGCCCCGGGCAGTCCGTTTGTGCTGACCATGCTGAAAGATATCTATGTCTCCGTCCAGGACTGGGAAAAACTTGCATTGCTAATTCCGGAGCTGGAAAAGCACAAGGTCATCACGGCCACGGAAATGAATGCCCTCAGGGAGAAAATCACAGGGCAGGCACTGCTTGCTGTGACACCGGAAAATGGAGGACTCGAGGCCCTGCAGAGAAAATGGCATGACAGTGATAAAAAGATCAGGCGCAGTGAAGCAATCACGATGATTTATCTGGAGAAACTGATTACTTTTTCCCGTCATGATGATGCCCTGCAGATTGCCTCCAATTTTCTGAAGCATCAATGGAGCGAAAAAATTGTACTGCTTGTTGGTTATATTCAGACTACAGACAGTGGCAAGGTGCTGGTGTTGCTGGAGAAATGGCTTAAAGCCAGGCCAAATAACAGCGCCCTTATGCTGAGTCTGGGGCGGGCAAGTTTGCGCAATAATTTGTGGGGTAAGGCCAGGGAGTATTTTGAAAGTACACTTCGTCTTTCAAAAAGCGACTCGATTTCTGCGGAGGCCAATGCCGAGCTGGCCCGGTTATTGGATGCTTTGGGTGAACACTCCAAGAGTACAGGGCTGTATGAAAAAGCGATGGCCCAGCTGAATCATAAACTACCGGAATTGCCACTGCCTTAACAGGAAAACCTGTCGTTAAGGTCCAGGGAAAAGTCAGTCCAGTATTTCCAGTTCGTCCCAGATGTCATCCACTTTCTTTTTTACGTCTTCAGACATCTGAATGGGTATTCCCCATTCCCTCGTGGTTTCTCCCGGAAATTTTGACGTAGCATCGAAACCGATTTTTGAACCGAGCCCTGACACCGGAGAGGCAAAGTCCAGGTAGTCAATTGGCGTATTCTCGATAATGACAGAATCACGGGCCGGATCCATGCGGGTGGTCATGGCCCAGATAACGTCCTGCCAGTTTCTGACATCCACATCATCGTCGGTAACAATTATGAACTTGGTATACATGAACTGGCGCAGAAATGACCATACGCCCATCATCACTCTTTTGGCATGGCCGGCATACTGTTTCTTCATGCTCACAACCGCCATTCTGTAGGAACAGCCTTCAGGTGGGAGATAGAAGTCAACGATTTCCGGAAACTGCTTCTGAATGATCGGTACGAATACTTCATTGAGGGCAACGCCGAGAATGGCAGGCTCATCCGGCGGTCTGCCTGTATAAGTGCTGTGATAAACCGGATCCTTGCGATGGGTTATGCGTTGAACTGTAAAAACCGGAAAGGATTCCACTTCATTGTAGTATCCGGTGTGGTCACCATAGGGCCCTTCATCTGCCATATCACCCGGTTCTATGACGCCTTCAAACACAAATTCAGCAGATGCAGGAACCTGGAGTTCGTTGCCAATGGACTTTGCCACTTCGGTTTTACTGCCGCGCAACAGGCCGGCAAAACCATACTCGGAGAGGGTGTCGGGCACGGGTGTGACCGTGCCTAGAATCGTAGCGGGGTCGGCGCCTATAGCAATAGATATCGGAAAGGGTTCGCCCGGATTGGTATCCTGCCACTCACGGAAATCGAGTGCACCACCGCGATGGGCCAGCCAACGCATAATCAGGCGGTTTCTTCCGAGCAGCTGCATGCGATAGATGCCCAGATTCTGTCGGTCCTTGTTTGGTCCCCGAGTAATCACCAGCGGCCATGTGACCAGTGGGGCGGCATCACCTGGCCAGCAGGTCTGGATGGGCAGTTTTGTCAGGTCGACATCGTCTCCCTCAATAACAACCTGCTGACAGGCCGGTTTGCTGACATTCTTCGGTGACAGGTAGAGGGCATTTTTGAACTTGGGTGCTTTTTGCAGCAGGTCTTTCCAGCCTGCAGGTGGTTCCGGCTCTTTCAGAAAGGCCAGCAGTTTACCCACATCCCGCAGGGAGGACGTTTCATCCTGCCCCATGGCCATTGCAACGCGCCTGGGTGTTCCGAAAAGATTGCCCAACACGGGGATGTCATATCCCACTGGATTTTCAAACAACAGTGCAGGGCCACCAGCTTTCAGAGTGCGGTCACAAATTTCAGTAATTTCGAGATTGGGGTCGACTGGGTGACTGATGCGTTTCAGTTCCCCGGCTTTTTCCAGGGCCTGGATAAAGTCCCGCAGATCCTTGTACATCAGTCAGCCTCGACGTGTAAAAAGAAATTCTTGTAAGTCGATTACTTGCGCTTCATCGCCTGGAAGAATTCATCGTTGGTTTTTGTGTCTTTTAGCTTGTCCAGTATGAACTCGGTAGCCGGTACATCTTCCATGGAAGTAAGAAGCTTGCGCAGAATCCAGATACGCTGCAGTTCTTCTTCTGTGGTCAGCAAGTCTTCCCGACGTGTGCCGGAGCGACGTACATTGATGGCCGGGTAAACACGTTTTTCTGCCATCTTGCGATCAAGGTGTAATTCCATGTTACCGGTTCCCTTGAACTCTTCGTAGATGACTTCATCCATTTTGGAACCGGTCTCAATGAGACAAGTGGAAATGATGGTCAGGCTGCCGCCTTCTTCAACATTACGGGCGGCACCAAAAAATCGCTTGGGTCTTTCCAGGGCGTGGGCATCCACACCACCGGTAAGTACTTTACCGGATGAGGGAATAATCGTGTTGTAGGCCCGGGCCAGTCGTGTCATGGAGTCAAGCAGGATCACAACATCTTTTTTGTGCTCAACAAGGCGCTTGGCTTTTTCAATAACCATTTCTGCAACCTGGACATGGCGGGAAGGCGGCTCGTCAAAAGTACTGGCCACAACTTCACCGCGTACGGAACGTTTCATTTCTGTGACTTCTTCAGGACGCTCGTCAATCAGCAGGACAATTAACTGGCACTCCGGAGCATTACGGGTAATGGACTGGGCAATATTCTGCAGGATGAGGGTTTTGCCAGCTTTAGGTGGAGAAACGATCAGTCCTCGCTGACCTTTACCGATTGGAGCAATAAGGTCGATGACCCTGGCACTCAGGTCTTCGGTACTGCCATTTCCAGCCTCTAGAAACATCCGGTCGTCAGGAAACAGTGGTGTCAGGTTTTCAAATAGAATTTTATGCTTGGAATTTTCGGGTTTGTCAAAATTGATCTCATTGACTTTGAGCAGGGCAAAATAACGCTCCCCTTCCTTTGGCGGGCGAATTTTCCCGGCAATCGTATCGCCCGTACGCAGATTAAAGCGTCTGATCTGGCTTGGAGAGACATAAATGTCATCAGGACCGGCAAGATAAGAGGCATCTGCCGAGCGCAGGAAACCGAATCCATCCTGAAGAATTTCGAGAACACCATCTCCGTAGATATCTTCGCCAATTTTTGCATGACGCTTGAGCATCTGGAAAATGACATCTTGCTTGCGTGTTCGCGAGACATTGTCCAGTCCCATTTCATGGGCAGTTTCAAGAAGTTCGGAGATGGGTTTGGTTTTTAATTCAGAAAGATTCATAGGCTGATCAGGATTGTTTAAAAGGAAAGAGGAGTTTTATGCAAAGGAATTAATTATGCTCTTAGCGTAGGGGTATCGTCTTTGTCGGCCAGGAGCAGTAATGAACAAGCGGTAAAAAAATACTGGGATTTTACAGGCGAACAGAGTGCACCGGGCTGGTCAAAAGACGTAGTTGTATTTATATAATTCTGGTATCGAAAATATTAAACAGTTGTTTGGTTTTTTATCTTTTTTTGGTTCAGGTAATGCGGTTTCTGTCCTTGGAAAAGGTGTCGATTTGACGGGCAGAAAGTCAATCTAACACCACCTAACAGGGGTGTCCAGAAAAAAATAGGGGTTTTTCCACCTTATGAAATGCCGCCGAGAACAAAAAATGGCTCATGACACATAGGCCAGCGGAGCCATTTCTTGAATAACTGGCTCGTAACGGCAATCAGATGGTGCTGTCGATAAAAGCCGCTAGCTGTGATTTTGAAAGCGCACCGACTTTTTTACCTTCAGCAGCACCATTCTTGAAGAGAATCAGTGTCGGAATACCTTTCACATTGTATTTGGGCGCTGTATCAGGGTTGGCCTCTACGTCCAGCTTGCAGACTTTGAGTTTACCGGCATATTCTTCAGCAACTTCCTCAAGGACGGGAGCGATCATCTTGCAGGGTCCGCACCATTCGGCCCAGAAATCGACCAGGACCGGGCCACTGGCGTTCAGGACTTCATCTTCAAAATTATCATCTGTTACGTGGGAGAGATTTTCGCTCATTATTATTTCCTTGGGAGGTTGGTTCACAGTATTCGTAATTGCAGTAATGATATAGGCAAATTGCCAGTATTCAACCCGAGATTTTTCCGATCAGCAGAAATCAGCAGGTCAGGATAGCCATGCTGTTCTAAAGACCCTGTCAGCCCTGGATTCTTTCAGCAGCAGTTTTCGCAAAATAAGTCAGTATGCCATCAGCCCCGGCACGCTTGATTCCTGCCAGAGACTCTATGATTATCTTGTCGGAATCCAGCCACCCCTTTTCAAATGCAGCGCATAACATGGCGTACTCTCCGCTGACCTGATACGCAAATGTAGGAACAGCAAACCGGTCTTTGACGCGGCGAATAATATCCAGGTAAGGCATGGCTGGTTTGACCATGACCATGTCCGCCCCTTCATCCAGGTCCAGGGCCACTTCATGCAATGCTTCATCGCTGTTGCAAGGATCCATCTGGTAGTTCTCTTTGCCGGCGGCGCCGAGGTTGCCGGCGGAGCCAACTGCATCCCGGAAAGGACCGTAATAAGCTGATGCATATTTTGCGGAGTAGGCCAGAATTCGTGTGTTGATATGGCCTTCGTTTTCCAGTGATTGCCGAATCGCTCCGATACGGCCATCCATCATGTCGGATGGGGCGACAATATCCGAACCCGCTTCAGCATGGGAAAGTGCCTGTTTTACAAGGACTTCAACGGTCGTGTCATTCAGGACATAACCGTTTTCATCGATTATGCCGTCCTGCCCGTGAGTAGTGAATGGATCAAGCGCCACATCGGTGATAATCCCGAGATCGGGACATGTATCCTTTATGGTCCTGACCGCCCTTTGTGCCAGGCCATCGGGGTTGAATGATTCATTACCAAGCTCGGTTTTTGTCGCCGGGTCCGGGACAGGGAAAAGAGCCATGGCAGGTATGCCAAGGTCACTGACTGTTCGAGCTTCCCTGGCCAGTTCATCAAGGGTAAGTCTTTCGACACCTGGCATGGAAGGGACGGCTTCACGAAGACCTTTCCCTTCAATGACGAAAACCGGATAAATAAGGTCATCGGGTGTGAGTACGGTTTCGCGCATCATGCGCCTGCTGAAATCATCACGACGCATACGGCGCATGCGTGTTTGTGGAAACTGTCTGTTGTTCTGACTGGCGGCCACGCCACAACTCCCGGATTCGTCTAAACTCAAGGTTTCAAGGGCGCACACTATACCATAAAGCTGTCTGAAGACGTCTTGACTCACCCAAGTGAGGAAGTATTTCCCTCTCAGCCGGTCTGGAATGTATGCTGGAGCCAACTCCGGACATAACCAATATAACAAATATAACAAAGAGAAATATCAATCCATGAATCTCAAGAAAGGGCTTCTGCTTGTTGCAGTGCTTTCCTTTATAGCGCTGTTTTTTATTCTCAACCTGCAGGCCTTGTTTACCCTTGAGGCCTTCCAGGAACGCCGTGATGACATACTTTCCTATGCGGCGACGCATTTCTGGCAAAGCAGAATTGTCTACTTTGTTTTGTATATTCTGGTTGCTGCCTTTTCCCTTCCCGCTGCCGCCATCCTGACGATTGCCGGTGGCGCAGTATTTGGGTTCTGGTGGGGACTGCTGCTTGTGTCATTTGCCAGCACAATTGGGGCTACACTGGCCTTCCTTATGGCCAGGACATTGCTCAGGGACTGGGTCCAGGAAAAATTTGGCGATTACCTCAGGCCTGTTAACGAGGGTATGGAAAAAGATGGTAATTTTTACCTTTTTACCCTGCGCCTGATTCCGGTCTTTCCCTTTTTCATGGTCAATGTCCTGATGGCCCTGACCGTCATTTCTGCAAGATCATTTTACCTGGTCAGCCAACTTGGCATGCTTTTTGGTACGGCACTGTATGTCAATGTAGGGGCTGAACTTGGGATGGCTACTACATTACCAGATGTGCTAAGTGTCGGTGTGATCAGGGCAATCGTGGTGCTGGCCGTTTTTCCCTGGCTGGCTAAAGCTTGTATCCGTTTTTTGAAAAACCGCAAAACCATGGCAGCATGGAAAAAGTACAGGCCAGGCAATTTTGATACCAATATGGTGGTTATCGGTGGTGGTTCTGCCGGGCTGGTGACAGCCTATATTGCCGCCCTGGCAAAGGCGCGCGTGACTCTTGTTGAAAAACATCGCATGGGAGGGGACTGTCTAAACACCGGATGTGTACCCAGCAAGGCGCTAATTCGCAGTGCCGGTGTTCGTCATTTATTTGACCGGGCGTCAGAATTTGGAATCACTGTTTCAGATATAAAGGTGGATTTTCCTGCCGTAATGGAAAGAATCCGACACGTGATTTCAACAATCGAGCCTCACGATTCCGTGGAAAGGTATACCGGGCTCGGTGTGGACTGTGTAAAGGGACAAGCAACCATCACTTCACCATGGACCGTTGACGTGGATGGCCGGGAAATACGGACCCGAAATATTGTCCTGGCTACGGGGGCCAGACCTTTTATTCCTTCAATAGAAGGCATCGATACCGTAAATTTCCTGACCTCTGACACTATCTGGACACTTGAGGCATTGCCAGAAAGATTGCTGGTTATGGGAGGCGGGCCAATTGGTTGTGAACTTGCCCAGGCGTTTTCCCGTTTGGGTGCCAGAGTCACTCTGGTCGATAGGCTTGAAAGAATTATGCCCCGGGAAGATCGGGAAATTTCAGCATATGTAAAAGAGCGTTTCAGGCAGGAGGGCATTGAAGTGCTTACCTCTCTGGAGGTAAAGCGCTTTGAAAAAACCGGAACTGGCGGCAGGGCGATAGCGAAAAGTCGATCCGGTGAGGGTGACACTGAAACATGTCTCGAATTTGATCGGGTCCTGGTAGCTGTTGGACGACAGGCCAATACGGAAGACATGGGACTGGATTCCCTGGGACTAGTGCTCAACAGCAATGGTACTGTAAAGGTGAACGAATTCCTCCAGACAAACATACCCACACTATTTGCCTGCGGTGATGTGGCAGGGCCTTACCAGTTTACGCACATGGCGTCTTTCCAGGCCTGGTTTGCCTCGGTAAACAGTCTTTTCGGCAATTTCAAAAAATTCAGGATCCATTACAAGGCGGTGCCCTGGGCGACTTTTACGGATCCTGAAGTGGCAAGGGTTGGTTTGAATGAATCAGAAGCAGCCGAAAAGGGCGTGGCTTACGAGGTAACACGTTATGGGCTGGATGATTTTGATCGGGCTATTACTGACAGCGATGCCCATGGTTTTATCAAGGTCCTGACTGTGCCGGGCAAAGACAGGATTCTCGGGGCGACAATAGTTGGTCCCCATGCAGCAGAACTGATTAATGAATTCATCCTGGCTATTACCCACAACATGGGGCTGAAAAAAATCATGGCGGCGATCCATATCTATCCTACCTGGTCAGAAAGTAACAAGTTTGTTGCAGGGCAATGGCGAAAAAATAATGCGCCAGACTGGATCTCACCATGGCTGGAAAAGTTCCATGCATGGCGACGTCGTTAATTTGAATATATTGGTTGAAAGTTAGTCGCTGAAAAGGAGTAGTTTAAAAATAGCGGCTTGAAAAAGGATATACAAAGTCCGGAGCATCCATGAATACAGAATCAAAAGTCAGTGAGCGTTATGCAGAAGGAGCAAAGGAAGTTCAGCCCGATCTCTGCTGCCCGGTTAACTATGATGACGCCCTGCTGGAAAAGCTTCCCCGGGAAATCATCGACAAAGATTATGGCTGTGGTGATCCTTCCCATTATGTCATGAATGGCGATACAGTGCTGGACCTGGGTAGTGGGGGTGGCAAGATCTGCTACATGGCAGCCCAGCTTGTTGGAGAACAGGGGCAGGTTATCGGTGTGGATATGACCGATGAAATGTTGGCTTTGGCCCGAAAGTATCAGAATGAGATGGCAGAAAAAACAGGAGGCAACCGGGTCAGTTTCCTTAAAGGACTTATTCAGGACCTTGCCCTGGATATTGAAGCCAGGGAGCAGTTTTTGGCAGATAACCCTCAAGCTAGTGAAGCAGCGCTGGCTTGCTTTGAAAAAAAACAAAAGTCACAAAGCCCTCTGATCGAAGATGGCATAGTTGATATTGTTGTCAGTAACTGTGTTCTGAATCTGGTTAGTGATCAGGATCGCCACCACATGATTACGGAAATCTTTCGTGTCCTGAAACCCGGTGGGCGAGTGGCAATTTCGGATATTGTTTCTGATCTTGAAGTACCGCCGCATTTGAAAGAGGATGCCCAACTCTGGAGTGGTTGTATCTCTGGTGCCTATCAGGAAAGTCGTTTCCTTGAGGTGTTTCGCGAAGCCGGTTTCGAAAACGTCATGATTGATAAAAGAGATGAAGAACCCTGGCAGGTTGTCGAAGGTATTGAGTTCCGTTCAGTAACGGTTGTAGCAGACAAACCGGGCGGAACAGGCAGGCGGTGTTGCCAGGCATTCGACTGATCAGGAGTTTTATAAACATAACACGATTGAGCCGGCAGACTACGGCCAGTGAGAGTTGCCCAGGCTGGAATCAGCGTGCGATATCCAGCAGTTGATCTTCCAGGGCGAAGCGAATTGTCAGGGCGTTATCCAGTGCCATCAGGTCCTTGGGCAGTGCTTCGTCTTCGGATGAATGAACCAGTTCCCCTTTGTACTTGTCATTAAATGACAGGGCCAGGTCAGTGGTGTTCTCAATGCTGTGATAGATTTCTTCCAGCAATTTCCGGTTTTCTTCCAACTCAGCCACACTCTCATGGAGCAGTGTTTCATAGACTTCAAAATGTCCTGCTGAAATATAGTCCATCAGGGATTCACAGAAGTCTTCGATGGGAAAGTCCTGCACATCCACCTGCAGGGCATGATCTGAATAGAGCGATTCTTCCAGGTTATCATGGATGGCACTGCGTTGCTGTTTCCAGCGGGAGATGAGACTTTCCACTTCCTTTCGCCGGGCAGCAGTAATATCGTTTGGCATTTTTTACCCCTCCCCCTGTTTTTATAAGCTATGAGTTAACAGGTATAAACCTGTATTCCTGATCTTAGAAGAGCTATGCAAGAAATGCCAGTTTTTGGAAGGGATCAGGCTTTACGAATGGCCTGCCAGAGACAAAGCCCTGTGAGACCTGCAAAACCCAGCAGGCTCCATTGGGGAATACTCCAGCCAAGCACCGGGTCCTGCCAGGCGATCTCTGCACAGTTGCCGTCACCAGTAAACATCACGGCAAGCACATCCTTGAGAGGAAACTGCTCAATCATGTAGCTGACACTGGGCCCGCAGGCCGGAACTTCATCCTTGGGCAGATGTTGCAGGTAGATCTGGCGAATGGCAAAACCACCACCAGTCGCGGCCAGAAGGGCTGTTAATCCGCCATAAATGATTTTTTTGGTAGCTACCGGGTTATGAACAAAGGCCAGCAATGAAACGACTCCGGTGGAAAAGAAGAAAATGCGCTGCATGATGCACAATGGACATGGCTCCAGCATCATCACGTGTTCCATGTACATGGCTATCCCGAGCAGGGAGACGCATAACAGGAAGATATAGAGGTAGATCAGCCGGGTCTGTAGAAGTTTTGTCATAGTTGGATTGTTCATGTGTCTATTCTTCAGTATTGGTCAAAGTCATGAGGCATTCATTGTCGCCAGATACGAAGCAAAGTCTATATCATCTGCCTCTTCAATTGCCTCTCTGTCCCTGTTCGATTGCACGCTTTCCTGGTCCATTTTGGCCATAAGGTTCTCATCAAGTGGCAGGGAGCGGAAGTAATCACTATTGGCCAGAGACTGGTTCATGGCGAAGATGAAATAGGGTGTATCCATATCCTGCATTCTTTGAAGGACGCGCGCCGAGGGGGTGAGAGAACTGTCGTTGACCTTGTCTATCTGATCCTGGGTCGCCTGGACATGCTCCTGTTCATTATTGATCCTGTCCAGTAGTCCGGCAATATCCAGAACCTCTCCGAGAATCTCGCTGGCCCAGTCCTGTAGCGGAGTGTCCTTACCTTTCTGTTTCAGCATCAGGCCAGGCTCCCGGCCACGATTAACCACGGTTTTCAGGTTGCTTTCAATTTCACGATATTCATTGCAGTCTGATGGCGGACTTTTTCTGAGCAGGCAAAAAGTCATGAAGCTGTTCAGGAAACGGATTTGTACTTCATCTATGCCTACTGGCAGGAAAGGATTGAGATCAAGACAGCGAACTTCAATATATTCGACACCGTCCCGTTTCAGGACATTGACCGGTCTCTGGCCAGCGGGTGCTGCCCGTTTTGGCCTGACCGTACTGTAAAACTCATTTTCAATCTGCAGAATACTGTCGTTGAGCTGCTTGAACTCTCCGTTTTCCGGGGCAAACTTACTGTAGGGAGGATAAGGTTTCTTGATTGCATCTGTCAGGTTTCGTGCGTATTCATCCAGGGAGTTATAACTGACATAAAGGTCTGCCTGGGCGTCGCTGGTGTATCCGAGGTCGCCCATTCTCAGACATGTGGCATAGGGGTGGTAAAGCGTCCCTTCATCATAGGCTTCAAGTCCATGATCATCACTGTCACGAATGAAGCTCTTGCAGACAGCCGGCGATGCCCCGAACAGGTACAGGAGCAGCCATGAATAACGACGAAAATTCCGGATCAGGTTGAAATACTGGGCGGTTTTGAAGTCCTTTAGCGACTGGTCTGATTCAAGAAGTTCGTGGTACAGGTTCCAGAAACTGTCTGGCAGGGAAAAGTTGAAGTGGATACCGGCGATTGTCTGCATAGCCCGGCCATAACGGTGGCTCAGTCCCATACGATACAGGGTTTTAAGCATGCCGATATTGGAGGAGCCATACTGGGCCAGGGGGATGCTGTCGTCATCGTCCAGAACGCATGGCATGCTGGATGTCCACAACAATTCTTCCCTGTCCATACGATTGAACAGGAAGGTATGCAGATCAGACAGATATGCCAGGCTGTCTTCCGGGGAATTGAAAACCGGCGTAATAAATTCAAGGAGAGCTTCTGAGAAATCCGTGGTTATGCTCGGGTGAGTGAGCGGTGACCCGAGGCCGGCCGGGTGAGGTGTCATGGCGATATGGCCTTGCGGATTGATCCGCAGACTTTCTTTTTCGATGCCGTGACCTATATTGGTGAGGCAACAAATGCGGGACGACCCGCTCAGTTGGGCCAGACGCTGCTTTAATTGTTCCGACAAAGCAAAATTCCTGAATAAGGGACAGTGATTATCCGGTTGCTTTCACCAGTGTCAAAGCAGAAATCAGGCTTACATAGTAACTTCTTAATAATATTGGGAAATTACTGCAGGATTGAATTGCTGTGACGTCAGTGGCTGTGGATTATGCCACAGTTGCGAGCCTGTGAATAATTCAATTTCCCCGTATTAAATCCGGTATCTTCCTGATGGAGCAGGTGTCCCAGTCAACCTTCTCCCAGATCCCGCTTGAAACGGTGAATGCGGCGCCTGTTCTGTTTGGTGGGACGGCCTTCCGGGAGGGGATTCATGGCGCGATGCAGTTTCCTTTGCTCAGCCTGCTCATCGCGCTTTTTAATACTTTCAGGGGTTTCCTCAAAGAGTAATGCGGCTTGAGTGGCACTACCCCGCCTGTCGGATAGGGACGTCACAACAACAGTCTTTTCATCCCACCCCTGGCGGATGTCCAGCGTTGCACCAACCTCAACTTCCTTGCTGCTTTTGGAACGGGTGCCATTGACATGAACCTTGCCGCCATCGATAGCCTGCTTTGCCAGGGAACGGGTCTTGAAAAACCGGGCAGCCCAGAGCCATTTGTCCAGGCGAACCTTTTTCACGGGAAAGGAATCGTTACTGGCCATCAGGCGGGAATCTCTGTATTGATCAGCTCATCCAGATCAAGGATCCCTTTAAAATGGGATGGGTCCCGGGGCTGGACCCCGGAATCGGGGTGAAGTACCTGTACCACGTATCCAAGTCCGCTTCGTGATGCACACTCAAGAACCGAAAGGCTGTCATCCACGAAAAGGGACCTGGAAAGATCGAGTCCCTCCCGGGCTTCCAGTTTTTCCCAGAAGCCATCGTTTTCTTTTGCCAGGTTGAACTCATGGGAACTGATCATCTGCTCCAGGTGGTCATCCAGTCCTGAAGCCTCAACCTTGATAGCCAGAGCCTTGGGGTGGGCATTGGTCACCAGGATTACCCGTTTGCCGAGGCGGCGTAGAAAAGAGAGAAAGGCAACGCAGTGGGGTCGCATACGAACAAGATGACTTACCTCTTTTTTCAGGGCTTCCACATCCAGCGATAACAATTCAGACCAGTGATCAAGGCAGTACCACTGAAGGGTTCCGTAAGTGGATTCTGACAGGCGCCTGACATGGGTGTGGGCCTGTGCCAGGGGCATATCACTACTTTCAGCGACTCTTTCCGGAAGATATTCCAGCCAGAAATAGTTGTCGAAACTCAGGTCCAGTAAAGTACCGTCCATATCAAGCAGGACGCTTTCAATTTCTGACCAGTTCACCATGATGTCATTGAATACCCGTGTCGAAGGAGTTCCATTATAATAGACTGACAGCCTGATTATTATGTTGTCTGCAAAATTTCACCGGCAGGCATGCGGGCTGTCGCCATCTTCAGGAAGAATCATCATGAACTACGAAGCATTGATTGAACAGGTTAAACAGATCAGCATGGATGCCGGCAAGGCGATTCTCGATATCTACAACAGGGACGGGGATATTGATATCACCACAAAGGACAATGACTCACCCCTGACAGAGGCCGATCTTGCTGCCCACCGTATTATTGTTGATGCCCTGCGTGAACTGACACCCGGCCTGCCCATTCTCTCTGAAGAGTCGAAAGCAGTTCCCTGGCAGGAACGCCAGAGCTGGATGACCTACTGGCTGGTAGACCCCCTTGATGGCACCAAGGAGTTCATCAGCAGAAACGGTGAATTTACAGTCAACATCGCACTTATTGATAATGGTCGTCCCATCATGGGAGTTGTCTATGTACCGGTCCTGGATATTCTCTACTATGGCAGTCCGGAAGGGGCTTTCAAGGATGAAGCAGGTAATAAGGAAGCAATACAGACATCAAAAATAGAACCTGAACAACATACGGTCTCTGTGGTAGCCAGCCGGAGCCACAAGGGCGAGGAGCTGGAGACCTGGCTGGAGCGGGCTGCTGTGCGGTTCCCCCAGATGGAACTGGTGAGCATGGGCAGTTCCCTGAAAATATGCCTGGTGGCCGAAGGAAGGGCGGATATCTACCCGCGTCTTGCGCTCACGTCTGAGTGGGACACTGCTGCAGCCCAGGCCGTGCTGGAAGCGGCAGGCGGAATTCTCACTGATACGGACTTCAACATTTATCGTTACAACCAGAAGGAAGACATTCTCAACCCCTACTTTTTCGCCATTGGTGACAGGGTGTTCAACTGGCAGGAAATCTGACCGTCCTGGCTGTCTTCTTTAAGCCGGCAACCATCATGGGCTAACTGACTGAGGTGGCCTGTCAATTAATCCCTCGTGAGCCTGCCTGCGTATTGCATGGCATGAATGTTTTTATCCTAGATGAAGACATAGATACCTGCGCCAGATACCACTGCGATCAGCAGGTGGGAAAGATGGTGCTGGAGAGTACCCAGATACTCTGCACTGCCCTGAACAAGAAAGGGTTCACAATACCCTACAGGTCGACACATGTTAAGCATCCGAGTGTGCTCTGGGCGGAACAATCTCTAGAAAACTTTCGTTGGCTTGCCCGGTTGGCCCATGCACTGAATACAGAATTCTGCTGGCGCTTCAATCGGGAAAAACCCCATGCATCCATCCGTGTGCTTGAGGAAATTGAAGGAGCTGTCTTCCCTGCACGCGGGCTGACGCCATTTCCCCAGGCCATGCCGGATATATTCAAGGTGCCTGGAGATCCTGTTGCAGCGTACCGGGCTTTCTACCTGGGTGAAAAGTCACGGTTTGCGAAATGGACCAGGCGGGAAGTTCCGAAGTGGTATGAGCAGGGATTAGCCGAAGCTGGTTAAGACAGGCGCACAGGCACTTTATCGTGCGGACATTTGAACAACAAACTTGGTGGCCAGTTCGCAGCCTTTCATCTCTATTTCCAGGTCGTTACTGAAATAAGAGCCACTATCGTCGTAATTCTCATCCATCCACTGGTTGTAGGTAGCCAGCATGCCTTTAACTGCATCAACTGCCTTGCCTGAGAGATCATCAATGTCAGGTTCCAGTCCAGTCAGTGCTGTCTCGGTATTCATTTCTATCATGATGCCGTTCTGGATGAGGGTCAGGGCCTGGTTTTCATACCCTTGAGAGACTTCCGGTGAATCCTTGGCCGTCAGCGCAGACAGGGTCATATTCAGAGCGGTACATCGATTCATCACTTCCACCATCTGGTGGTAATTGGAATTACCCATGCTGCCGATCAACAGCTCGGCGACTGGAATCCAGCCGGGAGTCTGCGCATTCGCAGGCAATGTAATGACGCCGGTAAGGCTGGCAGCGGCCAGGATGAGAACTTTCCGGATAGACTGAAACATGGGCAGATCCAAAATATTGGGAACAGACAGGATAATTAAGACCATAAATTCGTGGATCGTGTCAAAGAATAAATAGGCCGATTACCCCCTGTTTGATCTTGTTCATGAATGTTGATAGAGCATTTTGCCGTGAAAACAGAAATTCTTTTTACTTCAATGTGTATATCTGCATAATCACCGTCCTTGTTTTTCAACTTTGTTATTCAGGTCCAACCGGATTATGTGGTTTAAAAATCTCCGTCTTTATTGTCTCGCGCAACCCTTTGAATTATCAGTAGAGGAGCTGGAAGCTGCCTTGGCAGATTCCATTTTCACGCCCTGTTCCAGTTACGACAAGGAGCGTATCGGCTGGATAGCTCCCCTGGGCGATGCAGCACCTGATATCCCGGAAACCGGGGACGAAGACGGGGAGTCAGGTGACGCCGCTCCCATGCTTACCCATGTGGTTGGCGATTACATCATGCTCTGTGCCCAGAAACAGGATCGCCTCCTGCCGGCCTCTGTGATTCGTGAAGCTACAGCAGAGAAAGTGGCGGAAATCGAGGATCGCCAGGCCCGCAAGGTTTACCGAAAAGAGAAACGGGAGATCCAGGATGATGTCTACGCCTCCCTGTTACCCAGGGCATTCACCCGGTCCTCAAAGATCTATGCCTATATCTCCCGCCGGGAAAACCTGCTGGTCGTGGATGCCGCCAGTGCTCCCAGGTCCGAGGAATTCCTCAACCTGTTGCGCGACACACTTGGGTCTTTTCCAGTGGCTTTACCTGATGCAAGGATTTCCCCGATGGCTGTCATGACGCGCTGGCTTAAAGAAGGCAAAGCCACTGACAATTTTGAGCTGGATGATGATTGTGAGCTGTTTAATCCAACGGATGGCAGTAATGTGGTTCGCCTGAAAGGACAGGATCTCGGCGGCGAGGAAATCGAGACCCATCTTGAGGCCGGGAAAGTGGCAAGGCATCTCGGTGTACTCTGGAACAACCAGATCCGGTGCAACATCATGGAAGACATGAGTATCAAGCGCCTGCGCTTCGACAATGTCAAAGAGGAATCGGACAGCTACGAAGAGGAAACACCGGTCCAGAAATTCGACCAGGAATTTGCCCTCATGACACTGGAACTCAGTGGTTTTTTCCAGTCGCTGTTTAATGCCTTTGGTGGACTCAATGACCCCAGGGAAAAGCTGCTGCCGGATAATCGGCAAAAAGAAGAGTAACCCTTTGTCGCTGATGACTATTCAACATCTACCTCAAAGCGCATGGTCAGCCACCCCTCATCATCCGTTTCACTAAATACGGCATCAGTAATTCGTAAACGCGAAAGAGCCAAGCCGGTTTCCGCAAATGCCGTCTCCACATTCGACCAACGTGCTGTGGCAAGCCTGTCAAGTTCAGCACGTCCAAGTGGTTCTGCATCAATAAGCCTCTCACGCAGATCCCTGTTGTAGGCAATGATATCCAGTTCAGTGGCGACATTCCCTTCCGGGTTTTCATCGCCTTGTTCCGATGACTGAATTGCCATATTTGCCAGGCGCACTGCATCCAGAGCAGGCGTTAGCATGACTTCTGTATAGAGCGTTTCAAGAATATCAGTCTGGCGGTTAACCAGGGTTTCATTTTCCTGGCCATCAGAGGCAAGACGATCTTCAATTCGGTTGTTCACCGCTCTGGTTTTAAGGGCCAGGATATCGGTCTCTCCACCATCGAGCAGGGGAATTTCCAGGATTAGTTGCGGGCGTTGTGCCAGGGCTTCACCGAGCTGCTGGATGACCTGTCGTTCCGGTGGGGCAATATCAGCACGTCCAGGCAGAAAGCGGATATGGTCCAGTTCAGTATCACCACCACCGGCCAGACGTCCCAGAAGGCGGAACGGCGCTGTGACCAGATTGGTGAGTACATTCCTGATGGCCGTTTGGATGGCGGGGCCAAAATCAAATTCGGGGTCATTCACCTGACCGGCAACAGGAATTTCAAGATCAATTTCACCATTGGTGTCTTTTAGCAGGGCCAGAGCCAGGTCCAGCGGTAAATCCATGGCGCCGGGGTGTTCTATGCGATCACCCAGGATCAGGATGCGCACCACCATGCGGTTACTGGCATCCAGAAGCTCATCAGTCAGGGCATAATTCAGTGTCAGGTCAATGACACCGTCATCTACCTCTCTACCAGCAAATTTAATGACATAGGGTGTGGCCGAGGGCAGCTCGATATTGGTAAAACGCAGGTTTATGCCGGCATTGCTGGTAACAGCAAAAGGATCCAGTTTACTGTCCAGTTGCATCAGCCCGAACTCGCCGACCTGCCCCTCCAATGAAACAGTGGCGGCCTGGCTGGAGCGGTTGGAGAGGTTTTCCAGCAAGCCGGAAAGCTGACGAATATCCGCATTGAATTCAAACGGCAGGTTGCGGTCTGTGAAATCCACCCCGGCATTGTCCAGGCGAATGCGTCCCAGTATGAAGGAGGGCAGAGCTGCGGGTTCTGAATCTGTGTCTGCTTCCTGTACTGCGGGCCCCGGGTTGCTCTCTCTGCTGCCCTCTCTGCTGCCCAGACTGGCACCAATATTGGTGCTGCCATCTTCATTGATCAGTATCCTGGCCTGGAAGTCAGAGAGAATAATCTCGGAGATATCGATTGTGTTTTGTGCCAGGGAGAGGCCCATATTGTCGACTTCCAGCCCACCCATACTGACCAGTGATTCACCCAGCAGTTCATCTTCAATCGATACGTTGGTAATAGTCAGATTACCACCAAGTGACAGGGGATCATTTTCGCCGCTGGCAAAATTGATACTGGAGGCCAGTGCGCCACTTTCCAGGACCAGCGCTGTGTATTCACCCAGGTAGGGCTGCACCAGCCCCAGAGCCAGGGTGTCTATAGTAAGTGTCCCGGTAATATCTGGAACGGGCAGAACGGCCAGGTCTCCCGACAGTGAAACAGATCCGCCGGTATCCAGGGAAATTCCGACCGACAGTGGAAAGCGAGTCTGTGGTGTGTTGCTTATATTTGTCAGTGCCAGATCGACTGTAGCCGAACCATGAAATGGCGTGGCGAGCGAGGAATCGTTGAAAACCAGCTCATTGCTTTCCATGGAAAATGCATTGACGGCCACCTGCCAGGGGGCAGAATTATTGTCTGAAGAAGGCGATTCAGGTTCGGATTCAACGGGAGTATCCGTTGGCAGTACACGGCTTATCATTCGCTGAAGATCAATGTCCCCATTGCTATCCCGGCTCGCAATCAACTCCAGGCCATCGAAGGTGACCGCCGGAATGATGGCCCTGTTAGCGGGGAGATTGATCTGGCCATTCTCCAAGCGAATGGCATTTCCGCTAAAAAATGGCTCCGCCGCTCCGGACTCTGTGAATTGGAGGGTTTCCAGAGCAACATTGATTCCATTGAGATCAACCCGGGGAGTGGTTCCAGCAAGATCGACGGCATAGTCCAGTGCCAGGTGGAGTTTTCCATCATCCACCTGAAAGGGAAGTGTGTCCTGAAAATAGCGTGCCAGTGTGGACAGGCTGAACCCGGATAGGTTAATGCGGCCATTGAATGCAGGAGGGTTGACCCTGAAGCCACCCTGCCAGGCGATCTGTGCTCCCCCTTCGAGTTCAAGATTTACAGTTTTATCTCCCTGGGCTTCGGGGACGGTGGAGATATCCGCAATATCAGCACTGGCCAGGGTAAGTGTTGTGATGAAAGGGGTCTGTGGTACCTGGTCGGTCAGGTGCAGACTGATATTGGCCAACTGGAGTGAGTCGATGATCAGGCTGACAGGACTTTCGCCACCATTCTCCGACTCGTCTTCCGGCATGTCCCCTACTGCTGTTTCCGGTGCAGAACGTTGCCAGCGGGAGGCCATTTCATTGATGGTATTGGTCTCACTGTTTTCCCTGGTGATATGGACCCCCAGGTCAGCTATGGTTACCTGGGCAAACTGTGCACGCAGTATCAGTAGTCTTAAGGGGTGGAAATTCAGGTGGATATGGCCAGCTTCCAGGAGCCGGGATGAATCGTTATCAGTCACATTCAGCCCGCGTACTTCAAAATATTAGGTGTAGGGATTGAAATAGATTGACTCCACACTGGCAGATAGCTGCAGTCTTTCATCCAGCGTATTGATCAGTTGTCTTTCCACCAGCCAGGGCAGAAGAAGAAAACCTGCGAGGCTATACAGGACAAACAGGGAAGTTGCCCAAAGCAATTTCCTGCGATGACTTTGGAGGAACTGGTGCGAAGACTGATTATTGAAATTCATAGGACAAAATCATGGGAAAATAATGATGGAAGAGAGAGTGCTGATATCGGTGAAAATAGTAGCACACCACATTTAACAAATACCTGTCCGTTCACAAAAAGTGGCGATATTCATGTCCAAGCCAGGGTGCCTCCTGGCGGGTTGAACGCATAAAAAAGCCGGAGCATGCTCCGGCTTTTTTTCAGGTGCGATATGGAATATGAAAGTTACTTGCCAACGGCTTCCCATAACATGGCTTTGGTTTCCGGCTCAGCGCTGGAGTGCACATTGATATAGCGCTCGAAGTCGGTCACCCCAAGTTTCTCCAGGGCAGGGACAAGAGCCTGAACATGGTCGTTGCCCGGTTCTCCACCATGGGGTAATGAAAAGTCACCCTGGAACAGCACTTTCTCTTCCGGGAAATAGGCCACCAGCAGTCCGTTGGAGTGGGGTGCCGGATAGATATGCAGCATCTCCACGGTCATTTCGCCGTCGGTATAGACCTTCCTTGTCTCTACGGAATCCACCCAGACTTTCTGGGGGTTTCTGGACAGGGCATCATCAAGCAGGGTGCGGGGAGTGTTCAGGGCCCGCTCCAGAAACTCTACATTATTGGCCTGTGTGATCACCGTTGCTCCCTCTGCGACGGCAACCGGCAGTCCTGCTGTATGGTCGGAATGGGGATGCGTGACCATGACATAACGGATTGGCTTGTTTGGATACATATCCTTGATTTCGTCAATATAGGCTGCCACAACATCATGGCTGGCGCCGGCTTCAAGCATCATCACGTGATCCTCGAATTCGGCAACCAGGGAGTCGTAACCGCCCGGGCCCGTATTCAGACGATACAGGCGATCACCGAGTTTTTCCGCGCTGACGGTAATGTCCCGTCCTCCGCCACCGAAACCGCCGCCAGTGCGCTCGGGTGCTGGTAGCAGGGAGGCCACATTGGCCATGTTGGCATCGGCATGAGTCACATCCACTTCAAAGAAGGGCCAGCCGCCGCGGGTCTGCACAATGCTGGTCGGGGCCATGAAGCCGCCGAAGTCGCGCCAGTCCTGGTAGGAAGCAAGTACATGCATATCCCCCATGATGTTGTCTTCTACCCAGGTTTCCACGTATTCAACAAGGTGGTCGTCATTAATATAGCCGTTGATGACATAACTGGCACCTGAAGGTGCTTTAACCGCGGGACTCCAGCTTAATACCACATAACTTTCACCATTCAGGGCACGCCGATTGGCGGTGGTCTGGTGTTCAGCAGCTCCCTTGAGGAATCCCCACGGAGTGATGTAGAGCTCCAGGGATGCTTTCCAGGGTTGTGACAGATCGGCCTGTTCTGACGTGACCTGCTCAAAAAAAGTCCCATCGCTGACCGTAGTAGATCCGCCCGGACCTATATTCATGGTTCTCCCGGTATGCCGCATGGCCGGGGCATCGAGATCAATGACGCGCTCATAGGCACGGATCGGCCTCATGGGGTCATGAGTGCCCTGACAGATCATGGCGCCGCCATTGGCTCCGCATTGCTGGAAAGCCACATTACGCGCAGCACCGGACAGACTGACTGAGTCAACATTGCCAAGTACACGTTGTGCATTGGCGATAGTCGATTGGACGTTTTGTGCCGTGGCGCAACCATTAAAGGCCGCCAGGCAGAATAAGCTAAAAAACAGTTTCTTGATGGTGGTCATTTTCCCCCTCCTGTGTGGGTCAGGCATTTTTACCCGGCATACTTGTAATCATACTGCTTGTTATTCTTTCATGATGCCGGACAGTGCCCACCTTATACTCTTTATGGTTAGCAGGGAGCAAGGTTATCAGAGTCATTACCGTTTCGTCAGAATATGGTCCTGATTATCATTTTTCTTGCCTATTCAGCCTGGTATAGCCAGTCATCATGATTATCAGCAACGCACGGGGGTAATCCGTGCTATTATCCGCGCCCCCTGATTCCTCCCCCGGAAAACCGGGACATTTTTCTGCCCGGGCAATGACATAGGCAGTCATTCAGCAGGCACCATTCTGTTTAAACGAGATTTACATGAATACCGAAACGGTCTCCACGTTCAACGAGCTACCCCTGTCTGCCCCTGTCCTTGAGGCGATCCGGGCAACGGGCTATGAAACCCCATCTCCCATCCAGGCCCAGACAATTCCCCTGTTACTTGAGGGTCGTGATGTATTGGGCCAGGCCCAGACCGGTACCGGTAAAACTGCGGCGTTTGCCTTGCCCGTGTTATGCCAGCTGGATCTGAAACAGCGTGACCCCCAGGTGCTGGTACTGGCACCCACCCGGGAGCTTGCCATTCAGGTGGCCGAGGCCTTCCAGACCTATGCCAGCAAGATTCCGGGATTTCATGTGTTGCCAGTTTATGGTGGCCAGGATTATCCCACCCAGATTCGTGCCCTGAAACGCGGCGTACATGTTGTAGTAGGAACGCCGGGTCGGGTCATGGACCATATGCGTCGCGGCACGCTTAAACTGGACAACCTGGCTACCCTGGTCCTTGATGAAGCGGATGAAATGCTGCGTATGGGTTTTATTGACGATGTCGAGTGGATTCTGGAGCAGACACCTCCACAGCGCCAGATAGCCCTGTTTTCCGCCACGATGCCGAAAGAAGTCCGTCGTATTGCAGAAAGCCATCTTAATAATCCGGCCCTTATCACCATCAAGGCAGTAAAGGCCACGACTGACCTTATTCGTCAGCGGGTATGGCCGGTTAGCGGAACCCACAAGCTGGATGCCCTGACCCGGATTCTGGAAGCGGAAACAGTTGATGGGGTAATAATCTTTGTCCGTACCCGACACCTGACGGTGGATCTGGCAGAAAAACTGTCAGCTCGCGGGTATGCTGCGATGGCTCTTAATGGTGATATTCCCCAGGCCCAGCGTGAACGTACTGTCAATCAGTTGAAGAAGGGGACGCTGGATATTCTGGTTGCGACAGATGTGGCAGCACGAGGTCTGGATGTGGATCGTATCAGTCATGTGATTAATTACGACATACCCTATGACACCGAAGCTTATGTCCATCGAATAGGACGCACGGGTCGTGCCGGTCGTCAGGGAGATGCGATATTGTTTGTTGCTCCACGGGAGCGCCGAATGCTTGGTGCTATTGAACGGGCCACCGGGACAAAAATCGAGACAATGACCCTGCCATCAACTGAGGTAATCAATGACAAGAGAATTGCCCGTTTTACACAGGCGATAACAGATACACTGGCCAACTCTGACCTTGGCCTGTATCACCAGTTACTGGAAAAGTATCAGATGGAACACAATATTCCGGCCATCGAAATAGCTTCTGCGCTGGCAAGCCTTGTCCAGGGAGATGAACCCCTTTTACTGCAACCCAGGGATGAATCTCGGCCGAAAAAACGTCGGGAACCGGATGACCGAAAGAAACCAGGTAACCGGCTTGATCGAAAAGGTCGAAAAGATGGAAAAGATCGGCCGGACAGAAGCAATGCCAAAAAGCGTCCCCATCGAAGAGATGCCTTACCTGAATCCGACATGGAACGTTTTCGTATTGAGGTTGGGCACGATGACAAGGTAATGCCTGGCAATATTGTTGGAGCTATTGCCAATGAGGCTGGAATAGAGAGCAAATATATCGGTCGTATCGATATCTATGATGATTACAGCACGATTGACTTGCCCAAGGGGATGCCCAAGGAAATTTTCAAGGATCTCAAACGTACCTGGGTATCCGGAAAACAGCTTCAAATCACGCGACTGTCCGAACAGGCGGGTAAAGATGCAAAGGCAGGCGAGAAAAACAAAAAGAAACCAGCCGATTCCAGGCGCCGCCCCAGGAAGAATTCCCGGCCTAAGTCTGTAGGAGAATAAACCGCCGATTGAGTCGAATCAGATTTCGACGGCCACCTTGTAGGTCGGGTCTTCGATAATATTCACATCGATTATTTTTTCGGCATTTTTCAGCAGCTGTAGGCAGTCCGGACTCAGGTGTCTCAAATGCAGCTCTTTCCCTGCCCGGAAATAGCGTTCCGTAATCTTGTTCAATGCTTCAATGCCGGACATGTCATTTACACGGCTTTCCCTGAAGTCGATGATGACCCTGTCAGGATCATTGGGCACATCAAATTTTTCCCCAAACGCCTGCACTGAACCAAAAAAAAGTGGGCCGTAAATTTCGTAGTGCTTGGTCCCTTTATCATCAATGTATTTACGTGCACGGATACGCTTGGCATTTTCCCACGCAAACATCAGCGCAGAAATAATGACACCGATCAGGACTGCCAGGGCCAGGTTATGCAGGAAAACCGTAATGGCGGCAACGAGGATGCCGACCAGGTTGTCGCGATAAGGCATCTTGCCGATGGCGCTGATACTTGCCCATTCGAAAGTACCAATAGCGACCATGATCATCAGGCCGGTGAGCGCCGCGATAGGCATCTGCTCAATGTACTCGGCACCGAACATGATGAAGATCAGCAGCATGACGGCAGCCACTATGCCGGAAAGACGCGCCCGTGCCCCGGAAGAGATATTGATAAGACTCTGTCCAATCATGGCGCACCCTCCCATACCGGAAAACAGCCCGGTAACGGTATTGGCGAGTCCCTGGGCAACCGCTTCCCTGTTGCTTTTGCCACGGGTTTCGGTGATTTCATCAATCAGGTTAAGTGTCAGCAGACTTTCAATCAGGCCAACGCCAGCCACAATAAAGGCATAGGGAAGAATGATGCCAAGGGTCTCCAGCGTAAAAGGAATATCCGGCAGATGGAAGGGTGGGAAGCCGCCCTTGATGGAACTGATATCTCCGACTGTGCGGGTGTCAATACCCAGACCAAGGACGATAGCCGTGATCGTGAGAATGGCAGCCAGGGAGGCGGGAATGGCTTTCGTGAGTTTGGGCAGGCCCCAGATAATAATCATGGTCAGTCCGACTAGCCCCAGCATGACATACAGTTGCTCACCGACCATCCATTGCTGATGTCCCTCTGATCCTGTCACCTTGAAGGAAGTCAGCTGTGCCAGGAAGATCACAATAGCCAGTCCATTTACAAAACCGAACATGACAGAATGGGGTACCAGACGGATAAACTTGCCCAGCTTGAGAAAGCCAGCACACATCTGGATCAGCCCCGCCAGGACAACGGTGGCAAAAATATATTCCACTCCATGACTTTGTGCGAGACTGACGATGACAACAGCTACTGCACCTGTTGCCCCGGAAATCATGCCGGGTCTGCCACCAAAGACTGAGGTAACAAGGCCAATAGTAAACGCGGCATAGAGACCGGTCAGGGGAGACAGACCAGCTATAAGGGCAAAGGCAATCGCTTCGGGGACCAGTGCCAGTGATACGGTGAGACCGGACAGGACTTCAGTGACTATATTGATGTTTTTGGAGCGGTCGAACAGGTTAAGAACATAATTCATGTAGTGCGGTGTAATTCCAATAAGCAAAAGCACCGGAAACTCGGTGGAGTCCGGCGATAAGTAAAAAAACAAGTACCTGGAATTGTCGAAAGGGGTCGGCCAAGGTCGACGCCGGGGGACAGGAAGTACAACAAGGCGCGCACTGTACACTATCAAGGTCGTAAAGAAAACGTCAGACCGCTAATTGCCTGGATGAGAGTGCCAGGGGGAGACCGTTGTGATAAAACAGGTCTCTAAAAAGAGGATATGCCTGATAAGGGATACTTGGGGGGGATTATGAACTTGCGTGTTCACACAACCGGTAAATGGCTGGCTATTGCCGTCTCAGTTAGCACGTTTTTTTTGCAAGGTGACATATTACTGGCACAACAGGTTGTTGCCCCTGATTATGAGAGTGTGGGAAGGGGAGCGCCCCTGATGCCTGCCATACCAGGGCGTCAGCGAACGCCCCCGGAGATGCTTGAAGCCTATCCACCCGCAGAAATTGATGGTTATCCGCAGGAATACTGGATGGTAGGACCTTTCAGGAGCGGTAATGTGGGGTTGGATGGCGCAGGAAAAGGAGAGGTTGTCGCATCGGCAACCAATGGTGATGCACCCCCGGAAATTGAACCACTCCCTGTCGATCTTTTTACCTCCACTGACTTTTATGCCGACCGGGCCCTGTGGAGTGATCCCCGGTATTTTCGCTGTAATAGCTCTGAAGCGATCCAGGCCCAATGGTCCACCGGACTGGTTGGTGATAACCCGCCAGGGACCGCCGCCTGGGGATATTGTGATCGTGATTATCCCCGCGAAGCCATGGTCAGTCCCTATTCTTTTGAGAGCGCCCAGGCTCATTATCAGGCCCTGATGGCAGAAGCCCGGCAGCGGGGTGGCCCCACATCGCATACCTATTCCACTGTACCGGCCGAGTGGAATGGACGTTATGTATGGCCGCGGGGTCAGAACTGGTATGCGGAACTGTTCTGGAGCCAGGTGCCCACCGTCCTGTCGCTGATGACGGAGGAGTACCAGACACGTTTTGTGCAGGAGGCCTATCATCATGGCAATACCAATGCCGCCCAGTGGCCGGCCATGTTCTGCTGGCCTGAGGGTTTCATGCGACGTTTTCACTATCATGGTGTTACCAATCAGCCACACCAGGTGCTCGTGACTCCGGAGCTGGTGCAGTTGCTGGCCGGCGATGCAGATAACTTTATAACCAATATTCACATAGGCCGTGAATTCAATATGGAAGGAGTGGTACCCAGACTGGGTGCAGATGTACCCCAATGGTATGGGGAAACGATTGGTTTCTGGGATGGTGATATCCTTGTTACCTGGACATCAAATATCCAGGGCTGGAAGGTTCATGGCGGGATGGAGTTTTCCAGTCAGCTGCAGGTAATTGAAATCTACCAGGCTAACCGGGATGAAAACGATACTGTTTATGGCTTGAATCATGAAGCGATTTTCTATGACCCGGAAGCCCTGGTGGAACCTATTCGGATTGTGCGTAACCTGGAAAAACAGAGTGAACTTGGTGAAGGGGTGCCTTACCAGTTTATCGAATGTACACCGTCAATTTTTAATGTGGAAGGTCGAGCCACACCAGTTGCGCCTGGAACTGTAATTGAATACAAGGTGCCAGACATGTATGGACGCCCCTGGGCAGAAAACTGGGAAGAGTTTCATGAACAGGATATGGAAAGGGACCAGGAAGAAGTGGATATTTTCAGTTTCGAATGACGTTAAATAAAGCCCAGAAACCAGTTGAAGTAATAACGAAGGGCGATAAAAAAGCAAAGAGTATCGATAAGGTGGAAAAGGAAGGTAGTTGAGCCGCGAAAGGCGCCTTTCTCCCTTATTTCGTAATTAAGGTTCCAGAATGTTTTTAACAGCTGGGAAATTCCGGAATCCTCAGAGCGGGAGAACGTATTAAGGCTAAAAAAGAAAATAAATTGCCAGACAATAAATATCACAAAAAATTGATTAAAACTGGGTAAGAGGAAACTGTAAAAAAACTCTCACTATTCATATCAGTGTGCTGCAGGGAAACAGCTCCCAATATGTATATGACAGTTGTCAGCATTTTAGCAGGTCAGATGAACAAGCCTGTGATTTCCACCAGGTGAACGGCGTGCTTCCTTACCGTTGATTTCACGGAGGATCATCTTACATTCACTATGATTCTACCAGGACTTCAAGTACATATGGGCCAGGGGCATTTAATGCCGTGGTAAGTGCTTCATCAAGTTGCTCTGCATTATCAACGCGCGCGCCATCACAACCCATACCTTTTCCTACAGAGACAAAATCAATGCCACCAAGATTACTGCCCACAACTTCATCAAGGTCAAAAATGCGGCCAAACATTTTCAGTGCCTCATAGCTGGCATTGTTGATAATAATGAAAGTGATGGGCAGATTCTGGTTAGCTGCTGACCACAGACCCTGAATGGCAAACATCGCCGAACCATCACCCAGAAGCGCAATCACCTTGTCCTCAGGACGCGCCATCGCGATCCCTACTGCGGCTCCTAGACCATGACCCAGCCCACCGCTGGCACAGGTATAAAAAGTATCTCTTTCCAGAATGGGCAGGTAATCATGCATTGGTCCGCGACAGCTGGGAGCTTCTTCAACGATGATTGAATCGGGAGCACGTAATTTCGCCAACTGCTGGAGCACATATTTGTCATTGAATGGCTTGCCTTCAAGTACCGGTGCGGGAGGCTTTGTTTCAGGGATTGCCCTGGGTTTTGGAGCAGACTTGGTATTGAGAAATTGAAGAGCCGGCTTCATGCTGCTGATGACAGCTGTACCGACAGGTGACCAGGCGGCAGTATTGGCATTATCCACAATCTGGTAAAGCTGGCTGCCTTCGGGAATGTGGGGGCCGGTGCCTTCAACATGATAGGTGAAGGCCGGGGCACCCAACACTACAATCACATCATGACCTTCCAGGGCTTTGACAATTTCCTGGCGGCTGGCGGCAAGGAATCCTGCAAACAGGGAATGATCTTCCGGGAAGCTGTTACGTGCCGACATGGGACTGGCATAAACTAGACTGTTGTGGGTTTCAGCCAGACTGATTATTTCTTCCCAGGCATCCTCCCGCCCAATACCGGCGCCTACCACTAATGCGGGTTTCTGTGCATTGTTAAGTGCGTTGGACACCTGTTCCAGAAGTTGCATTTCACCCTGGATTAACTGGCTTATGGCTCGTACATCTGGTGCATCGCAGTAGCAGTCCCAGTCATCTATGGGTACCGAGACGAAGGTCGGTCCCTGTGGCGCCTGCATGGCGGTGTAATAAGCTCTCGCCATAGCCAGGGGGACATCTTCAGCGCGGGCTGGTTCACAACTCCATTTCACGTATGGCATGGGAAATTCAGCGGCCTGCTGGGCATAAAGAAAGGGCTCAAAAGGCAGAATGGACCGGGCCTGTTGGCCTGCTGTTATGACCAGCGGGGTCTGGTTTTTAAAGGCGGTAAAAATATTGCCTGCAGCATGTCCTGCACCCACGGCGGAATGCAGATTCACCACGGCAGCATTGCGTGTGGCCTGGGCATAGCCATCGGCCATGCCAACCACAATACTTTCCTGCAGGCCCAGCACATATTTAAAATCTTTCGGGTAATCACGAAACATGGGTAGCTCGGTAGAACCCGGGTTACCAAATACCCTGTCGATACCAAAGCTTTGGAACAGGCTCATTACCGCCTCACGGACAGTTACCTGTCCGGGCAGAGGATCAGGCCTGTTATGAACAACTTTGGGTTTTTCGTATTCTGACATAATGCTTTCCTTTCTTCGGGACAATTTATTATAAGGGTTGCAGTGATTACTTCACTAATTTTACTAATCTTGTCCTGTAGAGTGACGCATAAAAGCATGCTGATTATTTTTTAACAACGGGGTTTTCAGTATTGCCGGGCTGCATTGACAGTGATGATCAAGTCTTGCTGGACCTGAAGGGTAGTGCGGCATGACTTGAGTGAATCACCACCATTTCACTCAAGTCTTTCCAGACTTGTTTTACCCTTGTAAAACAAAAATCTGCAACTGCTGCCCGCTGGGTTGGACGGCATAACCGCTTATACCGCAAATACTGGAATCTTTCAGAGGAAGCTCGACGAGGCAGGAATACCCGTTTATTCTTGCTATACACAAACTGTCCGTCTTTGAAGACTTCAATCCAATGTCAGGCTTATATATATTAGGGGTTTGATGATACTTGTCCTCGCTTGTAGGTGATGCAATGAATAGAACACTAGACATGCTGTCTGTAGTTCTCTCCATGATGATTGTCTGGAGTCCTGTAGCCAATGGTGGTGATGAAACGCCAGTGAGCGGGGATGTTGCTTATGCAGGGTTCGAAGCCTGGGCGGGAAACAGTGATCAGGAACTGGAAGTCCTGGAGAGATACTGTATTGAATGCCACAACTCTTCGGATTGGGCGGGAGAGGTAGCCTTCGACATTATGCCCTTGCAAGACCTGAATCACGACGCGGCGATTTGGGAGGAAGCGATACGAAAGCTTCGTGCGGGGTTGATGCCCCCTCAGGGAAATCCACGCCCGGAACGAGAGGTCCTCGATGACATGGTGCGCTGGTTGGGAACAGGCCTGGATTTAGCCTGGGATCTATCTCCGAACCCCGGTGCGGAACCGGTTTCGCGCCTCAATCGCAGGGAGTACGGAAATGCAGTGATGGATTTGCTGGCTTTTGATGCGAGGGATCTCGTGGCCACGCTTCCGGCTGATGCAACGGCCGGCGGATTTGACAATATTGCACAGGCTCTAAGCATGTCACCGACCTTGCTGGAGAGTTACCTCTCGGTGGCACGACAGATCAGTCAACAGGCGGTAGGCGATATGGCCACGGCACCGACACAGGTCGAGTACCAGGCCGGTGGCAGGGATACCCAGCAAACCTATGTCGAAGGGCTCCCGCTCGGTACGCGCGGTGGAATGGTGGTCGAGCACTATTTCCCGGTTGATGCGGAATACGAATTTCAGGTTGCGGCTAATATCCCCGTCGCCGGTCGGGGTAACGATCAGGGGCGGATGATCTGGTGTGGCGGCCCCACTCTTGAGGTCATGTTCAATGGCTATCCCATGCCGGTACAGGACTCCCGAAATTTTCGGCTTCAGGTGCCCGCAGGCTCTCATGAAATTGCCATTGCGCTAATTGATGAGCAGCGGTGTGTAGGTGCTGGCGAGCTCTATCTCGCCGATGTCAATGCCTCGAACGGAAGAGTTCAGGGTCTGGAAATTGATGGGCCGTACAACATTACGGGGCCAGGGGATACACCCAGCAGAAGGGCGATCTTTGTTTGTCAGCCGACACAGACTCAATCGGAGCAGGCCTGTGCCCGACAGATACTGAGAAATCTCGCCACTCGTGCCTATCGACACCCTGTAGGTGCCAATGATCCCGAAGTGGATACCCTGATGCATTTCTTTGAGATGGGTCGCAGCGAAGACGGCGGGAATTTTGAGAGTGGCATTCAGAATGCTCTGACGTGGCTTCTTGTAGACCCCAGGTTTGTGTATCGATTCGAGATAGAGCCCGAGGATCTGACAGCCGGGGAGATCTATCAAATTAGCGATCTGGAGCTGGCCTCAAGGATGTCCTTTTTCCTGTGGAGTAGTATTCCGGATGAGTCCTTGCTGGCATTGGCGGCGCAGGAAAGGCTGAATGATGAGGATGTACTGACGCAAGAAGTGCAACGCATGATGGCAGATGCACGCGCGGAAGCCTTGCTGGAGAATTTTTTCGGCCAGTGGCTGAATTTGCGCGAGCTGGATGAAGCGGCGCCACAGAATGCGGCATTCGATGAAGCTTTGCGTGAAGCTATGCGACTGGAAACCCTGAGTTTTGTTCGTAGCCTGATCCGCGAAGATAAAAATCTGTTGGGCCTTCTGGACTCGAACTATACCTATCTCAATGAACGTCTGGCGAATCATTACGGCATAGAAAATGTTTGGGGTGGCTACATGCGCCGGGTCGAGCTACCTGAGGACAGCCCTCGTCGAGGACTGTTGGGGCACGGCAGTATACTGACCGCGACATCGGTACCGGACCGGACCTCTCCGGTAATCCGCGGGGCCTGGATCGTAGAGAATATGCTCGGTGCCCGAGTACCAAGTCCGCCCCCCGGCGTTGAAACGAATCTTGATGCAGCGGCCCCCAGTCCGGATGTGCAAGCAGATACACTGCGGCAGCGATTGGAGATGCATCGTATCGACCCTGCATGTGCGTCTTGCCACAAGATCATGGATCCCGTTGGATTTGCCCTGGAAAATTTCGACCTGGTCGGGCGCTGGCGATCATTCGACAATGGGCTACCAATCGATACATCATCCGAGATGGTCGACGGTACCTTTATTGATGGGCCTGCTACATTGCGAGCCGCTTTGCTGGCAAGGCCTGAGGCATTCAAGGCCTCCATCAGCGAGCGTTTGCTCACGTACGCACTGGGTAGGGAATTGGAGCACTATGACGAGCCTGCGGTGCGGCGCATAATCAAACAGGCAGACTCTGGGGGGTTTACAATGACTGCACTGGTGAAAGCGGTTGTGATGAGTGATCCCTTTCAGCAGCGTATCAAGCTGGAAGCAGAGGTCCCCGTCACTGCACAACTGTCGTCTCCTTGGGAACAGCGACAGACAGAATAAAAAACGGAGCAGAGGATGCATTTTTTAACGAAGAAACATCTATCCCGCCGCAAACTGCTTCGCGGCGCCGGCGTTTCATTGGCACTGCCTCTTCTGGAGTCCATGATTCCCGCCGGGATGGTACGCGCTGCCGAACAGGCTATGCCTGGATCAAGGCTGGCTTGTCTCTATGTGCCGCATGGGGCAATTCGGGATCGGTGGGAGCCGTCGAACGTTGGTAGGGATTTCGAGTTTACTCCGACACTCAAAGCTCTGGAGCCATACCGCAACTACATCAATATCGTCAGCGGTCTGGATTTACCGGTGGCGAATGAAGGTCCTCCCTCGGCCGGCCAGCATCATAACCGTTCTTCCCAGTGCTGGCTTACCTGCGTTGCGCCCGGTACCGGTCCATCACCAACATCAATGGATCAGCTGGCAGCGGATTACATCGGTCAGGATACTCAGCTGCCGTCGCTTGAGCTGGCGCTGGAAGCCCGTGCGTCGATATCCTACCGTACGCCGAGTAATCCGATGCCCATGCAGATCAATCCGCGGGTAGTTTTTGAACGCCTGTTCGGTGACGGCAGTTCGCCGCAAGAGCTCGCCGCGCGTCGGGCGCAAAAGCAGAACATACTGGATATCGTGCGCCAGGAAATTAACGCATTACAGAGCACACTGCCTTCTGGCGACCGGATCCGTATGGAGCAGTACCTGAATGATGTCCACGAAGTGGAGCGCCGTCTGAATCTGGAGGTTGACACCATGACAGCAGGGCTGGAATTGCCTGACAGGCCGGTGGGCATTCCGGAGAACTTCAGGGATCATGCGAAGCTGATGTTCGATCTGATCACGCTTTCCTGGCAGGCCGACCTGACGCGTGTGTCCACGTTCATGCTGGCGCGGGAATTGAGCAATCGCGCATTTCCGGAGAGTGGAGTGAATGAAGGCTTTCATAATTGCTCGCACCATATGGAGGTTGCAGAGAATATGAACCGCCTTGCGCAACTGAACGCCTATCACCTAAGCAACACGATGGGCTACTTCGTAGAAAGACTCAATGCCACACCAGACGGCGATGGTACTTTGCTGGATCATTCCCTGGTGCTTTACGGCAGCGGAATGGGAAATTCGCAGGATCACAATCATAGTGAGCTTCCGGCCGTCCTTGCGGGCGGGGCATCTGGGAGAGTGACTGGCGGGAAGCATATACGCGTGGACAGCGGCACCCCGATTTCAAATCTCCTGGTGACCATGCTCGACAAACTGGATGTGCCCGTTAACGATTTTGCAGACAGCAACGGTATCGTTCCACTTTAGAAAAGAGAGAAGGTGCCGACGTGAAAAAATTGCAGAAAAAGGTTTCATGTTACCCGCGTCAGTTGGGTTATGTCCTGGTAATCTGCGTGGTGGTCCTGTTTGGTGGTCCATTGGCCGCGCAGCCACTTTCAGTGCCCAGACCGGACCAGGTGCAGGCATCGTTGGTAGCCGAAGCTGCCAGGCAAGGGGACCGACAGGCAGTACAGGCTCTTCTGAGACAAGAGCACGATGTTAATGGCCTTGGCCGGGACGGTACACCGGCATTGCACTGGGCAGTTCGCGTCAATGACCGGGAGTTGGCCAACTTGCTGCTCAAGGCCGGTGCACACGTGAATGCTGTCAACCGGTATGGACAAGCCCCGTTGCATGTTGCTCTGGAGAATCGCCATACAGATATGGCGAGGCAGTTGCTGGAAGTTGGTGCGGACGTGGAACAGACGGATTTAACCGGCGAGCCGCCACTGATGCTGGCAATACGACTTGGTGATCAGGACATGGTGGAGATATTGCTGGCGAACGGGGCACAGGTAGATGCCCGGGATCTGAATTATGGGCAAACGGCCCTGATGCTTGCCGTGCGTGAGGAACATGCCGGGTTGGTAGAACGTCTTCTTGCGGAAGGCGCCGATGTAAATGCACAGAGTCATGCTGGTGAGCTGCACAGAATGGTCCTGCCCAGTGAAGTACCTGTAGGTACGTCTCAGGGAGTGGGTATCAACCGGTCAGGATTGCCGGACAGAGGGATGCGTTACCCGATCACCGGTATGAAAACGCCGCTGTTGTATGCGACCCGACAGGGCAATTTAGAACTCACCCGGGAATTGGTGGAAGCCGGGGCCGACATCGAGACGGCGGATGCCAATGGCATCACACCGCTTATCAATGCGATTCTGAATCACAGCATTGTAAGCGTGAATCGCTCCGGGCAGAGCGATCATCTGAAAGTTGCGCAGTATCTGGTCGGGGCAGGTGCAAACGTCAATGCCCAGGATTGGTATGGACAGACACCTCTCTGGGTCGCCGTTGATACCAGAAACCTGGAATTTGCAGTGACAGAAACGACCAATCGGGTGGACAGAGAAGAGGCATTTGCGCTGATAGAATCGCTGCTTGCGGCGGGTGCGGATCCCAATCCACGGACAAGGGAATTCCCTCCTGAAAGACGCTTCATCGCTGGCACAGGTTCCAACGGTTGGGTTGATATGACAGGGCAGACGCCATTTCTGCGCGCCTCAGTTGCAGGCGACCTGCGGGTTTTACACCTGCTGCTCGACTACGGGGCCGACCCCAATATTACAACCTTTGATGGCACTAACTCGTTGATGCTTGCTGCCGGCATTACCTGGGCTGTCGCGGAAACTTTCGATGAAGGTGCCGATGCTCTCCTGGAAACGGTGAAGCTGGCACATGCCCTTGGTAATGATATCAACGCCGTAAATTCATTGGGTCTGCGCGCGATTCACGGTGCTGCCAATCGGGGCTCTGACGACATTATTTTGTATCTTGCTGAAAATGGTGCGCTTCTGGATGTGGCCGACAATGAAGGCCGAACAGCCATCAACTGGGCAGAGGGTGAGCTTACGGGTGCCAGGGCACCGACGCGAAAGCCGGAGACCATCGCCTTGTTGCAGGAGTTGCAGGCCCAGTCTGAGCCAGAGTAAAAATTGAACCGATTATCCTTGTGCGCACATGTGAAGTAACTGTACTTTTTATTTCTTTCGATACCTGCGGGTCGTTGTTGAATGACACGGGGATTTTCGCAGTGCTCGATGGATCCAGTGAGTGTTCTGGAAATGAAATTCTTTGGCATTTGTGATTCAGGAGAACTGCGTTCTCCCTGCCGGCTGTGTGTAAGCTCTCGGCTGTATATTGCGGGGCTCACTTTCGGAGACAGGTTTTCTTTCTAGGACAAATGGTGCCCAGAGGCGGAATCGAACCACCGACACGAGGATTTTCAATAATCAGGGTCTTCATAAGCATAATCATATCAATCGGTTATAGAGGTGATCTGCACATGTGCCATAGAATGTGCCTCGGCAACTGTCAGTAACTCAGCATATTTACACTATTCTCCAACCGAAGTTTTGAAACCTGAATATACCGTTGTGTTGAACTGATATGACTGTGACGAAGTAGGGATTTGATGACGCCAATACTGACATTCTTCTCATCCAGTGAGGATGCGAACTTACTTCTACCTAAATGACTACTACAGTTGACAATTTATTGATCTAATTTATGCAGATCTAATGCCCTAAAGTAATCATTCATTTTTGCTCTCACAAATAACATGGTAGCGACTAATATTGGTCGCCAAACTGTGAAAAGAGCAGTGGAGGGTGTTGCGTCAAATATCTTTAAATAAAAAACTTTCAAGAAATCTAGTGCGGACATAAGAATCACCCATACGATAGCTACGTTGATAATTCTTGTTGACCACTTTTCGTTAAGCATGTTTTTCAACCAAAGCGGTACAATTAAAAATATGAACATACCACGGATTTGCGTGTTTATTAGAAGAAATTCAGTTTCTTCTATTGATGGGGAAATAAGGTTCTCTATGAACCATTCAGGAGAGACAATAGCAACGCAACCAAGCAATAATGCGTGAGCACAAATCAAGTATGAAATTAAAATGTAACTCCTCTTTAATTTGGGAAGCGGAGTGATGCTAAGTGAAATATCTCTTAATGCAAAAAGTTCGTCATTACTAAGAGTTATTCTTTTATTCCCTTCTCGAAGAACCATAAATCACCTTTTTAATTGAGATTTACTTGTCGACTAGATTTTTTGAGTCTCCTAAAATCTTAACATAATCGCACCAAAATTGTGCAACACTAAATATCTGAAAATTATTGGGGTATAGCGACTATTTACAAATATGCACCAAAATATGCCATGGCAACTGTCAGTAATTCAGCAGGTTCACGCTATTCTCCAACCGATGCTTCGAAACCTGAATATACCGCTGTGTTGAACTGATATGACTGTGTCGAAGCAAAGTCTTGATCACTCCGATACTGACATTCTTCTCATCCAGAGAGGATGCAAACTTTCTCCTGCCCGAGTGGGATGAACAATCATCAAATCCGACATTTCGATACAGGTGTTTGAACAGATTCTGTAATGACTGACTGCTGAAGAATCCTCCCTTCTGACTCCTTATTAGCGGTGCTGTGAGTCGTTCTTTGTGTAGTGAGTAATCTGACACATACTTCTCAAGTTCCCCCCTTAGATGTGCTGAGAGGACTACTGTGTGTGATTCATTACCCTTAGTTTGGTGAGATTTCAGGATAATTGTGTCTTTGATAGAACCATCACCGTTCAGAACATCACCGATACACAGACTGCATATTTCAACACTTCGGAGTCCTGCGTAGTAAGAGAGACTGAGAATGAGTCGGTTTCTTGACTCGTATTTGGTCATTTTTGGGGAGTTGAACAGTTTTTTCACTTGTTTGTCGTTCAGAACGGGTGCTTGTTTCATAGTCATTCTCCTCAGATATCTCCCTGACACCCCTGATTACTGTAGAAACCAGTAATAACTCTCTCAGTTGCTTATCTGTCAGGTTGTATTTGTCGTTTTTCACACTACAAAATCCTAAAAATGTGTGGTTTTGCTTAGTGCGACGATATTTCCAAATATTTTGAATTCCTACCGGTTTTTGGCATTTCCTGACCTCATGATTTCCATGGAGTTTTTGAAAATGTGTGGAAATATGTATTTCCACATCTTATTTGGATTCAGTGGTTGA
>Ga0255764_10000132_pt1 | contig 64097 bp, 63 predicted proteins | sample 071ome_30_FD_179964 | JGI IMG/M metagenome (GOLD analysis project Ga0255764, IMG submission 179964) | Coastal salt marsh microbial communities from the Groves Creek Marsh, Skidaway Island, Georgia - 071406AT metaG (version 2) | ecosystem: Environmental > Aquatic > Marine > Intertidal zone >... | reverse complement strand
AACTCTGGTATTGTTTCAAAGCCTGCCAAGGCGATGAAACTGTACTGACAAGGTGAGCTGAAGGCGGAGGGCTGTGGTGAGAAACCACTTCAGTCTATCCGCTATACAACCTCTTTGACAATCGGAAAATTAAATTGTTAAATGCTGTATTACACATATCAATAAACTCAAAGCCGATGTCGGCATTCCCATGTCTATTAAAGAGGTACTTGGAGAAGATAGAGAATGTGAATACGTGGCGGCGATTGCTCAATTGGCGGAAGAAGCCTTTGATGATCAATGTACCGTAAGTAATCCACGCTATCCACTTGTCAATGACATGATAAACATGTACCAGGACGCTTGGTATGGTTCATAATTATTATCTCTTAGATGAATAAGTAAACAAAAAATAGTTAAAATGATTGTAAAACCCCGTCTGGTGTACAGTATTTTGTTGTATGTACTGATTATGATTCTTATCTTTGTATCAAAGCCCAGTTTGATGTTTGAGAAAAATAAAGTGACGGATACCATGTTGAAACCCTTTGGCGTGGGACGCGACAAGACACTGTTTTCTTTTGGTGTATTCGCAGTAGTAGTAGCAATCCTAAGCTTCTATCTATTCTGTAGCATTGATCTTGTATTTGGAGCTTGAATCACGGTTTTTCTTTGTGAAACATCCGCAACCAACATGTTCGGAAGCACGGATGTCTTCGGGAGGCGTAGGTGTCTCTTCTTCGGTTAGAGCCTCCTCATCTTCATTTTCTTTCATATTTTTGCGATAAATGCTAAACATATAAACGACCATCAGAGGGAAAATGATGTGGAAAATATACATGGTGGAGACAAGAGAACTATATAATAGAACATGCTTTCTCACTTATGTCTTTTTTTATACCATAAGGGTAATAAGATACCAGTATGGCGGATTACAATAGTTGCCACACATATAATAAGACCACGATTACATTTACAAAGAAGGGCGGTCGCAACAGCTCTGTATCATTAGTATGTGGTGCAAATGGGAAAGAAAAGCCTCTTAAAACCTACATGTTGTTGTCGGATGCACAGAAAAACATCCAAGAGAGTCGCCTACTTCATCTTCAACATTCTATGAGTTTGCGTAACAAGTGCATTACTATGTGGGATAAGAAGTGCGTAGATGACATGAATAAACATATCGCTCTTGCGAATGCACTTCCCAATGTAGTATCTACCAGTCGCGAAGAGAAACAAATACTGGTATCGGAGATGGAAAAAGAAATGGATAACAAAAAGAGTACCCATAAAAAAAGGAAAGAACTTTGGTTAAAGATATGCAAACTTAAAGACACCTCTAATACTCCATTAGAGTTTGTGGCCTTTGAAGAAACAGGTTTGGACGAAAAGACGGAGGAGCCGAAACAAGAAAAGGTGGAGGTGGTTGTTTCTCCCTTGGCAAAGAAAGAGAAGGGGGCTGTACGCAAACTTTCGCCGGAAAAGATAGATGCCATTAAAAAGGTGGCAAAGAATAAGGTTGCGTCTGTGTTATGGAAATTCAAGACGAAAGATGAATGTGCATCTTCAAGTCGTAAACAGCCGTATTATCAGAGCAAAGCGGAAATTATACAAATCATTAGTAAACAGCCACAAGTTATGAAGATGCTCCCTAAAAATTACAAAACTTTGAGCAAAGATGAATTGTGTAAATATCTTCTTCCAAAGTAATAATATATATTCCACTAAGTGCGACATCAAATATGTTTGAGAAAATAAGTCCTCTTTACTTTATCCTTGCCTTTGCAGCCGGTCTTTTCTACTGTTATCTTGTTCATCCCCTCCCCGAAGTTGTTTACAAGTTCCCCTCCCCTACAAATGCTGGAAAGGTAGTATACAAAGATAAGAATGAACAATGTTACAAATTCAAGGCAGACAAGGTGGCGTGTCCGATTGACCGCACACTTATTAAACCGCAACCCATAGAAGAAGACTTTACTAATAAGAAAGTAAAGTAAACATTATGTTACCGGTACAAAAATTCGGACCATAAAGTAAAATGATTGCTGTCATAGAACGTATTTTGGATGATCCCATTGGGAAAATTGTATTTTCCATACTTCTTGGTTTGGGGCTCGCAAGTCTATTCCGCCGTGCATGTAAAGATAAACAATGTGTCATTATCAAGGGTCCCAGTGTAAAAGAAATGGACAAGTACTATTATAAGATTGACGATGACTGTTTCAAATACACACCCGTAGCTACCTCATGTGAAAAATAATTTTACAACTAATTAACGGCGTTTGTTTTTCTTTTCAAAAAAATGTTATTATTGAAAATGAACAAGTCAACTCCTATTTCGCAGCTCCCTTTGAATAACCAGGGAAATTTTGTAAACGAGCAACAACAACGCATTGTTACGGAGGCACAGAATGCCGTTGCAAACATGAACCTCCCCCAGAATTCTCAACATGATACAGAAGTATCTACTGACGAAGATGCCGCCATCCAAGAAGTACTAAACCAAATCAACATGTCTATGGATGAACCTCCACGTGCTCCATCGTCTTCCAGCACCCATGCAAGTTTTCAAGGGGGTACAGGTGTGGCACCCTCTACAGATGCGGTACAATACAGTGAAAACAATGGCTCTGGTGCTATGAGACAAAGTGCTGGTGAGACCACTTCGCCACCACAATACCAACCCTATCCTCCTCCTCAGGCATCTCAGCCCCCTAAAATGGGACCATCTCAATATGGAATGAACGCATCTATGATGTACCACAATGCCATGAACACCAATGTGCCTACATCTGCACACCAAACGGCTCCCATGGGAAGCATTCCCATGTATAGTGGATTTACCAATATTGAACAATTTATTCGCATGTTTGGCGATGATATCAAGATGGTTGTACTTATCATTGGTGCAGTAGTTGCCGCCCATTTTATTCCCTTTACGCGTATTCTTGGTCCTTATCTTGCTCTTGATCGCATTCCGTATCACGATATTATTTTCCGTGCTGTATTCTCTGCATTTATGGTAATGATAGTAAGAAAAATGATCCATGTTTAGTATGGAGACATTGTGGCATTAAAGTCCAAGCTCTTCATTTTTATTCTTCGTATGCGTCTTCGTCGTCCATTTCGGGTACGAGTTCAAGATCCGCATAATGTTCATCATCGTCATCGTCATCTAAATCGTTGGTTGCGGCGGCGGTCTGCATTTTCATGGCGATGCCCATGCTTTGGATTTCTTGCATGAATAATTTGAATGCATAGGGAGTTTCCACGGGGTCAATATTTGTATTATCTGGGGCGGTGGGATCTGCGGTAGGGTTTAGATCATTGCCAACCAATTGTCCTGTCTCGTTATTCAGAAGCCATTTGTATTTATCAGAACGTTCCATCGTACTTTCTTTGAGGAACGCACTGAGACCATGAGAAAGAATACTGTCCTTTTCCATTTCTCCGATGCGAAGACCACCGTTGTTTCCGCGCCCCTTTGTAGGCTGTCTTGTAGTTGCGTTTACAGGACCCCGTGTACGGTAATTAATCTTGTCTGCAACTTGATGCTTGAGACGCTGGTAATATGTTGGACCGAAGAAGATTTCGGTTTCCATTTGTGTACCATCAAACCCATTATAGAGGATTTCGTTACCGTAACGCTCAATGCCGAAATCCTTTTCTAATGTACTATAGATACTCTCGTAATCTTGGGGCTGGAAAGTGGTAGCATCTACTGTCATGCCGCGGTATGTACATGTCTTGGCAAGAATACACTCCAGAAGGTGTCCAATGGTCATACGGGTGGGGAATGCATGGGGGTTGATGATAATATCGGGTGCAATACCCTGGCTATTGTATGGCATATCTTCGGGGTTCATAATCATTCCAAATACACCTTTTTGACCGTGGCGTGATGCCGCCTTGTCTCCGAGATCGGGAATACGCACTTTGCGAAGACGCATCTTACATGTCTTTACACCTGCTTTGTCGTAATATACGAATACCTTGTCCACAAACCCACTGATGGTTTTATCGGCAATCTTTGACATGTCGCGATAAGTATGTACTTTCTTTTTATTTCCGAACAAAGAGAGAGCGTTGTTGTCACCTTGACCATCGCCTTCTGTTTCATCTATGTATTCTGTTTGAATTTGGCATTTCCCAATGACTGCGTCGCCTTCGCGGATATAGACGTTCTTTTTGGGAAGTCCATTTTCATCCAACGTTTTGGCGTAGTTTGTTTGTTTCACACTGAGAAGGTTCTTTCCCTCCTTGAGGACCCCAAGAGGGTTTGCAAATACAATCCTTTCACTATCACGTTTCATGGCATCTTTTACGTCACCCTCTTTTTCAATCACACTCTTGAAATATGTCATATTAAACATTCCCCTTTCAATGGCAGCACGATTAATAATAATACTGTCTTCTTGATTGTAACCCGTGTATGTGGCAATAGCTACAATAAGATTTTCGCCGCCACAGAGAACATTATTATGGAGATGGTCCATGTAACGCGTGCCGACGAGGGAACGTTGAGGATAGTGAAGTACATAAGACATGGTATCTATACGCTTGGCGAAACTGGTCATGTATGTACCTACTGCTTGTTTTGACTGTGCTCCATAGAAAATGTTACGAGGAGCTTGATTATGGTTTGCCATGGGAATATTTTGCATGACTGTGCTTAGAATAGCAGAAGGGTGAATTTCACAATGGGTATAGCGAGTACGGGGGTTTTGAGAGAGAATATCACCATTCATGGCAATGAGACCATTGTTTGTTTCTTCCACATCAATGTACTCAATAGGTGCCTGGTTTTTAAGAAGCCAATCCATTTTGGTAATATACTCTTCCGGATGTTCCACTTCTTTATTCATATTGCAAAGATCGGACCATGCAAATGCGTCGGGGTTGTTTCCGAGTGCTTTCCACGCTGTCTCTATGGGCAGTACATTCTTATTGTTTTCTTCGTCATAGTCTACGACATAAATGGGACGCACACATCTTCCGGCTTCTGTACATATAGAAATCTCTGAAGATAAAATGTTCCATGCAATGGAAGTATAGATACTAATAAGACCACTGCGTTTGAGTAGCTTCAATGTAGTATATACTTTCTTGGGTTCCTGTGTACTTCCAATCCAGTTATTGTTGATGAGTATCTTTGTTGCTGCTCCAGAAATCATATCTCTGGGTTGTATGTTACTAATTTGTTTCATACCAAGAGCGTTCAGACAGGCAAGTATGGGTTTATCGCTACTTCCAAAGGTGACAATGCCGAAAGTACTGAAATGTTTAATAAGACCAATGCTGCCACCATCTGGGCTTTCAATGGGACAAACAATGCCCCACTGGGAAGAGTGAAGCCGATGGGGTCCTACCACTTTAGATGTGGGGTCTATGGGGGTCTTTAGCCTCCGCAGATGAGAAACGGTGCCGATATAGGAAATGCGAGAGAGATCTTGTACAACCCCGTCTTTAATGTCGTCGGAACTCTGGTTTTCGTCAATCATGGATTTGCCCCAGCGTCCTTTTAGGGATTTCATGAACCCATCTTCAATAATGGAAGCACGGAATATGTTATGAAGGTTTCCGCGATTAATAAGATTCTTAATGTATTTAGAGGTTCTCCATGGACCATAGAGGTATTCCTTATCAATGGTATTTCTCACCGTGTTACGGAATTGATTGTAGTAGTCACGGAATAAGTTGCCAATGAGGAACCCAGAGATATCTACACGCTTGAATACATAATTGTCGCGGTCGCTCTCTTTCATTAGTGCAATGCGTGTTTTTACGAGCTTGTTGACGACGTGGCCCATAAACAGTGCCTTGTTGTGGAAAGAGGCTCCCATGTTGGGGAAAATATCATTTACGAGGGCATTCTTTACCTTTTCCACGTCTTTATATTCCACGTACTGTTGCAGGAAACGTATTGCCTGTTCTTGGTTCATAATATTTTTGTTGTGGGCATCAATGATACTCCAGCGTAGGAATTCTTGGATAGCTTCAGTGATGACAGATGTGGTGTTTTCCCCTTCTGTATTTTCGGTAGCGGTATCATACGTAATGTAGTCTATGATTTCTTTGTCGCTTTCTACGCCAAGTGCGCGGAAGAGGACGAACAGAGGGATTTCTACATTCATATTGGGTATGCTAATCGTGATAGCATTGGGTGTACGAAGTTTACCTTGAAGTAGATCTTTGTCTGTCTTAATGTCTGTGAGATTATCACGGTTTACAAAGAACTTGATTGTTTTGGGGAAAAGGGGATTTTCATCGGAGGTACAACGAATAAGACCTTCGTGGCTGTATTTGGGGTCTTTGCTTTTGTTAATGAAAATGCGGTTTAGTGCGATGCGTTCTTGTGCCACAATAACCTTTTCCTTGCCATCAATAATAAAATACCCACCTTGATCATAGGGACATTCCCCCATTTCCACCAATGCATCAAAGGGTTGATTATGGAGAATGCACATCTTACTGTGCAACATGATGGGTAGTGCTCCAATCTTGATATCTTTGAAAAAATCTTCTTCTACGGTTTCTTCGCCATTGTCTTTTTTGGTGATGTATCGTACAACAATATTGGCAAAGATATCAGATTGGTATGTCATATCACGAAGACGTGCATCGTTAGGATACATGATATTCTGTTCTCCTGTCAATGGGTCTATGTAAGTTGGTTTGCTCACCGAGATTTCTTTACCGTCTATGCCACCGATATATACATTGATTTCATGTGTAAGACTATTTCCTCCGCTTCCTTGTTTTTTAAGTACTGTAAAGGGGTTCAAGACATGAATGGTATTTTGTAGTTTATGCAATGCAAAGTTATCCCAGCTTTCTAAATGGTGTTTCGTGAGAAAGTATGGATTGGTCTTAAAATAAGTATCTACAACTTTCCATGTATCTTCAAAATACTTCATGGTTAGATGTTGCTTTACATTTTATCTACACTTTTTTTCGTACACTTTACCGCTCTATATGGAGCAGATAAAACAAAATAATATCATGGTTACAGAGAAGATCACTTCTTTACAGGTTGCTTCTTCACGGGCTTCTTCGCAGGCTTCTTCTTCTGGGGTGCTTCCGCATCTTTTGCTTTGTTACCACCATACTTGAAAGGAGGAGCCACATAGTCTGATACATGTCCGTACTTTACAAACTTGTTTACGGCATTAACACCGCGTACAGCTTCTTGAGAGAGTAGGTCGTTAATCTCTGTGGAATTTCTGATTTCAGGTGCTTTGTAAAGAGAGCCTGTGTCAATCATAGTTGCAGGGTCTCCACCACCGATCTTTTGATGGAATAGATTGCGTACATTCACTGTTGAATTGAGAGCGTGCATTGGTTTAACATTGCCTCCTCCTACCTTTTTCTTTGACCCTCCGGCTTTAGGAGCAGCATTCGCGGCCTTGGCGTTAGCAGCGGTCTTAGTAGCGTTGGGGGCGGCCTTGGTAGCATTGGCAGTGACCTTGGTGTTAGCGGCCTTGGTGGCGTTGGGAGCGGCCTTGGTGGCGTTGACGGCAGCCTTGGCGTTGGCAGCGGTCTTAGTGTTAGCAGCCTTGGCGTTGGCATTGGCGGCCTTGGTAGCATTGGGGGCGGCCTTGGTGGCGTTGGGGGCGGCCTTGGTGGCGTTGGGGGCGGCCTTGGGAAGTACTGCAGAAGCGATGGCACTTACATTGCCTGGGAGAGTGCTATTGAAACGGGCAGATGCATCTGTATTAGCGTAGTTCGTAAAAGCTTCATTCGTAGTACCAAGGGCAGAAAGGAAAGAACCACCTACCTTGTTGGTAAAGTTTTTGGTAAGAGTATTGTATGCAGCATTTGATACAGTTTTAGAGACAGCATCGGATGCAGCAGACCCACCTTTTTTATTGTATCGTGCCATGGATTGTTCTATTGTTTAAATAGTATTGATATTTTATTTCCTATGGTCCGGTGATAAATAAGTTAGACAAAGAAGTACTGTACTAAATAAATTGCACACAGAAAGTTGTACATATTCTCCCACATTTCAGACAATAAAAATCCATGGCGTTTCATAAAGATATTGAAATGCATCCGCTTCTCTGAACTACATAATTCCAATACAAAAGGATATATAGCAACATCAAACGGTATTTGTTTTTGTATATTCACATACGCTTCATTTTCCAAGAGATCGTCGCGGAATGTTTCATAAAGGTTTTCATCCCATGGATACAAATGTTTTACATGCTCCTCAAACTTGATGGGATGAACAAAATAATTTTCCAGATGTACTGTTTTCATTTGCGTCTCTCTATTCTCTTTACAGCTATGATAATATTAGTGTTTGATAAATATGAACGTGTCAAACGAAAAGAAAAGTAGATACTAAAAAATATTTTTATACAAATACATCCCATGTGTTATGCAAACTTTCATCCATAGGTTTTACTGTATCGTCAATACTATCCGAGATAGCATAACCCTTGTCCATATCTACATAGCGTAATACATTCATGTACCGTTTTGTTAATGCCGCCATTTCTCTCGCACGATTTCTAATATGATGATGAATGTTAGGTATACTCACTATTGTAGATACATTGTGTACATGGTAAATCATACTGTAGATACTATTCACCATCTCTTTGCGTATGTCCACAAGATAACTATAATATAAAGCCATATCATACTTCCCGATCACTACATTGTAATGGTATTTTAAGAACGTCTCTGTCATAATAATGCAATGCAAGAGATCGTACTTGTTAAAATTACGCATAAAGTATAGCTTTTCTATAATGCGTTTGTATCCATCATCCATGTGTATGTACTTTAATTGTTTAGGAACCTTGTAGATATGGAATGTCCGCATAGAGGCTCCGCCCTGGTATTTGTCCCCATACTCTTTCAACATGGTATTTATCTCCCTCCAAATATCCTCTTTTTCCATCAATACCATCTTGTTTTTGTATTGATACTGAAACCGCTGATAAATATAATATATAACGTACGCCATAAAAAACACAACCCACATTGGTACTTGCATTGTGGTATAAGACTAACTATTTGCCCGTATTAACTTGTATGAAGAATAAAAACAGGCTTATTAAAATCATCAAGACTGAAATGATAAGGATGCGATGATTTTTGGTGAGAAGATCGGGCACACCCTCTAAACTATCAAGAAGCAATAACTCCTGCATCATCTTGGGGATCTCCGTGAAAATAAGAATGGTGATTTCATAGAGAGACATGTGTATAAATTGCTTTTCTTCTTGATTGCGGTCACGGATACTATTAATAATGCCATTTACAGAACCCAGTACCGCCTTTTCCTTATCCATAAGATCTTGATACATATTCTGTTCATCTTTGGTTTCCAGAATGTTCATTAACTCTTTGTATTTTTTGTATTCCCCATATTCCAACATGACTGTAGAAAACAAATGGGTATCTTTATTTTCGGCGACAAAATATTTGCGTTATCTATGATGTCCTATGTACAAACATACAACACATAAAGCTAAATGTACAAGAAAGAACTACAATACCGTTGTAATCTTGTTCATCAGAGAATGTCATATACACCAGCGAATAACGCGACAAACCGCAAAATAGTATGTCTGGGGGCTGGATATGTAGGCGGGCCCACCATGGCCGTCATCGCAAAACACAACCCCAACATTGACGTATACGTTTTGGATCTGAATGTATCACGTATCTCTCAATGGCAAACCGGTGTCCCATTTTACGAACCTGGTCTGGATACAGTAGTAGATACTTGTAGAAACCGCAATCTCTTCTTTAGTTGTAATGTTGAGAAACACCTTAGAGATGCCGACATTATCTTTCTGAGCGTAAATACGCCCACCAAAATGTATGGTACAGGCATGGGTTCGGCATCAGATGTTAGCTACTTTGAAGCAGCTGCATACATGATTGCAAAGATGGTGCGTAAACCCGAAGTAATCATTGTAGAGAAATCAACCGTCCCACTGCAAACCGCGGAAGCCATTGATACGATTTTTAGACACAATATGCACCCAAGTGTCAAATACAGTATTCTCAGTAACCCCGAATTTCTTGCAGAGGGAACAGCAGTGGCCGATCTTGAAAACCCTGACCGAGTACTCATTGGCGGTGAAAATGCACAAGCAATAGAGACCCTCGTCAATATCTATGCTGCATGGGTTCCCAAAGAACGTATCCTTACCACAAACACATGGAGTTCCGAACTCTCTAAGCTCGTCGCAAATGCCATGTTGGCACAACGCGTATCTTCTATCAATGCTATTAGTGCAATCTGTGAAAAGACGGGGGCGGATATCAAAGAAGTCTCACGATGTATCGGTATGGATACTCGCATTGGTTCCAAGTTTTTGCAGCCTTCCGTGGGCTTTGGGGGCTCCTGTTTCCATAAAGATATTCTCAATCTTGTATACATTGCGGATACCATGGGTCTTCCAGAGGTTGCAAATTATTGGCGGACCGTGGTAACCATGAATGAATGGAACAAGACGCGTTTTGCAATCAATGTTTATAAAGCAATGAACCGCAATCTGAAAAATAAGAAAATCGTAGTCCTTGGTTTTGCATTCAAGGCAAACACATCTGATACCCGTGAAACTCCCGCGATACACGTTTGTAAGTATTTTATGAAAGAACAAGCCAACCTCCATATTTACGACCCCAAGGTAACGAAAGAAAGTATTGTGGAAGACCTATCTCTTCATAACGACGAATATTCACACCATAATTCTTCCGTGACTATTCATGACAACCTCTCTGGTAATATATTTACAGGTGCACATGCGGTCTGTGTACTTACAGACTGGAGGGAGTTTGCAGATATTAGCACGTGGAATGATATTTATGAGAGCATGATACAACCCGCTCATATTTTTGATGGTAGATACTTTTTGGATCATAAACATCTTACCAACATTGGGTTCCAAGTGCATTGCATTGGCAAGAAAATGTAAAAAATATAATGCGATGTTGTATTTGAAGTTAGATAATATCCACGAGGTCTACTTGGCCCAGAAGATGCCGCCTACAACACATATTCGGTAGATCCAGTTCTTCAAATACTACTTTGCATTCCAACACTCCTTTTTGTTTCAGCTCCTTCTGACGACGCTTGAAGTACTCCCACACATTTGCAAGAGGTTCATTACAAGAGAAACACCGTACCGGAATAATCATACTATCTATCCTTTACTACTATTAGATTATTATATTTATATGCTCTTTACTTTCCCGCTTTTGACATTTCAAATTTTGCGTATCAAAAATAATTACGGTCATTGCACACCGTGACATATTATGCTACAGAAAGAACCTCTGGGCTTTGAAGATTGGCGTGAAGACGGATAAAGTCTTTAAGAAGAAGGCTACTGTGATTGACAATCGTCTGGTTTGTAAGCATAAAGTTGTATACTTCGGTAAAGATCTTTTCGGCATCCGAGAAACGTCCCTTCCTGGTGAGGTATTTCGCCAAACAGTATTTAAAATCGGGGTGTTGGCGAATGGGCGACTTTTCCAAGAATTCCTGAACTTTGGCATCGTCTTCTGCCGTAGGAGAATCTGGCTTTTCCACAATGTTGCGGAGTGTGATGTAGTCCGTGTTAAACATGAGCTGATTATTTGCCGTCTGTGTACTTAGTGTAGTACCAAACTTACTTCCGTCCACAAAGACGTTCTGAATGGTCTGTTGAATAGGGATATCCAGTTTTTTAAGACAATAGTCCAGCTGAACATTTGTAGCAAACTTAATAGGAAGCATCACACTCTTGAGCTTTTCCGCAGCTTCCGTCGTAACAATGTAAGAGTCAATGACAGGCAGAACACGGATTTCGCTATTGATAGGAGCAATAAATGCGGTTGCATTGCCCACGTAGGGGAGACCCAAAGATACAAATGGGTGTTTGGTGGCATCATATTCATCAAAGAGACGCTGCAGTTTTCCAGCAAGGGTATTGTCAAAGAGAACATCGTCTTCAAGAACAATGTGCATATCTTCTGCCGCCCCATTCTTTGCAATCATCTGAATTACCTTGGCATGTTTTAGAGAGTTGGATAGCTGGTTCACATGGAGATTTTTAATGAGACCATTTAGGATAGCAAAGGGGTCGTCCTTTTCCAGGGGCTTGTAATCCACACAGTTCTTTACCAGCTCCTGAGTAATCTTGGGAGGGTCAAAGTCTTCAATCAGGTGAAAAGACGCAAATTGAGCATTCTTAATATCCGTAGTAGCAAGAGTGGTGCGAAGCTTTTGAATATTCGCATCGCGGTCTTTTAGATGAGAAGCATGAATCACGTATACATGGAATTTCTTGGCGGCATCTGTCATGGTCAAAATTTGATATAGCTTTAATTGTTATAGAATAACATATCCTTAAATAGATTAGGAGAACAACGCATTAAGCTCAAGAGAATATCTCTTTCTAATATAGTAACTAACAAAACACCCATACCATGCATTTCTGTAAGTTCTGTCAAAACATGATGTATATCAAGGTAGACGAAGAAAAGAACCTTGTGAACTTTTGTAAAAACTGTGGTCACCATGAAGTAAAGAAACGCGAACAAAATGAAAGTATCTGTATCATTGATGACAATAAAATTAGCGACCAATTGAAGTATATGCAATACATTAATGACCACTTGGTACACGACCCTGCTCTACCCAGAGTAAATGATATTCCATGCCCCAATAGTGCGTGTACCAAACCCGCTGCTGCAGAAAACGAGATTATCTACATGAATTACAATGCGGAAGATATGAAGTATGTATATTACTGTGTACACTGCAAACGCCACTTTGTCCAGAATTAGTAATGGTGTGTTATTGTTGCCACATCCGCTGGGTGTAAAAATTGAATACGCTTTCTTTTTCTTTTCCTTTCATTGTATGACGAAAGGTGGATTTAAGCTTCGTAAATAATTTCAACATACTAATATAGTAAGTAATCAAAGTCAATCAAGATGGTCAGACCAAACCTGAAAATAGATGTCAGTGGGGGAAACAAAACCGCAGTTGCTATTAATAACAAGACTGGGGAAAAAGAGATCATAGAGGACTTTCATGAAATTATGGCGAACTACAATCCAGAGAACAATACTACACGCAATATTATGACCCGCTATGAAAAAAACAGTGTTGTAGGCCTCCGCACAGAACAACTACGAAGGGGGGCTGAACCACTCGTGGAATTTGACGAGACAAAATTCAACCCTCTGGAAATCGCAGAAAGAGAATTGAAGGAACGTAAGATCCCCATGATTATCAAAAGGAAGCTCCCTAACGGAAAGATGGAGTATTGGCGTATGGAAGACCTCATCATTCTCTGAAAACCATCGGTGATTTTGGATAAAAAATGAAATCATTATTTTTCTCTTGATTGCATTACACAAACATATAGAAGAACTCCAACACATCCACGATATCGTAGGTACAACAAACAAAACAGATATGGTGTATCAATATATCTCCGACAACGGCACTACAAAGCAATTTGACATAGAGATACAGAATTGGGATACACCAAAATGGATACATTGCATTCTCAAATATGATGCCAATAGCAGAACATGGGTGGCTTCTGTGAGTGGAAAGAACAGAAGCGTATGTGGTGATATATTCACCGGTCTGGTAAATCGCACTAAATTATTCGGGGGCGAAATCCCGCCTTTCAAGAAACGTTCTATTACTCACGACGAGTGGAAGAAAATAAAGAGTGAAACCACGCAATGGGATGATGTTTCGGTAGATATTCCAAATGATACCATTCGCCGCCTTTACACAGCCAACGGTTGTTCTTATATCCAAATTAACAATGGGTATGGTCTCTATCATCTTGGTAATGACGTATGTGGGCTTGGTGTGCCAGAATTTACACCGCCACAACAATTGTCTGTACGTACAAAAATACGTGCAAAGAAAAACACCACCGGTTTCTGTGACATGTATATTACATGCACATGTCAACCCAAGGACATTACGACATTGCAACCATCGTCTTATTCTTTGGATGATAAAAACAAACTCCCCCCAAATGTTAGATACGTAGAGAATAAATGAACTTCTCCATCGCCATTCCGAAGATGCTTTCTTTTCATTTAGACCATTCATTGATAAGAAAACAAAAACAAAACAAAACAAAAATCAACTTGCAGAAGTAACAAGAATACTCTGTTCGGCTTCCGTTAGTTTAGTACCACCATGATAAGCGTATGCCATATTATTTTCTATAAGCATTTCCGATAGTTTTTTCTTGTTTGTATTTTCTTGTTCCATGTTGTCAAATACAAAAAGATCCGCAAGAAGCCGCCCGTACTTATCAAAGCCACCACATTCTAACCAAGCTACGCAAATTGTATTGTCAAAAAGATCTTTCACGAATTTACGGGACTTGAATTTAGCAAGAGAAGCATCTATCGGCTTTCCAAGAAGATACGCTATTACGCATTTCTTTGCTTCCAGAGCTTTCTGTTTTAGTGCCGGATCTTTACTTCTTATTTCGCAACTATCTATGCCGTTTATGCGAACTTTGAATTTACTCGGTGTCGTCAAGATGTCAGGTGCATGAAGAATAACGGTTATAGTATCTGCATCGTATACATCTACTACTCGGCACCACGTTGAAATGCCCTCAAAAGAAAAAAGCGGTGTTTTATTGTTGTATTTGGCGAATTCGTGAAGCAGTAAGAGGTCTTGTTTGCTGTTCGTTATCATGGTATTACTATATCTTTGTGTAAAAATCAGAGAAAAAGAAAGCGTCTTTATAATTTCATAACATGTTCTTGTTCTATTACATTCTCCAACGGTTGTTGCAATTCAGACAGCGGATAAAGATGGTCATACCCTCATCGCCACTGCGGATTTGTTTTTCATAGAACGTACATCTATTCTTCTTGCATTTCCCACATGTAAGCATCTCTGTGACCACAGCATCTTCGTTGTTTTCAAACGCATTTTCATATTTCTTGTGGAAGAGTTCAATTGTGTCAGACCATACTGTGGGGTGTAATTTCTCCGGAGACAAGAAACAGATTTCATGGGGTTTGTATTCCGATTTTTTAATACTCGGCAAGAGGGTCTTGTTTTCCAGATAGCTCTTTGGATCAACATTGGTGAGAATAGATCGCGCCTTTTCAATATACATCCTGTAAAACTGTGGATTGTTCCATGTACATACAATGTTAATACGCTTTGCATTATCCAAGGACCAATTGTAAATACCAATCTCCATGTCTTCGCATTCCTTTTCTTTCAACTTTGTTTTTGTCTTGATGAGCGCGCGGATTTTTTCACGGCACGTTTCTTTACATACATGTTTGGCAGGTGCTTCTGTATCTCCCATAATACTATCTGTCGCCACGGTCATATTACACTTAAGAATAGAACGAAGCTTGTCTTTATATTGAAAAATTGATATGCAAATACAGAAGGTAGAGTTCTTTTAGAAATAGTGTACAACCATTAAAATACACACTCATGGACGCGGTCAAATTTTCAAGAGAGGGCGAGGGTACATCCCCCCCTACAAACTATCTTGAAATATGGTTTATGCAACCCCGCAACACAGAAGATACCGCCGAAGGAAAGTTAAACACACACATCTCTAAAGAAGTGTTTTATAAAGTACTTGAGGCATGGGGAAACAAGCGTTGTAATATTGTAGATACAAAGTTCCATCAGTACTATGACATGGTTCTTCAAAAGACAATTGAAAATGGAGAAGTAGTAGATACACGCCTTTATAAAGATGACTTGGTGGATTATGAAACCTCACATGATGATAAACTACTATCCCTATACTTCCATAGAAAGAAGATTGCCACAGCTCTGTTTCCATCTACTTCAAGTTTGCATCGCATTGTATACAGAAAGAAAATTACATTCAAGATAGCTCTAAGGGCGTATCTCTGTATGGTACAAGAAAAAGAAGAAGCCAGTGAAGATGTATACTACCGAATTTATATTCATTACAACCACGTTAAAGATGCGGATGTAGAACAGCATTGTCATCAAATACAGAATGTTATCACATCTATCTCACAGACCATGGTGTCTACATCGTCGCAATAACCGGTGTCCATTTTTGGAACTTTTCGGAGAAAGTAAATAGATGCGGCACTTTCTCCAATATTCCTTTTTCTTTCATGATGTTCCGGAGATACTTACTCATCTTCAAAGAGGGAACACATGCCGTTCCGTGAGATACTCCATTCTCATCTGACAATTCATAAATGTCGGGGGCCTCCGTTTTTGTAATAAAGAAGCGTTTTGAACCGCCGCTATCGCTACCACTGTCACCACACTTCTCTTTATTTACCGCGCCTTGGGCGGGGAGGGCACATGGGGCAATGACTACAGTCTCTTGTTTTGGAGGCGGAGCCTCCGTGGTAGCACCAGAGATGAATTTATTTACACTACCTACCTTGTAGCGATTTACCTTTTTTACCAAGTCATCATCAAAGTTATACAGTATATTTCTAAATTTAATAAACAAGGGACGGAAATAGATACCTCTGGTGGTATACGGAAGAGTAGACATGTGTTCATTTATCATGGTTGAAATTTGGTTTACATGAAAATGTTTTTTCACACAGATGCGGAAGGGGTCGTATCTATCATACTGATATTCGCTATGCAAAACTTGGTACAACAAATTAAGACGCTTTGGAAGATTAACATTGGTAAGATGTTTTCCCTTACATGCAAGAATATCATTTGCGAGATAAAACCAACGTCCATCTTGCATCTTTGTCATCTCGCCTTCAAAAAGGGTGTCTTCAAAAAGACTATCGTTAAATTGAATAGGCACAATAATCATGCGCGGCAGGAAATACCCTTGTTGTACCTTCTTGTCAATAAAGATGCAGTATCGGTTGAAATTGAACCGCGTCAAGTACATAAAATAGGGGTTCCCGTTGCTGCGAAGACACACTAAATGCGGGTTCCGTTGAATGTTGGCGGGACTACGATTGGCATCATATTTATCAAAGTGCCGCTGGATGATTTTAATACCATATTGGTCTTCTAAGCGGGTCAAAATATCACGTTTTGTATCGTCTGACTTTATATTAAACGATACTCTGTCGCAAAAAGAAATCTCTGCAGTCTGCATGATTAATAAATCTTCTGTGTAAAACGTTTATATAGTATGCACGGAAGATGGTATCAGTGTTATTATATTCTATTTACATTCCACATACCAGTATTCCTTATTCAATTTTTGGCATAGCACCGGTAGCTTCGCAATAAGCGGTATCATAAGATTCATACGAATTCTCTTGGTCGTCGTAGGCATGAAGGCCATTCATACCCGTAAGACTTCCCATGGTATTCATGTCATTTTCTTCACCATATTCATTAATAATCATCTGGTCCTTGAGTGTCTGTTTTACCGCGGTACTCACCACGGGCTTCTCTACGTCTTTGGCAGGGTTCAGAGGTGGAAACTCACATGCAGCAGTCGCGGTCCCGGCAGCGTCTACATTGTCCACTACAGGAAGACTTCCCATGCCCTTCTTAGGCATAGGACAAGCTTTTATAGGTGCCATCATCTCTTGTTCATGGGCGAGTTCCTTGTTTTCGGGAAAAAACTTTGCCAGTGCTGCATCACTGTCTCCCGTGTCAGCATCGCCTCCGAATACGTATTTCAAAAGTTCTTCACGCTCCTTTGCGGAGTTGTCGCGTTCTTTGGTGGGCAGAGGTTCGTTAATACGTTCTTTTGCTTGTTTGGAAATGATAGCATCTCCTACTTCTACGGGTGCAGGGACCGCTTCTTTTTCTTCTTCGCGTTGCTGGGCAAGGGTCTTCATGGTTTCTTTGGCAGCCTCGGGTGCAGTGACAGTGTTAGTCCTATCAAAGAGGATATTTTTAATAAGAAAATGAAGAATAAAGATGATGAGAACAAACAGGATGGTGTTCTTGATAGCAGTGCCAATCATCGTATAAAAGATACAGTTTACATATACGAACAGAAAAATTGATTTTGAATACACAAACTTAGCATCTATAAAAGATAAAGAGTGTTGCCCCGCGTTGCCAAAAAGAACATGAGCAAACAACCATGTGCTACATCTCTTAGTCGCCAAGGATATTCTATTAAGAAAGATACCATTGATGAAAAGGGGCTTTCTAAAATAAAAAAAGAACTCACTGTTTCTCCCTTTGTTTTAGAAGATTACTCTTTCGGTCCTCCTCCTGAATTTAAACTTTATCAAGAAGGTCCCACGAAAATCTATGTGCCAAGAACTTATGGTTTAGACCGCTTCGGCGTTCCCAACGTGAATAAATTGGATGCGGGGAAAAAAATCAATGTTCCATTTTTGGGTAGTCTTCGCAGAGAACAAGATGCCCCCGTCGCCGCATTTATGAATGCTTGTCGTGATCCCGCGAAAATGGGTGGCATTCTTAACATGACGTGTGCGAGTGGAAAAACGGTAATGGCAATCTATATTGTAACACAGCTTTCACGCAAAGCCATGATTATCGTACACAAAGACTTTCTTCTTCAACAGTGGAAAGAGCGGATTGAACAATTTGCACCGGCGGCACGTATTGGCATTATTAAAGCACGTCAATGCGAAGTGGAAGATAAGGACATTGTTCTTGCTTCCCTGCAGAGTTTGAGTATGAAAACATATTCTCCGGAAATTTTTGCGGACTTTGGAACTGTTGTAGTAGATGAATGTCATCATACGAGTGCGGAAGTCTTTAGTCGTGCATTGCGAAAAGTTGCATTCCGGTATACACTGGGTCTTTCCGCCACCATTAAGCGTAAAGATGGCCTCGCAAAAGTGTTTCAGTGGTATCTGGGCAATGTTGTATATAGCAATGTAGAAGAGAGTAGTACTAAGCGGGGAAAGAAGGATGATATCACGGTGTCGCGGCATCCCAAAGATACAGTACATATTCATGTATTCAAATACTATGAAAATGACCCCATGTATTCTACAGAACACACATTCATGATGGGGAAACTCAATGTCGCGCGAATGATTAATCAGTTATGTGAATACACTCCGCGCAATCTCATGATTTGTAATATTATCAAGAGTATCCTTTCTAAAGAACCGGAACGCAAGATTTTAGTGCTAAGCGATAGGAAATCGCAACTCTATGATATAGATTATAAACTGCGTCAACAAAAGATCGTCGCCGATGGTTGTGGTTTCTATATGGGTGGCATGGGTGTAGACGACCTTAAACAGAGCGAAGGAAAACAAATTCTTCTGGGAACATTCCAAATGGTATCCGAGGGCTTTGATGTCAAGAGTTTAGATACACTTATTCTTGCTTCGCCGAAATCTGATATCATTCAAAGTGCCGGGCGTATCTTGAGAGAGGTACCAGAGAAACGAAAGCACATACCGCTTATTGTAGATATCATGGATACGTTCTCCCTCTTTGAAAAACAGGGGTGGAAACGCCTGTCTTATTACAGAAAAAGTAAATACGAAATAGACTACAAGTATGTGGACGACAATGGGTGTGTTCGCAAAAACAAAGAGGGGGATGGTGGCATATTCATCAATACGCGTAAATTGGTGGATCTCAAGGGGTTCAAAATCTCTGCATTAGAGAGCGAAGACGATTTAGAAGCTGCGGGTGTGATTATTCAGAAATAAGACGACATGCCACCGGTTGATCTACATAACCATTGTCTTTTTTTGGTTCAAGGTCAATGGGTCCAATCTTTCCAAGCCATTCTACATCGTAATTCGTAGTCTTCAACCATTCATAGAATGCTTTTATTTCGTGTTTCTCGTACGTCGGGTAATTCAGAAGCTCATCAAATACGATAATACTACCAACACGCAACATGCCACCAAGTATGTCAAATGCACATTTCGTGGAGCTGTAAAGATCACAGTCTACGTGCAAGAAGGAGATAACTTCGCCCTTGTGTTCTGATGCGAATTGCGGAAGCGTAGTATCAAACCACCCTGCAATCAGCTGCACATTGGACGGTACTGCGGGAAGACGTTTCTTTAAAGAAAAGGCCCCTTTGGCAAATTTCATATCAGGGCGACCCCAGTCTTCGGGGAGACCTTCAAAGCTATCAAATCCATAGATGGTCTGTGTAGGCATTGCAACTGCCATTTTCCTGATAGAACGTGCGGAGTATACCCCCAGTTCCAGAACAATTCCGTCTTTAATACGTTCCAGAGTAAGTGCATGTTCCAACGGTGCGATTTCCAAAAGTGGCATAGTATCTACCATGTGTTGTACAAATTCATTGTAGTCTTTTTTCATGCTGTTGTATTTATAATTTTGATACATAAAATACATATCTTTGTGGGACCGCGAATGTATAGATGTAAAAAAAATATTCTGAATTACAAAGGGCTTCCGCAGTTGGTTACACATGGGGCCATCTCAACAGAAGAAATATACATTTGTTCATGTGACAAAGAGTGGTGGTACGGCATTTTATTCATACTTTACAAAACACTTGAGCGAATGGTTTGAAGGGAACAGAAAACATACACTTCTCTGTGACAAATATACAAATCCCATTCTCATTCTTCGTCATCCTGTGGAACGTTTTTTAAGTATGTACAAATACTGGAAGAATGGAAGTGATATGCACAGACCAAAACAAACATCAGATAAAATCCGTGCCGCCACCATCAAAGATTTCATTGATATCTTCAAGCGGGGACGCGATAACCCCGCTATCCTTAAAGAGGAGTTGTATGGACGAAACTATCTCTGGGATGCCCATTATAAGCCAACAGACCACTGGATTAATGGGGTAGACTGGAAATACATTACCATAATTGTATATACAAAACATTTGGAAAACATTATTCCAGATAAGCTCTGTGCTACCCTTAACATCCCTGTACCTGAAGCACGTTTGGAAACAGTAAATGTGAGTATCGCAAAAGAACCAGTGATGCTTGACGACGAAGACATCGCATTTATAAAAGAACAGTATGCCGCAGATTATAAATTATGGGATGCAGTACATACAAGCCCTGAACTTTTCCATGCCGTCATCCGTGAATGAATAATTACTTTTCGTTTTCATTTTTGTATCCATACAAACAAATAACATTACAGTGTTTCTTATGGTACCACCATCTCTTATCAAAAATCTCGCACATATCTTTTTCACAGGACCCGCTCTTATCTATGTAGGAATTCATAAGACATCCAATGCTCCATGGATTTTCCGGACAATGGCAATCGTCGGGGGCATTCTGTTCTTCTACTTTCTGTGGAAGTTTGCCATGAATGTATCCGAACTCTGGTATCTTGTACATGCCATTATCTTTATGTCTCTAATCTTCTACGTGGGTTGGAAACAGGGAGCCGTTAATCCCACCTTCTTCTCCGTTCTCATAGCCATCGGATTTGGTGCGATTGGATACCATAGCTACCGCTTTTTGGGTGCCACCATTTTCCGCAAACAGGTTCTTTCTTCGCCGACCATAGACATCATGGTGTAAAATAGAAGATACAACAGACAAAAAAATAAAACCATTCATATAATAAAAGAACACGAAACCCATTCCATCATGTCAACGATGATTACAACTATTAAGAAATCTCTTACCGCTCTTTCTGCCCCCGCCATCGCAAAACTCATTACCCTCGCAGTTCTTCTTACTACACCTTTTTGGTCTTACATGAAATTGGGGTTCCTTCAGCACATTTCGTTTAAGGTACTCTTCCTAATTGCTATTATTGCGCTGTGCTTCTACGATTTCCAACTCGCACTTCTCTTGACCATTATCTTCCTGGTGATTATTATCAACGGCAACCATGTGAAGATTGTAAAGAGCAAACTCAATGGCGGCAGTCTTATTGAAGACACCAAAGAAGAATTCAACATTGCTGAAAACCTCCCCAACGAAGAGTGTTCCAGCTTCAAGAAGAATGAAATCAACAAGGACCTTGTAGCACACTACATTGACGACAAGATTAAGCCCTATGAAGTGTACATTAAGATGCTTGTCAATGAAGAAGCTCTCGCCGATGCTTCAAATGGTGCTCTTGCGGTAGAACAAGCGTCAGAGGAACCCGTTGCCAATGCATAAGTACTTGTACCACCGTGTCTAATTATTTTTCTTTGACATCCAAATCATCACTTGGAGCCTTGAATGCAAAATCACTAAACAAATTCCCTGCGAGCTCTTTATTTTGCATTCGCTCGGCTTCTCTTTCTCTTAGGCGTACTCTACGTAGAGCTTTCGAAAGTTCTTCATCTATATTCACAACGTATTTATACTTTTCGCCCACGATTTTCATATCTCTGTAGATACTTTCAAATGGGCCGCGGAACAACTCATTTTGAATTCTAAGACCACGTTTATCCAACATTGCAAACAATTCCTTCTCCGCCTTTCTGGGGTCATTTACTTTGAACCATGCCAGAATTTCGGGGTCTACTAATGTATTACGGTAACGATATAAAAGTTGATGCTTCTCTCGTTTCGTAAATCCAACTTTGAAAATCTCTCTATCGCCATCTTTGTAAAACGCACATGATACAATGTATAGATAACCGTGCGATTGCTTACTAAAGATCTTCATGTTATGTATGATATTCTATATTATAGATGCACATCTCTATAAGTAGATATTGTATACCATAACCATGCCATAAAACACATATCTGTTTGTATCGGTCAGGATAGGGGTGGGAAGGGGGAGGGGACGCTACATGTAGTGTGGCGGAAAACAAAAATCAGAAGGAGCGCTTACGAGCGGCTAATCCGTTACCGGCGAGAATAATTTGTACCAACACCAGTATCATAAGGATAATAATGGCAAAGAGGATGTATGACCTACGCTGCTGGTTTGTAACACACTGGCTATCTTTCTTGTACATATATACGATGAACATGATGGTGAAAGCCAGGGTGTAAATGCCGAGAAGAACAGGGAAAAGTAAACTACGTTTCATAATGAGTATAGTGTGCGCGGCGAGAAAGAGTGCACCCAGAAGAGCCAGAACAATTGTTACGGTGATGGACATGAGTAGATTATTTATTTTATGAAAGCATTATTTTTTGCCAGGGGCCTTATCGCCCCAGTAAAACATATTCCAGTTGTTAAGACGGCGACTTGGCATCCTCTTAATAATCATAGCAATGCCCAGAAGCCAAAGGAAGGAACCACCTGCAATTACAATGTACATCATGTTACGTGTGATTTTCTGCTGTGAAAACAGACCACCAATGATAAAGAAGGCAGCAAAAACAAATGTCGTGAGGAAAAGCACGTCGCGTTTGCGGGTGTAAGAGTTGGCTTTGTATTCACTAAGGAAGAATGCTTCCTTTTCTTTCATAACATTCGTCTTGAGAATATCGTTGGTACGCGCGAGAGTACCACGTGCCTTGTGGTTTTCTTTGGAGACGTGTTTGTTAAGACTATAGATTTCGTTATAGTTGTTAAGTTGGTGGGTGATATCTTTAAAATTCATAATATCTTCGTCAATCGTTGGTATAGATGCAATTCCCATTTACATAATAAAAATAATTTTTTTACACGCTATTTGGTAGCAAACATGTTACGTATCCACAAAAGCAGATAAACAAGCACAATAAGCGTCATAATGGTACCCATGCCCATATACACCCATTTCTCCTTCTTGATAAACAGAAGGCCGGTTCCTGCAACGACAACAACAAAGGTAAAGAAGATAGCAGCCATGAATTGAGTACGGGAACCAGTGTACCTCTTGTAAATTTCACTGTTTGTGTTTTTCAGAGTGCGGACGTTCAGTTGATTATTGGAGATGTCTTTGCTGAGCTTGTTGTTTTCGTAACTTGCCATGAGTGTCTCGTCGCTAAGTTTTTGAAGTTCGGAAACGATTTCAACTGTCTGAAGCTCACGGGTACTATCATCGCCTGCGTATGCTATGCCGCGATTGTTACGCCTGAGGTAATATGCCAGAGCATCTGGGATGCCCTGATAGACGGTACTGTGAATTTCTGTGACACCAAAGGGAGAAGCGAGGTCGTTTACGAAATTGTAAGTGTACATAATCTTTGCGAGAAGACAGTGACGAGCACCAATGAAGTTTCCTTCTTTGGTGTATTTCTCCATAACGACTTGAAGGAAATCAAAGAGGATCATGGGGTAACACGTCTTGATGTACATATCCACTAACGTCTTTACGGTAAAGAGGGCGATGTTCTTGTCGGGGATGTTCTTCGTAACAGTACTTGTAAATGTATTTACCATAGTGGTACGCAGAAGAACATAGTACTGTGTGTAGCTACTGGAAGTCATGGCCTTGGGGTCAGAAAATGCATTCACAAAACCAGTGTAATCGCTTTCCGCAATCTTCTCTGCTTCAAAGAGAGCCTTCATAGATTTGATGCTTGTGTTGCGGAGTGCTTCTTTCACAGCTTTGTAATCATCGCCGAAAATTCCCTGGATGTACTGTATAGCGTAATTGCGAATGCGTTGTGACTCTTTCGCCTGTTGCCTCTGAGTAACGTTTTGAATATTGTCAAAGTTTTTGGTGGTATCTTTGCGTAGACGAGTACGAGCATCTTCGAAGTATACCGACGTAGCTCCCTGATAAATAGCACCGAAGTAGCGATCAAATTCCGTATGCGATGCACTCTTAAGATATTCGTTTACATCTCCCCCTCCAAGAATTTGGATATAAGCATCAACCGCATCTTTAATACCTGCAATCATGCGTCCCTTCAACTCTTTCGGCGTGGATGTACTGGTTTCCACAATGTTTAGAGAGATCTGATTCGTCATGGGGTCACCAGAATATGAGTTTTTGCGTATCTGTTCTTGCAAGTTTATTGTTGCTGCGGACGCCGAACCATTATTAGAGGTAGATGTATTCTCCGAAGGTGATGGTGTATAGTTCGTCTTGGAAGTACCTATGGTTGCAAGGAACATCTTATCTTCTTTGTCTTTGGGGAATTCCGGTACCTTTCCAAGGCGTTCCAAGTACTTGTCTACATCAAAACTCATTTCAAAATTAAAGTTGACACTGGAGATGGGGACGGCATATTTATTTGTATCTACTACTTTAGTATCGGTTGCATAAAACCTTTTTAATGCTTCTGGTATGTCATATACATTGGAGGAACCATACAGCATCCGAAGCTCTGTATCATAATCTGACGACATTTTAATAGTATTGGATATTTTATTTTGCCCAAATGAGAAGACTATTTCTGTGATCAATAACAAAAAGAAAGATAATAATAGTGTTACGATTAATGTAAGCGTGGTATCATCGTACTATACACAACAACGGTAAGCAATATATGTTCCCGCTGTAGGACTGGGCCGTGTTACTTTAACCATTTCCCCACTCTTAATAGCATAATATTTTGCGATTGGGTCACTCTTAAGAATGACTGGGAATTGGAACTTACTCTTTACATTGTACTTCTCTACAAGTCTTGCAATCTCTTCTTGATCACGAATCACTTCGTGTTTCGGGACCAATTCATGTTTCGTAATATTAAACTGCAACGTCTTTACCTTGTAGCATTCAATGTTTAGACCAAGTGTATTTATGGTTTTCATATTGTTACTCGTAATGTCATCATTCGTTACCAAAATATAGAGAGCAAATGGTGTCTCGTCATCAAAATACTTCTTCACTTCCGCCCATTTAAACTTAGGGAGGGTATAGTAAATAATTTTTGTTTGAGAGGGTAGCAGGATTTCAATAACGGGTTTCAAGTTATCCACTTGAAGCACATCTTGTACATGTTTTGTACTTACATTGCCATTGTCTATGCCTCTATCTGTAAGCATCTCCAAAATGGTTTGGAAGCTCCGTGTAATCTTTTCAACATCCATATTTACCCACACGCGTGTTTATTTACTTGTTAGTAAGATATTTGGAAACGTGTAATAACGTGCAGGGACTTCGTTATTGTAAATAAAAACAAGACAATGTTTTCTAAACTTCAAATTTTTCTTTAGGAAGATCACAACTCTTCTTCTTCGGCTTCACCAAAGGCACTCTTGAAACTATAACCCTTCCATCCTTCTACCTTCATGTATTTCGATGTCTTACCCATGATTTTCGTGAGACTCGTGTTAAATGCCTTCTTCGTTGCCTTGAAGTGTGTCGCATTTTCTTTCACCCAGTATTGGAATTTGTTATAGAGTTCCGTAACCGACACGAACCCACGGTCTTCCTTCTCCAATTCACTTTCCACAAACTCGGCAAACACATTATTCTCCTTCTTGTATTCTTCAGTACAGTGCAACACCGCCTTCGGCTCCATAATCCCCTCTTGCATATACATTTTATAGTATTCAATCAGAAGTGCCATGAAGTGCTCTTTCCAGCATTCAAACTTAGAGGAGAGATCCATATCCATCATGTGTTCATTCTTCTTTGCTGGGTCAGGTGTCAATGTAAATTTAGAGGTGTATTCTACCACACGAAGACGACGCCATGTGCCATCGTCATCTGCATTGATGTGTGGCAAGTGGTTGCATACCAGGATCATCTTGAACCTCGGCTTGAATTCAATGGGGTCCTTGAAAAGAGCTCGGGTCATAATCTTGTCACCACCTGTATATTCCTTCATCTGACCCACGTAGAGCTTCTCATCATCATCCGGTTCCTGAAGTACAGCAAATCGCTTCCCCTTGGTACGTGCCAATTCTGGACTGGCGGCACTGGAAGATCCACGTTTCTGTGTCAACAGGGTCACAGGGAGCTTCACACAGTAATCCCCGAAAGCACTCTCAAACAGTTCAATAATCTTTGACTTCCCGTTAGCACCCACTCCCGTCCAAATATGGAACTTCTCTTCGCGTACATTACCATTCAAGCAACTTGCCAACATCAGGAGGACGTACTTGCGGATATCTTCATCCATCAAAATCTTGCGGATGCTCTCCATCATTTCAAGTTGGTGCGGGTGGGTCTCGTCATAAGGCACATAGTTAATGTTTGTACTGAAAGAGATGAAGTCGTCGGGGCGACCCTCACGGAATTCAAGTTCATCCAGGTCGTAAACACCATTCTTAAAGCCGATAAGATGACAGTAGTCATCCAACTTCTCTTCAAACTTGGGTACATAGAATAGTTCCTTACACTCCTTGATAATATTGTCCTTGAACGCTGTGGTCTTGAGCTTCAAGGCAATCGCATTCAATTCCTTGGCAGTAGTGGCGGCGCGATCAACTGCGTCTTCTTCATCTGTATTTGCGGCAAGAGCGTTATACTTAGCTGCGTAACGATAATAGATAGTAGAAACATCTTTGCTCAACTTGCTCCTCAGCGAATGCCCCGAGTCGCATTCCTTCCACTTGTGATCCACAAACTCATACCATACGTTCTGCTTGTAAGATGCACATGCATAGTCATAGCGATAGAGGAAGTGTACCACCTTGGCGATATCATGGTGTGTGCCACTCCTACTACTGCGAATAAGAGCATCCAAATCACGGTCTTGGATCTCTTGGAATTTCTCGGGATTGTCTTTACGTGCCCACATCACCAGAGACCCAATACCAAGACCACCTTCCCGCATGTAATTCCAATGGCGTTCGCATTCCCCCGCCTTGTATTTTTCACTGAGCTGACTAAATTTGTCCCAGTCTTCCAGGAGGCGATCATCAATGTTACGTAGACACCACCCCACACGCATCCATTCATTACGATCCTCTGCCCTTTCCTTGCCCAGACATTCTACGACGTTCTTTACATACTCCAAGTTCTCGCATACGTGTACCGTGTTGTTCTTGCGGCTCCCGCGGGTCTTGTTAATCTTCTTGAGAATGCTCTCTTTTTCAAACTGAGCTATTTCATCGCGACATTCTACCAAGAGAGGGGTGGCAATGTATTTATTGCGAATAGAGAAGAGACGTACCATATCCACGGGCAATACATCAATGGGTTGCTCTGTCATGGTCATTGTCTTTCCGGTGCCCGTACACACAATTTTGTAGGTCGCAAGATAAGGCTCACCGCCCTCCTTTTTGCTACCATACATAAACCAGTTGTTCTTGTAGATTACGGCTTCATCAACCACATCTTCAATCTTGTTCTTTAGAGGAAGGTCTTTGAGGATGTCTTTCACCATGGGTATGACCTTTTTACGAACAATAAGTTGGACAGATGGTTTTGTGATGACATCGGGAAACATGATATGCACCCCATCTTTTACGATCTTGAGGGAACCACTCTCTGTCAGGGCGGGTCCACTTTTCTCCATGACGTATGCGGTCATGGTAGTGGTTTCATCGGTAACAATGTAGTTGTGTAAAACACTGGCATACGCTTCTACCACTTTTTGGATTTGTTCGCGTGTGTATTCTCTTTTCGGTACATCGTCTGTCGGTTGGAACCGGAAATCCAAATCAATCAATACGGGAGAAAGTTCACGGTGCTTTTCCGTTAAATACAAGTCTTCTTTATTGAGGAAAGCATTTTCATAATTTACCATAAAGTTTTCCAGTTCATCTCCTGAGATGTAAAATGCTCCCTTAGGGTATCCAAGAGACGTATGTGTAAATTCGCACCCCTTTTCTACGCGGAACTGAGAAATATAGTCGCAAAATCTCTTGGTAGCAGAAGCACGTGTAGTGCTTCCGGAAGCACCTGAGACACCGGAACGACCAGCAGCCGCCATATTGTCGGGCAAAATCTTTACAGGCGTGTTAAAATTAGGCGGTACTTCTCCAGCCCCTTGCTGATTATTTGTTACGTTTGTTGAAATAGTATGTTCACTTGAAGGCATTTGTGAACCTTCCATGCTTAATTTACTATGACAGGTTTATTTTTATATCCTTGTCATCAATTTTTAATTTGCTTTTACACCGATTAAAAATGATAATTTTAACCGAATAAAAACATCGAGAGCATGGGGAGTATGTTACATATTTGTGTGATACATGTCCACGGCGTCCGATGGATTTGTGTCACTTAAAAAGTAGGAAGTTATTCATTGGCGTTGTCGTTGGCGTTGGCGTTGTCTTTGGCGTTGTCTTCAAAATGTTCAGATGTTTTATTGTAGTCTGAACGTTTGCGAGAAGACCCCACGGTTTGTTCTGTTGTAATATGATAGTTCAAAACTTGATCCAAAGTAGGGAAAGATGTGATGTTTTCTGCACGGGGCTCTTGTTCGTTTGATGAAGGGAGAGGCCGTCTTATAGGAATACCGGAGAGTGTTCCAGTCTTTTGATAATTGTTATGTCGTGCTTGTATGTATGTATCTGGTGCACTATAATTATGATAAAGACTGGTGTTCTGTTCTGTTCTTTTATAAACATGAGAAAGTTCGTTTATGGTGGGCATTGATTTACGCATTCGTTGTTTTATTTGATATATCTCCTGTCTCAAATTAGATATCTGGTTTTGCATCATGGCTATCTTTGCACTATCAGATGGTGACAATGATTTCTCGGTTGCTGTTTCCGTCTGTGGTGATACTCCTTTTTTACTTTCCACAGGGGTTTTACCAAAAAACCATTGCCACCGCATTGTTTGTTTACCATCATATAACATTTTAACCACGATGATAACAAAAACAACGGATACTATCTAACTATGTTTTATCTTTCAATATTATAGAAATCTTATCATAAGATGCCCAAACGCCCCCCAACAACACCGATAAATAATGCAGAGATAACGTATTGTTCTCCTGCAAGACACGAAGAAGGATTACGTACCCGCAGCTGTTTTAAGAAATCAGAGTTGGTGCAAATAGCCAAAGACATCAACGTTAAGTACCAGAAAAATATTAAAATAGGAAATAAGCCCAAGGAAATACTCCATCGGGAGATTATGGAGACGTTCAAAAATGAATGCGGGGATAAAGAGTATTGTTGGGTAGATAAAGCATTGGTAAAACGTGCTTCTACATTGGCAAAACAAGCTTTCCGACCACCAAAACCCAAAGAATGGAATGTAAATCCCCGCCAATGGCTAAACACGTATGATATATTGTATGTACTAAAGCAGTATGAAGAACGCATAACAAACTTCATGTTCACTGGGGTTTATCCCATTGATTTTCAAGAGAGATATACAGATGGCACTTGTATTGGAGAGAGCTTATGTACATTTGACATTCATAAAGATGTTCTTGAAAAAGGGAAGCGGCGTTTTGCAATCGTACTAAATTTAGATAAACATTATCAAAGTGGCTCTCACTGGGTAAGCATTTATTGTGACCTCCGTGTTTCTTCACCCAATTACGGCATTTTTTACTACGACAGCACGGCACATCCCGCACCCCCAGAAGTAAAGCGTTTTATGACCCAGGTGCAAGAACAAGTTCGCCAATCACCCTCTTATTCCGCATCTTCCAGTAAAAAATTCGTCGTAAAAGAAAACGTCCATCAAAAACAGTACAAGAATACAGAATGTGGCATGTTCAGCATCGTCTTTATTAGCCAGTGCCTCAAAGAAATCCCCTTTGATGAAATATGTAAACGAATGCACAAAGATGATGGTATACATGCCATTCGCAGTGTTATTTACCGCCCCAGAAACACATGAATGTACTCTACAACCACTTGCTCTGTCAAACAAAGCATATAAGACATGAAAGTATTACTGTTAATATAAACCAGAGGTCTTGTTTGCACGGCATGAATACTCAAGACGAGACACGCGGACAAGGACCAGTAACCAATCTGGGCATTGTTATTAATTATTGTTCTAATGAAAAAGCATTCATTGATAGTTTGATCCGCGAATGTTCACGAATTTCTCCTTACATTAGTGTGGCGTATGGAGATCACATGTATGATGGAACTCCTGAGGATACAACTTACCTTCTGGAAAATATCCGCCGGAAGTACCCCCATGTAAAGTACGTACCTTATTCTGTAGATGTGGCGACCGATCTTTATAAAATGCGTGGCGTAGTTCAGAGACCCACTGCTTATTGGTGTAATCTTGCTCGTTGGAAGGGATATCGTGCCATTGAGGAACAGGCTGCATCAGAGAAGGGAACCATAGACTGGGTACTATTCTTGGACGCGGATGAAATTCCGGTAGCGGATATGTTTATGGATTGGGCATCGCGTCTTAGTTCTCGGGACGAAAAAGGCTATACATTGATGTTGCCACCAACACACTCTTTTAAGTTTGCAAATTATTGGTACTTTAAGAATGAGACAAATCAATCCACAGTATTTGAAGACAGCATTCTTATGATCCATACTGATATGATTACAGAGGACAGTGTCTTCCACGATCTTGAGAGAGATGGCATCTTAGCAGTAGCAAAACCACAACAATATCGCATGGTAAAAAGTGCCACAGGAGAACCCATGTTCCATCATTACAGTTGGGTAAGAGGTCGTGCGGGTCTCACAAAAAAATTAAAAACTTGGGCACACCGTGATGATATCTTCAAAAACACAGACGTGGAACAACTTATCGCATATATTTATCGAAATGATGACGCAAATGATATTATTCATCACTACACATACAAGAAGGTGGTGTGTCCATGGTCATTTATCTTTTGATGGGAAAGGCCTTGCAAATGTGGGTGGTATCAACCGATATCTGTAAATTCTGCAATATCTTGTCGGTATTTATTTTTTTCTACAAAGACAGATACCTCTTCTGCAAGAACTTCCAACACGGAATGTAGTGCAGGGGGAATACTAAACTCCACTTTTGTTTTTGTTATGGGTGTGTTTTCTTTTTGTGGTATACTACAATATTCCATGTCGGGATGACTATTGCTATATTTTAGTTCTTTTTTTATAGGCTTCGTTTCCATAATCTCTATCATCTTGTAGATATCAGGGCTGTGATTTTTTATGAGATAGTGTACCAACCGATTGATATTCACGTTGCCATCTTTTATTTCTCTCACAAATTCACAGGCTTCGTGATAATAAATGGATAGACATGTATTACAAATATCTACAACGGGACGACGTTGGTATCCATTCCAACAGAGACTGGCAAATTCATTCTTCCTCGGGTCATATTTAAATGCAGATACTCCTTTCCATAAAAAGGTCTCATTGCAACACATACAAACACGGTTACATAGCCACATGCCCCCGTAATCACATGTTGCATTTTCTACTAAAAAGAATATTAGATCTAAGAGGTTTTGTTGTTTTTTTAGAGATGTCATAGTGCTATCTGAGGTTGTCCGTCTGTTATATATACCTTTTATTTCTACTCTCCACAGCATACGCACATCATTAGCTTTGTATTTTCGTGGTATCATAATACCCATCCATGGCTTCAAATTTTGCACACGACAACTATCAGGTAGTGTATTTTTTCTTGTATCTATGACTTGTAAACTCCAGTTCAATGCGGTGGTCTAAATTTTGAAAGTCATAGAGGTTCCCGTAGCGGTCTGTAAAACGGAAAGAGAGTTTGCTAAGACGTGGGATGGGGGGATTGTATACTTTTATAATACTATTATCTTCGGATATCAACTGGGTGCCGCTATTTGGCTTGGGAATAACCGCGAGGGCATTGTTTAAGTATTTCCCATTGCTTTTGATATATTGGGCATCTTTGAGTGTCATGATGATGTAATTATTGAAATTGAAGTTTTTACGATAGGGCGGTTCTATTTGTGTAGCGGCATCTGAGTTATACATAACACCCTTCTTAAACCCGAGGAGTTCATGTAGCGAATTCAGTTCCGAACCCGTAAAATCAAAACTATATGATCCATCATTGCCTTGGAAAATAAACTTATCCTTTGTGGCATTGTAAGTTACAGATAATTTCGCTTTCGGGGCTTGTGCTGTAAGTACCGATGTTAACATCTGTGCAAACGTGGTCTCTGTATAATCCCCATGGGTTAGTTTAACTGTGATAAGTTGCCCTGCATTCCATATTTTTAAACTATCAAAGTACTGGTTAATCATATACATAGAGAAGGGAATGTGAAGAGAGATGAGTTCCACAGCTAATACGTCATCAATTTCTTCATCCAAGTTGTAATCGTATTCCGCTACATTGGGATACTTGGATGTCTCGCGGTCTTTGCTATCTATAACAATACGCGTGTAACGCTTCCCCGTGGTTTCCGTGGGTACCGTTTTCGGGGGGACAATTACTGGACGTGTTGTTTGCAACGCACTCCCTGGGGAAGAAAAGTTGGCATAATAATTGTTTCTTACGTCCATTTTCAGTTTTTTTAATATGGAGGGATAATAATAAGATGTCTAAACGTGGTGGTGGCATTGCAACTATGGATGACCAGTTTTTTACAAAGAAGAATATTGAAACCCTTGTGCAAATCTTTCAAGAATATATGAAAGAGAACTATCAAATTGTATTTCGTGATAACGAGAGGGTCATGCAATTGCGGAAAGATGTTTTTACAGCAATGAAAACAGTACATTCAGAAAACCCGCAGTATACTCTTGATAAAAAGAATATCACCGTATTGGGTCAAGTAAAGAATATGTACATGAAACAAGCACAACCACAATCAGAAACCCCTCAACAATCTCAAGTCTTACGTGATAGTGATATATACAAAGACCGTAGAGTTGTCATTGATGAAATTGTACGCCCTCACAGTACCACCGTAAAAGAAGATGCATTTGAAAATGCTCCACAAAATGCAGTACAAAACTTGGAAACGTCCATGAATACCCTTAAGATGGAGAGAGAGCCTCGTAGGGAAACCCCTGATCCTAAGCTCATGAAAGAACCAGAGAAGGTGAGTAGTGAGAGTGCATCCGAATTCATGGCAAAACTCGCCGAATTAGAAAATGCCCGTAAGCAAACTGAGGAAGCATTTAAGCAAAAGATGAAGCCGGTGGAAGAAGATGTATTATCCTCTGGTACCAGTATGATCCGTCGCATGGACGAAGATATCCAAACGCAACAACAAATGGCATCTGCGGATATTGTAGATAACCAGGCTCTTTACCGTGCTTCCGTGTCTTCTGTACCCGATACTACAGCGTCTGACAGAAAAGACAGAGATGGGCAAACCGATGCTGCCTCCGACAATGTCAATGTCTCTCTGGAGAAAATTAAAACGTCGCGTCAAGAAATTCTCCCCCCACAGGTGGGACTTCGCAATGTAAAGAAATACATGACAATCAATAGCAGTGACCGCGACTGGGAATTCTACCCCAAACGTTACCAATATTCCATCTCGTTTTCCACAGACTTTCAGAGGAGGTACCGCGACATTACAGAAGTATGTGTCGCCAATGTGATTATTCCCGAGGAGATTAACCTAAAGTGGACGGCGGAAACACAAAAGCCGAATTACAATTATGATTTTAGCTTCGCACATCCCTATCTCCATCTTATCATTGAAGAGTTCGGAAATGTATATGACGGCACAAATGATATCTCCCGCCGTAGCTTCTGTAAACTCATCTTTGATAAAAAGTACTGTACACCCAATGGACGCAGTTTCCTTATTCTAAAGCCCATGCAGGGAGAAACCAAGCTTTTCTATCCCTCGCCGCTTTCTTCCATGCCCCGATTGACGATGTCATTGGTGAGGCCTACGGGTCAGCTTCTGAATGACAGTTATGATGCCTACAAGATTTTCAAGATAGATTATGAAGTATTTAATGCAAACTATCTTGCCATTGTTTCCGATGAGTACTTTGACCGCAATGAATATTACGTAGGAGACACTGTAGTACTGAAAGGATTTACGGGACCATTACACCAAGATCTCGTTAACTTTATCAACCGACCAGAAGGTCATGAAGTACTGGAACTTGGCACCGCAAATGAAAATGGCTACTACCGCTCTTTCTACATCCAGACGCTGGGTGTATTTGATAAAAAACAGGGGTCTTTTAATGTTGATACAGATGCTATTACCGCACTAAATAATTACAACAATACTATAGATTACGAGACTACCACGGATACCAATGGTGTCATAATGAACCTTTCCCTTCAACACAGTATTTCCATGAACCTTGTTACACGCGAAGCAGACGTAGGTCATCAAAGTACCAATCTTTTTACACAACGCAGTTAACAATCTTTTTTTAGCCGTTTGTCATTATGGTATAGGTTGCGTGTTTCCCAGTGCTATCACTGGCGATATTCATGATACCCAGTTTTACAAGACGACCGGTCTCTATGTAAATACGGTAGTCGTATACTTCATTTGTATCCGTGCGTACCATGAATTCCCCTTTCTTGGTAATATATACCGTGGCTTTCCATTGTGTCATGAGTAGTTTCTTTTTGTACTGAGAGTTGAGAAGCTCGTCATTTATGTCTTCTTTAACAATGATTTCTTTGGTACTAATGTTGTTGGGAAGACGAAGGCATGTCGTGCCAGTGGGGGCATTCATAGCACAGTCGACACTTGCGGTCTTCATAGCATCAAGGAACTCATCAATAATAGTTGCCTTTGTCTTTGCAATGTTATAAATATATTCATCAGAAGTCATAGACTTGTCTTGACGCTTGATGGTTACCGAGGTCTCTTTTTGTTTTTCTGTAAAGGTCATGTGGTACATATACACATCCACATGGCGTTCTTTTGGAGGTAAATCAATGTGAGAACGTGTACGCACTGCACGTCCTACAACTTGGTCAGTGCGGATACTATTCCAATAAGGTTCCATGATGTGTACCTGACGTACATTCTTAAGAGAGATACCCTCGGCACCAGATTGCGTAATCATCATAACCCGAATAATGTCACCGCGTGTATTAAGTGGCTCCTTCTCGGGGATGGCTGCCCCAGATGCTTTGGCAATAAGAGGAAGCTTTTCGCGAATGGGTGCAGGTATGGCATCCATTTCGCTGTTGAATATCTTGAGTAGAATGCGTGTTTCTTCGTCGCTACCGGTAAAGATAACATATTTTGGCTTTCCCCAGTCTTCTTCGGGCATATCTATGTCCCAGGACCCATGTTCCGTACGCTTAATTTTAAATGGTACAAAGCCGCGTTTCTGAAGAGCCAGAGCAAGAATACCGAGGCCCTCTACTTTACGGAATTGGGAATAGACCATGCCACACCCGCGTAGTTCAGAGAGGTGTTGTACAATGGTTTTCATCTTTGGGCTATATTTCCCCAAGTTTTTCAGTTCCAACACGTCACTTTCATATAATGCTTGGAGAGCATCATCAATTTGTTGTATGTACTCTTTCGCCATGTCTGATTTCTTAGTGGGTTTCTTGGTTTCTTCTTCACCGACCCCCTCTTCCTTCATGAGGTTTTCTTCTTCATCCATGATATCAATCTCTTTCTTCATGTATTTCATGTTGCTTGGGAAGGGACGCTTGATTTTAGAGGGGAATACAAAGTTGCAGAGAGCGCGAGAGTAGAAACGATACACTTGTCCTGAACTGTGGAAAACATTTCCCCCTTTGCCACCCTTCCGCTTGTTTTCTTGTCGTCTCTCCTGCAAACGTTTCTTTTCGTAGATGGTAAACATACTGTCATTCATGGGAAGAGCTACTTCATGTGTTTCTACAGATGGATAGAGATCCGGATTGTATGTACTATAGAATGAAATGGAACCCATGATACGACGCATAAAGAGGTGGGAATTTTCCATGTGGTTTGTGGCAAAGTTTACAAAGTATTTTACAAACTCCTCTTCTTTTGTGGGAAGTGCCAAGCTTTCTTTTACCACAATGGTGTTGTGGATTTTCAATCCTTCGCTGCTAAATAGTTCGCGTATGTACTTCTTTGCATCCTTGGGATATTTCACATCTGCCCCAGCATCTTCGGGAATGCGTTGCACCAGTGTATCATCACGACTTGTGTAATGGAACCCATAAGGAAGGAGAGAAAGATATACCTTGTGTCCATTGGGTGCTACAGTATAAGTGTCAATAAAATGGTCTTTCGCTATCATCTTTTCAATGGCATCTTGGGTAAATAATGTATCTCCCTTCGTTTTGATTTCATATACTTCGCGTTTCCCTGTAACAATGTTGATGAGGTAGGCGATTTCATGGGGATAGTTGATAATAGGGGTTCCCGAGAGACAAATGATTTTGGCACCTTTTGCATTCAGAAGGAGCTTGTAAATGGCTCCGCCGATAATGCGGTTATTTGATATGCGGGAGACGAGGTTGTGAACTTCGTCAATAATAATACATTTATTATCGAAAGGGTTTTGTCCACCTTTCGTCAGTTCTTCTATATGTTTGCGCGTCATACCATTGAAGTTTATGTACTGAAAACGTTTACGAGCAATGAAGTCCATCTGTGCTTGGATTGCTTGTTGTTCGTCTCCTGTGAGTTTTGCAAACGGTTTAGAGACGGGTGTCTTTTCGGGGTCGGGGAGCCATAGTCCCTTTTTACTCTTGACAAATGTGGGGAGTTCCTTTACTTTCAAGGTTTGATATACGTACTCAGAGACATCCTCTTTGGGAATGAAGACCCAGTTTTGTTGCATCTGGAAAAGGTCACGGCCACATTTCTTAATCTCGTTTACGTAGTTATCGCGGAGACTGGCGGGTATCATAATAATAACATCCATGTGGTTATAAAGCATCTCGGCGGCAGCAATGGAACTACATGATTTACCAGTACCCAGTCCGTGATAAAGAAGAAGGCCACGATAAGGACTTTGGTACTGTAGATAGTCTTTAATAAAGGATTGGTGGGGGAACATGTCTACACCCATCTCTTTCTCGCGTTTTCCAACCTTTTTCATTTTCCGAGGGGCGAATGCGGTATCAAGCCATGTAGTGAATTTTGCACGGTTAGGAAGTACCCATTGGTCAATAAGCCTATCAATCTTATAGGGAGTTTCCATGGCAGCGTCCGCCATGGCATTTTGGCTCTCTTTCTTTATTCCCGATGTTTCCGTCTTCTTAGTTACTTCCCCTTTCTTTTTCACAACTGTCTTCTTTTTCTTTTCACCTTCAGAGACTACCATGGTGCGTTCCCTTGTATTTATTCTTTGATTAGAAATTCTACAGACGATAAAACAAAAACGCTTAGAGAAATGGTACATTATATGCATATTATTGCATAGCATAACGGACTATGGCATATCGTCTTTGTATAGATCACCGCGAAACCAAACTCAAGGATGTCTGGTCCGGTGCCAAAGTATCTTCCTTTGGTGACATTACACCGGAGTATTCCAATCTTGAACACGGTGATATTCAAATACATCGCGGGGATGAACCCGTAATTGTGATGGAGAGAAAGACCATCTCTGATTTATTGGCATCTGTAAAAGATGGGCGTTATCGTGGTCAGAAAGCCCGTATGATAGATATGTATGGGGCATCGCGTGTGTATTATATTATAGAAGGGACGGTGCCTTCTATTACATCTACGCGGAAAGAAGATAAAATCATTCACGGTGCCATTACAAATACGCGTTTGCGTGATAAGATTGGTGTATTCTTTACTAAGAATGTGGAAGAGACGGCCTTTCTTATTATGGATATCTGGAAGCGTGTTATCTCTGAAAAACAACAGGGGATGTCTTCTCAGAATGCCACCGATGCATTTAGAGAGACATTGGTGAATGGAAAACGTAGTACTGCGACGGTTTCTCTCCATACAAAGACTGAGCCGACGGTACAAACGGAAGTGATGTACGATAGCTCTCGCGTCGTACAACCCGTCGTGGATCATAAGAAAACTGCATGTTTCTACAACATCTTGGTGCAAATTCCATCTGTGTCAATAAAAACGGCGGAAGCAATTGCAACCGTATATCCTACGATGGAAGAACTAATTGATGCTCTAAAAGACGATGAAAAATTGAAACAGCTTAAAGAAATGAAACTTATGAATAGTACTACAACGAAAGCCGTTGGTGGTGGCGGTCGCAGAATATCTACTACCGCTATTGCAAATCTACAGACATATCTTTTACGAAATGACGGAGAATGATGCGAGGATGGGTGTCGCAAACGAAGAGGAAATTACGGACCTTCCCTTTAATCCACTAAATATTGTTATGACGGATGAAGAACTCTTGGAGTTTCTCCAACGCTTTGGTGTAAACACCTTTTATAATATTGATCGCTATAGATGTGCTTTCGTTCATAAGTCTTATTGTACCAGAAAAAATGAGAACTTTCACAATGGCAATACAAAATGCCCAGATGGTTGTCTACCGCTTCAAGAGGAAAGTTATGAAGTATTGGAATTCATTGGCGATGCCATCTTGAGCAAAGTAGTAGCAACCTATTTGGTGGAAAGATATCCAGAACAAAACGAAGGCTTCTATACGCGTATGCGAACCAAACTGGTGAATGGAAAGATGCTCTCAAAGTTGTCCAAAGATATTGGGTTTCAAAAGTATCTCATTATCTCCCATCAAATTGAAGAGAGCAATGGAAGAAACATCACCAGTATTCTTGAGGATGTATTAGAGGCATTTATTGGGGCAATTTATATGGATCACATGGAAGGTGGAAAACAAGCGACCGATGGAGATGAAAATGCGAGTGAATGGATTGTAAATATGTTGGAAAGCAATATTGATTTCGCTGAGTTGATTAAGAAAAATAATAACTACAAGGATACTCTTCTAAAATATTTCAGAGCAAATATGGGTTATGTGCCCCGTTTCGTGGAAACAGACATCACCGTTCAAAATCATCGCAAGGTATTTAAAGTAGCTCTTAAGGACCAGAACGATGGATTAATTGCAATTGGAGAAGGGGGGAGTAAGAAAGATGCGGAAAATAATGCCTCCAAGGCGGCTCTTGAAAAACTATCCATTCCTCATTCGTAACGGCCGACGCCAACGCCGACGCCAAAACTTATTATCTTTTGTTTTTATTTTATTGCATTGTTTGCGTATGCGTAAGCTCATTGGATTTTATGGTTCCAGAGAGAAGTGTTGCCAAAAGCGATTGCGGAGGGTATGGTCTTTCTGTAGACGCTTAAGATACTCCCTGTTGAAAAGTTCCATGTTCTTCGCACCCGTGGTAGTGATAATGTTATGTATCATGGCGTGATATTCCTCCTTTTGTTTCTTTTTGTTTGTCTTTACCATGTCCATGTAGTATGCATATCTTTGTTCATTCATAGGCGTGAGGTTAAAGAACTCCACAAATTGATAGTAGTTGGCAAGGGCATTCTTTAGTGCGTATTTCACCGTAGGAGGACTGTCAAAGTATTTATCTGTTTTTGTATTAAGATACTCCTCGTATACATTGAAGTAAGACGACTGTAGGTTTTCAAGAATGGTCTTTGTTGCCGTCTTTACATTCATTGAAATCCAATCTTCATTATTGTAAAAGTATACTCTATTTGTGCGTTTGTCATAGTACATGCACATCATTTGTAGGGGGTCCGTGGGAACTACATTATCGTCTTCTTCATCATCGTCGTCCGTTTCTGCAAATGGAGTGCTGTCGTTCACAGAGTTCTTGTTCATAGGGGGGATACTTGGTAAGTTTGTCATGTTGATATTGTCTGTAGTAAAGATAATGGAATCCCGTACGATCTCTTTGAAATCATCCATATTGATAGTGTATTGCTTGTATTTTAATTGTTCAAGACGTGTATGAATGGTATCATATTTCTTTTCAATGACATCCTCAAAATCAACGGTATGACCTACATTTAGAATGCTCATTTTTGTTTCGGGGTCAAGACGTTGAATGAAGGCATCTACTTTGAAATAACGGATAATATCATGAAGTGTAGGTACCTCTTTTGCGGATAGCTCTTTCTGTGGGAGACGGTCGTCGTCCGCCGAACCCGGGGTTTGTGTAGATGCTTCTGCCATCTTTGGTTTTTTAGAAGCTGATTTCCCTCTCTTGTGTTGTTTCTGTTCATCTCCGAATTCATCTTCCATGAAATCAAAATCGCTTCTCTCTTCTATAACATCTTCGTATTCATTGTCGGAATGATTATCGTCGCAACCTACACCACACTCTTTTACACGCGGAGAAGACTTTTCTTTGATAATATCCATGTTTGGTCGCACCTTTCTTTTTTTTCTTCCATCATCACTATCGTAATCTACAAAGCCTTCAAGGGAAAGACGGGCGGGGGCTGCGACACATTGTTTGATATCAATATTATTTTCATCCTTAATCTTTTCTTGAGGGAGTGTTTTTGTTGTCTTCTTTTCAAGAGGGGCGTTAGAAATTGCTGCAATTGCTTCTTCAGCGATAGTAACAGGAGTTTTCTTTTTAGTAATACTAACCGTTTTCTTCTTCTTTTTTTCTACAAGTTCTCCGTTGGAAATATTATTGGTATTGTATGCAGAAACAAGAGAGCGGATAGAAGCAGAAGACGTGCTGGTAGACATACTCTTTCTGGCATTGGGAGCCACCTTTTTCACATCTACTTCGCCATTCTTTTTCATTACCAGCTTCTTTGTTGCAGAGGAAGCCACTGTGCTCTTCTTGACAAGAGGTCCTCCTTGTACCAATTTTCCAGCAAGTACTTGATTTTTCACGTCTTCGGTAATATTCACGTACTCTTTTCCGCTGCTCACTTTATAACATGTAAGTTTGCGGTCCAGATGGCGCGTCATTCTCGCCACATAATCTGTAGTGTATGCACAGTTGGGGCAATGCAGACACACTTTGGGTGTGTTTTTAGCGTTGGTTGTCATCTTGTATGTATGTGTTCTTGTCTTGTATATAAAATAGGCTGTACGAGCGATATATGCTGGTAAAGCAGAGTTAATATATATTCTCAATACCTGTTTAAGTGGTCTTCGGTTAAAAAATAAAATATCATTACGCCATCCTCCTCCTTATGTCGCCATGTATTAAACGGGAGGATTTTTCGGGAGAATGGAGCCTACAGATGTACTCTTGGAGTCCGAAAGAAGTGTTCCGATAAGTGCGGTTTGTTCCACACTGGGATTGTAATTATTCGCACCACCTACACAAACAGGTGGAACCCGCATCGGTACCGTCCATTCTAAGCCGTCCATCAATATCATATCTTTGTCGGCGGTCTTATTGGTGGCCTTGTCACCGGCTGTACCTGCCATCTCTTCTTCGGCACTCCAAAAGGCCTTGTTTCTCTCGCAAACATTCTTGAGGTGTTGCACACCCCTTTCATTTATGTAGGCCGCCGTCTTTGCACCACTGGAAGCGTAATAAGGCATTTGTACCGACCCCCCTTTGCTCATGTTATCTACGAGTTCTTGGTTCGTCTTTTTGATTTCGCCGCCAAGGAAATTAACCATTTCTTCTTTGGAAGAAGTTTCTGTAGATTGGAGTGCTTCCTTTTCCTTCTCCACCGCGGCCTGTCGTGCCTTTAGTTCGTCCAACTTTTTCTTAAGGGTTTCTTCTGATGCATCAATCTTCTTGTCCAATACGAAATTTAGAATAAATGCCCTCATCTTGTTCTTATCAAACTCCACCTCTGAATACTTCTTCTTCAAGAAAGCCATTGTTACTTCATCAATGTACTGATTACCAGTAAGGGCTTCATAGATTTCCATAATATCCATAGATACTTGGCGATCCGTGATGTCTCCGCGAAGCCCCACAAATGCACGGTTACTCTGTAGTTTTTGAATACGCTGATATTCTTCTGAGGTCAGAAGAAGTTGTTTAAATTTCTCTTCATTAAAACCATTCTCTCCCTTCTTCAACATAAGACTGTACTTATAAAGTTCTCCGCGACTGGGGCTGCGTTCCAGATATTCGTCAAACAATTTAAACACGATGGCCTCTGTTCCGATTACCTTTAAACTTGCAGTATAAAGATTATTAACACTTAAACTTTTACGAAGCGTTGGTGCCGTGGTACTGATTACATCTCGCAAATCCGCCTCGGTGAGCTTCTTGGATGTTGCGTAGGCTACGTAAAAGTTCAATTCATCGGTAGAGGGTGCCATATTGTACATTTGCTCGTAGGCATACTTGATGCGTTTTTCAATGTCCGAAACAGAGCGTGTGTCTTTCTTTGGGGCGGCAGCCGTTTCGGCAGTGTCCGCTTCGGCATACTTTTCCACCACCTTTGAAGGTTCCACTTCTGCATCCGATTCTTCTGCATCATCTCTGCTTTCCATGATAAAGAATATAGCAATTAGCGTAACAAAAAGAAGAAGAGCAATTCTCGAAACAGAAAAAAAGTCCAGTTTCATTTTCCAATAGTTACTTTGTTTTGTTATCTACGAAGAACTTTATTTTTCCATAAAAGAAAAGAGAAGAATAGAAAGCAATTATGGTCTATATATGGAGACAAAACAAGTTGTTGTAATTTATTGTAGGGCTGTGGCACAAGAGAGCTATGTTTTTGTAATAAGTTTGGCACCAATACCCATGGTTTGAATTTCTTGCAAGAATAGTTTACAAGCATAGGGGATACGCACTTCGCCAAAGTGATTAATGTTTTTACAGTTATTGCATTTGTAAATATTCTTATCGGGGTTTACAACCGCCATATTATTGCATTTCTTGCAAGTGAATAGTCTGTAGTTGTCCGAACATTCCATCAAACGTTCCTTTAAGAACTGGAAGATACCGTGTGCCCAATTGCATTCCAGCTCCATCTCTCCAATACGCAATCCACCATCACGTGCCCTTCCCTCCGCCGGTTGACGCGTCAACATCACCACGGGTCCCGCATTGCCTCTGCTGTGTACCTTGTCCAAAACCATATGCTTAAGACGCTGGTAGAATGTAGGACCGATAAAGATATCACACTGCATCTGTTGTCCCGTGCGTGGATCGTACATAATCTCATTGCCATAACGCTCCATGCCATGGTCCTCCAGTACTTGGGCAATTTTTTCCACATCCGTCTTATTGAATGGGGTGGCATCTCCGTACTTCCCCTCGGTAACACATGCTTTACCAAGAATACACTCCAATAGCTGCCCGATTGTCATACGAGAAGGAATGGCATGAGGGTTCATAATAAGATCGGGAACAATGCCATTTGCCGTGTAGGGCATATCCTCTTGGCGATAAAGCATTCCCACCGTTCCCTTTTGTGCACTCCTGGCACTAAACTTATCTCCAATCATTGGTACACGCTGACTGCGAATACGCACTTTACAGAAATTGTATCCCTCGCCATTGGTATTGGTAAAGTAGCGGTCATTGTAACAGTTCCGGTCTACAAAACCAGCTTCACCATTCTTCAGACAGACACTGTTATCCTTGTGGGTAATACCGGTTTTCGTCTTCGTGGGCATACATTTGCCAATAATCACATCCCCCGTTTTCACATACGTGTTCTCTTGTACAAAGCCGTCATCTTCCAGCTTGTCATAATTAAAGGGACGCTTCGGTCCATTGTCACTCACCGGCTTGGTAAAGAACTCTTCTTCCCCGTTGGAGTGGTTCTTGTTGTTCTGCTCTTTGTACGTCTTCAGATAGGTTGTCACGTAAAGTCCGCGGTCCACTGCTGATTGGTTCATAATTACTGCGTCTTCTTGGTTAAACCCCGTATATGTTGCAATTGCCACAATCGCGTTAATGCCACTCGGAAGCGAATCATTATTCATATACTTTGAAATCATCGTAGAGACCAGCGGTTTCTGTGGATAGTTCATAATATGACCCATGGTGTCATATCGGTTGCGGTAGTTTGACGCATAAACACCGAGAGCCTGTTTTCCCTGTGATGCTTGGTAACAATTACGCGGTGCTTGGTTGTGGTCAGAGAAGGGAATACAACTGGCAAGTACTCCAAGAATGAGACTGGGATGGATTTCCGCGTGGGTATATTTCATTGTGGGGTTCTTCGCCAATGTTTCCATATTCATAGCAATAAGACTGACGTTACTTTCTTCTACATCTACGAATTCAATCAACCCAGGTTTCTTTAGCATAAGATCCACCCACGTCGTGTCCGGTTTCTCCAGTAATTCCATCACCTCGTTATTGATACTAATGGTATTCCCTTCTTCCACGACATACAACGGCCGCGAACATCTACCACCCTCTGTGCAAATCTCCAGTTGCTTTTCCGGAATATTCCACGCAATGCCAGTAAAGATATTGATATATCCTTCCAGCTTCATGCGTCGCACAATATCATAGAGTTTCTTAGGGTTCGTATGTGTGCCGATGAAATCACCATTTAGAATAATCTTCGTCTCGTGGAACATATCCCTAATATTCTTGGGATCAAATAGCTTTACCCCGTTTTCAAGAAGGATATCGTAAATGTTATCAGAATTTGACGCAATCGTAATATTAACCGACATCGCCATGTTCTTTACCAGCCCCACAGATGCCCCTTCTGGTGTTTCGCATGGACAGATAACACCCCATTGTGTAGGATGCAACTTGCGCGGTTGTACCAGTTTTCCACTCTTCTCAATGGGAGTGTTAATACGACGCAGGTGTGAGAGAGTAGAAGGATACGTCATGCGATTGAGTACTTGAGCCACCCCCTGTTTATTCTTGTTATTCTTAATTCCCCAGTTACCGGTTGCGAGAGCATAACGAATACCACTTTCAATGATATTTGGCTTAATAATTTTGTTGTTAATATTGGTCTTATTGATAATATTGATGAATTGGTTTGTACGCTTCCAGACACCGTAATTAATCTCCTTGTTAATCATATTCTTCATGTCTTTAATCATTTTCCCATAATACTGGCGGAAGAGACTGGCGATAAGAATACCCGGGGTATCCACGCGTTTGTTAATGTAACTATCGCGGTCATCGTAGTCGCGCAATCCAAGGAAACACTTTAGGAGTTTGTTCACCATGTACCCCAGATACAGTGCCTTCTTCTTAAAGTCATCTCCTACATGAGGGAGGAATTCCCGTGTCAGGATATTCTTCAAAATCTTCATGCGTTCCAGACTGTTGTAGAGGAATTCACGGGGGTATCCATTAATGTTGAGATAACGTGAGAGGTATTCCAGTGCATCGCGTTGGCACTTGATCTCACTCGCCTCATCAATACATGCGTGGAGACTGTTAATAATCATCTGATTTCTTGGCTCGTCAATATCATGAACAATGTATTCAATAATCTCCTTATCACTCGTAAGGCCGAGGGCACGAAAGAGGATAAAGATAGGCACGTCTGCCTTAATGTGGTGAATATTCGCACGAATAGTACGCCCAAACTGGTTCGGCTTGGAACTAAGCTTCAGAGATGTCACCTTGGGTACCCCGAGCTTGTTCTCTTGTACCGAGCGGATCTCCGCCATGTGGGAGTAAGCGGATACCTTGTTATTCAGAAAGACGTATGTTTTATTCTCGGCAATGCGGTCTTGGCTAATAACCACCTTCTCATTTCCATTCACAATAAAGTATCCACCGAAATCATACTTGCATTCAGAACCGTCTTCTGCGATAATATCATTCAATACACAGTACGCAGACTTGACCATAATAGGCAACTTGGTAATATACACACTGTTAATCTGCTTTGTATCTTCGTGAATTTCGCCCGTTTCAGTATCAAATGTTTCGCAACGAATGTTTACATTTACGTTTAGGTTTCCAGCGTAAGTAAAGTTCCTTTGCCGTGCATCATTCGGTGTCATGGTCTTTGTGCTTCCATCTTTTTCATAAATAATGGGCTTATTGAGTACAGGGTTCTTTATTTCAATACACATGTGATACTTGAAGCGTTCATGTTGTGGGAGATACTCGTGATAGATATCAATGGGATTAAAGCCCTCAATAATCTGCTCCAGTTTTCTGAGAATGAAATCATTGTATGATTCAATTTGATGTTTCACCATACGCTGACCTTGGTTGTGTGTAAAGTATTTATCAATAATTGCGGTCGTAATGGTATCCATATCCATCTGATGTTTGACCATTTTGTCAAGACCTCCTTCTCCTTCATCGCGAATATCCTTCTTCTTCCCTACGAGTTTCTTTTTCATCTTAATAACGTTGTCACCGGGAGCAGCAGCTTTCGCAGACATCATCAAAATTATGACAATGAAAGAGAGTGATGGAGATCTATTATAAACACCTGATGGTTTCTTTATATCGTTTCACGTTGGCCTTATTTGCATTGGATAAGAAGACCATGAGAAAAATGTTTCAATTTTTACATTGGGCGTTTGCATAACGGACAATCTTGGCATATCGCATACCACTGTCGGATACATGCAAGACAGAATGTATGAGAGCAATTATTTAGTTCCAGACATATACGCCGCATCATAGGACAATGACAAATCGCACAGATTTCATCCGCGTCTCTAAGATGTTCAAATGTGTAATGTTCATCCACCATCTCATCAATCTCATACTCTGCATACCTGTCATAAAAAGCATTAAGACTTTGCCCACTTGTCCGGGTGGTCCGCGCAGCTATCTTTGGCGATAGCTGTTTCGTTGTTGTAATATACCGCCGAATGACATTGTTAGAGACACGGCATTTTTCCTGATGAGTGTGTATTCTGTGTTCTTGATAATGGACATGACAATACTTGCACTTAACTTCTATGGGTGGTGTCGGCAGTGTTGCTTCTGCAACTTGTACATTATGTTTTTCAGGCGGCGATGACATGTTGAAATATGGATGAGTACAACGGTTTACGTTGTTTATGTCGCGGAACATAATATTTGCGAAATGTATCACATAGAAAATTGGATGGCCATGATAGTTATATTATCGCCACTTCCTCTTTCCCGAGCCATCACCATTGCACGATAACAACCAATCTTGGAAGGGGCGAGATTCAGATGTTCTACAACTTCATAATTAGAGACAGCATCCCAAATGCCATCTGTGGCGAGAACAACCATCTTAAGATTGGCGTTAACGGCAAAGTCGTAAATATCCGGCTTCCAGATAACATGAGGTGCCAGATAGAAATCACCAATACTACGAGATACTGCAAGGGTTCCATTCACACGCGGTACATCATTGGGTCGCTGTATTACTTTGCCACCAGACTCTATAATGCGTTGTACCTCGGCTTCTGGTTTATGGTCCCGTGTAATTTGATGTACTTGTTGCCCATATTGCATAATCGCACGTGAATCACCCACATTTACAATCCCGACATGAACCGGAACACCTCCCTCATTCTTTATAAGAAGCATAATAACAGCTGTAGTGCCACAATGAGTTCCTATTTCGCGTGGTATTTTTTTTACTAACCGGTGAACCACATCATGTAATATGGCAGTAATATTTTTTACGAGCTTGGTTGTGGAATATTCTTCAGCGGTTCTCATAAGATTTCGCACTGCTTCACGCAGTTCACTTACCAACACATTTGTACATATTTCTGCAACTTTATCGCCCCCATGACCATCAAATACCGCATAGCAATCCACGCCTTTTACTACGTCTTTTTCTACGACATGTCTATCTTCCATATAGGGACGAGAGCCAATGTCCGTGGCGAGTAATACGTTTGGAGACATTTCTTTGATGTATCAATACAGAAATATCATCTGTCAATAACCACGCCGATATCTTTTTTTCTTTTTTTCTATGCATTTTATAAACAGACAAACGGTAGATATCCATGGGAGATGCAATAAAAAGAGAATGGACACTGGAAGGAATACCATTTTCCTCCATTGTGAAAATGTACAAACACCACTCTATGGAAAAAGACCCCGATGATTATTTATACATGACAAAAATCGAAGTAAGCGAATATAAGAGGATACACGGACCCAGTTCGCCGATCAACAACGCCAAACTATTCCCTTCAGGAAAAGATAAATACATTATTGTACCTTATGACAAATCCGTTCCCATTGCAAGAAAGAGGATAATTGATGGACACCATGTTATGACCATTGCACAAATGAAGGCATTACTTCAATACATTACCAAAGACCAAATAGTGCCAAGAGATATTAATTATATGGCTTCGGGACCGCTTTCTTTCATCGTGTTTATACTTACTAAGATTGTGCTAACCTCGGGAGAGAAGAAAGGCAAATGTATGTTAGAGGCGGATCTTGACAGTTACACAGCTAATGAAAAGCTCTTTATAGAAGAACTTGTTTTCTTGGTAAAGCATCTTAGATATGCACCTGCCAGTAGAATTATCTCCATATTTGAAAACATTGACATTGTATATACAAACTCTAAATTAGAGGAAAGGCGTGATGAATTATTTAAATTATTAAAGGCCGGAGATTGGGAAAAGTTCCGCAATGAAAAGATTATGGACTTTTTTGAACTTGTAGACAAAGAGATGGGAGAAAAGTACCCCTCGGTATACAGTATGCTAACGGAAAATGAAACGACGCTAAAGAATAAAAAGGTGACTAAAGCAGATGTAAAAAAAGTACGTACAAACCTCCTCTCTTTCTTAACCAATCATCTCAACATGACTGACATAACCGAAGACAATATGATTACAGAACTTACCAGAATAAACCCCTCAAAATGTACCGTCATTTGTGAAGATGATGTGGTGTGCGGGGAGCCCTTCGCTGATTACATTTGGGAAGATGCCGATAAATTCATTCATATTAACAAGGGGTATTGTTACACGGCGACGTTTATAGCAAGTATGATTGCCGGAAAGCGTGGGGTCATGGATCTCAACGGTCTTTTCCTTTATCAAACGGACATTAAAAATATTACAAAGTTCTTGGGTCACTATTACGGTACGACTTACCCCGAAGAGCTGAGTGATATCATGATATATTTCCAAGGGTACGAAGAGTGGGAAAAGAATGTGATCAAAACCAATTTTAAGATTGACGGCAGTGTATCTGTCGTCGCTTTTGATGCCAGTGATAAATCCCTCTGGACGGAGGATACTCTTACCAAGTTCTTTGCCTTTATGATAAACGATTACCAGAAACTTTCCCAGGTTGCCAGTTCCATAAACGTCATCTTGAAGTCCTCCAACATGATTATGGAAATGATTGGTCTCATGGGATGGATTATGATTAGTGATGATGTGTCGGTAATGGAAAACACGGGAAGCAAGTTTGAGATTTCGCAGTATTGTCTCGGCCAGTTCTTAAACTTTGTGGAAACACTTGACGATAAAACAAAGGCGGAATTCAAGCAAATGACATTTGGCGATGATAACATGGAAAGAATATTGAAAGACATTCCCAGTACTTGTATTCACGGCATTGGCTTCCGTATGATTAACTTTTACATCAATGGTTACATTGCGTGTAAAAACTATCTGGAAACTCTAACCGCCGCCATGGATGAAGAAGCGGAAATTAAGAAAGAGATGTTTGTACCCACGAAACTCAAAGACATTGCAAATTATGGTGGTAAAAATGGCGAAGAATGGAACAAGGCGACTACAGAGGAAATAGAACTTTCAGACTATAATGTTGATGAAGATGACCAAAAGGATTACATAAAATCGTTCTTCAGCCTTGCCCCATTCATTATACCTACTTCTGATGTGGATCATCCCTACGCCATTTACATTCCTTCGGAACATAAACTATCTACTTCCACTTCAAGTACCTTTGTTATCAACCCCTTGAATAGAATTTATCATACCGCATTGTATGTTCCACATAAAAAAGCTTTCCGTTGGTTCGGGTTTGTATACCAAGAAGTATATGAAAAAGAACTTCGTTTTGGCACAGAGGGGTTCAAAGATAATGACTTGTGGTTACCGAACCCCACGAAGAACCCAATGGTGTTTGTATTATCAAGGAGCTTACCGAACCACAAATTCGCTTATTATGAGAAAATCCTCCTACCCAACAAGAGCATGAATGGTGGCATTTCATATATGTACGACATTATTAGGAATAGGAAAGCGGTCTTCACTGCATACCTGCAACACATGAGCCATGTAATCAAGCGAACGGAGGCGGCTTCCTATATTGTTGATGACTTGTTTGGAGAAATCATACCACCGCGTCTTACTGTTTGTATGTCTGATTTCTTCAATCAAGTGGAGAAAGACCTCCCGAAGAAGAGCATAAACATAAATAGTGCAATGGCATACCCCTATAAGAAACATGTAGATAGGGATGTCGTCGGGGTATTCAATGAGCGCGACGAAGATATTACAGATGTACACCAGTACTGTTCTATTATCAAGCGTCTCTTGCTCAAGGAAAATACATCTTCTTTCCCATGGTCGGATATTACGAATTTAATGCGTCTTCTTGGATATTACTATGTCATTGATGAAGTCGTGAAAGTAGATGTAAACAAATACAAGGGTTCTGGGTTTGCATTTAATAACCTCGTTGCAAAAGTGGAGAACATCACGTTGTCAAATATGCTTCCTACAATTAATTCCGTATTTAATTTCATCAATGACAAGAATATGTCGTCTGCGAATGTCAATGTTGCGAAAGAGATGTTGTCTGCAATTATAAGACGCTTCCGTGCATTTGCCATATTCTCTCAAGGGTTTATCACTGCACTTAAGAAGACAAACAAAACATTACCCTTCCCTAAAACGGTGCTTAGTAACAAGACAGATGAAGCCCTCCTTAAATTGTTGGCATGGAAGGGTTTTACGGCATCTAATTTCAGTGATATTGCACGTGTACTCATTGACGATTTCTACTCCATATTTAACCCCGAATACAATAAACAAATCCCTCTTTCGGCCCCTCTTGATATCTCAGAGATTACAAACGAACTACAGCTTCTTGTACATATCAACTCAAAGATGCCTTCCCTTTCTGATGCCGGAAGTGACCTGAGCCGTTTGAATATAACATCGCAGTTACCAAAGTTCGTCAGGTATTACAACGTTATAGATAAAACACTTGGCGAGAATTACATTCAATACAAAGAAGAAGACTTTAAAATTAAAGACGGGGATTATCAGGGTGGCATTATGGAGAAGTATGTATATACTGCCAAACTGTTAACTCTGGAAAACCTACAGACAAAGGTGGCTGGTTGTTTCCTGTTGAATGAAATTATCAACAAGTATTTGAACCCAGACACGTTTGATGCAGAGGATGCGAAATTGATACAAGCATACAACACCCTAAACATCCCTGTGGAACATAGACAGGTACGTGACGTAGATGAATTCATTAAGAATGTTCTTACTGCTCATGTACTAAGGGCAGTAAACCCTATCACCGCCTGCGGTGCTATCTTTGACGCATTTGTATATTAGCTATCGGCCGTCTTGCTCTCTCTTTGCAGCCTCCCCTCCTCCCTTCCTAAAAATTTGACACATCAAGATTGTGCATACCATATTATTCATTTTTGTTCACCTATCGTATATTACGACCTTGTACACACAGGTAAAACATTGGAAAACAAAATGGACCACCAAGATTGGAAGCCCGTGATCTTTAGTCAGAAGAAGACGGCGGCTACACGGACGCAACATAATAAAGCGGTTTCGCATTTGCCGTCAAAGATGACCCGCGCCCTTACAAGTGATGATCCAGAGAGCCTCGTTAATAAGAAGTTTGAGCGTTCATTTATTAACGAAGTTGTGACAAAGCGTGTAAGCCAGGGTCTTGATCAAAAAGCATTTGCTGCCCGTATGGGTATGCGTCATAATGATATCCAGCTCTTTGAACAAGGAAAAATGGTGTATTCTCCGCAACTCAAGAGTAGGTTTATGAAGTATCTACAGACAACGCCCTAATACATTTGCATGTACAAATACAACATAAGATACAAACAGAAAATCAAAGCAATAACTTGCTAAACTAAGTATCCATTGTTTTTTTCTTCCGCACGATTATTTTTTTCTTCTTGGTTGTCTCTGTGTCTAACGAGATAGTATCCACTTGTTTAGCAATCTCTTGGACGGCAACATCGTCGTTCTCTATTTTCTTTTTAATAAGCCGTTTCTTTGGAGTGGAAGGCTCTTCTGTTTTCTTTACAACTCTTTTCTTTTTGATGGGTGTATCAGTGACACTTTCTTTCTTCCCACGAAGTTCTTTCTTTGCACGCTTCTGTGATTGTTGACAGATATAATATACCATTTGTATGTACTTTACAAGGATTGCTTCGTAAGTAAGAACGTCTCTTTTTGTTATAACACTCATGTGTTCATATTCCGCGAGGAAGTCTACGAATTCTTTGATGTATGGAGAGAACTTGGCATTATCTTCCGCGTTTTCATTGGCAAAGTTACAGCGTCTTTTTAGTAATATGAGCCGTTGTATTAATTCAAATGCCATGATAGGTATCGTATAGTTCATGTGATATAGCTTGTAAGACATGGTACGTGCGTTCTGGATCATCTCGTAGTGGTTCATCTTTTGCATACATTTCTCTGTGAAATCATCAAATGCTCTTTCAATAGAAGTACTGTAATTTTCCTCTTGCGTTTTTAACATTTTCAAATAACAGTTCATAATATCATTGTGAGATGCAGAATAAATTTTATTGAATGTTTCAACCGTTATCGGTTCTTGGTGTCCCCATGCACCATAGTTCTTCAAATAAGTATTGTAGGCCACATCCTTGGAAATATTAATGGGTACAACCATGCCGACATCGCGAAGATGCGGTTGAAATGGTGTAGATGAAGAATTGGAGTATAGAATGAATAGAGCATTCTTGTTACGCTCCATGATATTCTTAATACGCATTTGCTGGTTCAAGTCAATGTTATAGATGAAATACACGGGTTTTACTCCTGTCTCTTTCTGTAAAATTCCATTGACCGATACATTCTTCAGGTATTGCAAGGAAGCCTCTGTTAGAGAGAACTCCATGTGCTTGTCTGAATTGCGGTAATGAAAGGTGTCTGAAGCGGTGGTGCCATTAAAACTACAAACATGCAAATCACTGACATGTTTCACTCCCAAAAGATGATATACGTATTTCTTGACAATCCAAAGAGAGCGTGCGGAAAGAATAATGTTGCCCACGTTATAAACTACCTCTTTCTTTTTGAGCAACTGATGTGCCAACCCAGTGGTTAGGTCTTCCACATTCGCTTCTAATATATTTAAGACATTGGCAACAGTATTCATATTATATTACCGAAAGCGTTGACTTGGTTGCAAAACTATTTTTGGTATAACCAATGTATCGTTGTCGTAAAGAATGTCTCTCTGTATTGAAACTTACCGAAAAGGCAACTCCGCGAGAAATCAAAACTTCGTATCGCCGTTTGGCTCTTCAATATCACCCAGACAAATGTAGTGGTAACGATGTTATGTTTAAGCGTATTAATGAAGCATATCAATTTTTGTCAAAAACGGGGCGTTACGAAGATGCCAGATGTAGTTCTCCCGATGAGGCTATTGATGCTATGGTTGTAGATGTTACCAAGGAATTTGTACACGGATATAACAAGACCGAAGACACTGTTGTAGATACATTATTTGATGTATGGTTAGACAAGATGAATGATACCATGGAAGATATCAAAAAACAAATGCGGTCCCGAACACCAAAAAAACCAGAAGTTAGTAAAGAGATTGTTCCAATACGAGTACCTGTGACATTCGCCGAAATCTTCACAGGCAAAGTCAAGAAAGTATGTACAAATATTCCATATACGTTTTTATTGCCATTGTATGTACCAAAAAATGGGGGCGTTATTTGTATAGATGTCCCGCGTGCTGCTTGCAAACACATGTGTCTGGAAGTATCGCTTAGTATTACGGATATCCCTCAGAACGTCTCTTTACACGAGAATGGTTACGATGTTTTTGTTTCTGTTCCTATTACTAAAGAGGAGTTCTTTTATGGAATAAATCGCAGTCTTACTATTCCAGATGTGGTAAATAATCTTTTGATTGTACATACTTTTTTGCATCCACCATTGCAGAGTATGGATATTGCAGAGTATGACAGCGATACAAAAATAAAATCCGTTTTGGAGAATGCTACCATGACATTTGAAGACATGGGATTGCCTCTAGAATGTGAATCCAATGAAATAAAGTATGGATGTATGTACATACAATTTCACATGGATACAAGCCCAGAAACAAAAATGTGATGCCAACAACTTCTTTCATTTTTCTTGTATCTTCAAAATAGAAGACAGAAGCCTCAAGTGATGGAAACTATGAAATCTGCCAACGACTTGTTCAAATCACTAAAGAAGTATGTACAAAGACATAAAACATCTTCCTCTACCATTCACCATGTTATATCTCAGATGTCTGCATCCCACTTGAAATCAAAGCACCGGAAGTATCTACAATCCAAGCTTCATGGTAGATATATGGACGAACGTATTTCTAAAGAGACCAAAGATTACAATCGCGTGTGCGAATTATCATTTAGTTATCAAAACCGCGTCGTTAACTTTGTTTATCTGTACAAGAGCAAGACCACCACTCGTATGCTTGTTCCCAAGAAGGCAAAACACCTTCTATGGCTTCTTATCACATTATTGGATACATTTACAACCATCAAACCTCTGGAAAGAGAACTGGATATCATTTTGGTAGATTGTAAATTTAAAAAGAAGTATGATATCCAAACATTGCGGGGGGACACAGATGTCCATCCGTTGGGTCCATGGGAAATTAACTCTGGTTTTACCGTAAAATATTTAGAGAGGCCATATTCTTACATATTGATATACCGCCGAGAAGAAATGGCAAAGGTATTGATCCACGAACTTATACACTTTATGGATTTGGACTCTTCTAATATGGGAAGAGATGGTCTTCTTAAAGAATTCTTTGGGTACGATGAAACCGACCGTTCTCTTGAAATCAATGAAGCATACACAGATACTCTTGCTTGTTACATAAACACCTATATTTATCATCTTCTCACAGGGCAGTCTTTTGCAGAACTGATTGCGACAGAAAAGGCACATATTATGAACCAAGCTGTTAAAATTCTCAACTTGTATGGTTCTTTCGCCGCCGACGCTTCCAGTGGGTATATCTGGAAACCTCGGTCTCCTGCCCTAAAAGAGAGGTCTCATGCAATATCTTACTACGTCTTAAAAGCACTACTCTTCTGCAATCTAAAATCCTTCCTGACCATGGTCAAATCACAGAAGTATGTACTACATGATCCAACTCCATTTGTTGAAATGATAGAGCACGAACTCTTCCACCATGGGTCTCTTTTCTGGAAGACGATGAAAACACAGTATGTGAGCTTTGTAAAGAACGGCACACGTCATGACACATCTTTACGCATGTCGTCTCTTGATATCATAGATGTCGTCGCATAAAATAGAAATGTTGAAATAATTTCGTATGCATATTTTTTTTGGTTTATATCAAACACAATATAAACATTGCATGGTGTATGTATGGTGGCAAAAATGAAAACTACTTAAGGATACCAGAGCTTAGTGTTGTATAATAAAAAGAACAATGGCATCCTCCAAGAAGTCCTCTGCCTCCAAGACCAAGAAGGCCGCAGCTACCAAGCCTGTTGCTGAACCTGTTACCCCTGCTCCTGAAAAGACGGAGGTAGTTGAGCCTACCACTGATGTGAAGACGGAAGAAGCCCCTGTCGCCGAAGAGTACACTTCTATTGTATCTGCTCTTGAAGAAGTGCAGAAGACGATCCGTGGTCTTGTGCAGAAGGTCAAACTCCTTAAGAAGGAAAATGACAAACTCCGTAAGCAGAAGACCCGTGGCAAGCGCGCTCAGGACGCTAACAAGCCTCCTCGTGCCCCCAGTGGTTTCGCCAAGCCCTCCAAGGTTTCGGACCAACTCGCAACTTTCCTCGGCATTGCCAAGGATGCTCTAATCAGTCGTACAGAAGCCACCTCTATCATTAACGAGTACATCAAGAAGAACTCTCTTCGTGATGAGGCTGACAAGCGTAAGATTATCCCTGACAAGAAGCTTTCCGCTATTCTCAGCGCCAAGAAGGGCGAAGAAGTGACCTACTTCAACATGCAGAAGTACCTTAAGCACCACTTCACCTCTGTGACTGCTGCCGCCTAATGTACTGTATAGTAATATCCTACAATTACTTCTATTCTTTTTCCACACAACTATTTCCTAATACCTATAGTAGTGCCGATACGGGAATTATGTTTCCAGAAGATTTGTCCAAAAGAAGATGGTGTTGCATAAAAAATTGACAAAATAATTGAGACACCAAAACACCATATATATCTTCAATACAAATCATCTCTGGGCTTTCAGACCTCTGTCGTCCATTTAAGACTTCCAAGGCACCTAAACGCGTCACTCATTAACTGAGTAATAAAGCATAATCACGATGGCATCTGTCCACAACATTGTCACTCCTAACGAGTTTGACATCAACAAGATTACTTACGGAACTGTAAAGCGTCTTGACAGTGGTGCCAAGAGTATTGGTGTGCTTTACAATGGTGCTCCTCTGGTGATGCAAATCCCTCTTATGCGTTGTCCCTTTGGTCTTGGAAAGTGGGAGAACAAGGATAACAACACGGTAAAGTACTCTATTGACCTTTCCTTCGCTGGTCGTGATGCCCGTCCGGTTCTTCAGCGGTTCTATGACAACATTGTCAATCTTGACGAGAAGTTCTTGAACGATGCTTTTGAGAACTGCAGCGAGTGGCTTGGGAAGAAGTACAACACGAAGGAGGTGGTTGAAGCTCTCTATACAACTACTATGAAGTATGCACGGGACAAGGTAACCAAGGAGTTTACGGACAAGTATCCTCCTACTTTCAAGACGACCATTCCTCTTACCAAGGAAGGCTCTTTCGCCTGTGAAACATTTGACAACAAGTGTAACCCTGTAAACCTCCTTGATATTGAGAGGAAGGGTGGTCTCAAGGGTTCCAACATTTCCGCAATCATTCAGTGTCAGGGCATTTGGGTTGCGGGGGCGAAGTTCGGGTGTGCATGGAAGATTGTACAGATGCAGATTTCCCAGCGTCCTGTAATTCGTGGTTTTGCAATCAAGAAGCTTGAGGATGATATTGGTATTAACGAGGATGATGCCAGTGACGATGGTGTCAGTGAGGCAGGAGACAGTGTAATCTCTGCCACGGAACTTGTAGAAGAAAATGATGATGATATTGTAGAGAGTGACGATGATGACGAAGAAGACAATGATGATATTGTGGAAAGTGATGACGATGATGACCTCGACGCGAAGCCCGACGCGAAGCCCGTAGAGGCGGAAGAGCAGCCGAAATCTGCCCCTAAGAAGGCACCTGTTGCAAAGAAGGCAGCGGTTCGTACCAAGAAGGCGACCGCCTAAACTCATGAGTTAAAACACGAATAAAATGATAGTATGTAATAGCGGAAGACAATATGAAAACAGAGAACGAAAATACTATGATGCATTGAATTCTTTTTCTTGTTTCATTGTGCAACATCATGTTTGCGGTTAAACAATGAGCAAAATAATATCCACGACATAGTAAGTAACATCTTACTTATAAAGATGGCTTGTAAGGAAGAAGTAAACTTTACGAATGTTGATATGCATGTAAATGACCTCGCCGATTTTGTATTTACCAAGAATATCAATAATGCAGAGATTGCTCTTGATTTACACGGCGTAGAAGATATCAAAGACCTCTTCTTTTTTTATTTGGATCTCTTTTGCAAAGGGTTGGTACTTCTTTTCGGCGACGGTCGCCACGTGAATGTAGAAGATATTACCTTGGAACAATTTGAGGTTATCCAGAAGAAAATGAAGTGTCTTGGTATCAATGTTATGTTGGATTTGCAGCCTGTGACAGAAGTCAATAGTAATATGCCCCAATACATATCATACATACGGGTGAAAAATCCAGAAGGTGTACCGATACCGCCGCCGCCACCCGATCCATCTCTTATCTCACAGATACAAAACGTACCAGGAGGCGGTCTTTCCCATACACCCCCACATATTAAAATGATGAAAGAGATGGACAACCCTTCACCAAGCGAAGAAACACCCACCATCGATGACAGTGAGATATCTATTTTCGGAGACCATAAAAGTGATCCACAAAAACAACACGAGGAATTTCTATCACATCTTGCTCTAAGTGATTTCAGTCTTAATATATGTACACCACAAATGGTGTATAATATCAGTTTTGATTTTACTATGACCATATAAGAGGTGGTGTGTCGCCTATGTAAAATTGATAAATAAGCTTAAGACTAAATCATTCTTTTTATTTACAGACTGATTACGTGAGTAGTGCAAGTGTCACAACAACATATACAGTCATGAAGACGATTATTGCTCTATGTGGTAAGAAGCGAAGTGGCAAAGATACTGTCGCGCACTTTCTTAGTACACAATATGGATATCAACACCTAAAACTCGCACAACCTCTTAAAGATGCGATGCATGTATTATTCGGATTTACGACAGAGCAAATGGAAACAGATGTAAAAGACACGGTAGACCTGCGGTGGGGGATTACACCACGGAGAGCCATGCAGTACTTTGGCACAGAAGTAATGCAGTATCATCTTCAAGAGGTCATTCCGAGTATTGAAAGAAATTTCTTTGTACATAGACTTATGCATCAGATACACCAATGTGAAAATGAGAAGGACAGCTCTTCGCCGTCGTTTGTTATTAGCGATATGCGGTTCATGCATGAATTTAATGCACTTTTGCAATTCTCTAAAGAAAGGGGGTATCATTTCAAAGTATTAGAGATTGTCCGTGGCAATCATATTCAAGGACCGAATTCACAGGAAAATACCCATAGTTCTGAAGTGGAATACAAAATGATCCCGAAAGACCATATTATCTTTAATGACGAGGGTATACCTCAACTCTATAAAAAAATGACAGCCATCCTTGGTAACACGATGGAGAAAGAGAAGGAGAATGATAGACGGGAACATTAATTGAATTCAATTACACGGGTCCCCTTATAAAGGTTCATGTTCTTTACGTTTGATTGGCTTAATTGTATCCTCTTTTTTCTACGCTGGACGACGACCCCTCCGTCTTTGGTAACAACTTCTTTCACCTTGATGTTTTTCTCATCCTTCTTTTTCTCTTGATTTTCTTTTTGTATCTTTAGCATGTCACTTTCAATTTCATCATGGTTCTGGACAATGTACTGTAGAAGATTATTTTGCAAAATCCATCGGAAGAAGTTTAATTGTCCTACTGTAGTTTCAATCGTCGCGCGTTGTTTCTTTTCATTTTCATAGGGAAATTCAATGCGGTCACGACGCCGGAAGGGGTCAAAAAGATGCTTGGAGTAAGATTTAAGTTGCGAACGGTAACTGAGATATACATTAAAATGGATTACGTTCTTATTCGCGTCTTTCAGAGGTACAATCGTATTATATTTCTTTGAATAGTTGGTAACAAACCAATCAATTAGCCGAAGACTGATGTCTGATTTCCCTTCTATAATATTGGCAACGGTGTGTATGGTATTGGTGATTTTTCCAGCATTGTTATTGGATGGAGGTGTAGCAATCGCCTTGGTAGAATAAAACTTTGTAAGAGAGTTCATTAAAAGATCTTTGGAACCTTTCATAGTATCCAAGAGATATCTGAGGTGTGTAATATTGTAAATAGTTAATGGCATAATCCTTAAGTCTTTACGTCTGTACAAAAATGAACGACATGTAGTAGTTTTTATATGGGTACGTTTATGAATAATATAGCAAGCATCATTCTCTTAGCATTCACCACCGATTTCAAGGGGGCGGCGGGTAGCGTCAGAGGCTTCGTAGCTGGAGTTGAGGAAGGGGCCCACAGATACCTTGGGGATCACGGGTTCCGAACGGAGCTGGAGGTTGGCGTTCTTAAGAGAGCTACCCACTGTGTTCACACCTACGAGGTAACCGGCGGAGAGGAAGTTCTGGTCCTTGACATCGCCCTGACCAGCGGGGTTTACTTGTGCCCACTTGCTGTTGGCGGCATCCTTGGGGAGCAGATCTTCGGCAGTAAGACGGTCCTTGGGGAAGCAGTCGCCGGGGAGTTCTTGGGTTTCAAAGTCCACGTTGCGCCAGTCCTCGTTGTCTTCTTCTTCGGCGGGAGCAACACCGTTGATGTTTCCGGAGGCACCTCCTTCCTTGGCGGTATCCACGTGGTTCACAGATGGGGCACCAACTTTGTTAGCGGGAAGCGTCTCTTCTTTTTCAGTGGCAACTGTAGAGTTCCAGAACTTTTCAGCTGTCTGAACAGTTTGTTTCTTGTTGTAGTAAGTGATAAGCATAAACAGGATGGCGGCAGCTGCAACTATAAGAAGCCCACGGAAAATTGTGTTCTTGTCCATATCTTTTATTATTACCCACACAAAATAATTTACGGTAGTATGGGTGGTATAATTGGGTCAGTTTTAACAATAAAATGTTAGTTCTGTTCTTCTGACAGGGAAACAATATATTCTCTCATCTTTTTCCATTCTTGCATCTGTGCATCAATCATCTGGAGATACATAGATTGTATATTCACTATCTTTGTATGCATCCGTTTGCGTTCTTTCTGCAAGAGTTCTTCTTCATATTCTCCCATGGGAAGTTGTTGAAGTGCATGATTGTCTTCTTTGTCATGTGGTTCATATACTGCCTCTCTCATTTCCCTGACAGTCCATTCTACGAAGAACTTTTGTTTATAAAATCGCAAGTTCTTCATTGCGAGTTTCAAAAGGATGCGATTGCCAACATTCATACTAAGGTCATCGTCTACATCCACAACTTTTAGGCGGATGAGATACCCATGTTTCTTATCATAGATGATACTGTTCACATAATACTCTTCTATAATCTTGGAGTTCATGCGGTTCTCAAACCATGTGTCACAGTTCTCTTGAACAATTTTAATAACTTGCTGATTAAGATCATGCAAAGCACTCATGTTCTTACGACCGTCCTTGATATATACATACTTCTCCGCCTCACTAAGATCACTCACTTTTACAATCAGAGCATTCTCAAATGTAAAATAGTAAGATGTATTGGGATTAAGAGATGCGTAGATATTACTTGTATACGTGCCATTTTCACGGCGGCGAGGACGCTTAATGATAAACTTGGGGTCTTGCGAAGGTTCATTCGTCTCCGTATTCCCTATAGTCGCAGTTTGCGGTTGTTCTTCAGAGGTATACTCGTTCTCAAGATTTGCAATGTCTTCGTCTACTTCCTCTGCCATTTCGCCGTCCACTGCTACATCTGTGTCACCTGTATCACCTGCTACATCTGCGTCACCCGTATACATATTTTCATCTTCTTTCATGTATTTGGGGTTTTGATTACCATAAATGTCGTCTAACTTTTCCATTTTGTATGTACATATCATTATTTGTCTTTAGGTTTCAACGCGGATGTGGTTAAGAATAAGATTTCCCTCTGAAATGTAAAGGACCGCGTGTGGTAGAAATATGGCATCTTCACCGGAACTACATACCCCCTCTTTTCATATTCCAAAAATGCCTACGTCTTCTAAAAACTTCGTTACCATACTTCTAAACAAGTTCATGGATGTATTGATGGAAGAGATGACAAAGGACCAAATGAAAGTAACCATACAAGAAAAAGTTATATCTCCCATGATTGTTTTGTTGTATAAACAGTTATATCCCTATATATACACCATTGTTATTGTGATCTTCCTAATGTTTATAATGCTTATTGTATTACTGGTATCTTTCATTATATACTTAAGAAAATGAGTTGTATAATAATTAAGAAACACCACCTTCTTCTCTCTTTGTTGCTTTAAAGATACGATATCATGGACGTGCGTTATATGGAAAAAATCAAGCAATGGGTAGAATACGACAACCGCATTCAACGAAACAAAAAGGACATTCAGACCGTGGTGGAAAAGAAAAAGGACGTAGAAACAGAACTTTTGGATTATGTATCGTCGCAAAAAATGGACCGGTTCACCATTAATATCAGTGATGGGAATATTAAATTTACCAAGATGAATGTAAAACCCCCTCTTACACAAAAAGTATTGCGAGACACTCTTCAGGATTATTTGGCGGAGAAAGATATTAGTATGGATATTGAGGACTTTCTTCAATACATGAATGAAAAAAATGAAACCAAGACAAAGTATATTATGAAGCGTGATATCAAGACATCTTCATCCTCTGCTGACCAATAATAATTTTTATGGTATGCTTACATGTATTAGTAATCATAGTCTTCTTCGTACTCCCGAGCACTCCCGCCAAAGAAATTTTCCTTAAGAGAACTCGCGGAGTTTTTGTACAACCATCTGGTAATGTTATCCACCATATTCTTTTTGAATGCTATGGTCTTCTCGGTATATACGTCAAAATCATTTTGTACTGTATTAGCGAAAGTATCAACAATGAAATTGATGGTGGAACTATACGTTGATTTCCACGTTTCAAAATCTACACGAGGTGAAACAACGGCGGCAATAACACGGGCTGCGTCTGCGTCTCTTTTCTCTATCCGCGTGTATTCTTTGTTGCATGTAAGAGGCTTCTCTTCAATGCTATAGACAACCTTGTTGGTGTCTTTGTCTCTCTTTATTCTCAGCATAGTTAGAGGTATAATTTATACACAGTTCAAAGCTTAAAGCTATTATGATTTATAATAATCAAAAGACTGGGGTAATCTCTAAATACTTGCAGTATGGGTAGCCAACATCAACATAATTATCTACAGGCAGCACTCTTTGAAGAGCCTCAGGATAATTCTTCTTCACTATATGCTTCAGACGATCTATCTAAAACTATCAATTTTTTCAACAACTATTATGAAACGCTTAAAACAAAGACACCTGTGCCATCTATTTCCAATGGTTCAATGAAGTATTACAATATTTCATCGCGTGTAAATAACTTGTATACAGATAACTATGAAAAGTTCGAGAGCACATGGAACGACCTTCTTAACAAAGAAAAGGCGTGGTATGAAAATAACACTGGAAGAGTACAAGAAGAAGACGAGTATATTTTGGATGATGTACAAGAACTTTTGGAAAGTGTACCCTTCTTTGATTTTATGTACCTATTTATGGAACACACCGTTATGAAAGATAAAGTCTATGTATAAGAGAAAGAAGACACCAGCTAACACTATTATACACATATTTTTACAACATTTACGAATGATACAAAAATAAATGTTTATTTAGAATATAAAAGATATATGGTTGATAAGATGAACGCCTCTGCACCCGTTGAAGTAAAAGGTAACCCCTCTTCGTTTGCCCCTAACGCAGCCCCTGTGTCTGGTGGCGCTCGTTGTGCCAAGAAGGCTCCCGCTGCTGCCAAGAAGGCTCCCGCCAAGAAGGCCCCTGCCGCCAAGAAGGCTCCCGCCAAGAAGGCCCCTGCCGCCAAGAAGGCTCCCGCTAAGAAGGGTGGTGCATTCGCTGACGCTCAGTTCGGTGATGCTATCAACTTTAACGTAAAGAAGGCTGCCCCTACTAACGCGTGTATCAAGGAAGGCGGCTCTTTCTTTACCAATGCCGCCACCCTGAACGCCAACGCCGCCCCTAAGGCTAACGCTGCCCCCAAGGCTAACGCCAACGCCGCCCCTAAGGCTAACGCTGCCCCCAAGGCTAACGCCAACGCTGCTTCCCCCAAGGCCGGTGGTTCTTTCGCC
>Ga0255764_10000131_pt1 | contig 64329 bp, 41 predicted proteins | sample 071ome_30_FD_179964 | JGI IMG/M metagenome (GOLD analysis project Ga0255764, IMG submission 179964) | Coastal salt marsh microbial communities from the Groves Creek Marsh, Skidaway Island, Georgia - 071406AT metaG (version 2) | ecosystem: Environmental > Aquatic > Marine > Intertidal zone >... | reverse complement strand
TCGACGTTTGCAAATTCGTCCCAATCGGCATTTCGGCTCTGATTACCTGCAACCCAGATGTCTTGGCGTTCGCTGAAATCACCGTTTCCGTCGTTCCAGAGGATGCTGAATGTGTGGGCACCGTCTGTTGCGACAGCCATGTCGTTGAAACCGTCGCAATCGAAATCGCCTATGGCGATTTCCGCAGGATCTCGGTTCGTGGTGTAATTTCTAGCCTGTGAGGCACTCGTTGTGCCTGCGATAGCAAGCGTTGTTGAAAAGACCATCAACAACACGAGTGTTATGCTTCTTAGTTTTTCATTTGTTTGGTGATTTTTTGGAGCCATATTCATCACTAACCCTTGCGAAAACCTGTTCGACTATAATGCCTTTGGGTTTAGGTTTAGCAAAAATGCACATGGTTGCGTGATTGGGTTAGAAAAAAAGATTGAAATTTTGCATTAAATTCTTCCGCCGAGCCATTTCGGCGAAGGCCCCCATCCAATCGCATCTCCGCCATGGATTTTCACTAATTTACCAGCACTGAAAAGAGATTCGAGAAAAACCTCCAATTCAACACCCTCTCTCCCACCCAGATGTGTACTTGCAATTTCTTCAATATCTTCGGTTCGTAATCCGCTTGCACCAAATTCACGAACAACGATGCCCATCAAGGCTCGAAGCCAAGCCTCAGCCTCGGGATCAACACTCATCATACCGTGGAGTGGTTCTGGCTTTTCGATGTCCTCCAATGCCTCCATTATGGCGATTGGGTCGGGGCGTTCGTATGCACCCAATTCAAGCCGAGAGATGGCGTGATCGAGGTCAAGCTCACCAATTGGTCGACGAACAATGGGGATACGACTTGGATCTGGTTCTGGCCCCATATCAGCAGGCGGATTATCTGGAGAGAACTCCTGCTCCTCTCCACCACCCACATCACCCTGCGTGAGTTTTCTTGAAGTGACTGAAGAAATATTTGTTGCACTAGGGGCAACAGCAACCGGAGTGTACCACCCGACACCTGTAAGTCCGAGTTCTTCGACTTTCTCCTCAACCCACGAAGCCTCACCTTCGATAAGAATCTCGATTTCATCATCATCTGAATGAAACCTGTAGCGGACAACTCCACGTAATCCTGCCATTTTAATCACCGATTCAATCATGATGCAAGTTGTCGTAACACGGTATGTAGGATACCACCGTTTCGATAATAATCAACCTCAACAGGTGTATCAAGTCGGACGGTTGCTTTGAATTCTTTGATGGTTCCGTCACTTGATGTGGCTTGTACATTGACTGTCTGAAGTGGTTCAACACCTTCGCCTATGGGTATCGTATAGGTTTCGAATCCATCCAATCCGAGACTTTCATGCGACTCACCCTCAATGAAGGTCAAAGGGAGAACACCCATGCCAACCAAATTTGAACGATGAATGCGCTCAAACGATTGAGCAATCACTGCTTTGACGCCAAGAAGATACGTTCCTTTTGCGGCCCAGTCCCTCGATGATCCTGTACCATATTGTTCACCTGCTAGAACAATCTTTGGTGATGAAATTTGTGCAGCATCATAGACCGAACTTATCTCTCCAGATTCGTGGTTGTATGCAAACCCACCTTCTGTGCCTGGTGCCATTTGGTTTCGAATTCGGACATTGGCAAATGTACCTCTCATCATAATTTCATGATTACCGCGACGGCTTCCAAATGAATTGAAATCGCCTTTTTCGACTCCTCGCTCTTGGAGCCATATGCCAGCTGGTCCATCGGCGGGGAAAGACCCTGCTGGAGAAATATGGTCAGTGGTGATGGAATCACCAAGTTTGAGCAAGACCTTTGCATCAACGATGGGCGAAATTGGGTCAGGTTGTGTCGACAAACCGGAAAAGAACGTTGGCAGACGGATATAGGTGGATGCCTCTTCCCAAGGGTACAATGGGCTCGAAGTTGCGGGAATGGCATCCCATCGAGGCTCATTCATCACATCGGCATACCTCTGTTGGAACATGTTTGGGGTTATGGAGGCAAGTGCTGTATCTATCTCTTCGTTGGATGGCCACAATTCTGAAAGCATCACAGGGTCGCCATTAGCATCATTGCCAATGGGCTCTGTTTCGAGGTTAATATCGAGGGTTCCTGCAAGAGCATAGGCGATTACGAGAGGAGGACTTGCGAGGTATGAAGCCTTCACTTTACCATGAACTCGACCTTCAAAATTCCTGTTTCCTGATAGGACTGAGCCAACGATGAGACCAGCCTCATCAATGGCTGCCTCAATTTCTTGAGGGAGAGGGCCGGAATTTCCGATACATGTTGTGCAACCATAACCTACAGTGTTGAACCCAAGGGCACTCAAATCTTCATCTAGACCTGTCGCCTTGTAATACTCTGTAACCACTCTGGAACCGGGAGCGAGCGAAGTTTTTACCCAAGGTTTCACATCCAACCCTCGTTGTCTCGCTTTACGGGCTAAAAGGCCTGCGGCAAGCATGACGCTTGGGTTTGAAGTGTTGGTGCATGATGTGATGGCAGCAATGACGACATCACCATGATTCAAGTCGTACATTTCACCTCCATTCGGCACAATCGCACTCTTTGACAGGTCGTCTTGTGACAGACCGTGGCCGTGGAGGCCTAGCGTGTGTGTAAGGGAGGCATTGAAGTGCTCTTTCATCGCATTCAAATCGACTCTGTCTTGAGGTCGTTTTGGACCTGCGAGGGCGGGTTGTATCGTTCCTAAATCAAGTTCTAATAAGGTGGTGTACGACTTTTCTGGAGCCTCAACATCATACCAGAGCCCTTGTGCCTTCGAATACGCCTCAACACCTTGGACAGATGCTTCATCTCGACCTGTGAGCGTGAGATACTCGAGCGTACGCTCATCGACGGGGAAGAAACCGCATGTTGCACCGTATTCTGGGGCCATGTTTGCAATCGTTGCTCTGTCTGCTAAACTGAGATGCTTGATGCCTTCACCAAAGAATTCTACAAATTTACCGACGACACCCAATTCTCGCAGCATTTCGACAATTCGAAGAGTCATATCTGTGGCGGTCACTCCTTGACTCAATTTTCCAACGAGTCGAACACCGACAACATCAGGTGAGAGCATGTAGATTGGTTGACCGAGCATAACGGCCTCTGCTTCAATGCCTCCGACACCCCATCCTAATACCCCAAGTCCGTTCACCATTGTGGTGTGTGAATCGGTACCAACAAGCGTATCAGCAAGCCATATTCCCGACTCCTGTCGTGCTACACTTGCTAAGTACTCGAGGTTGATTTGATGGACAATTCCACGTGCTGGCGGTACCGCTTGGAAATTCGATAGAGACTGTTGACCCCACTTGAGGAAGGTGTATCGTTCCATATTTCTATGGTATTCAATATCTAAATTCAAAGCGAGTGCATCATCGTTTGCTCCCGAGATATCGACTTGTACAGAGTGATCGATGACCAAATCCACCGGCACTTGAGGGTTGACTTTCGAAGGATCGCCACCGAGTTCAACCATCGCATCACGAAGTGCGGCTAAATCGACAACCGCTGGGACACCTGTGAAATCTTGGAGAATGACTCTAGAAGGTCGGAATGGAATTTCAACTCGTTCTCCGTTTGCTTGCCAGCCAGCAATCGTCCGGATATCTTCTTCTTTGATGAGAAATCCATCGCAGTTTCTCATCGCTCCTTCAAGTAAAATTCGAACTGAATATGGGAGATGATGAGTGCTCACACCGGCCTCATCAAGTTTACTCAAGGCAAAATAATCGCCGCCGACATCAAGTGTTTGACGAGCACCAAATGGGTCTAGTGGTTCCATATCAAACGCCAATCGAATCGAGTCTATGAAGGCAACGGACTGCGTTCTTCTGCACGACAAATAGGATAATCAGAACTGGTACCATGGTGCAGTTTCTGATTGACCAACAAAGGTAGCGGAGACGAGATTGACATCTTCGACAGGCTTGTCATTTTGACCAGTTGGAACCTCACTGATGGTTGTGACAATGTCACATCCGGAGGTGATCTTACCGAAGACGGTGTGCACACCATCGAGCCATGATGGCCCTTGACCGTTGTTGCTGTCTTCTGGAATGAGGAAGAATTGACTTCCACCTGTGTGTGCTTGTGAGGTTTTTGCCATCGAAATCGTACAGGTTTCGTGCAACAAACCATTGTCAGCCTCATCGGGAATTGTCCATGCATTTTGGCCCTGGCCACCACATGAAGAATCCGTACGTTCCTGTCCGTTGCAATAGTTCGACCATACGAGTGCATGGCCACCTGTGCCATCGGCATTGGTGAAATCTCCGCCTTGAATCATGAAATCATCGATTACCCTGTGGAAAATTGTGTTATCGTACTCACCTTGCGCCACTATTTCTTTGAAATTTTCTACATGCACTGGTGCCTTATCAGGATACAGTTCAAGAACGATGGTTCCCGATTTTTCAACACCATTTTCACTCCAAGTCATTTGAAGTTCGACAATGTCGGTGGTTTCTGCACCCATATTGTTTGCAACAAAAATTGTACCGAGCAAGGTAACAAAACCGACCATGATGACGACGATGCCAGATAATGTGGGTGCTCCATTTGAAATGAGTTTTGGAAGAGCTGACTCGCTAATGCGTTTGGTTAACATTTCGTTTTTCAAGTCGTTATAGACAGAATTCGATTTTTTGTCTCTCGGATTCATCTTTACTGAATCTCGCAGGAGGCCTGCTGCACTTCGGTACTCTTTAACGGAGCCAGAAGATTTTGCTTTAAGCCAAGTTGCATGACCTGCAAGATGCAAAGTCTTCGCTTCGAGTCCTTTTGCGTCGGCCTCTCGAAGAATTGTAAGGGCTTGGTCGGGTTTATTTTTCGCGATTGCTTTCTCTGCTTTTTCCCACGCAGTTGCAAGATTGTTTGCTGCTTCACTGTTTGATTCCGAGGTTGATTTTCCACCGGCCATGCATTGGGGAGGAGGTCACCAATTTTGTTTTTCCCTATCACGACAAGATAATCTGACAAAGAGGAAACAACACCTTCAAAGACTCACCGTTCTCGGTAAGTGCAAGCAGAACCACTGCGGAGCGACGGCAGGAATGGCTTATGGCACCGATTATCAATGACTTTACCCTTAACATCGCAACCGCAAACGGTACAGGTTCGCAATCAGCGAACCTTATTCTTCTTCAGTCGATTTTTGACATGGGCATTGAAGTGAGTGGAAAAAATCTGTTTCCATCCAACATCTCCGGTCTACCAACATGGTACATTATTCGAGTCTCAGACCAAGGTTATCAAGCTCCGGGGAATAGAGTTGACATCCAAGTTTTAGTAAACCCAGCAACTTGGGAAGAAGATCTTGCAGCACTCCTTCCGGGGACAGTTGTGATATGGAATTCTGATGGCAAACTTCCAATGGACCGTGAGGATGTCATCTCCTACCCAATTCCGATGAATTCGCTCGCTCGAAAACTTAACCCAAAACTTGCAAAACTCGTATCCAATATCATCTACGTCGGAGCTCTTGCGGAAATTCTCGGTATCGATCAAGCGGCGTTAGAGTCCGCAGTAATGAAGCAATTCAAAGGAAAGGCAAGTGCCATCGAACTCAACACAACCGCACTTTCGCTCGGAAGAGATTACTTCAAAGAAAATCTAACCAAAGAGGATGAGTACATGCTTGAACCTCGGGACAGAAAAGAAGAACGATTCTTCATTGAAGGAAACGAGGCAACTGCTCTTGGGTGCCTTTTTGGAGGTGTTCAAATGCTTTCATGGTACCCAATCACTCCGTCATCCTCACTCGCAGAATCGATCATCGCTTACATTCCAACACTAAGGCTCAACAAGGAAGGGGAACCCACAGTTGCAGTGATTCAATCCGAAGATGAACTTGCAGCAGCAGGCATGGTCATCGGTGCTGGTTGGGCGGGCGCTCGTGGTATGACGGCGACTTCTGGACCCGGCATTTCTCTCATGCAGGAATTCATTGGTCTCGCTTATTTTGCTGAGGTGCCTTCTGTGTTTTGGGACGTGAACAGGGTTGGACCATCAACTGGTTTGCCTACACGAACTCAGCAATCCGATATTCAAATCCTCTACGAGGGAAGCCATGGAGATACTCAACACATCGTATTAATTCCAGGTACAGTGGAAGAGTGTTTCGAATTCGGATGGAAAGCATTTGATGTTGCTGAGCGATATCAAACACCTGTGTTCGGATTATCAGACTTAGATTTGGGAATGAATCGATGGTCGTGCGCTGGATTTGATTATCCGGACAAACCCATGGATCGTGGTAAGGTTGTACGAGACAAAGATGTATTCGAGGCGTTTGAAAACTTTGGACGGTACAGAGATGTTGACGGCGACGGCATCCCCTACAGGACGCTCCCTGGCTCAGGATTGGACCCTATCCTTTACAGAGGCACAGGCCACAACGAAGACGGCAAATATTCCGAAAAACCTGAGGATTACCTCTACCTCATGAATCGACTTCGCCAAAAAATAACGAACGCTCGAAATGACCTCCCTGAACCAATCCTTCGCGAAGAAGTCGAATGTGAAGTCGGCATCATTTATTTAGGAAGCATGGAAAATTCTATTCAAGAAATTGATGATATCTTAGAATCAACAGGTATGAAAGTAAGTCAGTGCCGAGTTCGTGCTCTACCCCTTCACAGCGAAGTTGAGGCCTTCATCGAACGTCACGAAATGATCATCGTACTCGAAATCAACCGTGATGGACAACTCTACACGATCATTCGAAAAGAAATACCAAATCATCTCGTTCCGAAAGTTCACTCTGTGGCCTACTCGGATGGAATGCCTCCAAGGGCACAAATTTATGCAGAAAAAATCCTTGAAAAGATTGAGGAGGTGCGACTGTGACCGAAAAAGTTGTCAAATTAAATGTCATTAACGAACCAAAAGATAGCTACACTGGTGGGCCATCATCGCTATGTCCTGGTTGTGGTCACGACCAAATATCAACTGTCATTATCAACGCAGCTTGGGAAAACGGGATTGAGCCGCATCGAATTGCGAAGATGTCGGGTATAGGATGTTCATCGAAAACACCTGCATATTACCTCGGGCAATCTCACGGATTCAACACCGTACACGGAAGAATGCCATCTGTGACGACCGGTGCAAACGCAGTTCATCCTGATTTGCTCTATCTCGGCGTCTCAGGTGACGGCGACTCCGCTTCCATAGGTATCGGGCAACTCATTCATGCTATTCGAAGGAATCTCGACATGGTCTACATCGTGGAAAACAACGGCGTCTACGGACTAACAAAAGGCCAATACTCTGCTACTGCAGATATTGGGTCGAAGAAAAAGAAAGGGAAAATCAACAAAACCCAACCAATCGACCTCGCTGCACTCGCCATTAATCTAGGCTGCACCTTTGTTGCTCGCTCATTTTCAGGCTCGAAAAAGCAACTCACATCAATTCTCAAAGCCGCTATGTCACACAAAGGATTCGCTCTTATCGATGTGATTTCTCCTTGTGTCACCTTCAATAACAACGATGAATCAATGCGTTCATATGGCTACGTTAAAGAAAACGAAATAACACTTCATATGGCAGACTACATTCCACATTTTAATCCAATGCCGGAAGTTGAAGTCCCTGAAGGGCATTTCCGCGACATTACACTCCATGATGGGTCTGTGATTCGTTTAGAGACCATCTCTGAAGAACACGATCCTGGAAATGCTGTGGCAGCATTAGCGGCATTACACAATGCTGAGGTCGATAAAAAACACGTCACAGGGTTGTTATACTTCAACCCAGATAAAGAATCCTTTACAGAAGACCTCAATTTACCTTCAAAGGCACTCATCGACCACGCTGATGAAGAATTGCGGCCCACACGAGAACAACTCGACATGGTGAATCAAGCATTGATGGGATGATGAGGGAATCTCGGAAAGAATACATCTGATCAGTATGGTAGACTCAACACGCATGACGATTGAAAACGATATGCTCAGTGTTGCTGTTGTCCTTACCATCTTAGTTTTGATAACAATCCGGTATCTCAACAAACGGCGTCGAATGCAATTGATGATGGCGAGGGCCGAGGCTGAAAAATATGGTTTGAATTCAAAAATCGAAATGGTCGACGGCCAAGTTCGACTCGTCACCTTTTCACGTCAAGTCGAGACACTCAACGGTAAAGAATACGACGCTTGGAAAGTTCGTGATAATGCTCGTGAGAAAAATTACGACCAATTTGAGTTGTCAAAAGAATGGCCCCAAATAGAAGCTGCTGCAACCGACAAAGAATTCATTGAAAAAAGAGAAGACCAACGTTCAACGTGGAACACATCACTCGGCAAGAACATGAACAAGCATCTCAAATTTGCTCAAAAGGAAATTTTCGGCTCCGGAGTCACACGCTTAGACATTTCGGACGAAGAGAAGCTCGACCTCGTCAACCGCTCGGAAAGAGAAGGTGTTGTCTCGGGACCTGTACAAATCACACTGACTTGGGATGATTATAACGACCTCGACCTTTACATCTACACGCCATCAAAGGAAGAGATCTCATTCCGCAAGCGACGCAGCCAATGTGGTGGTCGTCTTGACATTGATATGAACAAAAAACCACTCTCAAAAACTCCAATCGAAAACGTGGTTTGGGCGAAATCACCTCCCAAAGGCATGTACAAAGTGTTCGTTCACTTCCACCGACACCACGACAGAAACGATACTCAAGCAACGACGACATACAAGTTACGGGTTCGCGTCTGGGGTGAAGAAAAACACTATTCGGGCATGATCACCTTTGGTTCTGCTCTGGAGCACGTTGTTTCATTTTCTGTTGAAGAAGGAAGCAAAGAGTAGTCCCTCCCGGATTCGAACCGAGGTCACGGGAACCAGAATCCCGTATGATGGACCGCTACACTAAGGGACTTTCGTCCAAGCGGGAGAATTCGCCTTATTGAAATCAACGGTAGGATTCTTCTTGAATCAGACGAACCGAAAGAGCAACTTTGACACCCATGAAAGCATCATGATGATCATGAACGATGCAAGGGCGTACTTTGCCCAAGGACGAACAGGCTTCGGTTCACCCCACAAATCTATGCCCAAATCCTCTGCTTCTTGGTGAAGAAAGGCAAGTTGCTGGAGGTGTTCTTCGACTGAATTTGCTTCTTCCATCGATTAATCGCAGTCGACGCATCTTTAAGATATTTTATATACTTCCATTTTTCAAATGAACTCATGCAGAAGACTCTTGCACTAACAATTGTCTCCGTGCTCGTCCTTGCAGGATGTACGGGGCTAACAGAAGACACAATAGACGAACTCGTTGAAACCGTTGTACCTGGCTGTAATGATCCAGGTGCACTCAACTACGATGAATCGGCAACAAATGCTGATGCATGTATGTCAGAGGCAATCTTGGCTACATCCATCACAGATTTCCTCGACACATGGGATAACCCACCAGCAGCAGGGGAGACAATGGGAATCTCGATGGAAATGTCAACTGAAATGGAAGGCACCCCGATGGAACTTGGACTCACTCAAGCGGTTTCCCAGGATGGTCTCTATGTCAGTCAATCTCTCAACATGGTCATGTCACCTTTCTCTGATTACATCGAAGAAATGATGGGTGCAGAGGCTTCTGCAACCGAGCTTGCAATGTATTGTGAAAGTGAGGGTGCTACATACACCGCTGCAACTGATTCCTGTGGATTTGGAATGTCTGCAACTGCATGGACAATGTCCCTTGCTACTGGTGGCTCAACAATTTATGTTGATTACGGTGGTGAAAAATTCTACATGAACAGTGCTATGTCCCCATCTGAAACTCTTGCAGCAATGATTGCAGAAGACGAAGATGACGTCATGGACGAAGACGACATGGAAGATGATGGTGAGTGGGGATTGGTTGACTCAAGTCAATTTGACTGGTCGACTGCAAACTTTACGAGCACAATCGAACTTGAAGGAACAGAGGTTATGTTTGTCTTTTCAACCGAACTTACAGTAGACGATGTTGTTCAAACCATTACTATCCACGTTGACCAAAATTTGGAAGTTCGAGTGTTTGACCTCGTCTCTGACGAAGGTGACATGACCATCACATCATTCACCGATGCACAAATCGCCGAACTCATGGACATCGATACCTCGACCTTTACTGAGCAAGAAGCATTACCATTCACAGTTGGTTACGGTCAATCGTTTGACATGTTGGTCCACGAAGAATCCAATGATGACATGACCATGATTTGGGATTGCGTACAATTCACAAACGAAACTACACCAAGTGAAAACTGGGACTTGGGTTCGCTCGATGACGGCATGTGTGACCAAGAAGCCGATGAAGTTTCCATCGACGAAACATACACAGGAGAACTCGGCATGCCACAGACATTCAACCTCATTGAAGGTGAAGACGAAGAAATGATGATCACAATAACAGAAGAAATGGTACTCGAAATGGTATGGTACGATTACTCGACTGAAACAGGAGACGCACTCGGAACTGGATGTGAAGAAGATGGTGGCGTATACGATTCGACCACTGACACCTGCTCAATGCCTATTGCTGAAATCACAGCATATGATGACATGTACATGGAAATTTTCACAGAAGATGGAGAATACGAAATCATCCACTACCAATATGATGCATACAATCAAAGCGGCATACTTGCAGCAGCAATGTACGGATACACATGCCACGATGGTGAAGTGATTGATGCTGATTGGGTCAACGATGGCATGGAAGACTGTGCTGATGGTTCTGACGAGTTTGAAGAACCAGTTGACAATACCTACTGGGATTGTGAAGAAATTGTTGACCTTGGAATGATGATGGAAGATTGGTTGGAGACAAACCTCGATACTTCGATATGTGGTTCTGATTACACAGAACCTACAATTGATTCAACATACGCTGGCACCATCAACCTTCCAGAATACTGGTCAATGGAAGATTACGGCCCAATGTACTGGGTGGATGAAACAGAAATGTTCGTTATGACCGCCTATAGCAACAGCGAGGACCCCAACGGTGTCGACTGTGAAAACATTGGTGGAACTTATGATGCAGAGGAAGACCTTTGTACACTTGCAATCGCCGAGATCATGGATTACGATGACCAATACATGAAAGTCTACGATTACGAATCCGGCGAAGATTTGTACGTCTATTATGACTACGACGAAGGTACAAGCAGCGGAATTCTAGCTGCACCATGGGACGACAGTGGTGATTGGGAAGAACCAACATTCATCTGCGGAAATGGTGATGAAATCCCATTCAGTTGGGTCAACGACGGTTATGATGACTGTGAAGATGGCTCAGACGAACAGCAATACGACGAAGATGGTAATGAAATAAACTGGTTTGATTGCATGGACGGCTCTGAAATTTGGATCCATCAAGTCAACGATGGCGTCGAAGATTGTCCTGATGGCGACGATGAGTCGGATGATGGTGAAGAACACCATGATGACGAGGTGGTTTGGGATTGCGAACCATTCATCAGCGCTTCAATGTGGACTACTGCAGGCTTCGATGACTGGGATGACAGCAATCTCATTACTAGCATGTGCGATGAGGTCATTTCAGAAGAATTTTGGATGGAATTCGAACTAACTAGTGAGGAATCAACTTTACCAATGTCGTGGTACATGTTCATGGACGATGATGAAGAATTGCTCGCCTTCGTTGAATTAATTGAAGAAGACGATTCTACAATGTATCTCTACGCCACCATTGGTGAATGGTCGGTGTACGCTGACGCAATGTACTGTGAAGGTGATTACGATGCAACCAATGATGAATGTACGATGGAGATGGGCGAGGTCATCGGAAGTGACGACATGTTCATCGTCTTTTACGATTCTTGGGATGACGGAGAAATCATCATCATGTATCAATACGATGATTCAACAGGAAGTGGAATCTTCGCAGTTGCTGAAGAGAGTGAAGAAATGTTCCTCTGCGACTCAGGTGAGTCAATCCCAATGGAATGGGTCAACGACGGAATGGAAGATTGCGCCGATGGCTCGGACGAATACGAATACGAAGGCGATGGTATCGAAACAAACCTTTGGTGGGATGGCGAAGATCTCATGTGGGAACTCGACTATGATACAGACGGAGATTTCAACGATGTGGTCATCCTCGTTTATGATGAAGAAGATAACGAAGTCATGTCTTACAATGAACCATACGTAACATATGTTGAAATCAGTGGCAATTCCTTTTCCGATGGTTGCTACTATGCACAAGCAATTTCGTACTCAAGTACGGATGAATGGCTTACAATGTCAGAAGAATGGTTCTGTGTTGGCGACAACGAATGGGAAGATGATGGCGAAACATACGACTTCATGGTCCATGCAGAAAACTCAGACATGATGGCTTATGCAGGAGATTTGAGCGATTACAACGCTGTTCTTGCCATGTGCGATTATGAATACATCGAAACAACAGATGAGTACGAATACCTTTGTAATGACTCATCAGTCTCAGTAAGTTTGGTTGATGCCATGGCTGAAGGAGGCTCAATGGGCGTCTTTTTCTTTGACTCTGACGATTCTGGAACCCTCACAGAAGGTGATTACTTCACTGTCAGTGATGAGGTCGAAGTCGAATGGGACAGCGTTCGATTGTACAGTAACTCTGCACAGGCTTACAGCGATGAGAACCCGCTCTCTGAATCCGTACCAGGATTTACTGCAATTATGACCGTCATCGGTCTCTTGGGTGCTGTACTCATCCGCAAGAATGAGTGAATCAAGAACGGCGAAAGCAACACTTCAAAGGCCACGGGCCTCGAAGGTGTTCCATGAGCGAAGTACCAGAAGGCATTCGCTTTGATGGGTTTGAGCGAAAGCCACCTCGTCCGACGGCCACGATGACCATCACACGAGACAGCCTGCACGGTGTAGAAGTTCTGCTCGGAAAACGTGCCTCGACTATGCTCGCTTTCCCGGAGTACTGGGCATTTTGTGGCGGTGGAGTCTCTAGGCATGACAGAGAACTATCAGAGGAAATCGACATTGATGCAAATCAATTGTGTATTCTTCGAGAGATGGGTGAAGAACTGGGTCTTTGTCTAACCAAGGATGGCATCATCACACTACCCATTGAACAGCGATCTTTCATTCTCTCACAAAAAGATGGTTTTCATCAATTGATTCAAAACGGAGATCTCGTTCTTGACACTTCAAGATTGCAAATATTCAGTCATAGGACCACTCCTCCATTTGGTCCTGTTCAATTCGATAATGCCTTCATGCACATTCACCTTGGCCTCGAAGAATCCAAGGATTTGGTTCTCGATCTTGAACCTCAAACAGAATTTACAGATGTGCGGTGGGCCACACCCACGGATTACTTAGATCTCTGGAGGCAATATTCAATGAAAATTGCCCCACCTGTTGTCACAATATTAATGGAAATTGAGAGAACACTCGAACGATTTGATGGAGACATGATCAAAGCGAGTGAAGATATTGTCGCTCGCCTTCCTGGGAGAAAATCCATTCTTTTTGCCCACGGAGTTGAAGTTGTTCCAATCAAAACAGCCACGCTCCCTCCTGCAGATCACACCAATTGTTACCTCGTTGGAGACCCAGAGGGTGAATTCATCATTGTTGACCCTGCAATCAGAATGCGAGAGGACTTGGAGGCATTAGCTGCTGCAGTTGAACGTCATCAAGGAACACCGATTGCCGTTACCTATACACATACGCACTCCGATCATCTTGGAGACGAGGGATTATTGAAAGAAGCATTTGACTTACCTGTTTGGGCAAGCGAAGAATGTTCAAGAGAAATCCGAATCGACCGTATTCTGCACGATAATGAAATCCTTCATCTTGGTTCACAACAATGGACTGTGCTTCACACACCAGGTCATCACCCCGGGCATCTTTGTTTCATAAGCGATGCAGGACTCGTGGCTGGTGACATGGTAGCAGGTGTGGGGACAATTCTCATTCCACCGTATTCTGGTGAAATGTGGACATACCTTGAGCAACTTGAACGATTAAAATCGTACAATCCTCACCTCATTTTCCCAAGTCACGGCCCTGTGATTGCTCAACCTGAAAAAATATTTACCCGATACATCGAACACCGAACCCTTCGTCACAAGCGGGTACTCGAGGCAATTCATCAAGGACATACATCGATTGACTCGATTACTGAATTTGCCTATAACGATACACCTGATGCACATCCAGGACTTGCTAAGGACCAAACGTTATCCCATTTGCTGAGTCTTGAACGAGAAGGAAAAATTACTCAACGTTCTCAACAGTGGTTCCTCGGACATCATTGAAACAATGCTTCGGCAGTTGTTTTGCTCTTTTGAGGCCGTCGGCCCTTGCATCTTCTTTTTTTTAAAATTAGAAAAAAAATGTTACATGCACGAAAAACACAGAATTCCAAAATCCTTAAACTTAGAACGACATGCAGCCCGCTTAATGTTTGCACAATTTCAACAACAAAAAAAACAAAGAAAACATTGGAACGAACCCACACACAAAAGATTGAGCGTTCTCTTAACCCTCCTTATGTGTACAACATTTTTGGCAGGAATGGGTTCTGCAGAAAACCAAAGTAGTCAAGGGAATGAACCTGTTCCCCCAATTTGCTCAAAACAACATAAAAATGCAGAATCTGGGATTCTCCACTGCAACAATGATACAATGGAAGGATACACACTTTTCAGTACCAATGCAGACTCCAACATTTACCTGATTGACCATCGTGGTGAAGTTCGACATATGTGGACTTCGAAAGTAGAAAGAGCATCTGGATTTGGTCTCGATTTAGGTGAAAATGGTACGCTTCTCCGAGTTCTTGATGCCGATGATGGCACCTCAACGAGAATGCAAGCTGGAGGAGGAGCAACAACATTGGAGATTTTAGACTTCGACAGCAACCTCTTGTGGAGTGTCGACCAGAACACTGACAATATTCGACTCCACCACGATGCAAAATTATTACCAAATGGCAATGTTATTGCTATTGTTTGGGAATATCTCGATGACCAAACTGCTATTGACCTAGGGAGAAATGAAGAAGACCTCACTGGACAAGGCCTTTGGCCAGACGCGATAATAGAATATCGAAAAGACCCTTCCGGATTGGCAGAGGTTGTTTGGGAGTGGCATTTTATTGACCACATCATCCAAGATGTTGACCCCAGTTTGCCGAACTTCGGCAGTATTGTTGACAATCCAGGTAAATTAGACATTAATGCTGTTGGGCCAAATAGCGCCGCTGATGATCCAGATTGGTTGCATTGTAATTCGATTGAATATGACCCAATTCATGACCATATCATGCTTTCCTGCCGACACACAGAAGAAATTTACATCATTGACCACAGTGTTTCTTGGGAAAATGCTTCAACAGATCAAGGTGATATTCTGTATCGTTGGGGGAATCCACAAAATTACGGTGGAGACCCAAGCGAACACCATACTCGTGTACAACATGATGCAAGGTTCGTTCCACCTGGATACCCCAACGCCGGAGCCATCACATACTTCTCGAATCGAATGTGGGGACCAAGTTCAGTTGGACTATTTCATCCACCGAGGAATGGGTCATCATTCGATATCAACAAAACAACAGGTTTCTTTGGCCCAGCTCAACCTGACTTGCACATGGTTTTGCCAGCTGGTTGGGGACCTCGTTTCCAATCTGGTGCCGTCTACATGCCAAACGGACAAATTCTCATCACTCATGCACTGAATGGAAAAATGGCTCAAATCGGTTGGGATGGAATGATCGATTGGCTGTACAACATACCACTCGAACCAGATGGTACTGCATCACAACGATTGTCTAGAAATGGAATTCCTGTGACATTCAAGTCAGAATGGTTCGCTGTAAATGATTCAAGACTTCAGAATGTTGACTTGAACAATTACGGGGTCCTTGAAAAGTATATTGACGCATGCGATGATGGAGCACAAGATGCCCTGTGGGATTACAACGGAGATGGTTGTATCGAAGATGATGACCTCGATGGAATCGATAATTCACTCGATTGGTGTCCAAATACCCTTGAAGGCACCCAAGTGAATGAGTATGGATGTACATTTGTAGAAGAACCTGAAGTTGAAGGTTGCACAGATCCATCTGCATCCAATTACAATGCCGAGGCGGATATCGATGATGGAACGTGTACCTATCCACCTCCACCGGTGGTTGGATGTATGAATGAAAATGCAACCAACTTCAATCCTGATGCGACTGAACACGATGAACTTGAATGTGAATATGAACCTGAGGCCCCTCCGCTAATCGAAGGGTGCACCGATGAATCTGCTACGAATTTCAACCAACGTGCAGAACTTGATGACGGTTCATGTGAATACCCGCCACCACCGGTTGAAGTGATCGAAACGTGCATGAATGAAAGTGCAAAGAATTTCGATCCAACAGGCGATGTTCACAATGAAGATTTATGTGATTATCCACTTCCCCCTCCTATTGTTTTAGGATGCATGGATGTATCAGCACTCAATTACAATGATTGGGCAAATCAAGATGATGGTTCATGTGAGTATGAGGTTGAAATCATTGAGTCCCCACAAGTACATGATAATGATATCAATTCGACAAAATCTGATGATTGTGTTTCAAATTGTGGTGTTGTGGAAAATGATGGTTCATTTGGCCTCAGTGAGTCTCAAATGATGATTGCTGCAATCCTTGTTGTGTTTGTCGTCTTCACAATCTCAATGCTCATTATCTTCTCTCGGGATTAAGACTCATCACAATGTACTCGCTGGTCATTGCGCCACATGAGTTTATACATTGTCGCCCTCTCGTTTTTCATGAGAGATATGACTGGACGAAATAAATTTGGCATTTTGTTGCTTCTCTTCTTGAGCATGATCCTTGTTGGATGCACCGGTGAATCATTGAATGAATGGCAGCGGCTGAACGCTGTTGAATTCGATGAAGCCATTCAAGAGATTCAAGGAGCCTATCTTTTGGATACGAGGACGCAATCGGAATGGGAAAATGATGGCCACATCGTGAATGCTACATTGATTCCTCATGATGAAATTGACCTTCGAATTTCTGAATTACCCGAAGATAAAGACACAACAATTCTATTGTACTGTAGGAGCGGAAATAGAAGTCAAACTGCAGCTCAGACATTGCTCGATCTTGGGTATACTGATGTTCGAGATTTAGAATCTGGGATTATTGGCTGGAAGAATGCAGGATACCCTGTTGAATATGGCCCATAGAATTCAATCGATGTGAAATCCATGAAAGCAACGATGAGTTCTACTGACATTGCACACATGTGTAAAGAGATGCAATTCCTCGTTGGTGGACACCTCAAAAAAGCGTACATGCCACATTACGAACAGATTGTTTTGCGAATGAACCCAAAGCACACATCACAACATGATGTGATATTGATTCGAGGTGAGCGAATCTATCTTTCGCATCAAGACCGGCCAATGCCAATGACTCCCCCTCCATTTGCGATGGTTCTCCGCAAGCATCTGAAAAATGCAAGATTGCTTTCTCTTGAACAGGTGGGTGCCGATAGAATTCTCAAATTTACCTTTGATTCAAAGCATGGTATTCGAATTCTCTTTGTTGAAATGTTCCAAAATGGGAATGTGTTGTTGACCGATGAGGATGAGTTGATTCTACAAGCACTGACCAGCACATCATACGCTGATCGTGTCCTAAAAAAAGGGCATCAATATCAATCACCGCCGCCACCTGTCGAGCCACGCACTCTGCGTCCAGAAGAATTTTCCACACTCTTGGTGGAATCTGACCAACCTCTTGGTCGAACACTTGGGGGAAAATTAAACCTAGGTTCAACGCTTAGTGAAACAATTTGCTACAGGTGTAGATATGAACCTTCAACCGCAGTATCCGATGTCGACCCTCAACTTGTGTATGATGCCCTTCAACGCACGCTAGAACAAATTGAAGAAAGTGAGGAAGGCTATCTTATTTTGAAAGATCATTTGAACGTACATGCAGAAGAATTGTCTTCACTAACATTTGAGGAGATATCAAACTCACTCGTTGAAATTAGTCCGATTTCACTACCACAGTACGAACAATATAACCACATTCGTTTCACATCATTTTCACAAGCTATTGATGCATGGATTGGCCTTCATGATGCGAGTGCCCATCAACGAAGAGAAGATGAACGACTTGCCCAATCCTTTGCTGGACGTGGACCTTCCACAGTCATTGAACGATTGGAACGTCGATATACACAACAGCAACGATCGCTCGAACAATTTGAAAAAACAATCGAATCTCATCAAGCCATTGGGCAAGCTCTTCAAGAACAATACGAACATGTTGAGCAAATCATACAACAAACCAACGATGCAATCGAACGACATGGATGGGTAAAAGTTAGTGAAAGTATCAAATCAATTCCTTGGATAGAAAAGGTCTACCCTGCTGAAGGAAAAATTGACCTTCTGTTATGTGATGAGAAAGGTGAACCAAGCCAAAAAGTGAATATCGATTTGAGTGCGAGCGTTCATCAAAACGCCCAAGTCTACTTTGAGAAGGCGAGAAAACACAAAAACAAATCACAAGGTGCTCTTTCTGCTCTAGAAATTACTCGTGTTGAATTGGAACGTGCCAAGAAAAAAGAAGCAAAATTAGAATCAAGTGGTAAAATCAACTCAAAAAAACGAACGAAAAAATTCTGGTTTGAACGATATAAGTGGGCCATTACCTCTGGAGGTCACCTGTTGATTGGAGGAAAGGATGCAAAAGGCAATGACTCAGTTGTGAAAAAACACTGTTCAAACCAAGATATCTACCTCCACGCAGACTTGCACGGTGCACCTTCCTGCAGTCTACGTTCAGACCATGGGCTCATTGCTGACCCCTCACCATCTGTACACATACCAAGTTCAATTCCATCCTACAGAATTGCTGACAAACTCGAGGATGAAATCATCGATGAAAACAAGTTGGAACAAGCCGCCGTCATGGCCCTTGCGTGGAGTCGTGCATGGGCGAGCGGTGGAGGTCATGGAACGGTGTACAGTGTCAAACCTGCACAGGTTTCGAAGACTGCACAAACGGGTGAATATGTTGGGAAAGGTGGATTTATTGTTCGAGGTCAACGAACGTGGTACAAAGACATACACCTTCGTATTGGCATCGGTATAATCGCCATCAACGGCATTCCACTTCTTGTCACATCGACACCTGAACATATTTCGAACCTTTGTGAAAGGTATGCTGTTTTGCGTCCTGGTTTGACAAAAAAAGAGCAGGTCGCTAATCAAATTTACAAAGCAACTGGTCTATCTACAGATGACATTCTAGGCGTGTTACCAGGGGCTTGTGATATAGAAACGGACCACGGGTTACTCAACCCAATGACACGACATGAGGGTGAGGAAGAATGAGTTCAAGAAATAATGCAGCGGCGTGGGATGAACGATTTTCCGGAGAAGTGTATGCTTATGGGAAAGAGGTGAATGTTTGGTTAAAGGAACGAATTGAATTGTTACCAATTCCAACAGAAAATGCTGCTTTGTTCCCTGCCGACGGAGAGGGAAGAAATGCAGTTTGGGCTGCAACAAAAGGATGGAAAAGTCACGTTTTTGATCTCTCAGCACAAGGCCAACGAAAATGCGAATTGCTAGCACGTGAACATGGCGTAAACGTCGATTATGACGTGGATGATCTGGTGACGAGGACATTCGAGCCCCAATCATTTGATTTGATTGCATGTTCCTGGTTTCATACACCGAGCGAAATTCGAAGTGTACACATGCCTCGGATGTTGCACGCATTGAAAGTGGGGGGGTTTTTTATCATGGAGGGCTATCATACAAGCCAACTACCTTTGTCAAGCGGTGGACCTAAGTCACTCGACCTTCTCTTTGATTTGGATACGGTTGTCGATGAACTCACGGGCAATCATGCACCTCAAATGGAGATTGTTTACGCAAAGGTCGAATCAACGGAATTGGATGAATCTGATTTACATCGAGGACATGCAAAAGTTGTACGAATTCAACTGAAGCGAATCTCATGATTCCATGCGAACATACATGGCAACAGCGTTACCACCGCCAAGACATAATGTAACAATACCTGATGAAAGTTGTCGCTCTCGTAGGGCACCAAGAAGGGTAATTAAGCAACGTGTTCCACTAGCACCGAGTGGATGTCCTAGGCTTACTGCACCTCCTTGGACATTGAATTTCTCATTTGGGATACCCACTTCTTTAGCCACTGCACAAGATGCCGATGCAAATGCTTCATTGTGTTCAAACAAATCAACATCATCAACAGTCAATTTATTTCGCTCGAGAAGGTTGTTCACAGCATAAATAGGTGCACTCATCACACGCTCCGGCTCAACACCTGAACTACAATAATCGATGATTGTTGCCAAAATTGGCCATCCTTGTTGTTGAGCAAATTCTCGGTCTGCAATGAGAACTGCACTAGCACCATCGTTGATCGTGCTTGCATTTCCTGCGGTTACTTGCCCCTCTTTGTCGAAAACCGGTCTCAAGCCTGAAAGGCTTTCAATCGATGTGTCCGGTCGAATTCCTTCATCCTTTGAAACAAGAATTGGTTCTCCACGTCGTTGAGGAACCTCAATTGTGAACGTTTCCCAATCAAATGCACCTCTGTTCCATGCTTCATGTGCACGTTGCTGACTTTGCATTGCAAATTGGTCTGAATCGTTTCTCGAAATTCCGCACTCTGTTGCAACAATTTCTCCTGTTGTCCCCATGTGCACATCGTTGTAAACATCCCAAAGTCCATCATGAATCATCGAATCGACCAAGGTTGAATTTCCCATTTTTGTTCCACTTCGTTGACCCATCAAGAGTTGTGGTGCATTCGACATGGATTCCATACCTCCTGCGATAATCGCTTTATACTCTCCTGCACGTATGCTTGTTGCAGCGATCATTGCAGCTTTTAATGAGGAACCGCACACTTTGTTTATCGTCGTACATGGCGTTGAAACCGGTAAACCAGCACCAAGTGCAACTTGTCTTGCTGGGTTTTGTCCAGCTCCTGCTTGAAGAACTTGGCCAAAAAGAACTTCATCGATGATACCTGAGTCTGGAGAGATTCCAGCTCGCTTGCAAACTTCTTGAACTGCAAAAACGCCTAGATTAACGGCACTGAAAGATGACAGTTGACCGAGGAATTTTCCAATCGGTGTACGGGCTACAGCACAGATGACTGGTTGGTTTGTGGACATAGAATTGCGTCACATCAATGTAATTTGAAGATGCCCATTCATCAACTTGGTCTTCGGAAGACTTGATGAAGGAAAGTTCCTGGGTCGACCATGGCCAAATTCAAAGAAAATTTCGAAACTGACAGAGACCCAAACCAAATTCGAGATATTCAAGTGGAACTTGACTTTACGCCAAATGCACTTGCGAGTATTTTGTACAAGCAAGGCAATACTGTCGTCCTTTGCTGTGTAACAAAGCAAGATAACCTTCCACGATGGTTCCCTCGAAACGCTACAAAAGGCTGGGTCCATGCAGAATATTCGTTGTTACCGGCCTCTACAGATTCTCGATTTAGAAGAGAGCGAAACGGTGCAAAGGGTCGAACACAAGAAATTGAACGACTCATCGCACGTTCGCTTCGTGCAGCTGTAAATTTAGAAGAACTCGGTCCAATTGCTCTTGATGTTGATTGTGATATTTTGAATGCGGATGGAGGGACGCGTTGTGCATCAATCTCCGCTGCGAACATAGCCCTTCGATTAGCAATTCGCCGTTTGATACGCCAAGGTCTTTGCTTGCCTCCATCACTCCGAAAAACAGATGACAATAAAGAAACTTGGTCAGCTCCATCATTGTCTGATGATGAAGTTCGTAACCATGAAATGAATGTGATGCCTCATGACCTTGCTGCAGTATCCGTTGGCCTTATCGATGATTCAACATTCCTCGACCTCGATTACATACTCGATTCAAACGCAGATGTAGACATGAATGTCATTCAACTTAGTGATGGGTCATTTGTTGAGATACAAGGAACAGGTGAAGAAGCCACATTCACGAGAGAGCAATTGAATCAACTTCTTGATGTTGCAGGACATGGTTTACAACATATTTTCAATATTCAACAGCAAGTTCTTGATTCGGTTTGACGATGCGGGTACGCATCTCTATCGGTGCAAAGCATTGAAATGAAGAGGGTCGTCGCAGGGGCACCGGGTAGGTAGCTTAGTTGGGAGAGCGCAGCACTGAAGATGCTGAGGTCGCCGGTTCAAGTCCGGCCCTACCCACCTTTTTTTGATGTAGCAAAAAATTCCATGAAAGGATTCATGTGCATCATTCTTACTCGGTCAACCATGGCCAAAGTTGATGCCCATCATGACGATGGCAACGAAGGTCATGACCCTGATTCAAAAATTAAGGATAAAGCACTGAAAGAACTCGCCGAAATTCGCCAAAGAAGGCTTGGTCGAGGAAAGAGATTTCTTACCAACATCGAGGATTATGTGTTGTTTGGAGGCGTGATGTATGGTGGAGTTTTCGCCCTCCTTTTATTCTCGATGTCATCTGGAATGTTGGGGAATTCAACGACGTTTGACCATGCTGCGTCAACGACATTCCTCGATAGTGGAGATGAATGCTTACAAATTACTGATGAACCATGGCTTCAAGTTTACTTGAGACCAGATCAAGAATTATTTTCAATATCAGGGCACAACTTACCTGGAGGATTTGCACTCATGAGGTATTCAATATTCGAGCTCTCCGATGGGCAAGTCATAGAGGTCGAGAATCATACGAATTCAACTTGGAGAACTGTGAATCTTAGTGACAATCCTGATGGAAAAGCATACTTCAAAGCCCCGTATGAAGAACTTGATTCTGGGTTCTACAAACTCAACTTTTTCGTTGATGTGTATGACCAACGTGATTTGATGAATGGGACACTCCTCTTAGAACTCAACAAAACAACATCATTCGAAGTCGAAATTAGCAAGAAAGCCTTTGCATTTTTACCGTTTGTTGACAACTCAATGTCGAAGGATGTGAGGGTCACAGAGGCTGGTGCTCGCCCTTGTTGGTCGGTCCAAGACCTCGGTGAATGGGCCTATCTTTTGATGGGGGCTGAACTGGGTGGGGGTCGGGAAACCGCAATGCTCACAGGTGGTGCTGCTGGCGTTCCTGCTTGGTGGATGGCATTCATCTCGTTATCTCTTTCAGTCATATCCCTTCTCATCCTTTACCCGATTATGTACAAAGTCTACCATCAAGACACGGACGACATTTTATCGAGAAACCACATAGAACAGCTCGTTCGACAAATTGTTGAATCTTCGTCAAATCGTATGAATATCAACATTGATTGGGATCTATTCAAAATTCAAATACGGGAATTATCAGTTGATATCCTCATTGCCTACCAAAACACCGAAGGAACCCTATCAGATAGCAAAGACATCCGTGCTGAAATCCTACGTGAAATCCTCGACGAATTTGCGCTGTTTAGGGTCTTCAAACCAGTTCAATTAACTGTAAAACTCATCGGTCAAAGCAAACTGATTGATTTTGACTCAGGAGTAGGCATCGGCGTTGTGGATGATGAAGCCGGTGAACAAGATTACTCTTCATTTTTCTCCGAACTTCACAGCCTTTCCAGAATTGAGGATGATGTTCGGGATAGTTTAGACCTTTTCTTTACGAGGAGGGTTGACCTTACTATGAAAGGGGCCATCGTCACGAGTGATGATAAGATTGTTTTCGTTTCCGTCATTTACAGACCAATGCAGAGATTTGCTTTCTTTAGATTCAAGAAGACATCTGAGGACATCAAGGACGAATTGTTTGCCTTCATCTCAAATCGAAATGAGGATATTCTAGGTAGTCAGGAATTGGTTGTCAAAACAAGAAACGAAATTTCGACGTTAGCTGATCGCTCTGGTGCCGGCAGGATTGAGCGACGAACCACGAATCAAGATGATGACCGACTTGTTGCTGTTGCCCGTCAAGATGGATTAGGAGGAAAGATGTTGCAAACAAAATTCCTGGGGGACACGCTTTCAACCGTTGAATACATGGCAAACGAGAAACGTGAAATGATCAACAAATGGGGATTTTGGGGCCTCATCGTCTTCGTGTGGATTCCTTTCATGGCCTCAGGTGTTCTTGTTGGTGCTATGCTTGGTCTCTTATCCAGAATGAAATTCATGAGGGTGCTTCTCGCAACTTTTGTTGGTGGTGCTGCTGCCTCGATTACTTGGGCATACACGGCTGAAGGGATTGTCAAATTTATGCACAAATACAAACTTGAAGCAGTCATTCCAATCATGATTATCGTTTTCATAATGATGGCAGTTCTTCATATCCGGTCAACAAAGATGAGAAGGCAAACCGAATTGTTTGAGGACACCCTGCTTGACAACTTCCAAGCGGATATCACTGCAAAGTATGGCGACCAGTAAGGTGGTCTCATGGAAGAAGTTCAGCATATTCATGGCAATCCATCATCGCTGGGTGATCATTGTACATTCGGCATTTTAACGATTAGTGATAGAGCATCAACCCAAGAATACGAGGACAAAGGCGGACCAGCAATCTTTGAATTTTTTGAACAATCATTACTCAGTTCAGCAACAGTTCACTATCGTTGCATTCCTGATGAACAACACAAGATTGAGAACTCACTTGTTGAATTAGCAGATGTTTTGAAGTGTGATGTGATTGTAACAACCGGTGGAACTGGCCCAAGCAAAAGAGATGTCACGCCCGAAGCAACCGAAGCAGTCTGTGACAAAATTTTGGATGGTTTTGGTGAACAGATGAGAGCTATCTCTCTACAATATGTGCCAACTGCAATTCTTTCGAGGCAAGTCGGGGGGTTAAGAGGCTCGACGTTGATCTTCAATTTACCTGGTCAACCAAAAGCAATACGAGAGACCATCGATGAGGTTTGGCGTGCAGTCCCATATTGCATTGATTTGATCGGAGGACCATACATGGAAATGAACCCTAATGTTGTGAAGGCCTTCCGGCCAAAAGCGGCTCAACGCCAATCATAGAGGCGTCTTGAAACCCATTGCCCTAACAACACACCAGCCAGTTCGACCTTCGTAGATTGCAAATAAACCACCGAACATCAAACCTGCTACAGCAAGCCAACTCACCTGTGAGGTTGGGACAACTGAAAGTTGTATGAGCACACCTAAAACAATCGCTGTAGCAACGGTCAAGATTCCGCCTATCAATCGGACTGCTTTTCCTTTTGCGTCAATATTACACTCGGGCATGTAAGGTTGAGTTGTATATTTTGTTTTAAACTCCGGTTTTTTTTAACCAAACAAGATGTACGAGAGGTTCAAAGGCTTCATTTTCCACCAAATAGGTAAGAGGGATAACATGAAGGGAAATTTACTCATTTCAAACGCGACTATGGTTCTCCCAACTGGTGCTGTGAACGGAGATCTGAGAATTTGTGATGGCATCATCACTGAAATTGTGACAAACTCTCAACTTACTAGGCAACATGATGAGGATTTTTTTGATGCTCAAGGATTGTTTCTTCTTCCCGGAATCATTGACCCACAATGCCATTTTCGAGACCCCGGCCAACCTGAAAAAGAGGACCTTGGTTCGGGTTCAGCAGCAGCGGTATCCGGAGGCGTTACCTCTTTTCTTGACATGCCAAACAATGTACCATCCATCACGACATTTGAGATGATGATGGAGAAAATTAAGACTGCAAAATCAAAATGCGTCAACAATTTTGGCTTTTTTGTCGGTGCAACACCAGACAATGTTGAGGAACTCCGTCGATGTGTCGGAGACGGTTCGACACCGATTGCACATCCTGGCATCTGTGGAATCAAGGTTTTCATGGGTTCGTCAACTGGTGATTTACTTGTAAATGAGCAAGATGCCCTTGAGGAAATATTCAGCACGACAAGCGGACTTATTGCTGTTCATGCAGAAGACGAACATCGATTATCATCGAGGTTTCCTGACTATGAAAATAGAACAGATATTGCTGCCCACGCAGAATGGAGAGATGATCAAACTGCTCTTCTTGCAACAAAGCGGGCCGTTGAGCTTGCACAAAAACATGGTCATCGCCTTCACATCCTTCACCTCACGAGCGGAATTGAAGCTGACTGGTTGACTTCAATTACTTCTTTGGAACAAGATTCAACTAAGGATGCACATATCACCACAGAAACACTTCCTCAACACCTCACATTCAACGACATCGACGTTGAGCGAGAAGGAACTCGTTTGAAAATGAACCCACCAATACGATATCAATCGGATTTAGAGCAACTTTGGAAATCACTTCACGATGGAACAATTCAGTGCATTGCAACAGACCATGCACCACACACGCTCGAAGCAAAATCACTTGGTTTTCCCAAAGCACCAAGCGGCATGCCAGGGGTTGAGACATCACTACCTGTGATGCTTACGCATGCAAAATTCGGACGTTGTACAATTGAAGATGTCGTCAGGTGGATGTCGAAGAATGTCGCTCTGTGTTACAATATGGAAGGAAAGGGTGAGTTGAGCATTGGTTACGATGGCGATGTCGTCCTCGTTGACATGGAAAGAGAATTCGTTGTTAAAGACGACATGTCATGGTCAAGAGTTGGATGGAATCCGTTCAGGGGAATTGGCCTCGTTGGATGGCCAGTTAAGACAATTGTTGGAGGCATAACGGTGTTTGAACGTACAGAAGAAACTGGCCAAAAAGGAAGAATTTTGGTTTCACCTGGCCAAGTAGGTGAACCCTTGCAAATGGGTCCATGGTCAAAGGTCTAATCCATACAAAGCAGCATATTTTCCTTCTAAATACTCGATGAACGGCTTTGCAGTGGGCGGCTGACCGGTTGCATGTTCAATGAGTTCTGCTGGGGTGTATAGACTCCCATGATCATGGATTTTATCTCTCAGCCATTCAAGTATTGGTTGCCAATTTCCACTTTCAATCATCGTGGTTACATCCCCAATTTCTTTTGACATGGCATCCAACAATTGAGAAGCATAGAGGTTTCCTAAGGTGTATGTCGGGAAGTAACCAAACGCACCCATAGACCAATGAATATCTTGAAGACATCCATTGGCATCATCTTCAACGTCCAAATCAAACCAATCCTTCATCATTGAATTCCAGACTTGAGGTATGTCTTCAAGCGGTAGATTTTCATTGAAAATCATCTTTTCGATTTCATATCGAATCATGATGTGAAGGTTATACGTCACTTCATCAGCTTCAACACGGATATATCCTGGTTCAACATCGTTTGCAAGAAGATTCAAGGATTCCGCATCCCAATGAGGCATCTCAGGGAATTCTTTTTTCAGCAATGGTAGAACGACCTTCCAAAATGAAGCTGTCCGTCCAATTTGGTTTTCCCAAAAACGTGATTGAGATTCGTGAACACCGAGTGAAACCGCTTGGCCTCTAGGACAAAATGCGTATTCATGAGGCAAGCCTTGTTCATACAATGCATGACCTGTTTCGTGCATCACAGCATATAGGCAGGAAAAAGGATCTGATTCATCGAATCTTGTGGTGAAACGGGTGTCACCTTTCCAAAGTCCTGATGAAAATGGATGTGTTGATTGGTCCATTCGGCCCGCATCAAAATCAAAGCCCATTCGTTTTGATACTTCGGTGCAAAATCTTGTTTGAGATTCTATAGAAAACACCATTCCGCTTGGTAACTGTATAGTATCGCGATGTTTTTTTGCTTCGATAATAGATTGCAGAAGAGGTACAATTCGACCTTTTAACCCAGAGAACAATGGGTCATAATCCGAGACTTTCATCCCAAATTCGTATTCGTCCAACAATGCATCATATGGCGTTTCGGTAGGGGGATAAAACGCTATTTTTTCCTTTGTCATTTGTACGAGTTCTTTGAGGTGAGGTAAGAACAAAGAAAAATCGGATTTTGCTCGTGCCTCTTGCCATGCTCGAAGAGCATTCGACCTTCGTTGCGCATATTTTGCGACAAATTCTACAGGTAACGCCTTAGCCTTGTCATAGGCAATCTTCATTTCACGCACATTTGATTTTTCATCCTCTGAAAGTGCAGAGTCATGCTCTAAGATTGAAATGAGATGTCCATATGTTTCGCTTGTTAATTTTTGATGCTTTTCTTTCGCCAACCATGACATCATCTCCCCTCGTGCTTCCCCGCCTTTTTGGGGCATCAGAACTTCTTGATCCCAACCTAAATGGCCTGCGATAGCAGACAAGCGGTAGATATCTTCGGTGGTTTGAATGAATTCGGTATAGGCACTCATGCTCATCGCTTCAACTCATTGAATTAGAAATTTTTTGACACATCATCTCCAAGAATTCAACTCGATATCGTTCAAAACACACACATTGAAGAGTCCTAGCAACTTAGGATGGTCATGGTGACTCCCTTCAAGCGAAAGAAGGAAGAGGAAGAGGTACCTGTTCACCAAGAAGATGCAGACATCGATTCGATTGTTGCGGAAACGGTTCCGGAAGAAATCGGAACAAACAACGTCGACACGGAAGATGCAGATTTAAGCATTGAAGAGTTGATGCAGTTAAGGTCCGAAATGGTCATTAAAACCTGCATGGATCTGCGAAGAGGAGAAAATATTCTCATCGTATGCGATCCAACAACCACAGAAATTGGGAAAGCATTGCACGACGCTGCATCGAAATTATCTGACCGTGTGTTGCTCATCGTCATGCCGAAAGGACGACATCATGGGGAGGAGCCTCCGTCTCCTGTTGCTAATCTCATGCGGCAGCAACAAGTTGTTATTGCCCCTACAAAATATTCGCTAACTCATACAATGGCAGTTAAACAATCACTACGTGAAGGAGCACGAATTGCGACAATGCCGGGCATGACCGTTGACATGTTTATTCACGGTGGTATGTCAACTGATTTCCAACACATGAAGAAAACAATCGGTGATATGGGGTCTATTTTACGACGGCGCCGAATTGTAAATGTGAAATCGGAATCTGGAACAAACATCACTTTTGAAGTCAATTGGAGAGATTGGAAACTTGACGATAACGGGATCTGTAATCGGCCAAGAATGCTAACAAACCTTCCAGCTGGAAAAATCTTTATTCAACCTCGTGAGAAAACAATGAATGGTACGATTGTTATTGACGGTTCATGGGATGCAACTCTTGTCGAGGAGCCAATTTTCGTCACCATTGAGGAAGGGAGCATCACCGATATCAAAGGAGGTTCCGTTGCTGCACAACTTCGACAACAACTCGGTGAGGCTGCTCGAAGACTCTCGTCAAAAGAACAAGACAGCGTCTGGATTGTCTCGGAATTTGGATTTGGCATGAATTCAAATGCACGGTTGCTAGGAAATGTTCTCGAAGATGAAAAGAAACTCGGCACCTGTTATTTTTCGATCGGACGGCATACAAGAGTTGGCCTCAGCATTCCTGGTGTGATTAGGGCACCTGACATGTGGCTCGACGATACACCAATCATTCGTGAAGGTGTTTTCCTAATCGAATAATCATTGATTTGGCGCACCACAAACTGGACAATATCGCCAGTATGGATCTAATCCAATACCGCAACCTCGGCAAAAAACACCCGAACGGATCGTCGGTTGAGGTTGTTGCCACTGCTGGGGTTGTTGCCACTGCTGAGGTTGTTGTTGGGGTTGCGGTTGCCATTGCTGTGGTTGTTGTTGGGGTTGCTGTTGCCATTGTTGGGGCTGTTGATGGGGTTGCTGTTGCCACTGTTGGGGCTGTTGTTGGGGCTGTTGTTGAGGTTGCTGTCCTCCGAGGGGTTTGCGAACTGGAGCAATCGGTCGGGGTAAGGCCTGAGCTTTTTCTCCAGCTTCAGATGAAACGAATTCACCTAGTGAAACCGAACCATCACCATCTGTATCTGCTTCCTTATGCAAACGTTCTGCTTCTTCGATGCTTGTGCCAGTTGCTTCTGCTAATTCCTCGACGGAGAGGGCCCCGCTACCATCGGTGTCTGCAGCAATAAAGCGTTCGGCTGCGCTCACAAATTCTTCTTCTTGAGCAGGCTCAGTTGGCTCTGCAGAGGGCTCATCGATTGTGATTTGGGATTGTAGCGGGTCTTCAAATTCCAAAACATGTTCAACATGCTCTTCCTCTGTTTCATTCTCCTCTGCTAGTGTTGATAGCAGGTCTTCTGGGGAGGGTTCACTGACTTCCTCCTGGGGTATTTCATCATGTATTCCGAGAGTGAATGCTCCTGCAAACGCATCTTGAGTTGCCCTTTCCATTTGTTTTTCGGATTCAAGTTTTTGAGGTTCGGATTCAACAGTCTCCACTTTTGGAAGTTCAACTTTGTTTGACGATGGAAGAGGTACGTCATTCGATTCTGGTTTTTTCTCATCAATTTGAGGAAGCGGGACTGGTGGTGGTAAGGAAACTTCCTCAAGAGGTTCTATTGGCTGAGATTCTTGGGTCTCAACGATGAGTGAAGTGTCAATTTGAGATGCTGAAGCAGAACTGCTGGCTAATGCGGGAATTGGTAAAACATGACCTTCGACATCCAGTGATGCGTCCAATTCATTGCTAATTTGAATCAGAGTATCCTTTGATTCCTTGGGGTTGTTAATGTATGACGTCATCGCATCAAGATATTTCAAAAACTCTCCATCCCCACCTGTCGTGAAACCAACTGCGAGAATTTTCATCAACCTCATTGGATCTGAAATACCACCCAATTTTTGTTTTTCTTCATCCGTTAACGACGCATCAGCTGAACTCGACTCACCCATTGAGTCTGTTTCACCAATAAATCTCGATAATGGGTCTTGTATACTCATTAATCCTAAATGGCCTGCAACAAGATAGTAGATTTCACCACCTTCACATTGCATTCGCTCACTTGCGGCTTCGAAATTGAATTCTCCAGGTAGAAGGACAATATCAGATAAAAGACTGAAGAATTTCACCATCGCATCTCTCTGATTCATTGCCAACATGGTATGGAGTGCATCAGAAGATTCAGTGACGCCAAAATAGGCTGCGGCATCATCGACTTCAATTCCATCTGGAACCGATGCGTCAAATTCCTCTGGTTCAGCCATTTCTCTCCCCTCGGCAAACTGGTCCTACCTTAATCCGCATTTATGCCTAATGTTTTTTTGGAATTAAATTAGGATTGGTTTTTTGCTAGATTGATAATGGCCCTTGATTGTTCTGCGGTCCATCCAGTCTCTTGTAACTGGAGAAGCATCGTTCGTTCTGCCTCGCCATCTGCAATGGCACCGACAATCCAATCAACTGCAGCATTTCTATCGGCTTCTTGACCCGGTTCAAAGACATCGAGGTCGACATCAATTTTCGCTTTCCTAACCTTCGCTTTGGATTCGTTTGGGACTTCACCTGCAGCACGTTTCTTTGCAACACGCTTTGCGGCTTGAGGTGCTGAAGATTGTGGAGTTTCTTGAGTTCTTGTCGGTCCACTCGGCGGTCCACCGCTTGGCCCTCCAGAAGAAGATGGCGGGCCTCCCGAAGGTCCTGAGGTTGGCCCTCTCGACGGTCCTTTTGGTGGTCCGCCAGTTGGTCCACCGGTTGGGCCACCCGATGGCCCCCTACTTCTTGGTGAGGTGGCCTTTGTTGATGCGGCTGATGAAACAGATGAACGAGAAGATTCCTTCCCACGTGGAGACTTTTTCTTGTCGAGTTGAGAGAAGATATCGTCTTCATCATCGTCATCTTCATCGTCATAATAGTCATCATAATCATCGTCATCGTCTTCTCTAAGCACAAATCGTAAAACAACGAGAACAAGGACAATCACAGCGATGATTCCACCAACAATTCCACCTAAGGCAACTGGTGTCAAGCCAAGGAGCAATGTCTCCTCGTTCTCGGTTTGTTCAATGACCCGAGGACATCCATCATCAAATCCATCAGAACCTTTTGGTTGGTTAGGACAACTATCCATCGAATCAAGAATACCATCGTTGTCAGAATCGATTTGATTTGGGGCACACCCATTTTGATTGACTTGATTGAGATAACTTATGCCCGTATCCGGACAAAGATCCGGATTGTTGCCATCGACATTGTCTCCTAAACCATCACCATCAAGGTCAACCCATTGTGTTGGGTCGAGGGGAAATGCATCAGCACCATGGATTGTCGCCCATGTTCCGTTTGCATCCGAATATCCATCACCATCACTATCAATACAACCAAATCTGTCGTTCGAAGAATTACCGGTGACAAGTGGACATGCATCCGGCCGATTGGCTGGAGCAGGATTATCTCCATATCCGTCGCCATCTGTATCAAACCATTGCGTTGGGTCCGCTTTGAATGCATCACCAGATTGGTTGGTATGGAGGCCGGTTTCAGAATCGATATCATATGTGTAATCGCCTGCGTATCCGTCTTCATCAAAATCTCCTTGATTGAGCGTGAATTCGTCTGTACAACCATCTGGTAGAATTGGATATCCCTCTGGCGTATCATCACATGCATCCAAACTGTCGAGGATTCCATCACCGTCGGAGTCTTTCTGTGATTCCCCGCACCCGGATATATCGACAGATTCTCCAGTCGGTGTGTCTGAACATTCATCTTCAAAGTCTCGAACCCCATCACCATCAGTGTCTACATTTCTTTGTTCTTCAGTGCAGCCATCAGCATCGATGCCTACAGATGACATTGATGATGGACAGATATCGCGGTCATTGAAAACACCATCTCCATCATCATCAAGTTGAGATTCACCGCATCCGACTGAATCAACATCTTCACCGGATGGTGTATTCGGGCAGTCGTCTTGCTCATTGATGACGCCATCAAGGTCATCGTCGTTCTCATCGATGATTGGACAACCAATACCTTGGGTTCCATCGAGGACACCTGGTTCATTGACACATTGATCGGCAAGGTTTCCGTTGCTGTTATCTCCGAAACCATCGCCATCGGTATCTGTGCTTTGTGTAGGATCAAATGGTAAATCATCGATAGAATCTGCCCAAGAATCCCCATCTGAATCTAAACAACCAAATAGAATTCGAGAAGAATTACCCCAAACAAACGGACAATCATCGAGGATAAGACCGTCGCTGTTATCCGAAGTTTGATTGGATGTGTAGAACTCAGTCCAATCATCAGGAAAACCATCATCATCTGAGTCGTTTGCTGCTGCTTTGGTTTGAGGGAAATGGTCTGGATTGGTAGCCTGCTGTGAATCATTATCTCCAAATCCATCCTCATCGCTATCTACCCACTGTGTTGGATCGTCTGGCCAAACATCAGCCCCATGGGTTATATTCCACTCGAATATATCACCTGTTAAAGAAGGGTCACTTGCCCCATCAAAGTCTGAATCGAGGCATCCATTTCGATCACGCCAAGAAGCACCCCAGTCCCATGGACAGTAATCTCCATTGACGACATCGGAATCGTTATCTCCAAATCCATCACCATCGGTGTCTTTCCATTGGGTCCAAAGGTATGGGAACACGTCTGGGTCTTTCGAACTTAGAATTTCTCCCCATGGATAATATGTGTTGCAGCAATCTGGGCCATGGTTGTCGCCAACACCGTCTCCATCTGAATCAATTGCTTGTTTCCAATTATCAATGAATTTGTCTCCAAAGAAATGTGTGAATGTGTTATCCGACCACCCGTCTTGGTCCGAGTCTGTGCATCCATATCGGTCAATCCATGAAGTGCCTGTTTGGTCAGCACATGAATCTATAGAATCTGGGAAACCATCTGATTCAAAGTCACTGCATCCAAAAATGACAAAAATGGATTGCCCGCTTTCTGTTGGACAGCTATCAAACATTGGACCATCTTGATTGTCACCGAAACCATCTCCATCTGAATCGCTCCATTGGTTACCGAGGTCAGGGAATTCATCAATTAAATCAAAAACATGATCTCTATCAACGTCCTTGTATATTCTGAGGACTTCAACATCATCATTCGATTCGTCCCACAACGAGAGATGTATGGTTTCATTTGAATCGAGTTGTGCATCGGTGGTCGACTCAATTTGGAGCAAACCAAAGGACATCGAATTCCAATTTGATGTGTGAGACGTTGAGGCTTTTTGTTCGATAGAATTCCATGTAAGGTAATTGTTTGAAGAGGTCGTCAACATCACATAATGCGAAGATGTTACTACGAAATCCCAAATTCCAGTCGACGAGGCAAAAAGGCTGTGTGATGTAAGCGTCCAATTCTGCTCTTCATCCATTGAATAAATGTGGACTTCATCGGTCGTACGTACGCTTAGTGCGAGATGATTTGTTGTACTCATGTCAAGCGAATAACCCGATGATGAAGACGGTGGCTGAGGAATTGAAACGGTGCTCCAATTGGCTTCATTTGGATACCTGTAATGCATCGAAAGGGTTCCTCCTGAGGTAAGCGTCGAGATGTAAACAGTTTGATTTGATGTTACGCCTGATTTAATGATGACATTATTGTCTTGTAATTCAACGAGCGTTGATGAAACCAACGAGGATTCGGTCCAATCCCAAACCGTCAAGTTCGTTGTCGTTGTGTCATCGACCAAAGCAGCAACAACGAGCGTATTGTTCGACAGCATTACCGACGAAAAATGTGAACTCGAAATTTCGTTATTTGACAAAAGACTATCAAAATTCCAACTCGAGGAAGGTTTTGTAGCAATCTCAATATTCTTGTTCACTGAATCTCTGTACACCAAGTATGGCTGATTGGATGACGATGTGTGAACTTGTATTGGTGATGTAAGCACCATCGATGTTGTCACCATTTCACTTGACCAAGTCCCTTGATCTTCATCGGTGTAAAAGATTTGATTTCCACTACCTGATGTAAAAGCCAGATGTTGCTCGCCATCACTATCAATCGTTGAGCCAAGGAATTGGCCCATTGTACCCGTGGATAAGATTTCCTTGTGAAGGGCTGTTGTGCCATCACAAGTGTGATACACCAAACCAGTGTTGTTTTGACTGACGATTAAGATTGGACGTCCTGAAGATGTGACATCGAAGATTGTTGACGTATTGATTTCTGCATTTGAGATGATATCCTGAGAAATCCATTGACCCGAACTCGTACCATCACCAGCATGCTCTAATTGATGAATGCTTGAGGTCAAACCATCATGACTTTGGTGCAGGATTGTCGTTTCAGCTCTGGACGACGTGCCAAGTTCAACGGATTGTAATGTTCCGGTAAAAGCAAAGGAAATTGATTCCCACTCTCTTTTGGAATGAACGACAATACTTACTTGGTCGTTTCCACTTCCGTCATCCACGATTTTACCATATGCAACTTCCCATTGTCCATCTTGATTGAAATCAAAATTTCCCCCGAGGAGAAAACCAACTTGATCTTCTGCTTGACCCTGAACAAATAACTCACTTTGTGATTCAAATCCATCCCCGTCTCCGAAGAAAATCTCGATGCGTCCTGAATTACCCGAACTATGTTCAGATATGAGGACATCATCATATCCATCATCATCTAGGTCTCCAATTGGAACGATTTGACGCCCAATTTGGGCATTTATGGTTTCAGATACATATGTCCAATCTGGCTCTGCAGAAAAATCGGTTGGGTGACCATGATACAACCATAATTTTCCAGCGTTATAAGCACCAGTACCGTTGAAAGGTTCGGTCACAATATGATCATCATATCCATCATTGTTTACGTCGCCAAGGCATACAACTGAATAAGCGAATAATTTTCCTTGAACAATACTCGTCAAGATATTTTGAGGTGTTCCATCGACTCCAGAGGATGACCCTTCGAAATATTCTACAGAAGAATAGCCATTAAACGAGGTAAGGTCAGGCGAATTGCCGACTATTAATTCATCGAAACCGTCTCCATTCGTGTCACAGGCTTCTAATGTACGGCCAAACTTTGGGCCATTTCCAGTTTGAGTGATGTTTCGATGGAGGGAAATCTCATTGTCTTCAAATTTGAAAACGGATACTTTACCAGTTAATGTAACATCATTTGATACTGTTGTTTGTGCATCTTTGGATGAAACAGCGATGAATTTTATTGAACTCGTGGTATCGAGAAGGACAATCTTTGAACCAAACGATTCGTTTTGAGCACCTTCAAGAAGAAAAGAAGAGGTTTGGTTCACGCCATCTGTTGTACCATAGAATATCTCGACTTGTCCTTGGCCACCAATGCTCGATAGGAAAAGGTCATCGAGGCCGTCGCTGTTCAAGTCCTCAACCAAAGATGAATAGCCTAGCATTTGAGATTCGCTTGTACCTGTCATGGTTGCATTTGGTGAAGTGTAGAACCCGTCAACTGAGCCGTGGTAGATGTGAACTAATCCGGAATTTGCATTGGAATCAAATGTCGCCTCCGGCATGGACAACACCATATCATCGAAACCATCACCATTGAAATCTCCAAACTGAACATTTGTTAACTCGCTATCATCCACTCCATCAACGGTATCCATTGGTGAGGGAGATAATCGTCCTTGTCGTTGACCAAGGAGTGATCTCAACAACTGAATGGTGTACCCTTCAGAAGTTGATGAAGATGTTGCTAATTGCTCGATATTGTTCGAATCGAGCCCCATGCCTATGAATTCTAAATTTGAAGCATCACGGCTGACGACTTGAAGCGTAGAATCAAAACCGTCGATTCTCAAGAGTCGTATTTCCCCTTCCAAAGGCCGTGAATAGAGCAGGTGTATTACGCCGTTTTCATCCTTCATCAACTCTACTTCAAGACCCACGGGACCCTCATCCAAAGTTCGGACTGTCCAAAATGCCTTACTGAAGTTGACTTGTTTAAGTTCGCCACTTTCAGTTGTCATTACCGCCCACATTGTGTTGAGGTCCGACAACACCATCTCAAATCCTGTTGGGTGGGCTTCTTCGAGAATTGTTCGCTTATGCCAAACATGACTCAGATTCCAATACACTTGAGATTGAGTAGCATACCGCGCAATGCGAACATCGTCGCCATTCGCATAAATTATTCTAGGCAAATTAGAATCGGTTAACTGAATCGCACATTGGACTGGAGTCACGTTTGCTTCATATGGCACTGTGTTGTCTACATGAAGAATTGAAACAGCACCTTCAACAGATTGGCTTGCGTAATACACCGAACCGTTTGATTGAGTCCAACAGAAATGAATGGCTTCTGAAGGGTGTAAAAAGAAGTTAAAACTCAATGTTTGGTTTTCTACATCTTGAAGAGTTTCGAAATGTTTCCACATGTCGAGTGCAGATTCTTCCAGAACAAGGGCATCGATGAGGCCATCGACTGTGAGAAGATCACCTGACAGATCATGGCCATTTCCATTTTGCTGTTCAAAAAGAGATGAAGGATATTGCTCAGTGAATGTATTTTCCAGTTCGTTTTGGCTTGTTTGACCATATTGCAATGGCAAGGTAGAAGCCATCATCAGCATGACGATTGATAGTGTTAGAATAACGACCTTCGGCGAGGATGAGCCCGTCATATACATTACACATCTGATGACCTTCAAAGACATTATCACATCAGATTCGGAAAAAATATCTCAGGTATAGTCTAAAGGCCCGTCCACTTACATGAAATGTGAGCCGGAATATTGCAGTCATTTGTCTCAATAATGACCTCGATCCAATACAACATTTCATCGAAGAAATTGAAAACAGTTCAATTGTTATCGCATGCGATGGTGCATACGAGCGATTGCTGTCTGAGGGAATTGAAGCTCATCTCGTCATTGGAGATTTCGATAGTACGCTCATTGAACAATCTAGAACTCAATGCGTCCTCGATAAAAATCAAGACATGAGTGATTTTGAGAAAGCACTGAACTATGCTAGGATGAAGGATGTTGAGGAAATTATTGTCTTCGGATTGAAGGGAGGAGATCCTCAACATGAATTTTCAAATCAAATGATTTTATTTGCTCACAATCAAAACATAAGGGCTCATACTCCAAATTCAACGTTTGCGCGATTAATGCCTGGTCGGAAATATTCAATTCGAATAGAAAAAGGAAGCAGTTTTTCACTGTTCACAAATGATTACATTTCTGATATTTCTGTTTCGGGTGCGAAATACTCGCTGAATAATAGAACGCTATCACTCGGTTCTGGAGGATTACACAACGAGTCGGTTGATGGTGTTATTCAAATTGAATACTCTGGAGGTAGTTTAATTCTCCTTTCAAATAACTTCATTCGTTTTGAATAAAAACGGAGTTTCAAACCACCCATCTTTTTATTCAAAATGAATAATCAACTTTGGCGACCTAGATTGTGTCGGATGCACGATTCAAGGTCATTGTGGGTAAATTCGAATCCGCTTTTGAGTAAACGTTCTGGGTAAACTTCTTGCCCATCAAGAACCAAACATTGACCCATTTTCCCAAACATGAGTTTGATCATAAAACCAGGTAGAGGAACAAACGACGGTCGCTTCAAGACTTTACCTAATACCTTAGCAAATTGTTTTTGAGATACTGGTTGAGGTGCAGTGAGATTGTATGGCCCCTTCGAATCCTCGTCCATCATAAGATGATGAATGGCATAAATTTCATCATCAAGTGATATCCATGATTGCATTTGCTTGCCATTTCCGACAGGCCCTAATCCACCCATTTTTGCAGGCAACAACAACCGTTTCAAGATACCACCCATCGGTGTCATGACAAGACCTGTTCGAAGATAAACGACTCTTATGTTGAGTGAGTCCAGTGATTTCGTGGATTGCTCCCATTCTTCGCAAAGTTCAGAGAGATACCCTTGACCAATCTTTGAATCTTCTGTTAAACGTTCAGTTCCACGATTTCCATAATATCCAATAGCTGAACCACATAGGAATTTTTTAGGCGGTTGGTCCAAAGTTGAAAGTACCTCGCAAAGCCTTGTTGTTACATCTACTCGACTTGAACGGATAATCGTCTTTCTTTTCTTTGACCACCGTTTATCTCCAATGCCTGCACCTGCTAAGTGAATGACTGAGTCGAAACCATTCAAGTCTCCTTCCAATATCTCACCGGTTTTTTCATTCCATCGAATAACAAATTTTGGATTCACAACTTTCGGTAATTTGGTTGTTGGCCGCACAAGACGATATACTTCATGTCCAGCACACTCGAGGAAGGCACAAAGTTGATTTCCAATCAAACCAGTTGAACCTGTGACGAGTACTTTTTTTCTCGGTAAATGATTCGTTTTTGAAATTGCAGCGACGTCGCTCGCAGTTCTGTCTGTTCGAAATCTAAACATCTTCTTTAGTCTTGGAATAACTGTGATGAATGAGGTCCAACCAGTGAAAAAGTGAAATGGTAACTTCCATTCTATAGAATCAATGACCTTTGATTCTTTTTTGGTTACAGCTTTGATTGAATGCTCATGGTCCCATTTGCCAAAGGGCCCCTTAACCATAACATCAGAGAATGAATGGCCTGGTTCTACCGAGTGATGACGTGCGACCCACATTGGTCGGAGAGGTCCCAATTTTATTCGGAATTTGGTCTCTTCTCCATCCGATAATGACCCTACTTGCACAGGCGTCAAACCTTCCCACTCTGGCATGATTCGGAGAAATGCTCCAGGTCCATCATACCACGACCAAACATCTTCTTGAGGATGTTGGAAAGTAGCTTCATGGACATAGGTTGGCACATATTCCACCTCATTCAATGGACTAAGTCACTTGTGTATGTTTGAATGTACTTCCTTGTGCTGTACTTTCTTTTGGTTGATGGCGTTGTCATGCACCTTATTTTTCCAAACACTTTTCGTTCATTCCATGCTCTATCGAATTTTCCAAGGACCCAACCAATTCCAGTGTACGAATTTGGGTCTCTTCCATCCAATGCCCATTTGTCGTTGAGAGCAATCATGACTTCCATTGCCGTCTGAGGATCGGGGGTCCATTCGAGGATTTTCTTACCCCAAAGCATTCGTAGATAATTTTGAATCACACCGTCTTTCTTTAGTTGATTCTGTGCAGCATTCCACAATTCGTCATGTGTTTCAGCATTTTCGAATTCTTCGAATGAGTACACATACTCCCTCTCATCGCTCAAGTGTTCGGTGAGTGTTTTTTTTGCCCAGTCAGGCAATGATGAGTAATCAGCATGATTTGGATGACGACTGCAATGAATGAAACCAAGGTCTCTCCAAGTGATAATTTGGTCGAGAAACGCTTCAATAGGGTGAGGTAAGTTCCACCAACCTGACCTTCTGCCGTCGTTAGGATGTTGAATTTTTGAGATATCCCAATGGTGCTCTCGGAATATGTCTGAGAGAATTTTGTGGACACTAATATGTCCAAAATGTAGGTATGGAGACAAGCCACTTGCCCCGTTTAACTCTGGATGATTTCTATCTTCGTGATATCGCTCGAGTTTGTTTTCAAAAAAATCGACCCAATTGTTCATGGCTTGTTTCTGACCACCCTTGACATGAGGCACCGGTGCAACATCGTGGTTTATTGATAGGACGGACAATGCCTCTCTTCCTATTTCATCAGGTTGACTTGCTCTCCACAAAAATTCGTAAGGAGTGATTGGAGTATTTGATTGATTGAATATATTTTCAATTTCTGAAAGTGGCATTGCAGCAAGCCCTTGAGCTTGCTTCAGCGGGGCACGAAGAGGAAAATCTTGCATGTGATCCAAAATTGTGTTGTGAAGGTGACGTCGAAGAGAATAGGCTGTTGTAAAGTCTCTATCTGCTGAATGCATTCCAATGAATCCGTTTGAATCGACGCATTGTACCTCACAAGAACTGTATGATATTGCATGTTCAACAACTCGTTTTGGATAGTACGTAGGATAATCGTCAATGATGAGGACTTTGGCATGTTGCATCCAAGTTTGAAGAAGGCCTTTCGCTTCTTTCGGCTTTGTTTCGACGTAGGGTATGTATGTCACGCCCGAATTCTCAAACGCCGCTTTATTGTCGATCATTCCTTGAAGAACAAACGTATGGAATCGATCGTTTGTCCACTTGTGCTTAAGAGCAAGTGGTTCGACAACTACGAGAGGTACATTTTCTTCGTGAGCACGAGAAATTGCATGCTCCAAGGCATGGTTGTATGTTGTTCGGCGAGAGGAAATCATCCAATAGACGACACACGAACCATCCTCATTTATTGCCCCGTGTGTTCGTATTCTGTGGCTGCCGATCATGAGAGGCCTCCGGGTGAAAAGTTGAGAAGATGGCCACATGAGTACACTTTGTACATTTCCCCTGTTTTTGAGAGTGGGGTTTTACCTGGCAATGTAGAATGATTGATATCGAGTCCATCAATCGCAAGTTGGTACATCGTTTCGGAGATAAATTCTAATTTTATCAAATCGGAGAGCGAGCACCAGCGTGTTTCTTGGATTTCATTGGAATCGTATGGGTGATCTTCGTTTTCAACACTTACGTCGTAGGTTAGAAAGATTGCACATCCGTTGTCTCTGTGTGCTGTTCTCAGGCCGGCGAGACCAAGGATGTGCCCGCCGTACCCTGTTTCCTCTTTGAGTTCTCTCGTTACAGCGGATTCCGGAGTTTCGCCTGGTTCAACATATCCTTTTGGAAGGCCCCATTTACCTGCAAACGCCCCTTTCGCCTCACAAACGAGAAGGATTTTCCCGTCGTTGACGACTCTTGCAGCAACACCAAGGTCGCACGTCGTCATCGCCATATGCAAAGTCTTGGTTCGATTGTATATATACAGCAGTTTAAGTCCTTAGTGGAAAAAGACGAGAGTTTATATTTGAGTTGGAAAAATTAACATTATGCTTCAGCCGACGCCACCCAAGAATACCCCACAAGCAGATGCATCACTCCCAACGAAGTTTGGTACTTTCCGCATTCAAGCGTTTTACGACCCGATGCTCGACAAAGAACACGCCTTACTCTACCTCGAAGGCACGGACGACAAAATGCCGCTTGTTCGTATCCATTCGGAGTGTCTAACGGGAGATGCATTTGGCAGCCTTAGATGCGATTGTGGCCCCCAGTTAGAAGCCTCAATGAAAGCTATTCAAGAACACGGCAAGGGAGCCATCGTCTACCTTCGTCAAGAAGGACGAGGCATTGGACTATATGCCAAGATGCAAGCCTATGCACTCCAAGACGAAGGCTTTGACACTCTCGATGCTAACTTAGAACTCGGACTTCCTGCAGACGGACGTACCTACGAATTTGCAGCAACGATGCTTGAAGCAATTGGATTTACAGACATTAACCTCATGACCAACAACCCCGATAAAAAAATGCAGCTGCTTGAACAAGGTATACGAATTCAAAATAGAGTCCCAATAATTGTAGGAAAATGCAAGCAAAACATTACATATCTTGCGACCAAAGCAAAGCGTATGGGTCACATACTCTAGACCCAGGATTGATAAAAATGAACCAACTCATCGGTCAAAAAGCACCAGATTTCGTTCTGTTATCCGACAATGGCACGCCATTTGACAGTTCAGAGTTAAACGGTAAATGGAGAGTGTTGTTTTTCTATTCACAACATGGCTCGCCAACCTGCAAACGAGGATGTCTGACATTCAAGGAGCAGTACGATCTCTTCAAGTCAGCAGGCTGTGAAATCGTCGGCATCGGTCCAGGTTCAATGGAAGATTTACTCAAGTTCAAAGAAACTCTTGGCGACCTACCTTTTCCGCTTTTGGCTGATGAGGAGAGAAAAGTTGGACTAGCCTACAATGTCCCTCTCCACGTGGGTAAATTTCCATCCAAATCCTCATTCATCATTGGCCCTGATAACACAATAAAACACGTATACGACTGGTTGTTCAGACCCCGAAAACATGTTGCGAACATCCTTGCAAGCCTCTCCTCAGTCACCGGAGGAGAATAAATGTGGCAAGAACTTCTTATGGAAGCTGGGTTGAGTGAACGAGAGGTTCGTTCAATCATGATTCTAGGTTCAAATCCAAAAATGAAGGCATCTGAATTAGCCAAACAACTGAACACGACTCGTCTTGACGCTTACAACAGTCTATCTCGATTACAAGAAATGGGAATTGTGACCGCAACTGCCGATCGCCCTATGTTATTTTCAAGTCTTACCGTTGACGAAGCGATGGAACACATCATCGAAGCGAGAAAAAAACAACTTGGACGACTTGTCGAAGGTTTCGAAGACCTAGCAAAAAACATCAGTCAAGAAACGCCATCATATGAAAAGAAGAGACGTGATATTGATGACCCGCGGTTTGCAGTGTTAAAGGAACGCTCGCACATTTACAGCAGACTCAAAAAGATGGCAATGGAATCTGAAGAGAGACTCATCTTACTTCTCGGCCAGTTTGGAATTCTCCATCTCTGTCGAAATCCAGATGCATTGGAAGCTGTGAACACTGCAGCACTTCGTGGCGTAGTTGTGCAAATCATCACCCACCTAGATGGCAGAACAATTCGATTTTTCAACGAACTCCATGATGATATTGAGGTACGGCACTCAGATGAATTGGATTCTCTTGGATTCGTTATGGATCAAAATGAAGTGGTTCAATACCTCAATATTGAGGATAACCCTGTTGGTCGTGGAAAAGATGATGCAGCCCTCATCATCGAGTCTGGTCCGTTCACAGAAGCACACCTCAATCTCATTGATGCGATTTGGGAAGGTGCGGTCACATTCGAAACCGCTTTGGCAAGATTCACTGAAAATCAAATTAATGATCCACTTCGTTTGACTATCGGTGAAGGTTCGTTTTTGAAGAATGTATCCGTTGCCCTAGGTTTTGATGGAGAGTTACCCGAAGAAGATACACCATTTGACCCCGATGCTTTTTTTGCCGCAGGTCATGAAGTGAACGAGGCGAGAAGAAAACTATCGGAAGGTAAATTATCGAATCTCAAAGTTATCGGCATTGATATTTCAAGAATGCTTCGGCAAATTGGCAACCGTGTGGGTCAAGAAATTGCATTCTCGCTTCGAGGTATCGAGAACGATATTGAATTCCTCGATGAGATGATGGATTGGTGGGAGTATGCTGGACTTGGAACCCTCGATTACGAAGTCGACCCAGATTTTTATGTACGAGTGGGACTGAATCACCCACCTATCGACGATATCGACGCCCTCCCGATGTGGGAAATGGATGATGGCATTATCGAAGGTGCATTATCGACGAGATTTACAAAGGAGTCAAAGGTGGTTGTACAGAGAGTTCAGGGCACCCAAAGTAACGATGATTTGTGGAGATACATCATTCATCGTCAATCAGTTGCTCCGAGAGAACTATCTGATTAGATACAAAACGGAGATTCATAAACGAACGGAGTGTTTTACCAGTATGAAACTCTTTACATTCCTCCGGTTTTATCGTGAAGTGACTGGGAAGAAGCCTGTCAATATCGAAAAAATTCAATCAATGGGTTTGCTTGCTGTCAAATTAGGGCAGATTTTTGCTCTCCGCCCTGATTTACTCGACCCTCAAAGATGCATCGAGTTGCAGCAGTTATACAGCCGTGCTGCGACAATCCCGGAAGAAGATTCTCAGAAACTAATACGCAAATCCACAAACGAAAATTTCCTTTCAAACTTTCGTTCTATAGATTCCAAACCCTTTGCTGCTGCGAGCATCGGTCAAATCCACAATGCTCAACTCAACGACGGCTCCAAAGTTGTTGTAAAGATCATAAAATCGGACTTTGAAAAATCCTTTCGCAAAGATGTCAAGAGGATGAAGAACTGGATTCGAATAGGACTTTTCTTTCGCCCGAAATTGAGGAAAGTTGGAAATCCACTCGGCCTTTTGTCCCATATTGAAGACTATACTCTTCGAGAACTCGACCTCACCAATGAGATTGCAGGTAAAGATAAATTAGAAAACATCGCTATGGAATATAATGATAAATTTCCAATGCCAAAACTGCGGTTTCCAAAAATCTGGAAAGAACTCTCAAACGAACGGGTGCTCGTGGTCGAAAAAATCGAATCTCCAACCCTCGAAGACCATCTAGAATCAAAGACGATGTCGTGGAATGACATGTTGGAGCTGTTTAGAATCCACGGTGCCTACATGTTCGGCATTGGTTCGTTTCACGGCGACCTCCATCCAGGGAACGCAATGATGGATGAAAATGGTGTCTTCACATTCATCGATACTGGTGCTATTTGTGAGGCACCTGAACACGTTCGAAACGCATTGTTTGGGTTTTTCTATTACCTTGCAAAAGGCGAACTCAAAAACGCTTTTGATGCAATGCTGACCATGGCTGGAACCCCACCCTCCGAAAAAGCATTGAAGCGATACTATGATTCGATGTTTGAACTTTATGATGGATTCGTCGGCACATCAGTATCAGAGGTCTCTCTCACTGAACAAATGATGAAGACCGTCAAAGCAGCTGTCCTTGCCGGATGTGCATTTGGCGAAGAAGCGTTTCCAATCATTCGGTCGCTCATGTACATGGATGGAATGGTTCTCAAAGGCTATCCTCATGTCGATCTGATAAGTTCCATGGGTCCGTATCTAGATGAATTTGCATCCCTTATCGATGTAAGTTCAATTATTCCAGAATCTTTTCATACCAACTCATTCGTAGTGGAACAAAACCTTAGTTTAAAACCAAATTCAACAGCGTGATACTATGGCCTCGAGTAAAAACCCTTCAGTCGCAATTATTGGTGCAGGTCCTGGTGGGCTTGCGACTTCTCTCCTCCTTGCCAAAGCCGGCGTTGATGTTACCGTTTTTGAGCGGTCAAACAGCGTTGGCGGCCGAAACAAAGTTTTCGAAAGGGACGGTTACAAATTCGATTTAGGTCCAACATTCTTCCACTTCCCCGAGGTAATTGAAGACATTTTCAAAGCGGTTGGTCTTGATGCTCATGAAGAACTAAAACTACACAAACTCGAAATGAATTACCGATTGATATTCGGACAAGGCGGGTCATTGGATTGCACAAGTGACCTGGACCAAATGAGGTCAAGAATCGAAGAATTATCGGGTGAAAAAAATGCGAAAGCTTTCGAACGGTATGTACTCGATAATCGCTCAAAACTTGACAAGTCAAGAGCATGTCTTCAAGAGCCATGGTACGGCCCTTCCGATTTGCTTTCCAAGCGTGCTATGAGAGTTGCAAAAGTCCTTCGCCCACAGCGCAGTGTAGCAAAGGATTTGATGAAGTTATTTGATGATGACAGGCTCATGCTCGCCATGTCATTTCAAACAAAATACCTGGGTATGTCTCCTTTCAACTGTCCAAGTCTCTTCACAATGCTTGCATTTTTGGAATACGAGTACGGAATATTCCATCCGATTGGCGGCTTGGGCAGTGTATCCGAACGAATGGCTGAGATCGCAGAGGGCTTGGGCGTTAAATTCCGCATGGGTGAGAGTGTTGAGGGCGTCATAATGGATGGAAAGAAAATTTTGGGCGTCCGCACCGGAAAAGGTGGATTTTATGCTGACAAAGTTGTAATGAATGCTGACTTCGCTCAAGGCATGACATCAATTTTCCCTGATTCGATAAGGAAAAAGTGGTCAAATAAAAAAATCGATAACAAAAAATATTCTTGCTCAACATTCATGATGTACTTAGGTGTGAACAAATCTTTTGACAATTTGCCTCATCACCAAATTTACGCTTCAAAGGACTATGTAAGTAACTTGGAGGACATAGAAAAGCATCATAGAATCACATGGGACGACCCATCAGTATACGTGCAGAACGCCTGTGTGACTGACCCTCAACTTGCTCCTGAAGGATGCTCAACTGTGTATGTACTTGTGCCAGTCTCACACATCCACGATAATATTGACTGGACGAAAGAAAAAGACGCCTTCCGTGAACGAATTCTCGACCAAATCGAAAGCAAATTAGGATTCGAGGACATTCGAAATCATATTGCAACTGAATTGATAATCACACCAGAAGATTGGGGGGACCATTGTTACCGCGGTGCAGTGTTCAACCTAGCACACGGCCTTGATCAGATGCTTTGGCGAAGGCCAAAAAACGAATTTGATGAAATCAAAAACCTGTATCTTGTTGGTGGTGGAACGCATCCTGGTAGCGGATTGCCTGTTATCTACGAATCTGCCCGAATTTCATCGAAGCTTATTCTCGACAGCCTCGGTATTGACCCTGATTGGAACGGTGTTGACACATGGTTTGAAAGTCGAAAGAGAAGTTCGAAACCTGCAAAAAATCAAAACATCAAAAATTCTGAAGGAAATCCTTTGCCATCCAGTAGTTGAGGTGAGACATTGAACCGGATTGACATCGATAGGGCGTATGCTCATTGTGAAATGATATGCAAAAATGCATCCACGACGTTTTATTCCTCCTTTTCTGCGTTGGAATATCACAAAAGAAGGGCCGTCCATGCTGTGTATGCCCTTTGCCGATGGGTGGATGATATTGTTGATGGTGATGAAGAGGTTACAATGGAGGCAGACAAGATTCTCCTCAATAAAACGCGTGAAAGGGACAACATCATCCGAGAAATTCACTCAGGAAAAAATCCAGCTCACGATGAAAAGACTCACTTTTCGAGGCTCATGGCTCTCGTATCTATTCGAAAACACCTATTTTTAGCAAGTGAGAATAAAATTACTAAGGAAGCACACCCCGTATTTATCGCCATACAAGATGTCTTCTCCCGATATCCTATTCGACTCCAAGACTTTGAAACAATTCTGGAAGGTATGGAAGATGATCTCTTTGACGTCCGCTGCAATACATGGGACGAATTGCGTGCTTACTGCTACAAAGTAGCCTCCGCTGTCGGACTTGTTCTTATCGAAATATATGGTTATGAAGACAGGGCAGCACGCCTCCATGCTATTGACCTCGGCATTCAGATGCAGCTGATCAATGTACTACGAGATGTGAATGAGGACCTTGAACGAGGAAGAATTTACCTGCCTGTCGATGTTTTAGCGGAACACAACATTGACATCAAGGATTTGCGAAATCCAAATTTAGCAAAAATGCAAAATTGGAAGGCATTCATCGTCGAGTATCTCGATATTGTACGACGCCATCAAGAATCAGCCCTACATCTCTTCGAATTCCTCGAGCCAAGGTCCAGAATTCAGCCAGAAATTATGCTAGATGCCTATGTTCAGATTTTTGAAGAAATTCTTCGAAGGTCTGGAGATATCTTTTCATCTAAACTTGGAATTTCATTTCGAAATAAACTTCGATTATGGGCTCGAATACACTATCTAAAGTTAAAGGCCAAATTCACAAGAGTTTCAACTTGAATCAATTGAAATTTCAATTGATGAAGATACCTTCATCATCTCTGTAACTCCAGGACCAGTCGAAGCAAAGAAGTAAATTTCACCTGCATGAAGGACAAATTCTCTTGGAGATGACGCACCGTTTTGATTGATATTTTTTAGCTGTAGAGTTTGATTTGTCACGATGTCATATACCCAAAGTTCTTCTCCAGTAATACCGTCCTCGGCTCTAAAGAACAATTTACCCTCATGACCAATTTTGTATCTTGAATCAGAATGAGCAGCACCTTCGGCTATATCTGCCATCATCCATGTGGTGTCGTTTTCAAGATTCGTCACCCAATTTTCCAATCCATGAACACCATCATTTGCTATGAAAAATAAGTGATGTTGATACACATGAAGCCAAGAGACAGAAGAAAGACTTGAATCAATTGATTGTATTTGTTGTGTTTGATTTAATGAGGTGTTGTATCTAAATACAGCATCTGTAACACCGTTATTGCCTTGAAAAATCAAATCTTCACCATATTGGAAAATCTCTCCCGTTAAGCCGTCTGAAGAATCTGAATTCAACTCAAAAACTAATGATGTCGAATTGTTTTGAATATCATACTTCCAAAGTTCTCTCCCCTCAGATAACGTTGCCGCTGTAAAGAAGACTTCATCTCCAATATGTGTAAAACCACTTGGGGAACTCCCCTCCACCGGCGTCATCTCAAGATCGAAAAACCAAACCTCCATCGACGTTGTGTTAATGATGTACAATTCATTTCCTTGGTCGCCACTCTCTTGAGAAAAGAAGAGCAACTCCCCAACTGCCGTAAGGTGATTTGGATAACTATGGCCCGTACCAGTGTAATCTGCCGGTTTGCTTGATAGACCCGTTGACGTATCGAATCGCCATAGTTCAGATCGGGAATCATCCCCATCCGATGCAAAGAATATATCATCGCCAATGGCAACGATGGAAGATGGTGATGAGCCTCCTGTACCTGGATTCAAATCAATGACCTGCCAATACGATTCGTTATCTGTATCATACCCCCACAACTCTTTTCCTGAATTGCCATCGGTCGCTGAAAAGTAGAGTGTTGAACCATGAGAACTGAAAGATTGTGCAAAAGACGGCCCGCTCGGGTTCACCTCGATAGGAATCTCAACATCATATGTCGAACAATATACAGTTGTTGAATCGATTTCATCATCTTCCAAGACACCATTCATTGCCGTAGCACTCATATCGCCATCATCATAGCCCTGCTCAATTTTTTGTCCACCTGCATTGCATTCTTCAAATGGTACTGGGCTCACCTTTGTGAGATATAGTGGCGAATTTAAATTGCCACCTTCATCGTCATCGCAGATATATGTTGTTGATTGTATCTCGTCGCCATCGAGGACTTGATTAGAATTTTCATCAAAACCATACTCAACTTTTGAACCACCGAATTCACAATTCACGCCTGATGGTTCATCTGAAACTTGAGCCAAAAAATCAGAAGGTTGTGCTCCGTCGGTTCCATTTACACCATCTGCACCGTCAGCGCCATCAGTACCATTTGCACCATCACTTCCGTTGAGGCCGTTCGAACCATCTGCTCCATTTTCTCCATTGCAAAGAATTGAACTCGAATCTACCTCATTTGATTGAAGCATTCCATCGTTATTTTCATCGAATCCGACCAAGATTCGAATGCCTCCATTCGCACATTCGGGCCCTGGTTCAACTTCCTCTGTTTCTATCATCGAAGGTTGAGGATCTTCAGAGGTCGTATTGCCTGCACCACTATCGGTCGATGGTAGAAGAGGAGTGCTGGACCAACCATCATCAAGGCATGTGTAAATTGTCGCCGTTTCGAGAACGAGAATGGCACCCTCATCTTCGTTGTCATCGCAATCAGGCAACATATTCACAGTTGGAACATATTCCAAGTCAACAGGGTCTGCATCGTCTCTTGAATCATGTTCTGATTGACGATCATTCATTCCGTTAGCGATAACTACAGCAAGTAAAGAAAAAATGAACATAGCTGCTAGGAGGAATGCGATTGATTTTTTTGACAAGGCTACAACATTTGATGAGTCGTTTGCACCAATATCATCTGATTGAAGTCCATCATCTTGTGAAGGTAAGGGTATCTGTGGTTGGGATTGAGGGGATGGGGCATTGTCTTCCGCTGATTGGTTCGGTTCTCCTTCACTCCCTTCGATAACATCCAATGTCTCGTCATTTAACGATTCATCATGTACATCACCTCCTCCTTCATCTAGAGGCTGGGCTGCATCATCGAGTTCTTCAACGAATTCTTCTACATGCTCATCGTCGTTGTCCATGACATAGGCAATGAAAACTGTATTTTAACAATATCACAACATTAGTGACTTAGGATTTCGTCATCAAATTAAGGATTCTTTTTCAGAACTTTTTCAAAAATTTCTATAAATTTCTCTGCATTGTGTTCATAGGTAAATTTGTTGAGAACTCTTGCTCTACCACGTTCTGCTTGATGTAATCGCTTATCTGAACTCAAGGTCTCAATCACAACCTTGGCAAGGTCACGAGGATTTCCACGTTCGAACAATCCGCCGACTTCGTCATCAATCATTTCAGTTAGAGGTGGCTGGTTGACAGTGACAACAGGTGTGCCACTGGCCAAGGATTCGAGTGGAATAAGGCCCTGGCCTTCGTAATATGAAGGATAAATCACCATATCTGCGGATCGGAAATGTTGGGCAAGTTGGTCGAATGATAGTGAGCTTTGGATAATGATTGAATCTTGAATCCCAAGCTTCTTTGCGGTTTTTTCTAAGGATTTCTTCATGTGACCTCTACCCACGATGACGAGTTTTGCTCCGCTATTTACCGCTAAAATCTCTGGCATTGCTCGGAGTAACGTCATGTATCCTTTTCGAGCAACAAGACGACCGACAGCCAACAACATTGGTGTTTCAGTGGTTGGTTGATAATTGAGTGCGGCTTCATCACCACAGCCATATTCTAAACGGAGTTTTTCATGTCGAACTTGTTCATCCTCATCATCTGAATTTGGCGGTCTGAAGACCATGTGATCACACCCCCATAGAACCACTTGACATTCAAAATTCGGACTTGGCTTGTACCACTGTTCAAACTCTCGTTTTGTCGATTCTGAATTCGCTACACAAAGGGCTGATTCCAAAACACCCGCCCGTTCATACCTTGCATACCATTTCGAAGTCATCCAAATTGCAGTGTCGTTCGGATTTCGCCAAATTGCGGATTCCTTTGCCTTTGCAGCACGTCGGATTCCTTCTCGTTCACCAAGCCAAGACCCGTGAAGACTCGATACAATAGGTGCAATATTTTGTTGCAATGTGCGAAAATCTCTCCTCGTCCAAGATACGAGAGGTAGGTGTGCATGAATCACATCAATTGGACTCTTTTGGTGGAGTCGAATGAGGGCTTTTTTTGCATTCTTTCCATAAGACCGAGTAAAAGCCATAGGCAGAGGCAACCAAGGAACCTGAATAACCCGGACACCCTCTTGCGAAGGAAATGGTCCTGAATGTTTTCGAGTGATGATCGACACTTCATGACCAAGTTGCACAAAATGATGTGAAAGATGGAAGACAACTGAGCCTATCCCGCCCCATCGAGGAGGGTACTCGCCTGCGACAATCGCAATATGCACGGTCGACGGGACGGTGTTCAAGCCTTCAAACCAATGGATTGATGCCTTTCACAACAAGGTTTTCTTGCATTGATTCAATATATTACAAGCCCTGCACGAAACCATGGCGGCTGTCCTCCCGGTATCTGTTACCGTCCTTCTTCCTACTCGAAATGAGGAAGAGGCAATAGCGATGACCATCGATTCCATTCCGCGAGGTTGGTGTAAAAATCTTGAAATTATGATTGTGGATGGTAATTCATCCGATGCAACTCGAAAAATTGCCTTAGACAAAGGAATTCGTGTCCACCTCGAAGACCGTAAAGGGTATGGTAGAGCATACAGAACAGGTTTTGACGTCGCATCAAATGACATCATTGTCACGATGGATGCTGATTGTACATATCCAGCAGAATTGATTCCAAAACTCGTTGAGCGATTGCTTCAAGATGACCTCGAATTCATCTCATGCGATAGACTCACATTAGCAGAAGAGGGTTCAATGTCCGGCATTCACGGCTTTGGAAATTGGGTGCTCTCCTTTACCGCAAGAGTGCTCTTTGGCTACGGTTTCAAGGATTCACAATCAGGTATGTGGGTCTTCCGAAAATCAATTTTTGATGATGAAAAAATGAGACCGACTAACGATGGAATGCCGCTCTCTGAGGAGATTAAAATCTTAGCAAGAAAACACCTTGGGAAGAAAAAAGCAGTAGAAATCTCAGTACCTTATCGACCTCGTGTCGGCGAGGCAGAAATTCATACATGGGGCGATGGCTGGAAGAACTTGAAATTCTTATTCCTCAAACGGCTAGGGATTCATAGAACACTAACACCGTGGGGCGGAAGAGATTCTAATCCAGACTCATTGAACAACGATTTGCCCGAGCAATGATGCTCATAGATCGTCTAGGTCAACCATTGCGGGCATAATCACGTCTTCATCGGTCTCATTTTGAGATGAATCCAACTCTGGGACATCTTTTTGCTCTGGATTTCGGAATGCTTCCCAAGAGATCATCGAATCAATATCGGCTAATTTCGCCCTTCGACGAACAATGAACAATACGGCAAGGAATGTGAGGACGAGACCAGTTCCAATGCCGATGAGCAACGAGCTAAACGACGAGCTTTCTCCATCTTCAACCGTTAGTGTCCGTGTGATAATGTCAACATATGCGTTTTCTCCTTCACCATCTGTAGCAATAATTTTCAAAAATGGTAAGCCTTCTTCTTGTGGAATCCATTCGATCGAACCTTCCCACCGGTTATCCGCACCTGTTGGTTCCATGGCGACCTCCCAATTCTGAATGCCAAAAGTGATGTTAATTCTTACATCTTGAGTCGTCCCGTCATCATCGATTAAGACGACCGAGACCTTCAGTATTGATTTTTCACCAGTCGTAAATTTCAATGTACTCAACTCGACTGAATCTTGAACGAATCTTGGGACGCTGGATTGCAGTGTAATATTCGTGTGTGCTTCATCATATTGTCCTCGACTATCTTCGATGAAGAGCGAAATGTGATACTCCCCTGGGGCATATCCTGTTATGGTATCAATTGATTTTGTTGAAATTACTTGATATTGTCCGCTTGTAGCATTCCATAATCGCCATTCTCTGGCAACAATATCATTGTCAGCATCCGTTGATGACTCCTCGAGCAAAATATCGCCTCCTGGAGAAATTGACAATCGGTTTTCAGGTGATTCAATAATCGCGGTTGGATTCGATTCAAACACTGTAATCTCAAATGTTTCAGAACGCTCCATCCCAGTTGAATCTGTAGCCAAAATAGTCAATGTGTGTGTCCCATGGCCAATCTGGATAGTATGAATAGACTCCGTTGAACTCTCGGTGAGAAGCGGTTCTTCAACAAGATTTGAGCGTAGTGAAAATGTGAATTCATCGTCATCGTAATCTCTGCTTTCACGCAAATCGAGCAAAATATCGTCCGAGGAAAGAAACTCTTCGCCATTAACTGGTGATGTCATTCGAATGACTGGGGCAGATGGGAGAATGCTAATTTCTGCTGTCGTCACAACGGGTTCGTGTATGCCATCATCGACACTCAAGGTAATGATGTGGTTGCCAGCACTCAGTCGTTGCTCAAAATACAACCAATCTTCGCCCTCAGGTGTCAATCGACCATCGAGATTCGAGGTCCAAGTCACAATCAAAAATTCTGAACCCATCGATGGCTCAAATGGTGCACAGTGGAACTCTCCTTCAGCAGGGAATGTATCGCAGGCAGCATCAAAGTCACCTGAACCGTTCGATGAAAACCAAATCAATTCTGAAGAATCATATGTTGTCATTTCAAATGGTTCAATCAATGCTCTAGGTGGTGAGTTGTCCACTGAAACAAGGAGTGTAGTGGTCCTCGATGAATTTGAATGCTCAGGGCGGTCATCATTCACTTGCATGGTGATGACATGCACACCTCTTGATAGGTAACCAGACCAACTTGTCGAACCGTTGTTGAGGACACCCAAAGTTCCGTCTAAATTTGAAGAAAAGGTGATTTCGAGGTTGTCACCTTCAGGGTCGATCGTTTGTGAACCATTGAACGTTACCAATGCTTCGCTGTAATTCGAATTTCGTTCGACTGAAAATATTGGCTCAGGAATCTCATTGAACAATCGAACATTTGTTGTAAATTCTGCGGTATTTCCTGCGATATCCCAAACAGTGACATGAAGTTGGAACACTGAGGGTGGGTCGTCGTCGACATGATCAAAATTCCAAATGAGTTCTTCTGGACACACCCACGCATTACTCCAACCTGGCCCTTGCCGGTTGTATCCAGTGAAACTTATCATACAAGCAATAGGATCATCCTCTGGGTCATATGTGCCCGAAGTATTGATGGTGAGTGTGCCGGTTTGTGGCATAACAAGTTCATTCCATGCATTGAGTGGTGGGTTAAATTCATACAACAAAATCGGTGGAGTGTTGACAAGTTCAACAACTCGTGATGCATTTACACACTGTCCAGTATCATCACACACTTCGAGTGTAATCACATGAATTCCGTCTGTTAATGAGCAATTGAAGGTATCATTTCCGTTCGCAATGAAGGGTGAGCCCAGTTCAGGCCCTTCGGGGTATGACCATGTTCCTGTACAACTTGCGAGGATATTGCCGTCGATTGAACTTATCCACGAGTATGTTAATTCATCATCATCAATATCAAAGGTACCGCTTGCGTTGAACAAAACATCAGCGTTCGAAGGATAGACACTATCTTCCAATGGTGAAGCCCAACGGAGATACGGTGGTTGATTTTCGATAGGTAAAACGCAATACATCGTCATTGATTGTTGAAAAATTTGAGTGGTTGAATTTGTCACACCATCAAAGCCGCAGTCAACCGTGACGCTTGTGGAACCAGAGTTTCCAACCGATGTCCATCTTGAAGATACATAATTATCCATTGAAATTGTACCAAGTTCGTTTGTCCAAATGGTAGCATTGGTGTTGAATTGATCAAATTCTATACTTGAATATGCATAGGGAATTCCGTTTGATTTGTTGTTCTGAACCCAAACAAGAATGTCATGGGCCACATCAATATACGAGTTTTCAAGATACGTTGCAGTGGCATAAGCGATATCAACGGATTGGTGAAGCCGGACTTGACTGCGAAGAAGTGAAAGTGGTGTAACCTGTGAATAATCCGTAGCAAAAGACCAATTGACTGAGGAATCAATAAAGGAAAGACCTCCAATGCACGATGACGACCAAGAATTGTAGATGCCTGATAAATTCGAATGGTTTTCAAAAATTGCGCAATCAAACCCTGAGAAGTTCGCATTTGAAATCGTGGATGCTAGATTTCCATTGTTCGCCCCATCCCAAAACATGCCGGAATGATTTCCTCCGAATTCAAGGCCATCGATGACTGCTGCTGCATTTGAAATATACAAGGCGGGTTGGTTCGAAAGAAGATTTCGCTCCTGATGAATCTCAACATTCGTAAGATGAAAATGACCTTTCTGTACATTCAATGTAAGCCCTGAATTATCAAAATACATAGCAGGGTCATTTGGGTTCACACTTTCAACAAAAATTTGTTCAAGCCACAAATCTACCGAGTCTTCTGCGTAAACTGCGTGCATTGAATTATTTCTCAATACGCAATTCTGGCATCGTACATCGCCCGATGAACTCTCCAAATCATTGGATTTCTTGTATGCCAACCCTGAACTTTCAAGAGATGTTATTCCTAGGAATCCGTTTGCAACGCTTGTGAGATTGTGGAATTCCACTGAGCGAGCGTCATCAACCTTTGCTCCTGAAAATCCATTGTTTTCAAGAACAATCTCTTCTACAATCACGGAGGATCGTGTGAGGTCGATACCGTACTCAGTATTGTTATGTAAGTACCAATTTGTTCCTTGCATTGCACCTCCAAATGATGTGTGAATCCCAGACCCGACCGAGCCTGATATCTCAAGGCCATCGAAGTGAGGTGCGAAGAACGTAGAGCTCACCGCTAGGCCTGCTTCATGAGCACCCGCACCAGATTCACCTGAGTCAAGGATTGATAAATTTCTGAACGTTGTTGATGAATCGACAAAATACAGTCGGACGCCAACAGCGTCTGAATCTTCAACATGTGTATCTTCAAACCAAGCTCCCGTGGCATTAACCTCGAGGGCCGCAAAAGCAATTCCTGGTGTCTTTGCACCACTCGAACCAGTTCCTATAATCGTCAGATTGGTGAAATCAGCCGTCTCATAATTCGTGTAATTGGAATGGTCATTTTTATCCACATACACTCCTCTGTACATCGAATTACTAACCACAGCGTCTTTAACGACTGCCCGAGTATATCCGCCATCGGTGATATGACGAATGATAATTCCAGTATCTGAGCGATCAATCTGAAGATTTGTTAGCAAAGGTTGACTATCTTCTACCCAAATTCCTGCTGATGAAACCCAACTTGAGCCTGACGCATTGTCGATGGTGATGTTTCGAAACAATCCTCCGGAAGAACCCCAAATGTTCACAGCACGCGTTTGAACTGTAGAAATTGTTGCATCATCAATGATTGGGGCTGAGCCAGATCCAACAGATATACCGAGACCAAATCGCCAATCGTTCTGGAAAGGAACGTTTTGACCTGCTTCGTCAATCACGACATTGCGAATTTGTGGTGAAGCAAAATTGAACATATCGATCCCAACACGTTGTGGGTTGTTGATTGTGAGATTAGAAATGATGGGGTTACTGCCATAAATTGTGACCCCATATACCGAATTTGAAATTGTCAAATTCTGTATGTTTGAACCTCGCCCGTTAGATGTTGAATTAAATTGAATGCCCTCGTGACCACTCGTGGCGGTAGAGGATGCCTGGAATACAACCGGGCAGGACGTTGTTCCTTCAATAGTAAGGCGGCCTTCAACATAAATTCGAACACCACCGTCGAAGGCTACAGTGGTACATGATTGAATAATCAATTCATCTGCAACACCAATGTAATAATTTGATGTCAACGTTTGAGTTCCACTCCACGTTGTTTGTGCCCGGCCAGATGCTTCAGACTGGGTCGCCAATCCAAAATCATTCGATTCATTAGTCAATGGAATTGTGGAGAGGAAGAGAAGACAAACCAAAAATAGAGATGCTTGGGTTTTGACATCCAAGCGAGTCATATATCGCCTAACGGCACATACCTATTGAATACACCGCATTAATGTTCAAGATATCATTTTCACTCGTTTGGATTGATTTATTGAATTCAGCGAAGGAAAATCAATAAGACCTTAGATGAATTGCGATTTATATGCCTGAGGCGTTTATCCTCTTCAAGACTGAACCAAGTCATGAGCGTGAAGTCTATCTTAATCTTCTTGACGATCAGTTCGTCGTTGAGGTACACGCCCTTTACGGAGAATTTGATTTGTTATCACATGTCTCCGCTGACGATTCAAAAACTCTTACTGATTTATTGTTGACAAAGTATCGACAAATTCCTGGTGTGAAAGAAACGAGAACTTTGATAGCGGTTTAGGTGATAGAATGGCGATTGGATTTGTATTGATTACGACTGAACCTGGAAAAGAGCAAGACGTGTACACTGCCCTTGACTCCATTGAATTCGTTACAAATCACTGGATGCTTTTCGGCGAATTCGACATCATTGCAAGGGTCCAAGCAGACGATGAATCCATGCTTACGACCACTATTGTTGAAAAAATACGACCGATTCAAGGAATCCAAGACACAAAAACACTGATCGGTGCTGAACTCTAAATTCACAATAAACGATGAAGAAGAGTTTGAATCTTGTTGACATTATTCATGCATCCACTTATACGAAAATGGATAGAAAATTCTTTCAAACTGATCAATCTCCTCGATGTGTTAACTTTTGATTGAAGATACCACCATCGGCCAAGAATTCGATGTGCAAACAATGACTGAATTCCGTCCACCTCTTGTTTACATCGCTCGATAAGAGCATCTAATTTTTCAAATTCAAACACGAATGCGTATTCTGTAATTGACATTAAAAAACCTAACCTGTGTTGTGAATGAGTCAATTGATCTACGAATTCTATACAATCGTACAACACCTCTTGCCCTTCATTCTTTTCTGCTTTTGCAAGTTGACTTCTGAAAAGCATTGACTTCACGAGGATATTATTTCCATGAGAGAGAGAAATCAATTGATTTCTAATATTTTCTGCTTTAGAGTAATCTTTTCTATAGATTTCGATTGCGTGTTTTATCATAGATATACTGACCAATGTTGCAGCTCGTTTTTGCGGATCCTCAGGTAATTCAATTCCATCGAGAAGCCTCTCAATCTGTTGAAAGTTGGGTTCTTCTTTCGTGTCGAAAAGTCGGTCTTCAAGACGTTGAATAATCCCTGACAACAACATTCTATTCTTGACATGAATAGATTGTTCATTTCCAATTCGTTTTTGTAAGATTTTTTCTGCCTCAGTTTGTTTACCTCTTTGAAGAAGTAACTGGTACTCGACATCATCCCTCATTTCACCCTTGATATATCGAAAATTTGATTCAACCTCATCGAGTTCATTACGTTGTAGAGCGGTGAGGGCAGCGTAATAATTTAGTTCCTCGTGTTCGGGATTTCTGCTTAATGATGATGCCAACAATGATGCGAGTTGACTGCTCTGATGGACGATGAGAGTGTCAAAATATTCCTCTAAAACTCTACCAATATCATTGGGTTTTGAGCAACTTAACAAATGGTACAATCGAAACATGTCGATATCATCACTCGAGTTCATTGTTTTCCAATGCTCAAGATATTCTTCATGTAACTGCTTGAGTTGTTCTTCAGTCAACATTGCTTTACGTACATTTCGAATGAAATGATGCAATTCAAAAGTCATTTCATTTTTTGACCATTTGAGTAATGCTGCTTCATCCAAGTTTGCGACCAACTCAGGATAAGGAGAATGTTTCACTTCAATGGGTTTGAGAAGGAGACTTAACATTGCAATGAGATGAGATTCTTCGCTGGAGAATCCGCTAAGAACAGAATTTTCAACAAATGACTGTACATCACCTTGCTGTTCTGGTAATTCAAATCGTTGATCATACAACAATATTGCAAATGGGTGTCCTCCGAGTGAAGTAGCAATTTGTGTTCGCTCTTCAACTGAAATTTCATTGTCTAGTAATTTGATTGCATCAGAAATTTCCAAGGATTCGAGGATGAATGTTTCAAATTCCTCTGGAGTATTCATTGGTTGCTTTCCGATTAATATGACGACATTGCCATCTTTTGATGTACATGCGTCAATAAGAGAAAATACACTAGCCAAATGACGATCCGACAGGCAATGAAAGTCATCGAAAACATACACATTCTTTCCTTCAACGGATAGAATATACTCACGAATACCATCATTTGAGCTCGGTAAGTGTTCAGTTTCGGAGTGAAAGATTGACAAAAGAGAATTTGCATCATTTTCTTCGAGAACATTCACCTTTCGAATCATGAAATGGTTTGATTCAAGGGTCTCAGTCACAATGTCTGCTACTGTTGATTTGCCAATTCCTGATAATCCACCGATTGCGAGTGTAGAATGCTGATCTAAATGATTCAAGCATGTTGTAATGAAATCATCACGTCCATAGACATGCGTATTTGCCGATGGCTTTTTTTCCTCGCTAAGCACGGAAGGAGGTTGGACTAGTAGTGATTCTATTGCTGAACGACCATCATTGGTGATGTGAAACACCTGCCTCTTTCTTGTACCGCCTCCAATGACATGTGCCAGTCTTTTCTTCACGAGTCCCTTTTCTTCAAGTTGTTTTAGTGGCTTGTGCAATCCTGAACGAACCATATTCATCGAATCGGCAAGGCCTGGCAACGAGATACTTCGTGGAACATCCCAAGCATTCTCGAGATGCTCACCAAATTCATTGAGCAAATGAAGCAATCGAATTTTTGTTTGGTTCATCACTTCAACTCCAACTCTTAACCCTCATGTTGACTGGCTTCATCTTGCGTAGGACACATGTTTTTCTAACATGTTGGTGACCATGTATCGTGCCAGTTTTCCTCGAGGACCTCCATTTCCCGAGTTCTCCTGGAGTGTACTTATTCAAAACCATTGATGACAGAGTCCTGTATATAGGAAAAGCAACGAGGCTGAACGAAAGAATTCGCTCATACTTTGCCCAGCAACCCGATCGTGCGATGATTCCTGAATTAGTTGAGCGTTCAAATCAAGTCGATTTTATTGTTACAGCGTCTGCTCAAGATGCTCTTATTCTTGAGCGAAACCTCATTCGAGAACATAAGCCTCGGTTTAATTCGATGTTGAAAGACGACAAATCCTTTCCATACATCGCTTTGACAAGAGAAAAATTCCCTCGCATCATGTACACTCGTCACCCACCAAAAAATGCTGAACGGTGGGGGCCATTTCCGAATGCCGGCGCTGCCAAGCAAGTGATGCAATTACTTCGAAGGCAATTTGGTATTCGTGATTGCAAGGAATTGTTACCTCAAGGCTGTCTAGCCATGCACATTGGACTCTGTTTGGGGCCGTGCGTTCAAGAAACGACATATGATGAAAATGTGAGAACGGTTCGAAAAATTTTGAATGGGGATGCAACTGAATTTCTTGAAGAACTCATCAGAGATATGGATGAAGCATCAGAACAACAGGCATACGAAACCGCAGCATATATTCGTGACAAAATAAAAGCAATTCGAACGATTACAAATCAACAATATATTGCAAGCACGCTGTACAATCAATGCGATGCACTAGGGATTCATATTGAAGGTGACCTTGCAGCGATTGTTGTTCTCCACGCTGATGAAGGCATCGTCAAAGGCAAAGATGTATGGCCAATGGTGTACAGAGGCGATATTGGTGAATGTATCTCACTCTTCGTGTCTGAGTATTACGCACATCACAAGCCGCCATCTATTCTTCTTACACCCACGCCTCTTGGGGAGCCAACAACGATGTGGCTACAAGACAGAAGGGAATCTTCAATCGAAATTCGAGTACCCAAACGTGGTGATTTCAAAACGTTAATTCAATTAGCACATCAAAATGCAGAGATGAGCCTTCGAAGAATCAAATCAAAATCAAATGGCTCCATTGAACAACGAGCTGCTGATGATGGTGCAACATTACTCAACATGGAACAACTTGATCACATTGTTTGCTTTGATATGGCTCAGTTTCTTGGTGAACAAAGGGTAGGTGCGAGCGTTGTCCTAAGAAATGGACGACCATCAAAGCGGGAATACAAGAAATATATTGTAAAAACAGACGTACCTGATGATGTTCACATGATGCTAGAAGTTGTTCAACGATGGGCAAAACGGCAAGAAGAATGGCCAGATTTACTGCTGATCGATGGCGGTGAGACTCACCTCCAATTCGTTCGTCGTGCACTCGAAGAAATTGGTGTTCAGGACCGATTTGAGTTAGCCTCCCTTGCAAAACGAGAGGAAACATTGCATCGATTATCAAAAGATGATATCATTCTCGACAAGAGAGGGAGAGTCCTTGTTCATGCAAGAGATGAAGCTCACAGGTTTGTCAATACATTTCATCGCAATCGACGGAAAAAGCAGAAATTGAGTGACCCATTAGAACAAGTGGAAGGATTAGGTGCAAAAAAAATGCAAACACTTCTTCGAAATTTTGGCGGAAGGAAAGGTATCGAAGAAGCAAGTATTGACGATTTGAAGACCGTACCTGGAATTGGACCATCCCTTGCAAAGAGGATTTTTGAGCAATTACGCCCTTAGTTTCCATCTTTGAAATCATCAAGACTCTCTGCTTCATATCCATCGTTCATAGATGGGCTGACATATGCTGAGAAATATGAATCATCCAACGTTGTCTTTTGAACAGCCTCATATTGTTGGTTCAACCGCTCTTTCTTCGAGCGCTTCTTTCGCCTTCGGCGTCGAATGAGAAGGAACAATAAGAGCAACACAATGGTTGGGTAATACCAGAATTGGATGAGGAAATATATCCAGGAAATATGAACTTTGTAGGAAATATCGTCTTCGAATTCGTATGGTGGAATAGTATACGTGATTTTTTGTCGGCCGCCATCATCATCAATCTGCAACAACGTGTTTCCATTTTCATCAACCGCTGTTGAAGAAACTTCGATCAATTGAAATCCTCGAGGAAGTGTCATAGTGACTGGACCGCTAAAACTCATGTCAAATTCTTCACTTACAACCGGATTGATTCGACCAGTCTCATATTGCAATCCTTCGCCATCTGTGGTCGGAAATGTTAATCCTTGAAGGCTAACAAATGAATTGAACAAGAGTGACTCGAAGACGTTAACCATCGCATGCATCGATTGGTATAACGGTGCAGTAGCTGCGTCGGTTAAGATCGAAATTGAAAGACCCGCAGGATCACCCGCCTGAAGTTTTTGTAAGTCACCATTCATATCAAATTTGAATTCAACTTCAGGGATATTTATGCTAAAACCAAGCGGTGTTTCATCGGAGACCTCACCGACAGGTGGGTCTATCCCTGAAATTTTTAATTCGATTTGGAAAGCAGATAAGTCAACAACTTTCAATGGTGAGTCAGGGTTTTCTTCAAGTTCTTTCTCAACATAATAGGTGGCGTATTGATGAATATAATCTGTAATTCGTTCGCTCAATTGTTCAAAGAAATCTTTCATGCCTTCCCTTGTAGCAACAAAAGTAAGTGGTTGACTACACACGTCAATGGGCGTCGACTCGCTATCGCACAGGTAGATATCACTGTACTGAATTGGTTGATTCATTCGACTTGAGATATCGATGAGAAGACGTAGTAAATCCGAAGGCATTGCAGGGAATGTTACTTGTGTCGCTCCTTCCCTTTCGATACGGTCAAGTGGTATACCTATTCGATAAACATCGAGTTCAGCGTTAAAAGCAAATTGAAAACTAATGGCTTGGGTCCACTCGTGAATGCCTAATCCGGACCAATCAAATTCGATATCTGAGATAACGCAAGACTTTTGATCAGCCAAACACAGTACATTTTCATCCTCATCGAGAATTTCATGTTGCCAGTCATACGGATCTGTGCCTCTGAAGGAAAGTGATGTGTCTTGCATGCCATCAACTGTTTTCTCTATGACAAGTTTTGAATCCCCATCTTTTGTTTCAATCCAAGATGGTAGAATGATTTCGACTGCAAGGGAGGTATTTGGCAAGATATCAGGAACAATGGCATCCAAATACGATGATTGAAGGACTGTTTCAACCGAAATATTTGAATTAAATAATCGCTCAAGTGTGTCTTCATCGACTGAACTGAGCAAATCTTGTATGGTTTCATTATCGATGTTCTTTTTCATTATATCAACAAGCCTCATTGAGAATGGCTCACTTGACGCTTGCAGATAGACCGGATATGTGCCGTCCATTGCCATTGAACCTTGAAGACAATAATTGATGTCCAAACCTACTGTAATTGGTTCTTTACAATCGCTTGAATGTGTGTAATTTAGCCCTCCAGCAGCCGGGAAAAGACTTGTCTGACCGGTAGACGAAACCCACTGTGCTGGATTCATTTCGATGGTCGTGAGGTCAGAAACTGTCGAAGCTATGCCGTCTGTGATGTTATCAATTGGAAATTGTTGTGTCAGGGTCGGTAGGTCAATGATTCCATTGTGATATGCTAATCGGATGCCATCGGAGGTGATGAGAGGTATTGAAGCAGCATCAGTGAGTTCGAAAATCGAAATACCCCAATCACTTAACGTCGTTTCCTCGAGATAATAAATCCCTGCAATAAAGTCAAGGGTTACCGCAGACTCATCTTCCAAATTTAGAATCACTCGTAAATCCAATGATTTCGCTCCTTCAGGAACCGCTACTGTTGGTGTTTGGGAATCAGGCTGGTGGGCGACTCTGAACGTGATATCTTGAGTCACTTCAGTATCACTCATTGTTGCATCTCGGTGATCGAGCGACCATTGCCCTTTTGATGCCGCAGTTCCCGGAAGCAAAATTGTTCCAGACGAGTCGG
>Ga0255764_10000121_pt1 | contig 65965 bp, 59 predicted proteins | sample 071ome_30_FD_179964 | JGI IMG/M metagenome (GOLD analysis project Ga0255764, IMG submission 179964) | Coastal salt marsh microbial communities from the Groves Creek Marsh, Skidaway Island, Georgia - 071406AT metaG (version 2) | ecosystem: Environmental > Aquatic > Marine > Intertidal zone >... | reverse complement strand
AGAACGTTATCGAGCGTGTATGGTGTCAACCACTGTTGTGTTGTAAGGTTGTAACGTAAGACACCAAAACCGTTGATGCCGATAAAGGCAACATCGCCAATGATTTCAACAACTGCATTTCCGGATTGGCCGAAATCATTTTCCCAGTTTTCCGACCATGTAAATGAGGATTTGTCGAGTAAACCAACTCCGCTTACAGTACCACCAAAGACCACTGTTGCGTTGGTGCCCACGCTGTAAACCGCCCAATTTGGCATACCATCTTGAGCGTTAACACAATCTTGAATTGCGAGTGTGCTCAGTGTGTACTTACACAATCCAATGTTCGTACCCGCATAGATAGCGTTCCCTTCGACCATCAAATCAAAGAATTGTGATGGGCGAGTACTCCAGCTGCTTCCTTGTCCAAAGGAAGAAGCAGTTTGTCCATTCCATTTCCTTGCTCCTTGTTGAGTTCCAATGAGGAGGTCGCCTCCATCAGAAGCAAGTGCATACACGTTTGCTGAAGGTAAAATTGCAAACCGATTACCACTATTTCCTTGGGCAGTGATAAGCGGTTCAATGATTTCGTTAAGTGCTAGATCTTTACGGGCAACACCAAAACCGGGCAGACCGAGATGAAGGATATCTCCAACGAGGGCAACTGGAGCAAAATCAACACCGTTGACTTCAGTTGATGACCAAGGTTGCAAAAACGAGTTTGAGCTTGTGTTATATCGAAGGACGCCTTCATCTTCAGAAGCGATGTAGATGACTTGATTGTGCATGGCAACATCGGTCAAAAATGAGGAATCAAGTCCATTTTGAGTGTTGAAGACATTCCAACCAGCGTTTGTTGTGGTATGGTCGATAAAGGCCATAACCCCAGACGCAATAATAACCAAGTTGGTTGAATCAACTGCACAACCTGCAAGCCTAGAACCAGTTTGTTGACTGCTTGTGTAATAATTTTGAACCTGGCCGGTAGCAGACACCTTTGCTACATCTCCGTTTTTGAAGCATGCAAAGATGGATTGTCCATCAGTGCGTAAAAATGCGATAGCGTTCTGATTTTGATTTCCTAAATTTGAGAATGGGGTTGCCCATTCTGCTGCTGAAACATCATATCGGTTGATGAGGTCTTTGGCCCCGACATAGATGATGCCATTGAGTTCAACCAAACCAGACATGTCTCCAGAACTAGGGCCACTTGCAAGAAGAATATCTGCATGGTTTCCCGTTGATTCATCATAGGCGATCAATCGCCCTGAACCATCGCCAACGATGACTGAAGTGTACGAAGGACCGAACACCCCTCCAACTGGCCATGCTGTAAGGCTTTGACCATCGCCAAGAAGCCCAAATTCCGATGAAAGACCAAAATTACCTCCGCTAACAAAGACCCCGCTGGTCGAGTTGTAGGTTTGCAAATTTTTCCCATTAAGGATGTAAATCGAATTTCCACTGAGAGCGAGTCCACCGATGTAATTTGATGTTAACCAGTTACCGCTGTTCCAAGTTGAAAGCCAAAATCCTGAATTCCAGTCATATCTTCCAATTCCGCTATCATGAGAAGCCATAAACAGTTGATTTCCAACAACAAGAAATTCAGTGACAAAGTCGGAGTGAAGGTTGTTTGCAGTCGACCATTGTGATACAACATTACCGTTTGAAATATCGATGGTTTGTACACCCAAATTCGCATGTGAAACATACAACAGACCATTCAAAACAAGCATGTCAAGCCCATCATTTGCTCCAGAACTTTGTTGACCGGCTGGCGTCCAGTTCCCCTGCACCAGAGACGCAACACCACCGGAATATGATGCCCACCATGTCTGGCCATCGTGAATGAATTTGTTGAACAAATAATTCGTGGGGGCATTTGGGAGTCCGTTTTGTATCGAATTATCATCGAGTGAAACTCCTGAGAATGTTCCATCTTCATGCAGAATTTGTAGAACTTGAGATTGACTATCAATTTCAATGTCGAGGATAGACTCTTTGTTGAGGTCTAACACATCTAGAATTGTTGATGATACACCATTGAACGATAACACGAGTATGTTTGAATCGACAGCGAGGTACATCTTGTGGTCGTTCGGGTCAATTTCCGAATCAATGATTTCGACTTTTACTTCCCGTAGAGAAACAGCAGGATCTGCAGGAGATAATGCTTCAATTATCATTGTTGTAATTTCAGCGTTCGTAGGGAGCGTAACCTGGGCTCCGGAGAAACTGTTCGGATTCAATTGTCCTGAAGCCGTTGAACTAGCAGGAGAGCCGTCGAAGATACTTGTTTGGCCAAGCGTACCCCAACCTCGCATATCAACAATGTTTGCATTATTTTGTTGGCCAACGAAAAGATGAGGTTCATCGATGATGATACCATCTTCACCCCTAACTTGAATTTCAAGATGAACATTGGATACTTCCGCTCCTGGTGCAAATGACAAGTTCCATGTCGCTGATGCTTTTGTATTCGTTGAGGAATTCGCCCCAGTTGTCGATAATTGAACCCATCCAGTATCGTTCGTTCCTTCAGTTGGCCATACAACATCGCCAGGGACGGAGTGTGCTTGTGCCGGGATAATCAAGCCCATAGGAACCGTTGTACTGAGAGCCATGATGATGACCAATGCGAATGCTGAAAATATTCGCCTTGACTCATGCCGTTGGTTCATAATGAATTTGGGTGTTTTATGGTATTTGAAGGCATTCCTTCACTGACTCTAATTTTGCATCACGAAATGCTGCTTTACGACGATGAATCGACTTACGCAACTTGTTTTATGAGCAATGCTCATACATGAAGTGGACACCGGTTTTGATGGTGATGACATGAATCGACGTCAAAAAGAGTCCAGACTCAAGAAGGAGGCGTTGGAGTATCACGAAGCCGAACCTCGTGGAAAAATCAAAGTGGTTCCAACGAAACCGCACTCGACCTCTCACGAGTTAAGCCTTGCATATTCGCCGGGTGTTGCTTATCCTTGCTTAGAAATAGAAAAAGTCCCAGAGAATGCATACAAGTACACATCGAAAGGAAATCTAGTCGCTGTGATAAGCAATGGAACTGCAGTGCTTGGACTTGGAAATATTGGACCTCTGGCCAGCAAACCTGTCATGGAAGGTAAGGGCCTTCTCCTCAAGACATTTGCTGGTATTGATGTTTTTGACATTGAAATAAATACTGAAGACCCAGATGAATTTGTGAAAACAGTTGTCAACATCTCCCAAACATTTGGTGGTATTAACCTTGAAGATATCAAAGCCCCAGAATGTTTTGAAATCGAGAAACGCATAGCTGAGGCAACTGATATTCCAGTTATGCACGATGACCAACATGGAACTGCCATCATTTCAGGTGCAGCTTTACTCAATGCATGTGAATTACAAGAAAAATCGTTATCCAAGGTCAATGTCGTTGTGATTGGTGCAGGTGCATCAGCCATCGCATGTGCCCGGCACTATGTCGCGTTAGGCGTGAAAATTGAAAACATCACAATGGTTGATAGTCAAGGTATTGTTACAACATCAAGAGTCGATAAGGGTGAAGTGAACGAATACAAGCAACCGTTTGCACAAGACCGTAAGGACGGAGATTTAGCAGATGCTCTGGCAGGTGCCGATGTTCTTCTTGGACTTTCGAAAGGCGGGCTTGTTTCAAAGGAAATGGTTGAAAAAATGGCCCCAAAACCTATCGTTTTCGCACTTGCAAACCCTACGCCTGAAATCACACCAGAGGAAGTCATGAAGGTTCGAAAAGATGCCATTGTTGCAACTGGCAGGTCTGATTATCCAAATCAAGTCAATAATGTTCTTGGGTTCCCCTACATCTTCAGGGGCGCCTTAGATGTGCGAGCAAGAGATATCACTCAAAATATGAAAATGGCTGCAACCCGAGCCCTCGCTGCTCTAGCTAAGGAACCGGTACCGGATTACATATCGGAGGCGTACGATGGCGTAACAATGCAATATGGCCCAGAATACATCATCCCGAAGCCATTCGATCGGCGGGTCCTCATATGGGAAGCAGCCGCTGTGGCCAAGGCAGCAATTGAGGAAGGAATCGCTGCCGTTTCCCTTGAAGAATTTGATTTGAAAGCCTACCAAGAGGAATTGGAGGCAAGGCTTGGTGAGTCATATTCTGTGATGCGACAAGTAATCAATCAAGTTCGGGGGAAGAACAAGAGAATTGTGTTCCCCGAAGGTGATAACGAGAAAGTCATCCGAGCAGCTGCACAATTGCACGAAGAGAAAATCTGTCACCCCATTCTTCTAGGCAAAGTCGACAGAATTAACGAGATGGTCGAGGACCTTGGATTGCATTTCGATTATGAAGTCTATGACCCACCAAATGACCCGAGAAGAAAAACAACATACGCCGAGGCATTTTTTACAAAACGACAACGTAAAGGCATCACACTCGCTGATGCTCAACGAATGATGCGAAGCAGGCCATATTTTGCAAGTCAGATGGTTGTACAAGGTGACGCTGATGGATTTGTTGGAGGCGTGAGTCGAAAATATGCTGATGTGTTACGTCCTACACTTGAGTCGATTGGTTCAGATACAGAGAGTCATTGTGTCATCGGTTGCTACATGATGAACATCAAGGGTCGAACGATTTTTCTCGCAGACGCCACAGTGAATGTGTATCCTGATGAAAGGACGCTTGCTGAAATAGCCGTGCAAACAGCAAAGGTTGCACGGCGGTTTGGTGTGAGTCCTCGAGTTGCCATGCTTTCATTTTCAAATTTTGGTTCAACCAAAGAAATCCGAACCAATCGTATCGAAAAGGCTTTGAAAATTGCAAAGGAACTTGACCCAACACTTGTGATTGATGGCCCTATGCAAGCGGACACCGCACTCAATACGACCGTGCAGAGTGAATATCCGTTTATGTCGTTTAACGGTCCAGCAAACGTCCTCATCCTGCCGAACCTTGCAGCAGCAAACATTGCCTACAAATTGCTTGAAGAACTTGGTGATGCTGAAATGACAGGCCCAATTCTCGAAGGAATGAAATGCCCAGTTCAACTCGTCGCTCAACAAGATGGCGTCCGACATATATTCAATATGGCAACAATATGTGTAGCAGATGCGATTCGAAAAGAATCTGTGTGGAATCAATTTTCAATCGAGTAGACACCTTGCTCGTAGTGAATAGTTGGGCGATTTGGCCTCCATATTGCACCACTCAAAAATCCAGCGACAAGACCTCCAAAAAGTAAATTTGGCCAACCTGATATTGCATAATCTTCCATCCCTCGTAAAATTGGAATGAGAAATGAAGGAACAATTCCTAAGCATGTTATCCAGACCATTTCAGAACGAATTGTTGCGAATAAATCGGCATTGTTGGGTACAATTTTTGCAGGACCTTTGCGTTGCGGAGAAATCACGAATCGAGCGATGACATTTGGCAATCCTCGATCGATTGGGACAGAGGTTAGTGCAGTAACCTCTTGATTCCGGGGGTGTGTTGCGATAGCGGCTACTTGAGCCGCAGCTGGGCCAATGAGAGTGTTTGGTCGAGGTCGCCCGTCCATCATCGCTCCTCTATTTCCCAGAACAGGAGCATCGCTGAGCAACTCGGTTTTCCCCATTCGAGATTGTATGATGTTATTTTCAAATGCACATTGCCATTCTGCTATTGATGGGAGCCGAACTTCCCAATTCCCTGAGTTCAAAAAATGAGCGACCTCTTCGTTCTGTTTGAATTTTTCAATGAGTTCATAGGTTTGATGATATAGAATTTCCTCGACATCACCATCGTCATGATTTAATTCTTCATTGAAGAGCAAAGCGATGTCTCGATGTTGAATCGGGGTTTCGAGAATGTAATATTCGGGAAGTTTGATTTCATACCTTGGTCGTTGACTGGCGTACATCCATCCGCCCTTATTGCTCCCAACAAAACAGGATTGAGATGGAACTTTGATAAAATTAAATTCCAAAAAACGAAGAAGATTCACGATGATTCCTCAAGAGATGAGTGCCATCATGCGGTTATACCAAGCCATGCCTTTTTCATGGTTTGTAAGTAAAGAGAATTGCTTGAATGGTGAAATAGAGCGCATGTAGCCAAAGGCTGCAAAATCAACAAGATCTGGAGTTTGCCCGCCAAAAAAAGTTTCTTCACCAACCTCATTGGTAAATTCGTCAAGAAGATCGTGCCAAAGTTGTTGAGGCGTCCGTCCGTCTTTCTTTACTCTCGACCTCGCAATAATGCCCCACATGATTGGAAAACCGAGCCAAGCGTATGCCTTGCGAGATACGAAACCAAATTTTTCTTCCTTTGAAACTCTTCGAGTTGTGCTTAGTGCAGAAAAGAAGCCTCCGTATAAGATTGGGATGGTCGCTTTCGATAGTTTTGTGTCGCACCATTCCAGCCATTTTTGTTGATGTTCTCGCTTTTCTGAGAAAAGTTTGCCATCATTGTATGTTTGGTCAAGATGTTTCATAATTGGTGTTGAATCGACATGGTGTCTTCCTTCGTTATCTGTGTACACGGGAACTTTATTCCAATCATCTACAAATTTCAATTCTTTTTTTGCCCGCAATCCGTTGATTCCATGATAAGAAACATCAAGGTTGAGATAACGAATCAGCCCACGAACCTTCCAACAAAACGGGCAAGTATACAGTAAGTGGAGCGTACCATCTTTGCCCATGCTAGAAGGACATGATGTACCTTCTTAAGCCTCATCAATCGTCCATATCCTGATTTCCTTTCCAACCTGGTTTCCAAAAATCGATATTGTCGAGCCAAGTCAACCATTCATCATCGACACAGGTGAGGAGTATATCGGCTCTCATCACCAATCCATCTAAGTTAGTCTTCGATAGTGTGCCTTCATGATGTGCAAGATTCCATTCTTCAAGACAACGTTTTATTTCATTGCGTCCGGAAGAAGGAGAATTGTAGTGATGTTCACAGGATTCTCTCAATTCAGATAGCCAAATGGTATATGTTTTGAGTATTGGGTCATCCGGTAGAGGTCGTTTCTTTTCCCAAAACTTCCACCCCATGGGTAAGTACTTCAAGGACAACCACTTGAGGATTTTCCTCATCAAAGCAAGTATCAACGAGTTCCGCATCGGGGTATCATGGGCCGAATTGTGGTTCACCTCCATGGTCGATTGAGGGATTCATCAATGAAATCTCTGTTTTCAACATATGAAACGCGACTAAAATCAAAAAATATACGTATCGAAATACACAATGAAAAGACTTCTCCGCTTGAGTATTACAATCAAATTTGTTCACAAGAAGGTGAAAAACTATTTCTCGATGAACATGGAAAAATGTACAATTCTTTGGGATTTTCAGAATTGATAGGGGCCGCATCACTTCGTTCAGAGCATCTTCATTTGTGCATAGGGCCCGTCGAAGGTTGGAACAATGTCCTTAAGCCATCAGACTCAACTGTGTCTCTTTCAAAGATGACCTTCACACATGAATTTGCCTCAGTTGTTTTGATTGAGCAAATTTATCGTGGTTTTGAAATATTGAAAGGCTCAGAGTATCACAAGGTATAGGCAATGGTCAAGAAGGTCGGTCATCAGCAACTAATGAGGGAGGCAACATGCTAATAGAATCATTTGCCAATAAGAGTGTCATCTACCTTATTGTCTTCGTCATATCCTTAGTATTGTTCTTTTGGAGCCGACATCAACCTTTCCCTCTCATCTCAAAGAGGTTGGCCTACATCTCTTTTGGCTATCTTTCGCTTCTTCTTCTTTCTGATACGGCACCGAGGCCGATGGAAATCGACACGATACTTTTGACTCTATTTCTTTTCTCAGGCTTGGGCTTATGGCTTGGTATGTACCATTTATTGAAAACGAGGAGGGACGTTATCGTCGCACCAATGTTTGGATTTTTGTTTTGTCTTTCAATCACAGGGCTCATCGTTTTACTCTGGGGCCAATTAGATCAACTCGAGCATTGGGTTGGCTTTCTTACATTGGGCGCCCTTTACTCTGGTCAAACATGGCTGGTGTTTCGTGGTTTGCTCATAGGGCGCCTTCCTCTTGCATGGAGCCAAGCAGGATATATCGCCTTAAGCAGAGGTCAGTTGTTTGGGCCCCACGGAGCCATCAATTGTTTCGAAAGAGCGTGGGATGCAGAGGAAGAACATCTCAACCCAATGTCCTATTTTGCATTAGAACAAATACATCGAAGTCTTGGAAATACAAATGATTCGCAAAAATGGTCAGATTTGCTTGAGTTATCAGGGGGAATACATGCGATTGACGATCATTGGGTTAAAGCAATTGAGTCGAGCATCGAAAATATCACAATAGACCTGCGGTAATGTACAATTCCAACAAAGAACAAAACGGATTGATACAAGAAATACAAGATATTATAATCTTCGACGCCAATATATACTCATGAACATGGAAGCTGAAAAGGAAGACTGGCCACTCCGCACAATTATGTGGTATGCAGTTCTTGTTTGGTTTTCATCCAGCCTGCTTTCACAATCGCTTTATCTCGCACTTTATCGACAACCATACGATGCTGTATCGTTGCTTCAAACGCTTGGTCCATTATACTACATCGTTATGGTTATTGAAGTAGTCATGTGGATTGCATTACTTATTTTAGGCCTTACGAAACTAAAATCGACCAAGAGTCAACAAGGTTCAGAAGCGCTTGTTGTAACAAGTGCTTAAACGGATAAATTGAGTACACGGAGAAAGGCAATTCTCCTAGCAAAAAAGACCGATGAATTCAAAGGCTGTCAAACTTAAGATACTTTCGTGAATTCAAAGAAAGACGAGCCTTTTGTATCGGGAATTCCAATGGACGTTGAGCCAGTTCATTTGGAACAATTTTCCGAAGAATTGCCTCGTCATGCACGCCTTGTGAGTTTAGACGAAGCTCGTGAATCCTTAGAAATTGCTTCCAGCACAATGTGCATTCTGCAATCACTTAGTGAAGAAGCACATGACCTTACAAATGAATTAGAAATCTTGCTTGAACAACTCGATGTGAATGACGAACATGTTGTTCAAGTTGCAGAACAACTCGCTTGCCTTGTCGCTCAGTGGCAAGGAATGGTAGAAGAATTGGAATTAACTGGAGCAAGAATAGCATCACTCGATTTAGGAAGATTAGAGTGGTATGGAATTGTTGATGATACACTAGCAATTTATTCTTGGATGATTGGGGAACATGACATCGAATGGTATCATGATGTTCATTGTAGTTTTCAAACCCGAAAACCACTCATAGAAGCATGAGTGTGGCTAACACGGTGAGGGAATGGTAAGGATAGACCGAGTACATACCGGTTCAGGCGATTCAGGTGAAACATCGCTCGTTGATGGTTCGAGAATTGATAAATCGAACCCAAGAATTCACATTGTGGGTACGCTTGATGAGGTAAACTCAATTGTCGGAGCAGTTTCCATGGAAACAAACCGTTTAATTAGCCATCACGATGGTGGCGATAGTAGTTCAAATCAAAGAGTGAAAAGCGTCGTTTCTTTAGCCCTTCAACGGATTCAAAATGAATTGTTTGATTTAGGTGCCGAACTTGGTTGCGAAGTTCAATCTGTTCCAGAATATGTTACGCTGCTCAATGCCAAACACTCAGACCTTTTGCTTGAAGAAATAGAAGCGTTAACAAAAGACACGCCTCCGTTGTCAAGTTTTATTTTACCAGGTGGTTGCCCGCCAGTAACATTCCTTCATACAGCTCGAACGGTAACACGCCGATTGGAACGCATAATTGTTGAACTTGAGCGAAGTAAAGAAGGTTCAATTCGCCCTATTGTTCTTCAATACATCAATCGTTTATCAGACTGGTTTTTTGTTTTGGGACGATGGATAAGTCATACATTGGGTGAACACGAACCTCTCTGGCAACCATTGAGTGGCCGACAATCAGAAAAGGGTATTGTGGAACTAATTTCGCAAATGAAAGCAAATGATGCAGATTTCGATACTCTAGATTGACCCCAAGAAAGATTGAGCAGATTCTACAACAGATCTCGTTTCCTTGTGCGTTATGAGTTGAAATGCACTTTCCCAATCCAGCCAAATGTAATCTCTGTGCTCATGGGAAAGATGAACATCTATTTCTTCAGTTTCAGCAAGAAACCATTGCACTTGTTTCGTTTTTTCTTTACCTTTGTGCGTATAGGAATACCTTGTTGTTTCAGTAAAACCATCAACAATCTCGATATTCTTGATTCCTGTCTCTTCCATCAATTCCCTTCTCATTGTGGTGATTGGAGATTCACCGACCTCAACATGACCTTTTGGTAAATCCCAGTGACCCTGGGGGTATTGAAGGAGGAGAACGGTGCCTAGGTTGACCAAGACGACGCCGCATGAGGTTTCCATAGTCTTCCGACGATACAGTGATTCTTTGCTTTGACGGATTGATATCTATGTTATGGCAAAATTTCCTATTCTTCCTCAACATGACGTTTGAAGATTTTTGGTGACCACCAGTTAAATCGACCCATCAATCGCATGGTCGATGGAACAACGAGGGCACGAACTAAGGTGGCATCGATAAGAATGGCGAGAGCAAGTCCCAGGCCAATTTGTTTCAGGATAATAACTGAAGACAAGCCAAAGGCGCTGAACACCACGACCATAATAGCGGCTGCTCCGGTGATGAGCCCCCCCGTCTTCTGCAGACCGTTGGCCACCGCGAGCGTGTTGTCGCCAGTTCGTTCCCATTCTTCGTGAATACGAGATAACATCAGTACCTCGTAGTCCATCGAAAGTCCGAAAACAATACAGAACATGATGACGGGGTTGCCTGAATCAATGGGCTGGGCGGTGAAGTTAAGCAGGCTTTCCCCGTACCCCCATTGGAATACCCAGACCAGCATTCCGAACGAAGCAGAGATGGAGAGGATATTCATGGCAATGGCCTTGATTGGGATGATGACAGAACGAACTTGTAGGAAAATCAACACACTGGTAGCAATGAGGATGAAGGCGAGTGCTCGGGGAAGATTATCTGCGATGGCGTCAAGATTGTCAGCATTGTAAGCGGCAAAACCAGCAATCAACAAGCGGTCATCCTCGCCATCAAAATCATCGAGAAAACCATCTCGATGTTCTCGGATGTCCTCTACCATCATTCTGGACTCAACGTTGGTTTGAGCACCAACCAATTGAAGTGAAATCATGGTGGCGTTATCACCCACCAAAGATGCCCGCAAACTTTCCCGCATGGCAATTTGTTCTGCTGGGAGGAATTCATCGGGTGTTTGCCAGAATTGTATCACCTCATCGGCATTCATGGCCGGGGACGGCAACCCAACACCGATGCCTCCTGATGTTCTTGAATCGTTGAGCAACTCGGTGATGTAAGCGTGCTGGACTCGTAGGTTTGCTTCAGAAAGAGGGTCGGCACCGTCGGTTTCGATGACTAGGAAAATCGAGTTGGCTGCTTGGTCAGGCCATTGTTCATCGATGAGTTCCATGCCTTGTCTTGCTTGGTCATCGGGTGGCAAAGCCTTCCATGAAGAGAGGGAAAATTCAGCGTAGGCAAACGGCAATCCAGCGCCAATCAACAAGATCAGTGTAGGGATGAGAACAGTCCATGGGCGGTCCATTACCCGCTTGGCGATGCGGGCCCACATACCATCGTCTTTGGCCGACATGTCGAGCGCATAGGGAATTGTTCCTTTGTTGACTCGAGGACCCAACCATGCCATCACCGCAGGGAGAACGATGGTCGAATAGATCATGGCAATGGAAACTGCGATAGTCCCTCCAATGCCGAGTGAAGGCAGCGAAGTATTTGTGAAAAAGAGCATACCCATGAGGCCGATGGCGACGGTAATGCCAGAATAGAAGACTGCTTTTCCAGCGGTAGCACAACTCATCGCCGTTGCGGTCCGAACATCGTGACCACGCCCTAATTCTTCTCTGAAACGGTTGACCAAGAACAAGGAGTAATCAATTGACACCCCGATGCCTATCAATGAAATGATGTTCGTAGCATAAACAGTGACATCTGTGACGTTGCTAAGCCACACCGTCATGCCGATGGCAGCTAGTACGGTCCCCAATCCAACGCCAACGGGCAGGAGGGCGGCAACAATTGAGCCAAAGACGATGCCGAGAATGAGAATGGAAAGAGGCCCAGAAATCAACTCGGCCTTGATAAGGTCGTTTTTGATGCGATAATCGAAGGTCCAATCGATGGCGATGCCGTCTGTCATCCAACCTTCAAAATCGCCGCCAATTTCTACGGTATCGTACATGTCGTCCATGGCTTGTTTCGCTTCTTTCCGCGAGGAAGAGAAGGTCACGGTGTTGATGGCGTAGGTGCCATCTTCGCTCGTCACTGTCACATCGTCCCGGTCAACGTCGTCAACGTCCCATGAATATTCGACGGTAACATCGGGATGCTTTTCGATTTTGGAAAGGGCTTGCATCACCGCTGTCTTCCATTCAGGAGAAGTATCGTTAAGCGTGGGATGGAACACAAGGTAGCGCAAAGATTGGCCCCCGCTGTCGTCATCGGTGGCAAACCGTTCTGCGATGAGCCTGCCAGCGTTGACCGATTCGACATCGTCTTCGCCGAAGCCTTCGGCCCAATCGGCACCCATCGCCATCAAACCCGTCATGAGGACGCACGAGACCAAGCCGAAGGCCATTGCTGCTTTTCGATGGTCGTGAATAAACAGCCCCAAACGGAAAAAGGCACGGTGACGCAACATCTCTGGGTCAGTAGCACCTTCCATTTTGTAAGCCACCGACGAGGTGTATTTGAATCGATGTTATGAAGCACGAGCACAAAGGCGGTCTGCAAGGAGGCTCATGGTATCTTCATGCACTTCAAATCCGACCTTCTTGTCATGAGATAGAAAGAACGCATCGGTATCAACGCTGATTCCCCTACCTCCTAGATTTTATTTACGACATCGCCACAGTTCTCGCCGACGAAAATACTTGTAGAATGAAGAATCGGTCTTTTTGTTCCAAAAATAGAGTATTTCCTACCCAATGCTCATAACCTTTCTTCAACCCTACCTTACCTATACAAGGACTGTTAACTATGGGGTTCGAACAAAATATAGCGACATATTTCAAATTTGAAGAACGAGGAGCTACATTGAATGGAGAATTACGTGCTGGATTGACAACCTTCCTGACGATGGCTTACATCTTGCTGGTCAATCCGGCCATGCTGAGCGTGTCTGGTATTCCCTTTGACGATGCACTCTTCGCTACCGCAATCGCAGCCTTTGTCGGTTGTGTGGTCATGGGTCTATGGGCTAACCTGCCTTTCGCACTTGCACCGGGAATGGGCTTGAACGCCTACTTCACCTTCGCCGTTGTGCTCGGCATGGGCATCGATTGGCGAATCGCCCTCGCTGCCGTCTTCGTGGAAGGAATTATTTTCCTCATCATTTCCATTCCACAAATTGGTTGGCGGACCAGGATGATCAACGCCATCCCTAAGGACCTGAAAATTGCAACCGGTGCCGGTATCGGAATGTTCCTTGCTATCATCGGTCTGCGCGAAATGGGTTGGATTCAAGACGACGGGGCCACCCTCGTCAACCTCGCCACCACGGAAGGCTTTGGGTACGACCACGGAGCCCTCATCAGTATGGTGGCGTTGCTCGCCATCGCCGTGATGATGGCCAAGGGCGTGAAAGGTGCCATCATCTATGGTATCCTCGGTGCTTCGGTCTATGGTTGGGCTGTGGGTGCTTACGACCCCTACAACGACATGATAAATGGCGGCGCAGGCTGGGCGTGCGAATGGGCCAATCGGACCGCTGAAGGGGTGCCAGTAATTACAGGAGACCCAGCTGTTGATTATACGGATCCGAGTTGTATAGAATCAAGTGCTCCTGCCGCCATCTTTGGTTTCGTGGGTTTGCCTGACGAGTCCCTCGGTGCAGCGTTCGGTGCCTTCGGTAACATCAGCGACAACCTCGCTGACTTCATGTTGGTCATGATCGCCTTCCTTTTCGTCGACATCTTTGACACCGCAGGTACGTTGTACTCAGTTGGCCGCCAAGCCGGTTATGTTAACGAGGAAGACGAATTGCAGAACTCCGACGAGGCCTTCATGTCCGATGCCGTAGCTACCGTCATCGGTGCCGCTTGCGGCACCAGCACCACCACCACCTACATCGAATCCGCTGCGGGTGTCGAAGAAGGCGGCAAGACCGGCCTGACAGCCGTCACCGTCGGCGTGCTCATGCTTTCCGGTCTCTTCTTGTCCGATTTGTTCCAGGCCATCCCAACCTTTGCTGCTGCTTGTGCTTTGGTGATGATTGGTGCTATGATGATGAAGCAAGCCACCGAAATCAACTGGGACGACCAAGACATGGTGTTGCCAGCGTTCTTGACCATGGTGATGATGCCGTTTACCTACTCTATCGCTGACGGTATTGCGTGGGGTGTAATCTCCTTCGTCGTCATCAAACTCATGGGCAGCATCACCGACCGAGAGAAACTCAATGATGTGAGCCCCATAATGTGGGGTGTTGCCATCTTCATGTTGATGTTTTACCTTGGTCCCGGCGACCAATCCACATTCGGTTGGTTGTTCAACACCATCTTCTGAGCGGCCAAGGCGCCCCCGAGGCCCTTGATGCTGATGAGCATCCGATTTGAGTACCTAAGGATCAATTCGTTCTCTAACCAACTCTGTGATGATTCTTCGAAGCCTCTTGTTCACCGAATTTGATGACAAACTGGCTCGTTGACCCAACTCGGTCAAGGACAAGCGGCGAGGCGATTCAAAATATCCCGATATGTATGCCAACCGAAGCAGGTTGATGTCTTGAGAATCGGATTGGTGCTCCTCATCCACATCCACGGGATTTGTTGTGGTTATGGAGACGATGTAAGGTATGCTTTGTTCAACAAAGTTCCATTGCATCGAGTCCTCATCGTGAACGTAAAACGAGTATTCTAGGCCACGTTCGCCCCATTGAATCGACAATACGCGGAGGCGTTCCTTGCGACTTAGCAACCGTCGCCCGGAGGTTAGATGCGTCATCCGATTTAAGTGAGCAATGAAGAGGCTCCGCTCACCGTGGTCCCAGATGAAATCAACGCATGCCGCCCGTTCCAACAGGGCTTTGTCGTTCACCACCCCTTCACCATGAATGACGATCTGACCGGCGGCATTGACCGATACGAACAACGAGTGAAACGAGTCAAAGCCGAGGTAAAGGTCTGCGAACACAGTATTGGATACTTCAATCAATTCGATGTATTCTTGTCGAGGGACTCGGCAATGGTACAACCGGGGAAAGGGGATGTTTTTGACCACGCTCATCCCTCCAAGGAGTGATATATGAGGCCATCGAGTGTTTGACCTGCATGATTCCTCACTCCGTACGATGAAGGAAGTACTCGGCCGATGGGTATGGGAAGAAAATCATGCTTCAGGCTTCTTCGTCGATGTTGAGTTTCTCACGAACACCTTTCTCAAGTTCCATTGCTTTTTCAGGGGTGATGCCCAACTCTGTGGCACTTGACGTTAACAAAGTACGCTCCAATTCAGTGATGATGCCGTCATCGTACGCTGAATACAAGAGCCGTTCGTACATGTTTTGATTGATGACATCAGAATTGACCATGTCTGCTTCAATGATGCGGGAAGCAATGATTTCAAGCGGAATTAGGAGTGAGAAAATGGCCAACTTTGCCAATTGCAACAGCGCCACATTTTCGACAGATTCCTCCAACACAGGTTCGATGGTGAACTCGCTGATGATGAATAACATCATGGCGACCACAACGGTCACTTTGGTTGCTACACTTTTTACTTCGTGTGATGTTAATCGAATCATCGTATCGTTGAGTTCAAGAATTGTTTCTTGCAACTTTGAATTGCTTTTGTCAAGTGCCTTGTTGGCTGCATCAAGTTCATCGTAGCTTTTCTTGAATGTGCGTTCTGCTTCTTGTCGAGCCAACCGTTCTTTCTCAACGGTCCGTTGGAGCACCTGAATCTCGTCCATCGCTTGACGAGCCTCATCAATCCGCTCAGCCGATGTTACTTCTCGATGAGGGCCGGTCATATTCTTTCAGTTTATCCTGAGTTTAGTTCATTATGAAAATTCCTATGATATATCACCAGAATTCGAGGCGAATCGGTCACATCAACACATCAAACGTGTAGATGAACCCGAGGAATGCATGAATGAAAACAAGAATCATCATGACGTCTGCGGCCCTTCCGTGTTGCTTTTTGGTGATTGTGTACGGTTGACCTTCTTCTTTAAAAACTGCTGCCTTCCTTCCAAATCGAACCATGTAGTAAAGCAAAAAGAGTCCAATGGGTCCTGTAAATCCATGCAGATTTGTCGGAATAAGATTCACAAATATTGGTTCGTTCCTTGAATATGCATCGAAGGCTTTCGCGCCAAAGGCGATGAGGACAATCATGACACCAGACTTGAACAAGAATTCACCAAATTGTTGATGATGTTGAATTTTCTCCATTCGAGTCTTGCCTTTGAATTCTAGATATCTATTTTTCCAAGAATATTGCCACCACATAGCGGCGATTAAAATTAAAGCAAACATGGGATGAAGAAGCAGTACAATTGTAGAAAGCACCCCCATCCGACTCACCTTTACTAAAACCCATACCTATGTTGAATTTGTGTCCGTAACCATTCAGACTCATGGTTTCATAGCGGTGGATTGAAAGCACACCGTTCCCGCGTTAAAATTGCCGAGGTCATCGTATGATTGAACTTAGGATGGAACAGTGCCTAAAATCATTGATGGGTGCTCCAAAACGAAATCGCCTCCAAATGGCGGTGCGTTCACCGACCTGGGAACTAATTGACAAACCTCACAGAGGAATACTTTCGTTTGCGTTGAATGAAGAAGAAGTCCCATCAGATAGTGATGGCCAGCAGAATCAACCTACTCAAACACGAACAAAAGGAAGACGATTGAGAAACAAATCACGAGGGCAATCGTCTGTTATGTCGCCTCAAGAATACTTGCCCGAATTGAACGAAATAGAACAATTTGAATTGTCATCCGCAGCGATACTTTCTATTCTTCTCATTCGAAAACAAATGAATGACCTTGACTGGAATGATGAATTTGGGTCATTGGAGACGTTCACTCGAAATGATTGTTTGGAAAATGGAGTGCACCCCGTGTGGCACATGATTGCTGAGAAAACGAATTATCTAACCCAATTTCTTGCATTTCCAAAAGTTAGGCCAAAATCTGAATCAACAATTGAACAGTTTGATCCTCACAATGCAACAATAAATCCAGCAGATTCATCACAGGTGGCACGCTTACTCTCACATGCTCAAGAAACAACAATTGACGCAAATCTTCAAGTTGCAATGAACAGATTGATTGGACAACTTCAATCCTCATCGAGTCAGTCTGTGAAAATTGAAGGCGTATTGCTTTCTCTTGAAGACAGTCTTCAGTACCTAAGTATTATTTTGAAATTCCATTCACAAGAAGATGTATCAGAATCGAATATTGAATTTTTGAATGCACAAAAAAGTGAGGTTGCAAACAATTTACTGAGATATAACGAATTCCAATCGAATAATTTCTCAAACTGGGTTGAGGTGCTTGAACTTCAAGGAAATAACGAGTTAGAACGGGTGCTTCTTGAAATGGTTTGGATGAATCTACCCGACGAAGCCGCAGAGCTCAACTCCGAACAAATCGATAACGGCATAGTTCTCATCAAAGATTTGCAGCAATCAAAAGCACAAATTGACAAACTCAAGTGGTGGAAAATGAGTGCATTGCAACGTGAAGGGCAAGGAAGCATCGCTCTTGAGGTCCTTCAAGATTTAGCCATTACACCCCACACCGACATTGATGCATTGCTAAATTTCCTCATGATTTTCCCACAAGAAGAAACAAGTCATTGGGTTCTCAAATTCATCGATGAGATCGATATTGACGGATTGAGTGCCATCCTCGTATCAAATCATTACCAAGGTGAATTACAAATCCTCATCGCTCAACGAATTTTCGATGCACATGGCTTTGAATTTGAACAAGAGAGAAGCTATTTGTTGAAGGCTTTTATTTCTGCTTTGGACTTTGAACGATTGACAAAAATATTTCATTCGGATGCAATGTATTGCCTCTCGTATCCATACGATGCACTTTTTTGTTTCCATGCAACACCTGCATCATTATCGGTGAACAGTGAAAAGCAATTTCATGAATTGAGAATGCATGCTTTACAGAGCATCACAAATTCTTCCCCTCCTGAATATTTTTCAGAATCAGTTGAACAACTTCTGTTGCTCATGGAAGGGATTCAGTTGGAATCTGATGCCCTCATGAAGACTTTGGGAAACAAAGTCTACATTGATTTTCAACCAGTCATCAATGCCCTTCATCAGGGAATTTCAGAGGTCAATATTCAACCAAATCGTTTGCAGGCACTTAAACTTCGATTGAGTGCCATCGATACATTATCTCCCTTGGAAAGTCGTTTGTTCAACGTATTGTTTTCTACTATTTCCATGAATAACACACGCCAAGCATTCCATAATAGAATGGAGACATCGGAGCAAAAGAAAGAAATGGCAATGATTGTCAATGAACCCTATTTCACTCTCACGATTTTACAAACAATACAAGAACTTGTACTGGATTATGATATTGGTCTACCAGAATTAGTTGATTGGTATCAAAAACACAGCCCGTCGTCGCCCTGGCAAACGCTTAGCAGAGCAGCAAACCATGTTCAGAAGGATGAGCAGTTGAATGCAGCCCGAGAGTACAAGAGGATTGCAGACCAAATTCACTCAGTCAGAGTAGCCTCTGACGACGGGAAAAAATCAGCAGAAGATGTCATGTACTATGTTCAGCAAGGTATTTTTGGCATTGAGCAAGAGATAGCACTGTATCGTAAAGCATTGATTCACTATGCTCATGCAGGCCATTGGGCAGAAGCATTGGATTTACTAGAAAATAATCCTTCCCTCAAATCAGCCCTCACCAAGAGATTTCAATTATACCTCAAAGTTTCGAATCTTGCTGACAATCAGCAAACTGGACCAGCAACCCGCCTCATCGTAAATCATGTCTTGAGTACAATTACTGAAGAAGATCAGTCTGGAGAAGGTCTACGAACAAGAGAAACGTATGACGAAGAAGAATTAGAAACTTTACGTTCATACACAACAACTCATGCCGTGCATCTACCCGACAAACCGTTTAATGGTAGAGTAATCGCTGCACACACTGAGTTGTCGCGAAAATTATCCCGACATCGAGATGAATTTGAACGAAGGTTTCAGATGCTTGCAAAAGAATTTGAGTTTGATTTAAATGAAGTGTATGAACTAGCAACAGAAGCAGCAGAAGAAATTCCATTGACAGGATTAAAGATTCTAGAAAGAGCTCAACATCATCGAAAACTCAAAACTAAAGAAAGGCAAAGACTGAAGGACGCCGAAACCACTCTATTCAGAAAACACGAAGACAAAATTCCTCTCAAGCACAGGAGTCAATTAAGACAATTGAACCTAAAACCCTTGGTTATCGTAGACACGAACATTCTCATCAATGCTCTCATTGAAGAGGTATATACACACCTAGGAATCATTGTTGGCCATCAACGGCAATCGATGAATCAACTTGACTCATCGGGTGATGTACTCCCAAATTCCGGATTGGGAGACTTTTTCAGATTCTTAAAGAATCAATCCAAGATGGGAAAAATATACTTGCACGTTCCTGAAGTGATTCGTGAAGAATTGAATATGTTCGGCGAACCTCGTCGGTTGGAGCGTCAGATGAATTTGAAATCAATGCTCTCAAAAGCGAATGAAAATGAAATCACAACCGAGTTCCTTCAACAAAAAATAGCGGAAGTCATTGAATCATTTTCGACATGGAATGAAGCGGAAAATATTGAACAAATCGATAATGTTGTTACCCCTGAAATTGAAGAATTCTTTGTCCAGCATCAAGAAGTGTTTGAAGAAATATCATCAGTTAAACAAAAGTATGGTGCAACCACACCAAGAACAAAAATTGCTGGCAAACGATTCTATCCCGAAGAGAACGACATGCAACTGCTCCATTACGCCAAAAAGATATCCAATTTATCATCTAAAAATATTGGTGTTGTCCTCATCGCATCGTATGACAATGACTTCACGTTCATATCAAGAGCCTTAGAAGAAACATTTGGCATCTCTGTCGTGCGAAATCCGAGGACATTGACGGATTGGTTGTAAAATTAGACAAATTGCGGAACATTTGTACCCGCTTTTTGAGGTGTGAGTGAATTTTGATTAACTCTGTCAATCAGTTCTTTTCCAAGAATCATAGCACAAGATAATTCTGTGCGGTCTGTGATTGATAATTCGACATCATATGTTGTTCTCCCGATTCGAATTTTTGCTTCAACAAGTTGCCTTGTTTGTTTGCCCATTGCATTCCGAACTTGAATTTCACCAACTTTCTTCAGACCTAGAGCATTTGCTAATTTTTTGTCTATCGAACACCGGGACGCACCTGTGTCAATTTTTGCTTTCAAACGAATCCACCATTTTCGTTTTCCTCCTCCCTTGAGGCTAACCCACTTGGAGTCAAACGATTTCCCCATGGTTCTCACCAATTTCACATGTATTGAATAATTGCATTTCCAAATTCGCTGCAAGATAGTAACGTCGCACGTTCCATCAATCGTTCGAAGTCGTATGTCACAGTACCTGCTGAAATCGCTCCTTCCATTCCTTTGATGATTAAATCAGCGGCTTCAGTCCAACCCATATGTCTCAACATCATCTCAGCACTCAAGATAACTGATCCGGGGTTCACCTTGTCTTGTCCAGTGTATTTTGGTGCAGTTCCGTGCGTTGCCTCAAAAATAGCGTGCCCGCTGTTGTAATTGATATTCGCTCCCGGTGCGATGCCTATACCACCGACTTGGGCAGCAAGTGCGTCACTAAGGTAATCTCCGTTAAGATTGAGTGTGGCGATGACATCGTATTCTTTGGGCCGCAGTAAAACTTGTTGCAACATCGCATCTGCAATGACATCTTTGATGATTATGCCTTCACCGTCTTTTCCTTCTGGAATAATGTGCCATGGACCGCCTTCGTAGGGTACAGCTCCAAAGAAATCTCTCGCTACTTGATATCCCCATTCGGCGAATGAACCTTCTGTGAATTTCATGATGTTACCCTTGTGTACAATAGTGACACTCTTTCGTTGATTTTCTATCGCATATTCGATTGCACTGTAGACAAGTCGCTCAGTTCCCAAGTAACTAACCGGCTTCAAACCAATACCCACCCGTACAGCTTCATCCCTTGGTGAACCACCAGTTGAAGATAATGTTTGAATCCAGTCATCAGTTCTTTCTTTTGTACCGAATCGTATTTTTTCGAAACGTTCTGGGAACTGCTTGGCGAGTAATTCTAGGAATGTTTTGTTCTCTTCAGTCCCTGCTTCAAATTCGATTCCTGCGTAAATATCTTCTGTGTTTTCTCTGAAGATGACCATGTCAATGTTTTGTGGTTCTCGTACTGGAGCTGGAACGCCATTGTACCATCGAACTGGGCGAACACAGGCGAACAAATCGAGTTTTTGCCGCAATGCGACGTTTAACGAACGAATGCCTCCGCCAACAGGTGTTGTTAATGGTCCTTTGATAGAAACAAAACCTTCTGCCATTGCCTTTAGTGTTGCTTCAGGGAGCCATTCTCCTGTTTGATTGAATGCTTTTTCACCAGCGAGGACCTCATTCCAATGAATCTTCTTTGAACCGCCATATGCCTTTTCAACTGCAGAATCAACGACCTTAAGCATGACAGGAGAAATGTCAATGCCTATGCCATCGCCTTCGATGTAGTGGACAATAGGTTCGTTTGGTACGTGAAGTGTTCCGTTTTCAAAGGTGATAGGCTTTCCAGTCATGACTCTCATGTCTCGCGACCGACATCTCCTTCAAGAATGAAACGCCCGCAAATTATTGATGAAGGCGAGTGTTCACTGGACAAATGGGACAGAATTGATTGGAAAAACCGAGTCTGGCCAAGAGCTACAACTCGATTGGGAGAGCGGTCCATCGCCGATGCAAGTTACACTACAAATGATTGGTGCTTGTTCTCTCGTCGACGTCGTTATGGGTTTGAAGGAACGAGATTTCACCGAAGTTTGGATTGAATGTGATGCGGATAGGGCAACAGATTATCCTCGAATTTTCACACAAATCCGAATGACATACCATGTGTGTGGCGATGTGCCTCGAACTCTTGTCGAGCGGATTGTTGAAAAAAGTCATGAAAAATATTGTAGTGTATCGAATATGCTCAGCGATGAAGTCAGCATTAGTTTTGAAGTTGAACTCCATTGAATTTTTTTGTACGAAATTTAAGGCAGTATGCAACCCTGATGACACCTGCGAAACTTACCTAAGCAGTGTATGTCCATCGGTTACAGTGTTTTAGGTAATGGTTTCTACATCAAATACAAGTACACTTTTGGTTAACAATGGATAGAATCATCACGGATGAGATTTTGTTCGGAATTGAAAAACACGAGAAATTCGCTTAAACTCAGAAATATGAGACAAATTTGTTGTTCATATTGGTGTTGGTTTGAATTGTTTTATCATAATGTTTTGCAAGACAAAGAGCAGTTGTTTGAAGAAATCTTTCCATTGCTCGGGAAGGTTTTTTGGAGATTTCAAGCAGATGATTTCATCATCTCTATGAACAACTGTAGCAAACGGACGGATTTTCATACCTTCACCGTCTGTTAATTCGAGGAGAAGATGATATGCATCACGATCTTTTTTGACATGTATTGATTCTAGGTCAATGCGTAATTCATGGTTTTGAATAATATTTTGAAAATCTTGGTCAGTCTGAATTTCTTCTTGTGCTAATATTCGCAGAAGGTCTTCGACAGACTCTTCATTAACTTCATCATCCATGAAGTCGGCAAGGGGGTCATGATACGATTTCGTTTCAGCCGATTGTGTTTTTGAAACGCCTAATGCTTCAAAGATATCAAAGTCATCATCATCGCTCAAGGTTTCTTCCATAGTTGTCAATCTTCTCCATTACGATATAAATCATCGTTTTTCCAGATTGTAATTTGCATCATGAATAAGCCTCAAGAAGGGTTGCTGATGATACCTCATCATGAGATGGAGGTTCATGTTGTCATGTTTCCTCTTTTTGCTCGTCGGTTCGTTGAGTTCTTTGACGCAAGCAAGTCATTTGGGCGTGGGAAATGCAGCGAATGAAGGGTGTCAATGTCATGTATACTCGTCTTCAACTGAAATTTTTCTCGAAGGAATCCCTCAACGTTTCGAATCGAATACAACATTGAATGTTACCATACGCATTGAAAGCGATGTAGAATTTAACGAAGACAATCACGCAGGTGGTTTTCGATTGGAGTATATCGGCGAGGGCACAATCGCTCTTCTCAATGAGACAACGACCCAATTTCTAGATGGCTATCTTACACACACAGCAAACGGCTCAAAATCGAGATCTTGGCAATTTGAATGGAATACGCCTGAAAATAACTCAACTAGTGTTCAATTCAAGATTTTTGCAAATGCTGTCAACGGAAACAATCAGCCGACTGGCGATGAATGGTCATCCCTTTCAGTCACGGTTCCAGGAGTATCAAGCAACGAGGATTTCAATTCAAATACCAGTCAAGAGATTGAAATCTTCGACCTTGCCCTTCTAGCATTTGGTCTACTACTTTTGGGCTATCTGCTATGGACGAGTTTCCGTTCTAATTGACAAATTCGATGCTTTGATTTCTTAATGCTCGAAGTTGTCTGTTTTCGTTTGAGCCATGTATTTGTGCACTTTTCACACCAGTTAAAACAATCATAACACGAATCTCATCACCCATGGATTCATCAACTGCTGCACCCCAAATTATTTTCGCATGAGGAGAAATCCGCTGTTGGATAAGTTGTGCGCATATTTCAGCTTCTCCCAGACTGAGAGATTCTCCTCCGACAACGTTGATGAGGGCTCCACGAGCATCGGTAGTGTCCATCTCGAGTAATGGCGATTCAAATGCTTCCAATGTTGCCTTTGTCGCACGTTCTGGGCCCGAACTAGAGCCCAAACCGATCATGGCTACGCCACTACCAGACTGAATGACTGACCGTAGGTCTTCAAAGTCAAGATTGACCATTCCTTCAGTCGTGAGAAGTTCGGTGACACCTGTGATTGAACGAACAAGTAACTCATCACCAACTCTGAATGCTCTTGCAATAGGCAAATCCTTGACGCCTTCGATTTCCAAAAGCCGTTCATTGGGTATTACGAGTATAGTGTCACAAAATTCTCGTAGGCGTTCCAACCCCCACTCAGCATTTTGTTTTCGTAATGATCCTTCTGATTTGAATGGATATGTGACAACAGCAATTGTTAATGCACCTTGTTGCTTTGCTAACCGTGCAAGATGTCCTGCGGCTCCGGTGCCTGAACCACCACCCATTCCCGCAGTAATGATTGCTAGTTGGGTGTCTTCTGTGATACGGCGCAAAGCATTTTCAGATTCTAAGGCAGCTGCTTCACCTTTGGTCGGGTCTCCTCCAGCACCTCTACCTCTGGCAGAGCGACCGATCAAGATTTTCTGCTCAAGCGGGGTTTGAAGAAGTGCTTGTGCATCTGTATTAATGGCGTAACCAGTAACATAAGAGGAATCAAACAATCCTTCTTCATGCAATCTGTTGATTGCATTGCATCCTGCTCCACCAACACCGTAGACTCGTATTCGTGGTTGTAGTGATTCGAGGAGTGCACGTAATTCAGCATCGCTTCCTTCATCTAAACGAGTAGGCGGAGCGGCGTCTGATTGTAATTCTTCTTCGGACAGTTGCAACACTCGCTCGATTAGATGGCGCATGAGTGAATTCTACCGAGATAGATTTTGAATCTGCCGCTTTCATCGAGGCCAATGAATGCGATTTTCACATGAACTTCAAGTTTCCATCAGTCTCGAAGACCATCTTGCGTGACTTCGTAAACACATTCTCCATCAGGCAAGTTGGGAGAGTCAACAAGGCGGGCAATTCTTCGTCCAGCTTTCGCTTTCCTAAGGTAAAGTCGGAACGTGCTTGCGTGGGCTAAAATGTGGCCACCAATTGGTTTTGTTGGGTCGCCCCATAATGCGTCTGGCTTTGCATGAACTTGATTGGTGACGAGAACAAGTGCATTGTTAACATCTGCAAGTTGCTTGAGATCTTTGAGGTGACTGTTGAGTTTTTGTTGTCGTCGGGCAAGCATACCTCGACCAATAAATTCGGCTCTGAAATGACTGGTTAGTGAATCAACAATAATCATCTTCACATTCAAGCCCTTGCTCATTCGCTTTATTTCATCAGTGAGTAACATTTGATGTGCAGAGTTGTATGCACGTGCGACATGTATTCTCGAGAGAACGTAGTCAGGATCTAGACCGTGTCCACGGGCCATTTGGGAGATTCTTTCTGGGCGAAATGTATCTTCAGTGTCGATGTAAAAGACATCTCCATCAAGGCCGCCTTGGTCCACGGGTAATGTACAATTTACAGCGAGTTGATGACCGATTTGTGTTTTTCCACTTCCAAATTCCCCATACACTTCAACGAGTGCTTGGGTTTCAAAACCTCCACCGAGTAAATCATCAATAGATTGGACTTTCGATGATAATTTTTGTACTTCTCTTCTTCGGTCAAGCAATGCGTCACCTGAAACGAAGCCGCCAATGTTGGCCATTTTCTTGGCTCCTGCGATAATTTTTGCTGCTACTGCTTCACCTAATTCGGCTTCTTCTGCTAGATCTGCTGGCGACATTACAGCGAGAGATAGGAGCTCTTCGAATCCTGCTTCTCTTAATTTTTCTGCGGTCGCAGGACCCACTCCAGGTAGGTCCTCAATCGTCAATTCAGGTCCTTCTTCTTCCATTGGTATGTCCTCTTCTACGAGGGAACTTTGGTCTTTTTCATCTGTTTGCTTGGATTTCGTTTTTGCTGGCATGAACATACATCATCGGTCTTTTGTATATGAAGAGTGAAAAGACAGTTCAAACGAGTCTCGGCAAAAAAATGCAAATCAACTTTGGCTTAGTTTCCTTATTTTTCACTTTCAGTTCATTTTTACAGCCAGTTAAAGTGAATAATTATTGAGGCAAATCAATCGGGTTTGCTTCGGTTTCTTTTTCTTCATATCGAATGGAAACATCATGAGTAATGTTGATGTTATCTTCCCCTGAATCAATAACAACGCCCAATGTCCATGTTCCTAAAGTCACACCAAGTTGGTCATGTTCCCAAAGTTTTGTTTGTCCATCGGCGATTGGCTCAGTCTTGGTAGCAGTCGTTTCATCGTCAGGATTGATGAGTTTCCAAGTTATTGTTGTCGTTCCACCTGTCGCTGGAATCAAACTTTCAGGATTCGAAACTTGAGAATCAATAGAAATGAGTGTTGGACCTTCGCAGTTTTCGCAATCTGGAATGGTATTGATTTCCATAAATTCAGGATTCTCTGTATTTTGCTCGACCCAATGAATGAATGAATCTATTCGAATGATAATGGCCATCTCAGCGATATTTCCTTCGGAATCTTCTGCACCTAATGTCGCAGTGAATAAGCCATGCGTCAAGAATTCGTAGGTTAGAGATGCAGATTGAGATGCATCGATTTCGACTGTTGCACTACCATCACCAGGAGTAAATGAGAATATCTTCATCTCACCTTCAGTTGTTGTTGTGCGGGCAAAATCGAATGAAAGTTCCACACCAGTTTGAGAAATACGTTGCCCGCCTGTCCAATTTTCGTAAAGTGTTCCTGAGGTATTTTCATAATATACGATAAGAGTTACAGGCGATGATGTGGTATCTTCATCTGCTAAACACCCTATCAGAACTGACGAAAGAAGCACACACAAGAGAATGAGGGCTTCATTCACCTTGGCCATGGTACCGCTACATCTTCGATATAGATGAATCCAATGGATTGAAGACGACGATTTCACCATCGGTGGTTTCAAATTGGAGCACAAAGGCGGAAGGATTAGCGAGGTGGGGTAGTCTGGATATCCCGTCGGGCTCATAACCCGGAGATCGATGGTTCAAATCCATCCCTCGCTACCATCAACCATACTCGTAATAATCGTGTTTTGGCTTCAAATTTTGCAGGGCTGCATCCAATTGTGCATTAGCAGCCCGCTCACCTGCATCAATTCTTGATACTTCTTGCTCCAAGAAATCGATGTACTCTTTACACTGGTTCTCAATATTGATTGATGCTTGTTGGGCGATTCCCAATGCGTTTTTTATGGACTCAATGTCCACTTGTGAACCCGTTGAGGACATGACATAAAAACGACCGTTGACTCTCGATACCCCTTTGTGATGGCTAAAGGAATTAACCAAAGCACCACATGTAGATGCGTCTGTTATTCCATTGAGTAATGCATCGCTCCAAACCTCTAGAGGTTGGCTCAACACAGATGCACTTTTTCTGTACATTTTCTTAGCAGCACCTTTCTTCCCTGCTTGTGAAAACAAATTAGCAGCAAGGTGGTAATCTTCTCCTGAAGATGGGAGCGATTCGAGAAGGTGTGGGGCATTTTTTTTGAGATATTTGTATAATTTTTTTCGAAATGAATGCAATTTTTTAAGCCAACGTAATCCATCAGACCCTTTACCTCGTTGCAAGTGAATCGAACAGAGCAGGCGTAACCCTTTGACCAAATATACGAGTTGTTGCACATCTTCTTGATGCTTTGTCAACATCAATTGGCAGAATTCTGTAGCCATCACCTCAGCGAGTTCTAATCTTCCCTCGGCTGAATAACGTTCGATTTGTTGAATGGTCTGGGCAGGGTCGCTCATTCCAAACATCGTACTCACGATATGCACCACCTCATTATGTATCATGTCTTTGTCAACTTCTCACGAGGAAGAGAATCAATCAACAAACCTAAGAGGTTGAGGTTGCTCGATTATCCGTGGAATTTCACGGATGCATCGCTATAACTGGCAGCCCGGGTGTTGGAAAAACAACGCTTGCACACCTCTTATCTTTAGCGTTAGATGTTGAAGTTAAATCAGTTGAAAGCATTGCTGCTCAATCAAATTGCCTTGAGGGCAAAGATGAGGTCGACAACACCATGCTCATCGACACGGATTGTCTCCAACGACAATCAAATTTTCTTGGCGAAGACTGTATTATCGAGGGGCATTTATCTCACTTTATTCCTTCCGATATCGTCCTTGTTCTTCGTTGCCATCCAATGGTGCTCAAGCATCGGCTTGAAAAGCGAGCATACAGCGAAAGAAAAATCATCGAAAATGTGGAATGGGAATTCCTCGGAGGTGCGAGGACAGAAATTTCACAACTTGAACGCCAAACGCTCGTGCTCGAATTTGACACCTCAAACGATGATACAGAAACCATCTGCCAACAGGTCATGCAAAAATTGTCCGACACAACGCTTCATTCTCATGCTCATCGAGAACATATTGACTGGATTGAAGAGGCCGATATTGATGTCAAAATGTTCGATGCATCTCAACTTTGAACAAAAACATAACAATACAGAACAACTGGGGGAACATGATACCATGGCACTTGAGCAGTTGCGAAAAACTTGGGAAAAAAGTTTAGATCCTCTCCTTGAAAAATACGACTGGATATCTCCGTCAACGATTACCTGGATTGCTCTTCCCATCGGCTTACTAGCTGCAATTCTCTCCTGGTTCGCTCCTGCAGGTGAAGAGGGTGGCTGGTGGTTTCTCGGAAGTGCTGCGTTGATTGGAATTGCAATGATTTTTGATGGTCTTGATGGCCCAATTGCAAGGAAAAAGGGACTTGTCTCGAGGTGGGGCGATTATCTCGACCACACATTTGATCGAGTCCTTGATGCAGTTTGGTTAATCGGGATAAGTGCATCAGTGTATGTGGACAGTCTTGCCCTAGGTTTTGCCTCTGCTTTTTTTACGCTTCTCGGTTCTTACATGGGGACACAAGCCCAAGCAGTTTCCGGAACCCGAAATTATGGTGGTTTTTCCAGAGCAGATAGAACAGTATTGATTATTTTGATGCTGACAATCATGGGTATTGTCACCCTTGTCGATTATCCATTTAATGACAAATTTATGGCACCATTTGATTCGATCAAAATGAATCCACTGTCCGTCGCTCTGTTTGTGAGTCTTTTCGGCGGATTATGGACGTTCTTCCTTCGCTTTTTCCAAGCACAAAAGGTGATTCAAGCAATGGATGCCGACCATCCACTTCCACAACGAAATGTGAAAATCGAAGAAGAATGACCGAAAAAGTGCAAAGGTGGGTAAATAGAACATTTTAAGCAAAACAACGACATAGTCATAATATACGAAGTTCACAGGTGTATAGGCGGGGTGGGGTATTCAATGAACAGAACACGGCGACACACATCGGTTGTTATCGCAATTTTTCTCCTTACTTTAGCACCAATTTCACTTTTTGCGAGTGCTCAAGATGAAGGCGACCCTGAGAATTATCAGGCCCAAAATATTGCGGCTTATTTCGACCCAGTCACCGAATCAACGATCGTTAATTGGACCGTTCAAGCATCCGTTGATGGAACTGCACAATTTATTCAATATCAAACCTATCAAGTCTACAGGTCATCAGACCCAATTACTCCTTCAACAATTGGCTCACTCACTCCATTTGCAACTCGACAAGTTTGTCCGACATCGATGAGCCCGTTTGATTGTTATGGAATGAACCATAGTGCAACATTCCAAGTTTCACCTGGTGTGAATGGTTCGTTTTATTATGCTGTGACAACATTGCTTGCTGACCAAACAGAAGCCGCCGAACTTATCATGAATTCGTCCTCGCTCTACACACCGGTCGTGGAGATGACCTCTGCTATTCGAACACCATATTTCGTATCGGCATCGTTTGACCCATCGACGAGTATCACCTCACTCCGATGGATTAACCACAACAACATCTGTCAATGCGATGACTTGCCTGAAACTGGCGAAAGCGCAATGAGCATTCGTGTGTGGCGTTCGGAATTCCCAGTCGACCGCCTTAACGGAAGAGATTTGTTGACTGATGGCGACCTTGTAGCAAACTTGACTGCTAATGTCTCCTCGTTGGACCTTGTCATTCCACAAGACACCGAACGAACGAGTTATTATTCGCTGACATATCACCTTCCAAATTGGACTGGAGCAAATCAAACCTATGAGGATTTCAGATTCCTTGCCGAAAACACGCTTGATGACCCCGTTGAAGAAGACAACATGCCTCCAGCTCAACCAACGATCGTGTACGCAGAATTTCAACCAGAGCCGGAAACTGGGGCGGGCTCGACGTACATTCAATGGAACGATCTTTTGGATGAGGAAGGAGAAACCTACCGAATCTACAGGTCTGACCAACCGTTCACAACAATTCTTCGAGCAGATGTTGAACTTGTTGTCAAAGATATCATCGAAGGTATCGAATCCTACGAAGTTCCAGTACCCCGAGGATTCCTCGGCTATTCATACTACTGCATTGTGACGGTGGATTCAACTGGCGTCCTCAACACAAACACAACCCAGTCTGCTTGTACATCGCAAGACGGGATTCTTGAAGATGCATTTTACAACTGGATTGCAGAGCCGACAAATGTTGAATGTGAATATTTGGGCGACCGGACAACCCGCATCACTTGGGACGACCAACTCGGTGTCGAAGGCGAACAATATCATGTATGGCGTGCTTCGTACAGAGTTTCCGGTTCAGAGGTTCAAAACAACCCGAGTGCATTAAACTGGAACTTGACGGCGGATACAGGAGCACCATTATGGCTCAAAGGCTCGGTTGCAGATGGTGTTGGTGAACTCTACGTCGAGATCGAGGATGATAAGGAGTTCACTCAATCGAGATATTTCGTCACCACAGAAGCACTGTACGGGAATCACAACGGAACATACCACTATCTTGGTCTTGAACAGAATCTCTGTGTTCCAGGACTTGAAGATTCCAAAGCCCCAGACATACCTTCTATTCGAACAGCAGAAACAAACGGTGTCTTGAATTTGGTCCAAATTGAATGGGAGAATGATGATGACGAAGGAGGAGAAACATACTCGATTTGGCGACATTATGGCGAACCATTCGACCCACTCGGTGAATCCGATGCATACGAAGACGGTTGGGAACTTGTTCGTGATGACATTCCTGAAATGTTTGGCACATACATGTACGAAGAATTTGAAATCGAAGTCAATGTTGACCGAGACGTATGGTATGCCATCACAATCACAGACCAGTACAACAACACAAACCACGAAATAACCAGTAATTTAGGTGGAAATGCCTATCAAGTCCATGAGGACACACTTTTACCAAATGCTACTCTTCTCTTCCTTGATAGTGATGGAACACCATACACGAGCCCATCGCTGATATCGGGTTCATACACATTACGAGTTGAGGTGAATGAAGACCTTTTCACAACTCCACTCATCAACATTACCACTTCAAGCGGAGGTCAACTTACGGGTGACGAAGAACCCCTTCCGATTATTCAAGACAATAAAAATGACCCAACTCGTGGGCCAGTGTATGAATATGATTTCTCAATAACACCTTCGACCAAAGCAGGATTGATGACAATTCAAATCAGAATGACGGATAATTCAAACAACGAAATTGTCCAGTCATGGAGTGAAAAGTATGTCGATGCAAAGAGTCCATCGGTAACGATATTTTCCCCAGCCTCCAACGATGATGAGTCCCAATACCTGTATGGTAACAATATCAACGTTCTCGTCGGTGCTGAAGATGATGTGATGATTTCAAAATTCCAGTATCGATTTACCTATCATTATGGCGGTCAAACTGGTACAACAGTTTCTACAGAATGGTCCGACTTAACAGGAATTACAGATATCGACGGGGATGGCTCTGCTCTCACAGCAAACATGGACGTTGCGGCAGGTAATTTCGGACTTGGCTATCACCGATTGACCATTATGGTAGAGGATACCGCAGGAAATCAGAATATGGCAAACGTTGACTTTACCATCGATTTCTGTCGAAATACAATCAACGGTACAACAATTTGCGAGGTCATCAAAGAGGTCGAGGGCATCCCTGACCCTGTTGAAATCAAGCCTTCATTTATGGACCCACCATATGTTGTTGTTTGGGTCGTTGCAGCCATCAATTTGTTTGCCATTCTTGTCTCGATGCTTGTCATTAAGACTGGTATGAGCGGTCCAAAGAAGAAGAAAGACGATGATGAAGAAAATGATGATTGGATGTCTGAATTCATTGGCTCTGGCTCATCTCAAGAACTCGATATGGCAGCAGTCACTGGAACTGAGACAAAATCCGTTCCTGAAATCGGAGCCGAATCTGAAGATAAAACTGCAGAGCCAGAGGATGACGACGATGATCCATTTGCCATCAACATCACCCAACGAAAGCCCCGTCGCCGTGCTAAGAAAGTAGAGCCTGAAGACGACGACGATGAAGACGACGACGATGAAGATGACGACGATGACGACATGTTTGATGATGACGACGATGACGATGATGACGACGATGATGCCCCTCGTCGACCTCGACGACGACCAACAAAACGGTCTGCTCCATCCACTGGACGAAAGCGGCCAACCGGTCGCAGGGCAGCACCAAGCAATGCTCCAAGAAAGCGACGTACGGTGAAGAAATCTGATGACTGAGCCATTTCTCGGAGATGCTCAAATGTCAGAATCAACCGTATTGGAATCGAATAATAGGAAGGAATTTCGTTCCTTAATGTCAGTTTTTCATCCTGGTGAAAATAAACTGAATTGGTTGCTTTTGTTGTTGCCAATTACAATTTATTTTTCACTCACTCACCAACTCACCCTTGCTTTTTTCTCGTCTATGTTGACAATTGCACCCCTCGCATTCCTCATGGGGAAAGCAACTGAGGAAATTGCGATTCGAACCGGTGAATCTGTTGGCGGTTTACTCAATGCAACATTTGGTAACGCTGTTGAGATGATTATTGCAGGAATGGCATTGTATGCTGCAAGCACAAACCCCGACATCCTACAAACGATGATTACCGTTACTCAGGCATCGTTGATTGGCTCAATTTTGGGCAATTTACTCTTGGTTCTAGGTCTTTCCATTGTCTGGGGTGGCATTCGACACAACGAACAATTGTTTAGTCGATTAAGCGGTGAAATGAATGGTGCCCTTCTCGTCATCGCAATCGCATGCCTCATTATCCCATCTGCTCTTCATCACTCCGGAGGTTCGTCTGAAGATGTCCTCAATCTATCTCGAGCAACGGCAATAATCATGCTTATCGTGTATGCATGTTCTCTTTTCTTTCAACTCAAAACTCATGCGAGTATGTTTGAGTCTTCGGGTCATGGAGACCACGAAGAGCCCCAACTTTCAATTCGAGATTCATGGATTCTATTGTTGAGCGCTACGATTTTGGTTGGATGGATGGCACACATTCTTGTTCACAGCTTAGAAGAGACAGTTGTCGAGTACAACATTCCCGAATTGTTCATCGGTGTCATTCTCCTGCCATTTTTCGGAAATGCTGCAGAACATTTCACCGCCGTTCTTGTTGCTGGCAAAGGAAAAATGGATTTATCCATCTCAATTGCGGTAGGTAGCAGCGTACAAATTGCTCTTTTCGTAGCCCCAGTCATGGTTCTGCTCGCTTGGATTCTCGGTGTTCAATTACCACTTGAATTTGGTCTTCTTGAAACTGCAGCGACGTTCGTTGCAGTTCTCATCACAATATCTATTCTCAATGACGGCAAGACAAATTGGCTGGAAGGTGTGTTAGCCTTAGCATGTTATTCTATTCTCGCTATAGCGTTTTTCTTTATTTGATGATGTTCTATGATGCCAAAGCCCGAATCCAAGAAACAAATCGTTGGAAGCCTTCTTGTTGTGCTGAGTATGCTGCTGTGTATCTTTGGATACATTGGATGGGATGCGGAGGGCCAAGTGTCTGATATTACCGCACCAACAGTTCGGGATTATTCCTTTTTTTCTGATGAACCTCTTCCCTCGGAATTATCAAACATGTTGTTCACTTCACAACTTCATTTAACGTGGGATAATGATGACATCTATGTTGTTATTGTTGATGAGAGTGAGAAGAATTCTTGTCCAGTTGAGGCTGCCTTCATGGAAGGTGCAACACCTGGTGGGCCTTGTTCATCAACAGACCAAGACATTGTTGCCGGAGGCGTCGCATTCGGGCCGAATGACGGCATCACGTGGGATGTGGAGGCAGGACCTCATTATGTTGGGTTAGGTTCACGTATCGATAACCTACCATCGAATTCGGATGTTACCCTTGACTACAATGTCAATATTCGTGCATCATTTGCATTCTATTTCATCATCTTCTTGCTTGGCATAGGCGGAGGCGTCCTTTGGTGGGATTAGACGCCCTCAACACCTTCGTAATACTTCTCGACAGCATCATTGATGTCGTCAATCACCTTTTTCTCATCGAGTGACAATGTTTGACCATCTCTTCGTAGTGCCCTGCCATTGACCCACATATCGAGGCATTGAGCCCCGTTATACACAAGGTGACCAAGGTAGCGATTTCGCCCTCGACCATGAGGTGCCATTCGAATATCATCAATTCCCCATGCAACCCAATCCTTGCTTTCTTTGGTTGCGAGTTGGAAGATCTCAGATGCGGGCAGCAAAGTAGGATCCCAATGGTCATGACGTTGAACAAGGCTCGCAAGTTTTGCCTCCGCTAGGAGGTTGAGTCCATTACCAGAAGATGCGGCTCCATCGGTCCCCAAACGAACATCGACGCCTGCTTCGGCATAGGCTGGGTACGATAATGTCCCTCCACACGCCAATTTCATGTTTGAAGAAGGGCAATGAACCACCGTCGCTTGATGATTTTTCAGGAGTTGAATCTCATTTTTCTTCACCCAAGAAGCATGCGCACAGACTGTGTCAGGCTTGAAGAAATCAATTGAGTCGAGATATTCGATTGGGTATTTGCCATGTGCTTCAAAGCAATCGGAAACCTCCTTCCTCGTTTCACTCACATGAATGTGGAGTCGGGCTTTACGTTTTTCAGCCAATTCAGAGGCGCGTGTCAATGTCTCTTCTGAGCAAAGATAGACAGAATGTGTTGCAATAGCGTACTGGACGAGGTCATTTTCATTGTTCGATGCGAGGAGCCCGTCCAATTCATCGAGTGCAGAAACGGCATCTGGGTGACTGGGTAAAGCCATATCACTGACAGGTCCTCCGATAAGACCACGTAAACCAACTTCTTGGAGGACGCTTCCAGTCGTCGATGGGAAGAAATACATGTCTGCAGCGAATGATGAACCAGTTCGAATCATTTCTGCTGCCGCAGACATTGCTCCCATTCGTACATATTCTGGATTGATGCGGGCCTCCGTTGGAAAAATTGCTTCATTCAGCCAACGGTGAAGCGGGAATCCATCACTGAAATCTCGTCCATTAAGTTGCATTGCGAGGTGTGTATGCCAATTTTGGAGGCTTCGTGTCAATAGTTTCGATGTGCCATCGATTTCTTCCATGACATCTTCGTCCCCGTTTGAAACAGACCATGAGCCATCTGAGTAAAGGAGGACATCGCCTTCCTGTCGAACACCAGCGTGGTCGATGAGAATCGTGTTCGTGTACCGAACTGGTACATCTTCGCCCATGTCTCTTGGGAAGGCTTCTAACTCATCAATGCTGGTATTTCTACCGAGTTGCTTATGATGAAAAATAATTTCCCCGCCCTCATGCCACTGTGGCTTAGCTGGTAGAGCATCTGATTCGTAATCAGAAGGTCGGGGGTTCGAATCCCCCCAGTGGCTTTTATTTTGTACCCAAGGCTTTTGTGAGTTCGAGTGAAAATAATTCTGCACTAGATTCAAGACTCACGACGCCGGGTAAAGGTCGGCCTGCAATATAATCGAGGCAAGCACCTCCGCCCGTCGAGACGTGACCCATTTTATGAGACAAATTCTTCTTTGCTACCAGGGTGGCAGTGTGGCCTCCTCCCATGACGGTGTATGCTTTGGTTTCAGCACAAGCATTTAGAATTTCGATGGTGCCTAATGCGAAATCGTTGTGTTCAAACACCCCCGCAGGACCATTCAATATGACCGTCCCTGCTTGCTTTATGGCCGTTGAAATTTCAAAGATTGACTTGATGCCAAGGTCGTGTATTGGTGCATCGAAAGGCAATTTACTCAAAGGAATGTCAACTCTGTTGTTTTCGATATTCACGGCAACATCGATTGGCAATTTGATCTTGTCAGAAAAGTTTGCGAGAAGAGATGTCGCAATATCAACAACATGTTCCCATGCACCTTCTGATGATTTGATGAGGAAATCGATATTCTCTTGGCCGATGTCAATACCTTTTGCATGAAAGAACACGTTCGCCACTCCGCCTGTGGCCCAAATCTCATCAGCGATGTTATTATCGAGCATATTTTGTGCTACTTGGATTGAATCGTCCACTTTTACTCCGCCTAAAATCGCTAAACATGGCCGAGCAGGTTGTTCGAGTGCTTGGTCCAACTTTTCCAGTTCTTTGCCCATAAGCAAACCTGCTACACATGGGATGTGCGTTGTGAATCCGATGATGGAGGCGCTACCCCTGTGAGCACAAGCAAATGCATCGTTCACGAAAACATCAGCAATACTTGCCAAGTGCTGGACAAATTTTGTTTCAGAAAGTGTTTGAAAATCCCCTTTTATGTGCTCTTCATCGTCCATTCGAACATTGTTGAGCAGTAAAATTTCGCCATTCTTCAAAGATTCAATGGCTTTCATTGCTTTAGGTCCATGGATATCATTGACCCATTGCACCTTTCTTCCAATCAATCGACCGAGTTCACGTGCGTGAACGAGCGTGCTCGTGAAATCATATTTCCCTGGACGAGATTGATGAGCAAGGATGACAACTTTTGATGATTTTAATTTGTTTAATGTCGGTATGATAGCCCGAATTCTCGTGACATCAAGAAATCCTTTGGTTTTCGGGTCCATTGGGCTATTGATATCGACGCGAAGCAGGACCGTTTTACCCGCGGCGTCGATATCGGACAAGGTCAAGACCTTCGCCATTGCCCTTGCCATACAAAGTAGGTTTTTGATTTCTTTTGTTCGCAAAAAAATACACATGGAGCGTAGATTTCATTTGAGAAATTGCCACATAGACCCTATGGCGCGGTAAAAATAGAAAAGGTTCCGCGAAAAATGTGCGTCATGGCCGATTCTTCGAACCATGAGAACAGTGGTCTCGAAGGTCCCCGAAAGCGTGCAAAAACAGCCACATCCTCTTTCGGTTCATCTGCAAGAGAAAGCCATGATTCTTCAGCGTATTACCAATCAAAAATGAACCAGAGTGTGGTTTCATCAAGACATGTAGGTGATGCTGGTGTGTTTCCAGAGACGTTGAAAGATACAATCCATTGTCATGATTCTACGAATTTAGAATTCATACCAAATAATTGCGTCGACCTCGTCGTCACGTCTCCACCTTACAATGCAACAAAAGAGTACGATGAGGATTTATCATTGGAGCAGTATCTCTTTCTTCTCAAAGGCGTTTTTTCTGAATGTTATCGGGTATTGACGCCAGGAGGTCGAATGATTGTGAACATTGCAAACATGGGAAGAAAGCCCTACATTCCTCTGACATCTTATGTGAATATGCTCATGATTGACCTTGGGTTTCTCATGCGTGGAGAGATCATTTGGGACAAATCTGCTAGTGCAGGAAGCTCATGTGCTTGGGGTTCATTCAAATCAGCCAGCAATCCTTGTCTTAGAGACATTCACGAATATTTACTCGTGTTTTCAAAAGGCGATTTCAAAAAATCAAAAATGAACGAAGCCAAAGAAAAAAAGGTTGACACCATCGAAAAGGATGAATTTATTCAATTTTCGAAATCAATCTGGTCATTTGCTACCGAACGTGCATCACGAGTACATCATCCTGCCCCTTTCCCGATTGAACTACCTCGACGATGCATCGAATTTTATTCATATGAACACGATGTCGTGCTCGACCCCTTTCTCGGTTCGGGTACAACAGCACTTGCTGCCCAATTGACAAAAAGGCATTTCATTGGTATCGATATATCAAATGAGTATTGTGAAATTTCAAGAAAACGTCTAGAGGCGAATTCGATTGTAGCCAAAAACTGAGTGAAGTTCTCCTAGGGTATTCAGTTTGACAAAGTTGTTTTGAACCACCCCCTCGTCGGTAAATTATGGAGGATGCGTTCCATCTCCATCTTGGTCCTGAAGGCGAAGATTGGCGAGTGCCCGTTAACGAACTGGAGGCTCGACAAACAACCTTTGCCGAGACGCTTGCAGAACATGGACATCCAGGTGCCCTCATCCAACATCCAATCGATCTGTACTATTTCACAGGAGGTCGCCAAGATTCCACATTTTTCATCCCTGCAAAAGGTGCTCCGGGTTCCGTAGAAGCAGGAGGGGATGGCCCAACGGCATTTGTGCGACGTTCATTACGAAGAGCGATGTACGAAGCTGGTGAAGACAACGCACCTCACCGAGTGGTAGAGTTCGGAAGACTTTCTCAATTTTCAGACACCTTGAAATCAATGGGTGCTACTCACCAACCTTCGTTGCAAAATGGGGAAATTCCAGCATCTTTTTCGAAACGATTTGAGCATGCTCTCACAGGTCTTGCAGGTCAGAGCGGCGACGCTACATCTCTGGTTCACTCCATGCGAGAGGTCAAATCCAAATGGGAACTGGAGCAAATGAATGTAGGTGCTCAAGTTCAGCGTCGTATGTTTGAGGCCATCGAAGCAGTAGGCGGAGAAGGCATGTCGGAACTCGACCTGGTGGCCGCAGCAGAAGCAATCAGTCGAAGCGAAGGGTTTGGAGGAAATGTTCAGATGCGTCGCTACCCACTTCAGTGCGACCGAGGCGTGATCGTCGCAGGACGTGCAGGCGGCGTTCCATCGTTCTTTGACTCCGCCATTGGCGGAGAGGGACCGCATCCTCTTTCGGGCATGGGTGCTGGATTCAATAAAATCAAGCGAAATGAACCAGTTTTGGTTGACCTTGTCCATGTTCATCGTGGGTATGTTGTCGATACCACCAGAATGTTCGTGTCCGGACGATTGAGCCCTCTTTGGGAGGAACGGCTTGATGATATGTTGACTGTGAAAAACACGGTCATTGATGTTCTTGACCAAGGCCAAGATTGTAGTCAAGCATGGCATGAAGGGCTCGAAGTTGCAACAGAACTCGGCCACACTGACCATCTCATGGGTATGGCACCAGACCAAAGTAAATTTTTGGGCCACTCCGTCGGACTTCAGTTGGACGAAAGTCCAGTCATTGCCAAAGGCTTCGACCGTCCACTTCCAATACAAGGCGTCATGGCCATTGAACCAAAAGTTGTGCATAACGATGGCTCGATTGGAACAGAGGATACTTGGGTTCGCACAGAAGAAGGATTGGCACCCATCACTGCCGACGCAGACCTCCCTTGGCTCATCGAGTGGTCAGCATAAGGTCAATTTCGTGCGCCACATGGTTGAAAGACGGAACCTTGTAAGACATCTATGGGCGCAAAACCATATGCACCAAGCCACATCGCCGCTGTAGCATCTTCGTTTACTTCGATGAGATTATCTGGTGATGTTAAAGAAAAATTGGTTGAACTTCTTCTTCAACAACTCGATGACTATGTTCCACTTTTGGAAAAAGAAACACTCGCCCAAGATAGTGAACGGAAAACGCTAGGCGACCCATTTCGCACAAGACTGACGTTCAGCCGCACACGCGAACACATGATTGACCGAGTGAAGTCGGTTGATTCTGTAGGTTCTGCAGCCGTTCAGGCTGGTGTTGACCATCTTGAGCAATACCTGGCGAAAGTCCTCCGCTTTTCTCAAGAAGCTGCAGAACGAGACAAGGTTTCAACGATTAAACCAAGGCATCTCGATGCAGCACTTGTTCAAATTCAGGAAACTGCAGATTCTGACGAAGAAGAATCATCCAGTACTTCGTTTGACACCGAATTTGTCGCTGGGCAAGTTGGAGGTGTCGTAACAGCGACGACGATACAATCACTCGCTCGTTCGATGGCAAAAATGCCTGTGACCAAGGAGGCTGTTGAAGAATTGCTTGAGACCTATACACTCGTCCTTGAAGAGTTAGAAAGCGATATTCGTCAGCATGCACAACTCGGCCGTAATCCACAATTGTTCATCGAATCGATTCAACGAATGAAAGGGCTCATGACCCTTGGATGGATTCGTTCAATGGTATCCCGTGCTGCGAAGAATGCAAGTGAACAAGGAAAAAGGGCAATTGACCTTGATGACATCGTGCATCTCGACCCATTTGCATAAGCCAGTTTACAATAGAATGAAATATTGCAAGTACGCAGTTGAGGTTGGGTGCAAAGATGAATTTCATCGGCCAAGAAGCACCTTCATGGACAATGGACGGTTTTGGTCCAGAAGGATTCCAGCAATATTCATCAGAACAGTTGTTTGGTCAATGGTATGTCATCTATTGGTATCCCAGAGATTTCTCGAGTGTTTGTCCGACAGAAGTGACTGCTCTTGATGAGCATTTAGAAGATTTTGAAGATGCTCAAGTTCGACTGTTTGGATGTTCAAAGGATACTGTTGAGACCCACAAACGCTGGGTTGAATCCAAAGATATTTTCCACCAAGGCGTGCATCATGTCCTTCTTTCTGACCCAAGTGGTGAAGTCACCTCATCCTTTGATTTCATCCATGCTGACTCAGGATTGCCGTGTCGTGGTTTGGTAATTGTTGATGAATTTGGAAAAATTCAGCATTACTCTCAAAGTTCTCTCATCGTAGGCAGGCAACCAAAAGCAATACTTCGAATGGTCGAGGCATTGAAATCCAATGGGCTTTGTTCTTCAACCTGGACCAAAGGTGACAAACACATAGGTGAAGACTGATGCAGGTTGAACATTTTGACGAACATGCCTTGGAAACATTACCTGACATCGACATTGCAGTCCTCGTATTTGGCCGAAGCAATTGTCAAAAATGTTCACATTGGCATGCAGAACTTCGTCAAAGCGCAGCATCGGGCGATATACCGCCATGCAGAATTTTCTTGGTGAACCTCGATTCTGGTATAGCCCAAGACCTCGCAGATCAGCACTCATGGGTCAACCATATCGATGTGCTTCCAATGAATTTCATTCTCCTCAAAGGAGATGTCAAAAAAGAATGGGCTGGAGGGTCAATTCAACAATTGGTTCATCGTTTGTCTCGATACATGTGATGTCATGTCTGCGGCAACAGTCATTATATCCGCTGTTTTTGCGGGGGTTGTTGCTATTGCTGTAACCATTGCCATCGAGCGTTGGGGCGGTGTCATTGGAGGCATTCTTGGGACGATTCCTTCGACGATTGTTCCTGCATCAGTCGGTATGTATCTCATTTCAACATCGGAAGAATTCTTGGAGAGCATGGCCATTATTCCATTTGGTATGATGTTGAATGCGATGTTCCTTGGTGTGTGGCTCATTCTGCCCTCTCGGTTCTCAAATATCGAGAACCTCCTCATGAAAACAACAATACTTTCGGTTGCATTTTGGGCGTTGGCAGGGTCATTGCTCTTCTTCGCATTAGAATCTGCAGCACTTTCCGCCTTGTCACCGCAATCCTTAGCAGGTTTGGGTTTTTGTGGGGTATTTTTTGTTGCACTTTATTTTAATTTGAAACAAGTTCCAGCTCCAGCCGGTCATCGAAAAGTGTCCATTCGTACCCTTTTGGTGCGAGGTCTGATGGCTGCAACCGCAATAGGCATTGCAGTCATGCTTTCACATTTGCATCAACCCTTCCTCGCAGGATTGGCAAGTGTTTTTCCAGCAATATTTCTCACCACAATGGTAGCATTGTGGCATGCACAAGGCCCCTTAGTTCCAAAAGGGGCGGCGGGTCCAATGATGCTCGGTGGTATGAGTGTTGCAGTTTATGCTCTCATCGCAATGGCGATATTTCCAAAATACGGGCCTTGGTATGGTGTATTCATTTCATGGGTAGGGGCAATACTGCTCTGGTCGATTCCAGCGTTTCTTGCTCTTCGAAAATTCAGACGAAGTTCAGTTGAAGCATTGAATTAATTCTTCCACTCATTCAACGCCGACTTCGTCATTGATGAGCCTCGTCCAACGTCCTGACTCTGGAACACCTTGAACTTCGATATGAACGCCGAGTACATGTTTGACTTGCGTTAATTTCTTTCGAAGATGGGCCAAATCGTAAATGCAACAAGGACAGTGCGGGCGTGATGGGTTGACCGTCAATTCAACCATCCCATCAAGTGACACCTCCATACTTTTGACAACATCGAGGGAGATGAACGATGCAGTATTGTGCGGGTCTTTCCATTGCTGAAGCGTCTTGAAAACTTGACGTTGAGCATGCTCGTAATGTTTCTTTTTCATTGACCATCGCCCGCTTCTTCCACTTCTTCAAGGGATAATTCGTTCACTCTGCCTTCGACCGATTGCAACTCCTGTTGACAAAATTTCAGAAGTGTTGCGCCTTCCTCAAAAAGTTCTATCGTTTCTTCAAGTCCTTTGCCACCTTGTTCTAATTGTTGAACAATCGCCTCCAACCGCTGCATTGCTTCTCCAAAATTTTTCGTTTTTTCACTCATGTTTTCCACCTTGTTGTATTTCTTCTATTGTTGATGTTGCTTTTCCATCTGAAAATCGAAGAAGAATATGTTGCCCGACGCTGATATCTTCAATGGACTGGACGACATCCCCCTCTGCTTCAATCATTGCGTAACCACGTTCGAGTGTACGTTGGGGATGAGCCGCATGAAGCATTGAATCATAACCAGCGAGTCGTTGTCGATGTGTATGTATCGATGTCCTTACCGAACCGGTCAGTCGGGATTTTAACCCATCCAAATTCCTGTGCATTGTGAGAACACCAGCTTTTGGTGCGTTTGCAAGTCGTTTGTGCAGGAAATCGAGATGTGTCTTTTTCCTATCGACATATCGATCAATCGCTTGACTTGAACGCAGACTCAAGTCATCAATCCATTGTATAAGGTCATACTTTGAAGGAACGACGAGTTCTATCGCATGAGAAGGTGTAGAGGCTCGAACATCGGCAACGAGGTCAGAAACGAGGATGTCAGATTCATGGCCAACTGCAGAAACCACAGGAACAGGACTTGCAATAATTCCCCTTGCAACTTGTTCAAGATTAAACGCCCATAAATCCTCGACAGAACCTCCACCTCTTCCAACGATAACAACATCCACTGGTGGTAAGCCCGCTACTGCTGCTACATGCTCGTCTGCCATTTTTCTGGTGGCAGCAAGACCACGTGCGATTTCACTCGCAGCCTGCTGACCTTGAACGAGAACCTCGATCACTGTCAATCGAATGTTCGGGAAACGAGTCATGGCGAGACGTTTCATGTCGGCTAAAGCGGCAGAATTTCTTCCTGTAATAATGGCAATATGTTTCGGTAGTATCGGCAATGGCCTTCTTTCACGGTCGAGCATACCTTCCTGACGAAGTTGTTCCAACAAAGCCCGTTTTGTGCGTTCAAGTTCCCCAATGGAAAGAATAGGCAAGATTTTCTTGACCACGAGTTGAATTCGGCCTTGTTTTGGCCATAGGTCGAGGTTTGCGATAATGATGACTTCGCTCCCTTCCTTGATGCTCTCATCTACGGGAATTGAGGAATTCCATATCACACAATTCATTTGACCTTTCTCATCTCGCAAGGCGAAGTAGATGTTGTTGTTATGTACTTTCCACTGTGATATCTCACCTTTCAAGGTTTGAAGTTGAAAATGTGGGTCATTAACGATACTTTGTTTGACGAATTGAACGAAGTCTCCAATGGGGATTGGACTGCTCGTTCCATCAAGTGCCATGTGCTCTTATTGTTGTCGAGGGTTTTTCAATGCATGGAACGATTTGAATTGTTGTCGTCATGTGTTACATCAATCTAAACATGTTTCAATTGGTTTCTTGTTGCCCCTTTCTGGATATCTTAATGACAAGGAAAGCGAAGAGGGTCAATATTTCAAACCTGAAAATCTAAATGAACTCCAAAAGGCAGTGTACCAGTATACTAGCGATCCAGCTGGCGAGAATTCCACTTATGGGAAATCAACACTTGGGATACCTCATTGATTACCGACATGTCTAGATTATTTCTTTATGCAAGGAGTTTCAATGGAAACATCACGGATTGGGATGTATCAAGTGTCACTGATATGAGCGAGATGTTTGAGCAAGCGTATTCTTTCAATCAAAATATATCAGGTTGGGATGTATCAAATGTAACTGATACGATCAAAATGTTTGATGAAACGGAGGAGCTATCAGATAGCAATAAATTTGAGATCCATACATCATTCAGTTCAAACAATAACTGGAGCTATGTTTGGTGGGAATCGTATTGCAGCGAATCAGCAATGCGCTCCTTTACTTGGATGGTAAGGCGGAAGGGATCGTCTGTATCGGCCGATTGAATCCCCTTTGTATCGGAAAATAAAACGCAAAGAAGTTTCGGACAAACCGCTGGTATACAAATTATTTAACTAATTTTTACATGTCGTGAACAGATTATTATAACCCCTTTCGATGACGTATTATGGACATTAAAGTAGCAATGATGGCATTGATAGTATTGACCTCTACCCTTGCTGGTTGTACTGGAGATACAGATAGTGCTAATGAAACCGTAATCGAAGAAATCTCTGGATGTACCAATCCAGATGCCTTGAACTACCAAGAGAACGCAACAAAAGACGATAATTCGTGTACTTACGAATCGGTTACAGATGATGTGCAGGATAGCCTGGATTCAGACGACTGCTCTACCTCAACCACGAATAACACCGATGCACCTGTCACGGAAGAAGATGGTCCTGGAGAATACAACTTCACAGAGATGCTCGAGCCGATGGGCGTATTGGGAAGTTATGATTCTCAGATAGGTCTTAATCACAATCACATAGTTATTGGAGATACCATTTATTTCACTCTAGAAGACCTATGGAGTTTCAGTATTGAGGGTGGCCTCAATAGCCATGCCATAGATGGTATACAATTTACCTATGCCGAAGAGATAGTAGAGATTGATGACGTGCTTTACTTTTCGGCAGAAGAGGTAATTGAGGGGGAAAGGACCTACGAATACGCAACATTTGCGCATGATTTGTCGAATTCTACGACTTGGCGTATCGCGGATAACAGTAATCTAAACGATTTCCAATGGGGGTTCACATTTGAGGGAGATGATTTCTTTCTAGGTAGCAACACAGTACGGGTCATGAACGATGATGGAACTTCTACAGAAGTGTATAATCACACCCAAGGTGTATGGTGCCAGTCGTGCGGCGAGGTTGGAGTTACAGAGCATGGCCTCGTATTTGTTGCATCTGATGGGGATGAAACCGGCAATCACATTGAGCTTTGGTTGCTCAGTTTGGATGCAAGCGACGATGATAGCATAGAAAATTCCTATAGCACTAGCATAACACAATTGACAGACCTCAACCTGTCAGATAATTACAATACGATGTTTATGGAGATTCTATCCATTACAGACGAAGCTGTGGTTTTCGCCACTAGTATCGGTTGGAGCGGTTACTATCATCTTAATCAATATTCATTTGACAATCAAACTGCCTGGCAGGTTCATCCATATCAAGTGAATCTTGATCTGCATCGAGAGTTGCAAGGATACGGAGCAACAAACAGTGACATGTTGTTCATTCCCGAATGGGATTACTCGACAGGGTCTTCCGTCTTGATTTACAACTCCTGTGTTGGCTCAGTTTACAAACACGAATTCGGCCCGACAAGTACGCCTCCTAACACTTACATTACCGAAGAAGAGTTGATTGTTGCCTATCGCCCTCTAAACTCATCAAATGAGTATTCGCCTATTACGCATGTTGTAGGGATGAGTCAGATGACTGGAGAGATACGCAATATTACCACATTCGATCAATCAGAACTCTTTAACAGCACGACTGAGGCCTCTGCTGACCATGGTGGAATAGACCGCGGGGTTGTGGTCTTTGAAAACTACATTTTCCTCAGGGCATGGGGGCAGTTGCTCATCCATGATACAGAGTTGGGAACTAATTGGATTAATCTTCCATTATCTCAGACAATTGATGTCAAATATTTCCAATGCGACAATGGTGAACAGATCCTATTTTATCTCGCAAACAATGCTGCAGCGGGCGGGATTGAGGACTGCAGTGACGGTAGTGATGAGGTAGACTGGGATGAATTCAATAATCCTGGGTTCCCAGGTAATTTCACTTGTGACGATGGAACTGAAATTGAATTCTGGGAGGTGAATAACAATCTGCATCAATGCGCAAACGGAGAGGATGAATGGTATCCAGAAGGATTTAGCGCAATGAGTGATGGTTGGGATTTGTTAGTCTTAGGAGACAGCATCCTCTTCAGGTCTGGCTGGGATGCCTGGTACCTAGAAGTTTAGAGCCAAGAAGTTAAGCCCATCCGAAGGTTACGGACTGCTTTGTTGCAGATGTAGTGCCGTTTGTTACTGAAGAAGATTTTTTCATCATTCTTTCATCCATGTTTGAATGAGTTTTGGTAACAATTCACCTGCCTTACCGTAATGGATTTCATCAAAATCATAGGCATTTAATGGCTCATCAAGATTCACAAGAATGGTTCGTGCACCGATCATTTTGGCTATGTTGACCATTCCGGCAGCAGGATAAACATGCCCTGAACTTCCGACGACGATGAAGATATCACACTTTTCAAGGGCAGCGTAAATAACAGGCATTTCCATTGGCGTTTCGCCAAACCAGACGATGTCGGGCCTCAGGCGAGAAGGCTCGGAACAACACGAACAGGAGAGAAACGCTTCTTGTAAATCGTCCTCACTCATTCGAACTTCATTGCGGCTACTTTGTTCACAGCGTAATGTGGTTAACCTCCCATGCATGTGAATCACATTTGAACTACCTGCTCGCTCGTGTAGGTCGTCCACATTTTGGGTGATGAGGGTGAAGTGCTCAAGCGACTGTTCAACTTCTGCAAGAGCGAAATGAGCAGGATTTGGCTCAACCTCAAACAATTGATTTCTTCTTGCTTGATAAAATTGCCAGACGAGTTCAGGGTCCTCTCGCCACGCTTCAGGAGTCGCTACGTCTTCAATTCGATGATTTTCCCACAGCCCATCATGATCTCGAAATGTTCGAACACCAGATTCTGCTGATATTCCTGCCCCTGTAAGAACCACAACTCGTTTCGACAACATGCCTTCTGTTTTTTCCAACTCTATTTAATCTGCATGGTTTACCATCATACATCATATTTGTTCATATGTTCTTGACTTGGCATGAGGCAAACGACAAAGAGAATCAATGAACCGATGTTCAATGGGACAAAAATAAGCATCATCCACCATGCTGACCAACCAATGTCATGCAACCTACGACCTAATACAGCCAAACTTGGAATAGCGAAGACCAGCACATATGCGAGTATTGCGATAAAAAACATGACAAAGGCATCTTCGTCAGGACGTAAATTAGAGGCCAATAAGCCCACAAATAGGATAGACAATCCTGCACCAACGAGGGAAGAAAACAAAGTCCACCACCAATATTCTGAACGCTGTGCTCGTCCTTTTGTTGTGGCATACTTTTGGAAACATGTTTTAATCGCTTCTCCAAATGACATCATTTCTTTTTTTGTGTATGGTAATTGTCCACCTATTTGACCGAACATGTTTGGTACTTGTTGGCCTGGAATGGCTTGAGGAATACCCATTTGAGTTGTGACCGCTTGCATTTGCTGCATTGTTTGGCTACCTTGCATCTCATTTTGCATGTCGATTGAAATTGATTGTGGTTGAGGGGCACTAGCAGGTGAAAACGTGGGCGTGTTGGTGAGTTCAGCACCACAGTATGAACATGATTTTGTATTCACTAAAAGTTGTTGACCGCAAAATGGGCACTTACCCGCCATGACCTGAGAAAGTGGCTGAAACGATTTCATACTTTTGCTTGTCAAGAGAGTGATGAAAAGAATTCACATTAAATGACATGATACGGTGGTCTATGCGAACATGTTGGGTCTTTGACCATCCTGCCCATGTTCGGTTGTTATCGAACATGCTTCGCATATCGACCAGAAGGGACATCATCGTAGCGACCAATCGCCCTGAGGTGCAATCGATGCTCGCAACCTCCGAAGGTATTCTTCCTCAGCGAGAGGTTATTTGGGTTGAACGCCCAGTTGGAAAAGGAAAGAGGCGGAAGGCATTGCAGCGGGTCCGAACAGTACGACGGGCCTTCAAACATGCCCTCTTACAAGGCTCACCTATTCGACGAGTGGTGAGTGTGGGCGCTCCCCTTGAATTGTGGGCCCATGCTTCAATTCGAAAACAACGGAGTGATGAATTTCAACGATGGTATATCACAGATACTGAAGTGCACCATATCGCTCATCGTCTTGCAAAAAAATACGCTACTGACATCGTTCTACCAACGCATTGGGACGCTTCGCTCGATGGAGGTTTTTTATCCACTATTCAGTGTCGACTTCATCGTATCGACGGTTTGCATGGCCATATTCATCTCAAGCCACAACTCAAATCAAAACATATCCGGGACCCTCCACAACTTCTCGTTCGACGTCTTGTTGGCGATGGTGCACATGATGAGGAGGAAATTATCGCTCTCCCACCTTCGGCTTGGGATGGTTGCGATGTGACATTTGTCGATGAGAGCAACGGCATTGATGACCCATGGAAACTCGATTCTATGCTGGCCTCTTCCGATGGTGTCATCACCCAATCGGTAACGATGGCAAGTGAAGCGGTGATTCTTGGAACACCTACGCTGCTGGTGAGTAAAGCACAACGGGGATTTCTCGACCGTTTAGAAAACGACGGTGCACCGTTGTTTCGTTGGCAACAACCGTGTGAAGGTGATGAATGGCTCAATCTCAAGGCTCAATTTCTTGCCGGCATTCACCTCACGGATGCTCTCGAAGAAATGGATTGGCCCGAAGCATCCAATGAATTTAGACATCTCTTTTCTTCTGTTGACCAATTGAATGAAGAGCAGCACCAATAATCCCCGCAGTATCTATATTCCTCGCCTTTCGAAGAGGTACACCGATGTTCAAAAATCTGTAAAATTTCTCAAATTCATGGCAAATTGCACCGCTCAACACGACATAATCTGCATTGGTGATTTGTACGAACTGTTCCAATGCAACATTCAGTTCCTTCGCCCATGTCTCATAATCGAGGTCATGGAAGCGTTTAGCCCTTGCACTTGCATAATATTCAAGCGCCTTCGGCCTGTCCGGAAATCGAAGAAGCCCAAGATCGCGATGAGGTTGTAGTTCACCATTGACAACGACCCCCGTTCCTAATCCAGTTCCGATGGTGACCATGAGCAGCGTTCCTTCAGAATCTTTTCCGCTTCCAACATGTTGTTCACAAATCGCAGCAGCATCAGCATCATTGAGTAATGAAATCGCTCTCTTTGTTCCAAACTCATTGGCGATGTCGATGCCATGCCAGTCCGTTCCAAGATTTGGTGCGGTGAGAATTCGATTGCCTTCTGTCATGCCTGGAAATCCGATGCCCAGCGGCAATTCGGGCGGGAATTCATTCAATGCTTGCCGTATGTGATGGAGTATCGATTGTTTTGAATGTGCATCAGAATGGTCGAATCGAGATACATTGCCGAGAATTGTCCCCAATTTTCCATCCACAACAGCGATTCGAAATCCAGAGCCACCAAGGTCGATACCGATGGCTTTGGTCATGGTTTTCCTTAGAGGAAGGAATTGAAAAGGTTCACCTCAGGTGTTTATGCCTAACCATGACTGAATAATTTCAAGATGGTCACCAGCGAGTTGAATTTCTCCGTCAAGAATGGTTTTGATTGGCCAAAATTTTGCGTCAGCAGCATCATCACCAGCCATTGGTTCAGCATCATCCGTGATTTGGATTTCATACACGATACTCACGATGTGTTTTCGGGGGTCCCTTGAAGGGTCACCCATGACCATAAGCAGGTTCGGAGTATGACCAATGAGGCCTGCTTCTTCTTCGAGTTCCCGAACGGCTGCATCTTCAGGGCGCTCTCCTCTGTCAACAAATCCGCCTGGTAATGCCCAAGCACCCTGCATCGGTGGAAATTTGCGTTGAATCAAAAGGATTTCATTATCCCGACGAACAGCAGCATCTGCGGCAATTGCAGGATTTAACCAGCCTTGGCATTCGTCACAAACTGTCATTCACTCACCATATCGTCGAGATCGGTCTTGGTATGTGCGAACAGCTTTGAGCAAGTCCCGTTTTTGGAACGATGGCCAAAAGACATCTGTAAAATACAGTTCTGAATATGCCATTTGCCATAAAAGAAAATTCGAGATTCGCTCCTCGCCACTGGTTCGAACAACAAGGTCAGGGTCGGGCATATCTGCTGTGTACAATCGACTCGATACCGCTTTTTCATCGATTTCATCGAGTGTTAATTTTCCATCCTTGTAATCTTGAGATATGGTTTGAATTGCATAAATTAATTCTTCTCGACTACCGTAGGCAAGACACACTGTAAACACGAATGAGTCATATGATGCGGTCTTTTGTTCTGCATAATCGATAGCATCCGTGACAAGTTTTGGCAGCAAATCTCTTCGTCCAATGATTTGAACGCGTACTTTGTTTTCATGAATCCGTGGGTCGTCAGCAATTTCTCGAAGACCTTCGTTGTACAGTTGGAACAAGACATCGAGTTCATCTTTTGGCCGATTGAGGTTTTCGGTTGACAACGCATATACAGTGAGCCACGGAATATTCAGTTCCAAAACCCAATCGAGCACACGTTCAAGTTTCTGTTTTCCAATTCGATGTCCGATGTCAGTGTTCATATTCGATGACCAAGCAAATCGTCGATTACCATCCATGATGATGGCGAGATGATTGACTTTGATGGGGTGTTCATTGATTTCACGAATCAGTCGTGCGTCGAGTGCTTGACCCAATGCATCACCAACTCGCTCGGAAATTCCCATGGCACCGCCCTCGGACTCGTGGTAGTAAAGAGAGCGTTTCATTTCTCCGATGGTGAAACTTCACCATCAACAGACTTCTAAATCTGTATCGAAAGGGCAAACCATGGGCAACGAAGCATGGTGGCCAAGCGGTTTGACATCGTCAACATTTGAGGATGTTGTCAAAAGCGCACGCTTTGCAACGCCATGGGGATTTATCGACTGTTGGGATTATTCTGTAGTTGAACAACCGGAATGGTGGAAAGGCGTGCTCGATGCCGGGCAACCTTGGGGCGAATGGCCAACTTCGGTTGAGAAAATTACACTTTTGAAACATGATACCTCCGGCATCCATTACAATATTGATGACGCATATCACGTCCTTGTATCGCCATTGTTGCACACTTCATCCCTTTCGACATTAGCGAGGTTTGAACCTTGGAAACAGGCACTTACGAAGGTGGGCGTCCTCCTTCCAAGTTCTGGAATTCTGCTCAATGATGCAGACGCCGTCCTCGTTTATCCAATGTACAAGAAGGAGGAGGATTTGTCCTTTGTCGACATCCGAAATTTCATTCAACGCATGGCATCGACGCATGAAGCACTCGCACAATTCGCAACACCAAATACCGAACGTCAGTGGAATGCTGACCTCAACTCTCTGGAAGAAAAATTGGAAACGAGTACACTATGGCGAGCACCTCACAGTTCCGGAACACAAGGCATCCCCTATCTTCGCCTTGAAACAACCTCGAAAGTTCAGTGGAAAGGAAGAGATTTTTTGCTCGCACTTCCGATGGACCTTGCTGCTTCGATGTTGGTTTCATCCGACCGCTTGCCAAGTTTAGCGATGCTCATGATGACCGAATTCAAATGGGAATACGGCCAAGGTGTCTCTGGAAAGGACCAAGAAGTCATTTTCGAGACTTGGTCGTCTATCGTTCCCAAAAAGTGGTCGAACACCAAAGCCCTCGCCACCGCCAATGGAGGTGCATGGATTTGGCGCTATCACGCTTGTCTGCTTCAATTGGCAAATGCTGTAGCATATCAGGATAAGATGCTCGAGATGCATTGCCGGGGATGGCTCAAACATGTTTCGAGAATCCAAGCAAAACTCTCCACAAGGCAGATGATTAAAATTTGGATTTGGGTTGCTGTTGTCTTTTGGGTTGTGGCGTACTTTGGATGGAAACTGGAATTTTTCTCCCATTGGATTGCCCTTGGCTTGTCAACAGCGGGTGTTGGCCTTACTTACCTTTCAAGATGGCTATTCAAAAGGCAAATCATTCCGCCCTACGAACGTAGGTAGAGAATTACTTCTGCGTTCGAATTCTTCCATCATAGAATTCAATGTTCAGGTCTTTTGCTAATTGCATGAGGTACAAAATGAAATCTTCCCTCACTTCTCTTTCCTGAACACCACTGGTAATGTTCCAATAAAGATTAATGTCAACATCAAGAGATAATGCCGAGATTGCATTGACTCTGCACCACGATGATTCTTCTTTGAGGGTGAACTCGTTTGCTGTGATGTGTTCTACAACCCGAGCACAATAGGTTTTGATTGCTTCATCACTTGAGTTAATATCGAAATGGAGTTGTGTTTGCCATCGGCGCCACCTTCTCTTCCCAAAATTCTCAACAGGAGTATTGACAAGATTTGCATTTGGCATTGTAACAATTGTATCCATTGATGTTCGAATGAGCGTAGTTCGAAGGTTAATTTCGATAACTTCGCCTTCGACAGCGTCCACAAGAATGTAATCGCCAACCTTGAAGGGGCGGTCGAGAAGAACTGTAACCGCACCAAAGAAATTGGAAATCGTGTCCTTTGCTGCTAATGCAAGAGCCAAACCTGAAATTCCAAGTCCTGCAATGAGCGAAGTGAGTTCAAACCCGAGCGAATCTGCAACAAAGACTGCACCAATGAAGACGACAATAAAACGAACCACACTTTGAAGAGCTGAGATAAGAGTTTTTTCTGAACCATCAAGATCTCCATCAGTATCAAAAATAGCAACAACATCCTCAATAATTTCAACGAGTCGAAAAGCCCAGACCACAAGGGCGATAGCAACAACAAACTGAATGATTCCAGGCAGGCTATCAATGACAAATTGAGGCATGACGATGGCACTACCTGCTTTCATCGATTCTTGAATGATGAAATCTAGAATGAGGTAGGCCACACCAAAGCCAACAGCAGTACCCAGTGCTTTGTCACTATCATGGATTGTCTTTTCTTTGATTGAATCATTGCGAACAATTTTTCGTAAAATTGTAGGGAAAAATCGCATTGAGATGTACCGAACGAACACAATGGTCAATGCAAGTCCGATGATGATGTACAATGACAACTGGGAAAAACCGAGAACTTCGTTTCGAAGGGAGGAATCTTGAGCAGGGTTGAACATGTCCATGGTATCATCGAAGAGAGGAATCGTTTTCAACTTCACTCAAAGAACAGATGTTTGTTACACAAGATGAAATTCACATACCTGCGACGGCTTCAAGAAGTTGAATTGATTGGCTCTTGTGATAGCATGTCTGCATTGAATTCTAAATTCGGAAAATCGCATGGCGTCAAGCCTTCTTTCGGGTTCTTGCTCATCGCCCCTCTTCTTCTCAGTCTCTTTGCTCCATTTGCGGGTGGTTCTGCAGTTCTTCAAACGGAATCTGGCCTCGAGCCCGGCGATGTTTGGTCAGACGAATACATCGCATACGAATTCCCTTGGGGCGGAGACGAAGCAACACAATTCAAAGCGTACCACGATTATGAATCCCTCCGACTTCGTTTACTTCGACTTGCAGAAGAAAACCCCAACTTTGTTCAATTCCATGAAGGCCTCAACGGAGGTACAAATGCCCGTGGTGAAGAAACCGATGAGACAACCTACCAAGGATGGTTCTACAAACATTCGTCGCCTTGGGTCAAACTTACCGACATTTCGACCGATGACGGGGATTACAACCCATTTGTTGGCGATCTTGGAAACTTTGAGGAGCGAGAAGATGTGCTGATTGTGGGCAATCATCACGCACGAGAATGGATGTCCTATGAAGTACCAATGTTCATGATTGAAACACTTGTGTTTGCCTACAACAACATCGGTTATGATAACGATGGAGATGGCCTGATTGATGAAGACCCATGGGGCGATGCAGATGGCGATGGCATCATCGATGATGATGGCGATTGTCTTTCACTCGCTCCTGAATTCCAAGACTCAGATGGCGACGGTACACCGTGCGGTCCAGGCGACCTCGGTGTGGATGAAGACCACTCAGAGCAAAAACTCCACGACCTCATCAACGAACGTGAAATTTACATCGTGCCATTGTTGAATGTTGACGGAAACAGGTACGACAGGGAAGTATTCTGTGGCGAAACTGCTTGGGAGAATTGCCCTACGAGCGGCTGGAGGAAGAACCTACGAGACAACACCTTCACTGGTGTCACACCCATTCCCAACTCCAATGAGCAAGTGAATGAAGGATGTGACGGTGTCGACCTCAATCGAAATTATGAGTATGAATGGGGTGCTCCTCTCGGTGCAACCGGCCCACTATTCCCAGGCGACTGCATTGCTGGTACAATCAATAACGACGTGTATAACGGTCCAGTCGATACAAATAACGACGATGGCGATGCCCTTCTCAATGAAGACGGCGTCGATGGTAATGATGATGATGGTGATGGACTCATTGACGAAGATAAGATGGGTGGCAACACCGAACCTGAAACAAAATTCATTCAAGACCTTACTGAAATGAATGATGATAACGGAAATGGTGGCTCGGATTTCCCTGCAGTAGCCACTTGGCATTCCTTTAGTGAACTTATTCTCTATCCTTGGGGGCACTGCTCAGATTGTGATAACCCCGACCAAGACCAGTTGAAATATCATGGAGATGTGATGGCGACAATGTCAAATTATGACAACATGCAGTCTTCTGACCTATACCCGACAACCGGAGATTTCTGTGACTGGCACTACGGTTTATTCCGCTCGTACTGCTATACATTCGAAATTGGAAATGCATTCCATGAACGTCCTGAGAATATCGATGATATTGTGTTACGAAATGTCGGTATGGGTCTATACATGATCGAAATCGCCGATAATCCAAAGGAACGGGCGGACCTTGAACTCGCAAACATTTCGCAACAAAATTATCTTACTACACCATCAAATGTTGATGTTCCAGAATCGGGAAATATACCAATTGATATTTGCGTATCGAACCTTTTCCCGTACAGCGAATCGAACAGTTTTGTCAAGTGGCGAATGGTGAAGCCGAGCCGCTCACAAAGCGACTATGGTCCTCAAGAATGGTCAACAACCGCATGGACAAAGGTTGGTGTTGAGCGAGTTGACGTTGCATGTTCAACCTCATCTGGCAATGGGACAGTTCTCCGAGCCATGATTCCAATTTCAGAATCTTCAACTGGTGAACTTCACTATAAGGCTCAGGTTTCAACCTTATCAGGTGCTGATTTCTATCAATATCCAGCAGGCGGCGAGTACCATACACTATCAATTTCTTACCGTGCTTCGTTCGGCAGCGTCTTCGGTTCGCTGTTTATGTTCGTCGTTGTTGCCGGAACGGTTTGGGGCGGATTAGGCTGGGCTCTACGTGTGATGCTCGGTGGGCCTAAGGACGAGCTTGCTCAAGCAGGAAAGGCATAACAGAGGTGAGGATGTATGGCAGAATCCGACCAATTCAACGGCCGTTTAGGCCTCATCTTTGCATCGATTGGTGCAGCAATCGGGACAGGAAACATCTGGCGTTTTCCAAGAATGGTCGGTGCAAACGGCGGGGGTACATTTCTCATTCCATGGCTGTTTTTTCTTTTCATTTGGTCAATTCCACTCGTTATTGCAGAATATGCCATGGGAAAGCGTTCTCGAACTGGAACCGTCGGTACATTTCGAATATTTGCCGGGAAAAGATTTGCATGGATGGGGTTGTGGACAGCGTGGATTTCTACTGCAATCGGATTCTATTATGCAGTCGTTTCAGGATGGACAGTGAAATATTTCCAACTCGGAATCACGGGTGCACTCAACGGTGAAGGCGTCGATACCACGGAGGTATGGAACGCTTTCTTACAAAACCCAGGACAGGTCATTTTCTTTCAATTCGTCATTGTGGTCCTCACTCTTGGTGCGATTTGGAAGGGAGCAAAAGCAATCGAAAAAGTTAATTTTTACCTCATGATTTCTCTATTCGCTTTGTTGTTCCTCACCCTGTTCTTATCACTCTGGATGGACCTTGAAGACGGCAGTCTTGATGGAGCTATGTTCATGTTCACTGTTGACTTTGATATGTTAGGCGAACCAGAAGTATGGATCAACGGACTGTCTCAATCCGCGTGGTCATGCTCTGCTGGAATGGGTATGTGCATCACCTACGCAGTATACATGTCAAAGGATGAAGACACAGTTCTCAACGCATTTACGATGGGTCTTGCCAACAACTCGATTTCGATTATTGCAGGTCTTGCGGTCCTTTCTGCTATCTTCGCAGTCAATCCAGACCCACTTGCAACCGTCACAGGTGGGTCATCCGCCATTACATTCCTCGCTCTTCCCGAGGTCTTTGCAAAAGCACCGATGGACCCGATAGGACCGTTGTTTATGATGGCAGGATTCTTCCTTGCGTTGTCCTTTGCGGCCATGACGTCGATGATTTCAACCGTTGAACTCTGTGTTCGTAACTTTGTCGACCACGGCTATGACCGAGAAAAATCGGTCTTCATCACCGGTGTTGCCATCTTTTTGTTTGGTTTACCGTCAGCAATCATGTGGATAAAACTCGATTCGAGCGGGGTGGCGTTTCCAGAATTCCTTGAGGTTCAAGACCATATCTGGGGCTACGGATTGATGTTTTCAGGTCTCTTTATCGCCTTTTCAATTTGGAAATATGGGTATCTTAAGTGGAAATCTCAAGTCGAAGAGGGTTCTGCAGCACCTGGTTTTGCAGGATACCTTGGTATTGGTGTATCGGCATTCCGAGATGATTTCATCAACACTGGCGATAACGATCTCGAAGTCGGTCGATGGTGGGACATCCTCATCTACATCGCCTTCCCTATTCTCTTCGCTGTACTCATGATTTCTTATTTTGCAGATATGATTGCGAATACAGAAAATGTTTGGGACCCATCCAATCCAAAAGGTGTGACGATTATTTTGTTGTTTTGGGGTGTCGTTGCAGGTCTGTTCATATGGTTCAACCGATATCTTGTCCAACGGCCAGTGTACCGAAACATTCCAGAAGGTGCTGATGTCGATATCTCGATGTTGCCTGGTGGTTCCGACGAACTGATTTCTGATATTCGAGATAAAGTCGACCGCATCGAGAAAATGATGGATGCGGAAATTATTGATTGATGAGGTGGAGAAATGGAGAATTTGGTGAGTACCCTCACCACTGGTCTCATCATCTCGCTGATTTTTATTGCCTTGAGCTACTTCTTTTGGAAAAAATTCGACAAGCCAACACCTCTTATGATTGAGAGAGAGGAAGAACGTAAACAAATCAAAGAAGAACGACGAATGTGGCGAAAAGTCGAGAATCAAATGAAAGTTGAGCAAGAAGAAGCGGAAGAGCGGGCAGCCTACGAGAGGAGAAAAGCAGATGAGCGTGCTCGGTCTATAATCCCCGAAAAGGAGATTGTTACAAATGCATGGAGCATGCTCGGCGTTGAAGAGAACACCACTGGTGCTCCAAAAGAAGCATCAAGCGAGACATTCAAACAAGGAGATGATGCAAATCTCGAACATCGCCCTATCTCATTGGATGCAAGTGAGTTTGAACAAGTTGATGATACAGACCTCCTGCAAGCACCAGACCTCGTTCAAGTACGGCAAGATGAAGGAGTTACAAATCACCCTGAAGAACCTGACTGGGAACTCATTGAACGAATGCGAAAAATGGGTGAGGTCTCCGAAGAAGAAAGGGATCTTCTACCAGATGCACCGGAATTACCCGAATTACCCGAATTACCCAACGTCGATGAAGAAGTGAATGGTGACTTGCTCGACGAAGAAGTAGAACCAATTGAGAAGGTGATGTTAGCCTCCTTCGACAATGAATCAGATGATGGCGGTGAAATGGTCGAGGACGGCCCAGAACCGCAGTTGAGTCAACATGATGGTTTCGATGAAGATGAAACAACAGAGCATGAACATGTCCATCTAGACGGCGAAGGTATGGAGTCTGGATCATCGAGCGAATCTCCAGCAGAAGTGGAGAGCCAACCAGCAAAAGAAAACGACGAATCGCAAAATGTAGGAAATTTCGATCTCCCGTCGCCAGAAGCGTTGAAAGATGATGTCTGGAACGATGTATCATGGTCATGAAACCATTTCCGTGGGGTTGTTGAAACCAAAGATATGATGAATCCTCGCCGCTTGAGAGGTTCATGGTGGCAAAGCCTCGGGGGACAAGGGATTTTGGTCCAACAGAGATGGCCCGCCGCCTCGCTTTTGAGCGAATTCTCGATGATGTTGGCCGACGTCATGGATTTTATAGGGTTCAAACCCCAATTTTTGAGACGCTTGAACTGTTCACAGCAAAATCGGGAGAGGGCGTCATAGGGCAACTTTACGCCTTTGAAGACAAAGGCGGACGCCAATTGACGCTTCGCCCAGAAATGACAGCTCCAGTCATGCGAATGGTTGCCGAAGAACTGCGGAATGAAACCAAACCACTTCGTTTGTCCTATTTTGGACAGTGTTACAGGTATGAGGAATTCAAGAAAGGCCGTTATCGAGAATTTTTCCAGTACGGTATCGAAATTATTGGTGCCCCTGGACCTTTGACCGAAGCCGAAATTGTGGCAACGGCCGTTAACATGGTGACAGAGGCGGGCTTGACGAATTGGCAACTTCGCATAGGTCACGTCGGTGTTCTCAAATCTGTTCTTGGTGCATTGGGGCTTGAAAGCGATGCGAAAGATGGACAAGAAGCACCTGTCGCCATCGCGATGCGACTCATTGACAAAGGCGACAAAGGGGGACTCGAAACTTTTCTCACTTCACAACACATCTCATTAGAAGATGCTGAGCCTTTATTTGAAATCCAAGGATTATCAGGTGGTGTTGAAACGCTCGACCAAGCATCAGCCATCCTGTCAAAGATGAACGATATCGATACAACACCGCTTGAAGAGTTACGAACGACGTGCAACGCTCTCGCTGCTCTTGCACCCGAACCACCGACGATGTCCATCGATTTGACCGTTGCACGAGGACTTGACTACTACACAGGCATGGTCTTTGAGATTCACGTGCCTGAACTTGGTGGAGAAAGCCAAGTTCTTGGAGGAGGTTCGTACAAACTCATGCATTTGTTTGACCTTGAGGACCTCGACCCGTGCTGTGGTTTTGGCCTTGGTTTCGATCGAGTTCTTCTCGCCCTTGAAGCCCAAGCAGAAGCCCAGGGCCGGAGTGAAATCGTTCCAGGGGAGTCAAGTGGTCAACCGTACATCGCCGTCATTGCGTTCAACATCGATGCACAGCACGTTTTACCGCTTGTTGCAGGTTTGAGGTCAAAGGGCATACGAGTCGACATTGAACTTCGAGGTAGGAAAATTGGCAAAGCCATGTCGTGGGCCAATAGCATCGGGGCTACGCATTGCCTGGTTGTCGGCCCTCAAGATTTAGAACAAGGGCATGTAACGGTCAAGAATCTCGGTTCAGGAGACCAACAGGTCGTTGACATGGCTGTTGATTCCGTTCTTTCATTGCTCAATTGATTGTTCATCATGACGTCGAACATTGTAGAAGAATGCCATCGAGAGTGCTGCTGCACCAGCGACGAATGTGAAGCCAGGTGTATCTTCTGGGTCACTGTAACCATCTTCGCCCGCTTGGAACGATTCAGTCCATGTCTCGGGGTCAATCGGTAAATCAAGACGGCTTTCCATGCCAAGAATGAGGGCGAAGTGAGCAGGTGTTCCTTGAACAAGAAGCCCTCCAGTTCCGGCAACGTTGGTTCTGTCACCTTTGAGTTTCATCGTGATTTCGATGACCGGGTTATCGTCTCGCCCATCCCAAACAGCTTGGTCTTCTGGTACTGTAAACATGAATGGATACGATTGGTTGCCTTGTTGAAGACCAGTCATTTGTTGCTTGTGAACGATATTTGGCCCACGGTAAATGGTGATGTTCATGTTCTCACAATCGTTATTGCAGTTCCCGTCACCTCCATTTTCCCAGTCGCCACCGAGGTCGAGTCGCAGCGTTCCTCGAGCCTCTCCTCCAATTGTGAGGTTCAATCGAGGCTGTAATTCTGGTTTCATGATGAATCGAAGTTTGATATCGATGACGCCGTTGTCTTTTTCTTCGCGATATTCGCCTTCCGCTGTTGACATGGTGTCGTTGTCAGCAAAATGTGTCCATGCTTCAGCATAACCATCGTGATAGAGGTACATCGTTGTGGCGTTTTCTGAAGGTTGTTTGGGGTCAGCAGGCTCTTCGCTTTGCATTGAGGATGCGCCGGTGCCGTTGACTGGCATGAGAATGAACAACGCCATCAGAATCGCTACAATAGGGCGGCTTCGCATGGTAAAGCCATCCAATGCCTTATTTTTCAACGCTTCTAAGCCTTGGACCCTTATGAATCAAGAATTCATCGCCTTCATTCAGCGGTTATATCATGAAATTTCAACAAGACTTTTCCAATATTTTTTGCTTCATGGAGGTACTTATGTGCGTTTTGAACATCGGTTGAAAGAAAACTTCTGTCAATAATCGGGTTGAGATGACCGTCAGCAATTCCGCGGAATAGGGCCTGCATATGGGCTCTCATCACCTCTTCATCACTCCATGTTCCCATGTGAATACCGTGGACGCCTCTGTTTTTGATCATCAAATGAAGTGGCCCAAACTTAGGTGTTTTTCGAAGGGCAGAGAACGCCTTGAACAATGAGCGTTTTGATGAAGGTGCTGCAGCTGAAAGCCCGTAGGAGTAGAGTGCACCACCTTCTGCGACAACCGATAAACTTCGACGCAGATGGTCGCCACCAATCGGGTCGAGAACAAAATCAACCCCTCTCCCGTCGGTGTGTTGTTTTACGATTGAAACAAAATCTTCGCTGTGTCTGTCGATAGCATGTGCCCCGTACTCTTCGATGATGTGGTGTTTCGATGCCGATGAAGTTGCAAAAATTTTCGTCACACCAAGCCACCTGCAAATTTGCAATGCTGCGGTTCCAACGCCACCTGCACCACCGTGAACAAGAACGGAGTGATGCGGTTGGATGTTGCCCAAATGTTGCAATATATGGTACGCAGTCATGTATGTGACAGGCGTTGCTGCCGCCACATCGAAGGGGACATTTTCTGGCAATGGTATGACCCTCGACCCGTCACAAAGAACCATTGAAGCCTGACCACCATTGCGCATACCTGCAACAACTCTATCGCCAATGCTCACAGAACTCACGCCTTTGCCAACAGCATCGATAACTCCGCTGACTTCATAGCCTGGTGTGAAAGGATAAGGTGGACGAGGTTGATACAATCCAAGGCGCATCAGCAAATCTGCAAAGTTGATGCCAGCATAGGCGACCTTAATCCTCACTTCGTTTTCTTTACACTCTGGCATGGCCATTTCAACCGTCGTGACTTTTGAGAGCCCTCCCTTGCCTGTAAGAACAACTCTGTGCTCCATGGTTGCCCAGTAGAAACATCGTTTGTAAAATGATGTCTTGTTTTCGAGGATTACTCAAATCGATGGAAATCAATTTGGTCGTCATTTCGGTTTGCATTTGCTTGTTCTCGTGTGAGACGAAGTGCCTCACCGAGCATGTCAGGAGCCATACGATTTGAACGAAGTTCTTGACCACCAACGCCAGTGATAATCGCCATGACCTTGATGGTGTCACCAAAGGTAGGGTCTTGTCGAGCACCCATGATGATGTTTGCATCCTCACTGACTTTTGCCGTCATGAGGTCTACCACTTGGTTGGCCGATTCAAGCGACATGTATTTGCCACCAGTGACGTGAATGAGGACGCCGGTTGCTCCGGTGATGTCGACATCGAGAAGGGGATGATGAAGTGTTTCATGCACCACATCTTCGGGGCCTCGGTCAGATTCACCATAGAGCATCATGGTTACTCCTCCATTGTTCATGATAGTTTTCAAATCCGCAAAATCGAGGTTGATGAGGGATGGAAGGGTGATGGTTTCGACAATACCTTTCACAATTTCAGCGACAAGTTGGTCCATGATAGAGAATGCTTCATCGAGTGGCATGTCTGGAACGAAGTGCAACAGTCGGTTGTTGTCGAGAACGAGTACAGCATCGGCAGCACGTCGAAGCATTTCGAGTCCTTCGAGGGCACGGGTCATTCGTTGTCGACGTTCTACTCTGAACGGTGTGGTGACGATACCGACGACAAGTGCTCCAGCAGCCTTGGCTTCTTCCGCTACAATCGGGCAAATACCTGTGCCAGAACCACCACCCATACCCGAGGCGATGAACACGAGGTCTGCACCTGTGACGATTCGGCGAATCATTTCACGACCCGATTCAGCACATCGGCGGCCAGTGTTTGGGTCACCTCCCGCACCGAGTCCACGGGTAATGTGTCGGCCAACGAGCAATTTTTGCAAAGCACGGGTATGATCGAGATGTTGTTTGTCCGTGTTGATGGCAACGGTCGCAGCCCCTTCAACACCGAGGTGAGTGATTCTGTTGAGGGTGTTGTTTCCAGACCCGCCGCAACCCACGATGAGAATTCGAGGATTCTTGACGCCGAATGAACCAAGTTCATCGTCAAGTAAGGCGGTAGCGCCGCGTGCAATAGTCTCCTCCTTGAGCCCCTGAATCATGTCTGCAAACGCTTTATCTTGATTCATTGACATGCCGCCACCCGCTGAAGAACGTTCAGGTCCCATCCCTACACTCTCTCATATCACAGCCAATTCTTTCCCTACATAATCTCAACCCTCGCGGAAGGGGTGAAATGTGGGTTTTCTCGACCATTGGCCATTCATCAACATCTACGTTTTCAAATCTATCGATGTTTGCCTCAGTCATGCCTTTCTTTTCAATCGTTAGCGGTGATTTGACGAGCAGAATTTTTGATGAAAATTAAGTAGTGGTGCTGTTTCGGAGGACTTGCCTCACTTAGCTCAGTTGGTAGAGCACCTGACTGTAGTTGGAAAAAAACGTCGCAGCAGACATCAGGGTGTCCCCGGTTCAAGTCCGGGAGTGGGGACCATCACTACACCATTAATCGGTTGAGGTTTGAAATTGTCTGAGGTATTTTTGCCCGAATCTTAACGTTGATATACGAGTGGTTCCACCGGCTAGATAGGGCAGATTGAGTTTTTCGATCCAGATGTGGACAAAAAACAATTACCCGAACACACACCTCAACAACGAGAGTATACTCAGTGAAAACTACTGCTTGGAGGTGCTATTTTGAGCACTTCTTCCAATGTTGATTTTGATAGAGACCGGCTTCGTCCGTTGCTTGATTCAGGCAGTTCAATGTTCCAACTTGTGTCATATGAGTGGGAACGTGTTGATGGAGCCCTTATCACCGCCGCCATGCGAATGAATCGTAAGTTGTACAAGTGGTCTGGAGCACGCCGACTTCAAACCTGGAATATGAGTGAATCACGATTTGATGTCGTTGACGAAATGATGCCTGTTGAACTTTTGGAGTGGTTCCGAGATCTTGATGAAAAGGCGATATTGCTTCTCGAGGATGGACATATGTTGCTTGACCAAAGTAACACAGAACGTGGTTTCATCATTTGGTGGCTAAGAGAACTGGCTCGTATGACTAAGTCAGATAATAAGTGTATGATTTTGGGGACTGTAACTCCGACAACAATTCTCGAACTCGATAAGGAAATGCCGATTATTGAATTGGACCTCCCCCGTCGCCATACTCTTGGAATAATCTTTGATGATGTTGCAGAAGAAGCAGGACTACTTCCTCATCAAATAGAGAAGAGCGAAGCGCTTCTCGATGCAGCACTCGGTTTGACCATCATGGAAGCTCGTCTTGCATTCAGTAAGGCCGTTGCTACTAAGGGTCGTTTAACTTCAGCTGAAATTGAATTTGTAATAGAAGAAAAGGAACGAATTATTCGCCAAAGTGGAGTTTTGGAATATTTCCATCCACGTACTGATTGGGATGATGTTGGTGGACTAGACCAACTGAAGCATTGGTTGAAGAATCGAGGACGTGCTTTCACTTCTCAAGCTAAGGCATTCGGTTTAGAACCTCCACGTGGGGCTTTGTTGCTTGGAGTTCCTGGTTGTGGAAAGAGTTTGACAGCGAAGGCTGTGGCTGGACTTTGGCGTTTCCCGCTACTTCGATTTGATCTCGGTCGTGTATTTGGCGGAGTTGTCGGGGAGTCTGAAGCAAATATGCGTAAGGCGCTTCAAGTTGCTCAAGCGATATCCCCCTGTATCCTTTGGATCGATGAGATTGAAAAGGGAATGGCAGGTTCTCAAGGCTCAGGCTCTCTTGATTCAGGAGTAACTGCCCGTGTGATGGGAACATTCCTAACATGGATGCAAGAAAAGGAAGAACCAGTATTCGTACTCGCTACTTCGAACAACATCGATCAACTTCCTCCAGAGATGTTGCGTAAGGGTCGTTTCGATGAAATCTTCTTTGTCGACCTCCCTGGATTATCTACTCGCCGTGAAATTCTTGATATTCACCTCAAGAAGAAGGGCCGTCATGATGAAGCAGAAACATTTGATCTCAATAGTTTGGCAGAGGCTAGTGTTGGTTACTCTGGCGCTGAACTTGAAGAAGCAGTGAAGGATTCTCTATTCCGTGCATTTGATGCAGGGCGCGAAGTCCATGAAGATGACATACTCCAAGCTCTAGAGGCTACTTACCCATTGTCAAAGACGATGCGTGAAAACATCGAATGTATGCGTAAGTGGGCTAAGTATCGGGCACGATTAGCCTCAAGTGAAGAAAAGGAAACTTTGCTTGCAGATGCCGAAGATGTTCCTCGTTTGCCGAACGAACGGCGTAATCTATTCATTAGGGGAGATGCTGCATGACACTATCGGCCCAAAAAGGAGGTGGGAAGTTGTCTAAAAAAGTATACTCTGGAGTTGTAACTAGGGTCCTAACAAATCCTCAAAATAAGCAAAAAGTGATTCTGAAGGTCGATGGAATCGGAGAAGCAACAATTGCTTGGGGAAAGTCAAAGCCAGGAGAACTTTCCGAAGGAGCAAAAGTTGAAGTCTGTTTGAATGAGCATGATGATGGACGATGGATTGTTTCTAAAATTGTTTCAATCAAACAGACGACGCGGGCTAAATTAAAGCAAAAATTGAAGGGCCAAAGAGGCTTCCTACAACGACTTTTCCTTGCTGCCATGGGTGGTTCAAAATCAAATTTTTCAGCACTTGAATCGAGGGCTGAAAGCCTCGAGCCATTCATCGAATATGTTGAACACTCAAAAGAAGCATACAAACTTCTTCAAAAATCCGCTCGATTCAAGTGGGAGCCTGTTGAACATGAAAAATTCATCACTGTTACGAAGCAAATGGGAGTGAAGATTAGAGTGCAATCACCAAACCTACCATATGTTCTAGTTAACGGGCCATTGGAATCAATTAACGAAGAAACAAAATTGATGCATCCTAAGGGATATACTGCAGATATTCTCGTTGTGAAAAGTAATTCAACTGGCGTAGAGTTCTTGACATCTCGGGAATTAAATTCCCAAGGTTGGCAAATTTTCGGCGGAGCCCACCATATGGAAGAAATCAAGTGGAGCCGTAATTTAGGTTCAAAACCAATTGAGATTGTTTCCTTCGGTAATAAAGATGTAAAAATTCTGAATCAATCTAAAAATGGAGAGTGGACTGAACTTGTATTGGATATTGGAAAGATGGCAATAGTGGGT